>Ga0160444_100142_pt1 | contig 73902 bp, 73 predicted proteins | sample HID1972K_E1MG_FD_108232 | JGI IMG/M metagenome (GOLD analysis project Ga0160444, IMG submission 108232) | Enriched pill bug-associated microbial communities from UW Madison campus, WI, USA - HID1972K_E1 MG | ecosystem: Host-associated > Arthropoda: Insects > Digestive system > Unclassified ... | reverse complement strand
CGGCTGCACCGCCAGCAGGTAGCCGAGCACCAGCAGCGCCAGCGGCAGGGTCGCCAGCACCGGCCAGGGTGCCAGGCGCGCGCCGACCAGCGCGGTCAGCGTGATGCCGATGATCGAGCAGGACCAGAACAGGGCCTGCCCGGCGAAGAGCAGGCGAAGCGTGGGGTTGCGCAGCAGCAGCATGGAGGGGGCCGGAAGAGGGGAAGGGCTCAGGCCGCGCCGTGCCCGGGGCCGAAGCGCTCGGCATAGGCCTGCGGGCTCACCGCCAGGTGCTTGTGGAAGCTGCGCCGCAGGTTCTCGGGGTGCTCGAAGCCGCACAGGCGCGCGACGGTGGCGACCGAGGCCTGCGCATGGGCGAGCAGCGAGGAGGCCGCCTCGACCCGCAGGCGCTCGACGTACTGGCCGGGCGTGGTGCCCAGCTCGCGCCGGAACACGCGCGAGAGCGTGCGCGGCGGCATGCAGGCGCGCGCCGCCAGCACGTCGAGCGACAGGTCGCCGCCGAGCTGGCCGGGCATCCATTCGAGCAGCGCGGCCAGCCGCGGCGCGCACACCGCCTCGGGCGCGAGGAGGCGACTGAACTGCGCCTGGCCGCCGGGGCGGCGCATGAACATCACCAGCCGGCGTGCCGCCGCCAGCGCGATCGGGCGGCCGAGGTCGGCTTCCACCAGCGCCAGCGCGAGGTCGATGCCGGCCGTGACGCCGGCGGAGGTGAACAGGTGCCCGGCCTGCGGGCTCGCGGGGTCGTAGGTGTGCAGGCAGTCACCGTCCACCTGCACCGCCGGGTGGCGCCGGCGCAGGGTCTCCACGCGCGACCAGTGGGTGGTGGCGCGGTGGCCGTCGAGCAGGCCGGCGGCGGCCAGGATCAGCGCGCCGGAGCATACCGAGCCCAGGCGCCGCACGTGCGGCTCGGCGGCGCGCAGCCAGTCGAGCAAGGGCGCATGGTCGAGCTGCCGGATCACGCCGTCGCCGCCCGGCACCAGCACCGTGTCGAACCGGCCGGCGTCCGCCGCCTCGCGTGCGCCGTCGGCCAGCAGCGAGAAGCCGGCCGAGGTGGCGACCGGCCCCGGCGCGTCGGCCAGCAGGTGCAGCACGTAGGCGGGCGGCAGGCCATGGCCGCGGCGCTCGTCGTTGGCGGTGGCGAAGACCTGCATCGGCCCGACCACGTCCAGGCTCATCACGTCGGGAAAGAGCAGGCAGGCGATGTGGCGCGGGCTTTCCATGCGCAGGAGTGTCCCTGCGCGCGGCCGTGGCCGCAATGACAATCAGCCCACGGATCCGGCCACTCGGGTGCCCGATTCCGCATCCAGGTGTGGCGCCAGCAGCGCCTGCAGCCAGGCCGCGAAGCCCTGCATGCGCCGCGACAGGTGCCGCCGGTGCGGGTACACCAGGTGCACCGGCAGCGGCGCGGCGCGTGCCGCGGGCAGCACCTCCACCAGTTCGCCGGCCGCCAGGTGCTCGCGCACGTCGTAGGCGGGGATCTGGATCAGGCCCAGCCCGGCCAGGGCGCAGGCGATGTAGGTCTCGGCGTTGTTGACCGTGACCGCGCCGTGCATCGGCACCGCGACCGCCTCGCTCTCGCGCCGCCATTCCCAGGGCGCGACGCGGCCGCTGGTGGGCGAGGCGTAGTGCACTGCCAGGTGCTGCGGCAGATCGGCCGGCGTGCGCGGCGTGCCGTGGCGCGCCAGGTAGCCGGGGCTGGCGCAGTTGATCAGCGTGAAGCGGCCCAGCGGCCGAGCCACCAGGCTGCTGGCGGCCAGCGGGCCGACGCGCAGGGCGCAGTCCACGCCTTCGTGCACCAGGTCGACGGCCCGGTCGCTGGAGCCCAGCTCGAGCTCGATGGCGGGAAAGCGCGCGAAGAAGTCCGGCAGGGCCGGCGCGACCAGGCGCCGCGCGACGCGGCTGGGCACGTCCACCTTGAGCCGCCCGCCCACCGCCTGCGCGCCGGGGCGGAACTGGTGTTCCAGCTCCTCCACGTCGGCCACCAGCGCGCGGGCGCGTTCCAGCAGCGCCTCGCCGTCGGGCGTGAGGCTCACGCGGCGCGTGGTCCGGTGCAGCAGCCGCGCGCCCAGGCGCGCTTCCAGCTGCTGCACCGCGGTCGAGACGCTGGCGCGCGGCAGGGCGAGCTGGTCGGCCGCCTGGGTGAAGCTGCCGGTCTCGGCCACGCGCACGAAGATGCGGAGGTGCTCGATGCGATCCACGGGATTGGTCGGAAATGATGAACAGTCTAGTTGAAACAAGATGGTTTATTGGCTTCGAGTCGATCAATAGACTGGCCGGCATCCCTTCCACTCAACAGGAGTTCCGTCCCATGTCTGCCCGTGTACTCAAGGACAAGGTCGCCGTCATCGCCGGCGGCGGCAAGAACCTCGGCGCGCTGATCGCGCAGCAGTTCGTCGACAGCGGCGCCCGCGGCATCGCCGTGCACTACAACAGCGACGGCTCGCGCGCCGATGCCGAGAAGACCGCCGCGGCGCTGAAGGCCAAGGGCGCCGACGTGCTGCTGGTGCAGGGCGACCTGTCGGTGCCGGAGAACAACGCGAAGCTGTTCGACCAGAGCGTGGCGCATTTCGGCCAGGTGGACATTGCCATCAACACCGCCGGCGTGGTGATCAAGAAGCCGATCCTGGACGTGACCGAGGCCGACTACGACAAGAGCTTCGACGCCAACGCCAAGGCCGCCTTCTTCTTCATCCAGCACGCCGGCCGCACGCTGGCCGAGGGCGGCAGCATCGTCACGCTGGTGAGTTCGCTGCTGGCCGCCTACACGCCGTTCTACGCGATCTACCCGGCCGCCAAGGCGGCGGTGGAGCACTACACGCGCGCGGCCTCCAAGGAGTTCGGCGAGCGCGGCATCTCGGTCAACGCGGTGGGCCCGGGCCCGATGGACACGCCCTTCTTCTACGGCCAGGAAAGCGCCGAGGCCGTGGCCTACCACAGCAGCGCCGCGGCGCTGAGCAAGTTCTCGAAGAAGGGCCTGACCGACATCGAGGACATCGCGCCGATCGTGCGTTTCCTGGTCACCGAGGGCTGGTGGATCACCGGGCAGACGATCTTCGCCAACGGGGGCTACACCACGCGCTGAACGCCGCTGCGGGCCTCAGCCCCGCCGAGCCGCCTCGATGGCCGCGATGTCGATCTTCCCCATCTGCATCATCGCGTCGAAGGCGCGCTTGGCCGCTGCGGGATCAGGATCGGCGATCGCGTCCGTGAGGGCCCGCGGCGTGATCTGCCACGACAAGCCCCACTTGTCCCTGCACCAGCCGCATGCGCTTTCCTGGCCGCCGTTGCCGACGATCGCGTTCCACAGGCGATCGGTTTCGGCCTGGTCGTCGGTCGCCACCTGGAACGAGAAGGCCTCGTCGTGCCTGAACGCCGGGCCGCCGTTCAGGCCGAGGCAAGGGATGCCGATGACGGTGAACTCGACCGTCAGGACATCGCCCTGCTTGCCGGAGGGGTAGTCGCCGGGCGCGCGAAGGATGGTTCCCACGGCGCTGTCCGGAAAGGTCTGTGCGTAGAACTGCGCGGCGTCCAGGGCCGTGCCGTCGTACCAGAGACAAATGGTGTTCTTGCTGACCACGCTTGTCCTCCATCTCACGACAGGTGGATGCAGCCGAGCGGCGAAGACTGCCCGACTTCCAGGGCCATTGTCGTGCCTCGGAATGGCGCACTCGCGAGGCAGCTCGCAACGGACGGTAACGACCGCATCTGCCGATTGCGCATCCCGCGGCGGCGATCGGCGGCGGCATTGGACGACACTCGGATGTCAGCGCACGCGCCCGATCATGCGCTGCGCCACATCGTCGCGCCACAGCCAGCGATGCAGCAGCGCCATGGCCACGTGGCCGACGACGAGTGCCAGCAGCGTCCAGGCCAGCGGACCGTGCAGAAGGCTGGCCGGCGCGACGAGGGCATCGTTCTTGGGGCCAGCGGAGAACAGAGGCACTGTGTTGAACCAGGCGAAGGCGCGGCCCGAGCCATAGAGCCGCACGAGCGCGAGCAAGGGCACGGCCACCATCAGCAGATAGAGCGCGGCGTGGCCCAGCATGGCGGCGCGGCCCAGCCACCCGGCGCCATGGGGCGGCCGGCGCGCGCGGTTGCTCAGTCCCCAGGCGCCGCGCAGCAGGACGAGCACGAGCAGCAGCAGCCCCACGCTGGCATGCGAGCCGACGAAGAAGGAGACGAGCGGCGTGCGCCCCAGCACGATGCGAAGCCCCATGCCGATGAACTGCCAGGCGAAGAGCACGGCCATGCCCCAGTGCAGCCATCTGCTGATGCGGCCGTAGCGCTGCGGGGTGTCGAACCATGGAGAGTCGAGGGCAAGGGGCGTGGCATGCATGAGGAGTGATCGCGGCGAGTCGGGGAAATGGCGTTGCGGGGCGGGACTTGCTGCCCGGCTCATCGGGCAAAGGAGATGATGACACTGGGCCGTCCTGGTTCCCGTCAATGCGCCACGGCATACCCGCGGGCCTGCGCGACAATCGCGCGATGCTCATGTACCCGCAGATCGATCCCGTGGCCCTGCAGATCGGGCCTGTCGCCATCCACTGGTATGGCCTGACCTATCTGGTGGCCTTCGGGCTGTTCTATTTCCTGGGCGTGTGCCGGCTGCGCCACGCGCCCTTCCGCGCCATCGCCGGCCCCGGTGCGTGGAGCCGCAAGGACGTGGAGGACATGCTGTTCATCGGCGTGCTCGGCGTGATCGTCGGCGGCCGGCTGGGCTACTGCCTGTTCTACAAGCCGGGCCACTACCTGGCCAATCCGCTGGAGATCTTCATGGTCTGGCAGGGCGGCATGAGCTTCCACGGCGGCCTGCTGGGCGTCATCGGCGCGATGGTCTGGTTCGCGCGCTCGCGCGGCAAGCCCTTCTGGCAGGTGATGGACTTCGCCGCACCCTGCGTGCCCACCGGCCTGGCCGCCGGGCGCGTGGGCAACTTCATCAACGGCGAGCTGTGGGGGCGCTTCTCCAGTCCCGACCTGCCCTGGGGCATGGTGTTCCCGCAGAGCGGCTCGATGCTGCCGCGGCATCCTTCGCAGGTCTACCAGTTCCTGCTCGAGGGGCTGCTGCTGTTCGTGATCCTGTGGCTCTACGCGCGCAAGGAGCGGCCCGAGCGGCGCGTGTCGGCGGTGTTCCTGATCGGCTACGGCGTGGCGCGCTTCGTGGCCGAGTACTTCCGCGAGCCGGACGATTTCCTGGGCCTGCTGGCGCTGAACATGAGCATGGGCCAGTGGCTGTGCGTGCCGATGGTGCTGGCCGGGATCTGGCTCTACCGCAGCGCCCCGGCGCATTCATGACACGGGCGCGAGCCATCGGAACACCAGCACCGCCGCTGCCGCGCCCGCGAACTGCGCCACGAGAAAACCGGGCACGTCCGCGGGCCGGATGCCGGCGAAGGTGTCGGTCAGGGTCCGCGCCAGCGTCAGCGCCGGGTTCGCGAAATCCGTCGGCGTGAACCAGAAGGCACTGCCGATGTAGGCGGCGACCACGGCCGCGATCGCCGCGGGGCGATGACGCGAGCACACCCAGACGATGCCGACGAGGCCGAAGGTGGCGACGAATTCGCCGAGCATGCGCGCGGGGCCGTCCCTGGCCTGCGTGGAGACAAGGAACACGGGCACGTCGAACATCGCGTTCGCGACGCCGACACCGGCGACGGCGCCGGAGGTCTGCGCCGGGATGTATGCGGCGGCGCTGTGCAGGTCGATGTCGCCGCGAAACGCCATGACCATCGTGACGGCCGGATTCAGATGGGCGCCCGAGATCGGCGCGAACCACTCGATGAGCGCGTACAGCGCGAGGGCAGTGGCGAGCGAGTTCGCGAGCAGCGCCAGGCCCACGTTGCCGCCCGAAAGGCGCGATGCAAGGATGCCGGAGCCGACGACCGCGGCGAGCAGGAAGCCGGTGCCCAGCGCCTCCGCGGCAAGGCGCCGCGGCAGCGAGACCGCGGACGCCTCCCTGGGCGTCGTGCCGGCAGCCGGTCCCTCGGCGCGCGCCGGGCCGGCCTGCCGCCGGAGCCGCGCATCGTCCACGACCATCAGGCGATCCGCGACACTTCGTAGGCGATGCCGCCCTCGACCAGGTAGCCCGATCCCACGCACACGATGTCGTTGAGCCAGGCATGGCGCTGCGAGCCCGTCTCGAACAGCGGGTTCGTGCGGAAGTAGTAGCGCGAAGGATCGACGAGGTGCCGGCGCGCGATGTCGGCCATCTCGGCGCGCAGGGCCGGCGGCGTGATCCAGCGGCCGCCGTAGCTCATGTGCACCAGCGCGTCGTCATCGGTGCGCAGCGTGAGCCGCACGTCGAGCGTCATCGCGCCGTCGGGGCGGAACAGCGCCCAGTCGCCGCCGCCGGGCAGCACCTGCCCGCGCAGCCCGGGGCCTTCGAAAGTGCCGCCGGTCGCACCGAAGAGCACGCGCCGGCCGAACGGTCCGGCGCCGAAGTTCAGCTTCGGGCCCAGGTCGACGACGATGTCGAAGAGATGTTCGACGCGGATGTCGTCGACGGTTCTGATGCGGGGATCTGCGGGCATGTCCTTGTGTTCCTGCATGGGTTGTGCATGGGGCGATGGCGCCGTTCGCGTGGCGGGCTTCAGTCCGGCACGGCGACGCCGAACAGCTTCTGCCGCACGGCGTCGGTCGAGATGCCCGATTGCGCGCAGAGCGCCGACAGATCGAAGAAGAAGCGCTCGCGCGCGATCAGGTCGTCCCTGAATTCGAACTGGATGAACACGGGCAGTCGCGCGCGCCGGCCGTTCGGCGCCACGCCGAAGCGGTCGCCGGTCAGCGTCATCAGCACCTCGCCCCAGCAGACCAGCGTGCCGTCGCCGGCGGCATGGCCTTCGAGTTGCACGTGGTAGTCGGGGAACGACGCGAAGAACCGCGTCAGCGCCTTCTCGTTCTCCGCGATGCCGCGCGCCGTGGTGCCGAACGCGGGGTTCTCGAGCACCATGTCCGCGTGCAGCAGCTTCAAGGCGGCGGGAATGTCCTGGCGGCTCTTGGCCACTGCCAGCGCCTGGGCGAGTTGGAACATGCGTTGGCTTTCCATGGGGTCCTTTCTGGTGCGACGGGGAGAGCTTAGGTCGACATCGATTGGCATGAATGACAGAATCATTCGTTTTCCTGCCACTGCATTCATCGACCCGATCCTCGAACTGCCTGCATGCGATGCCGAAGAAGATCGTTTTCCTCGCCTATCCCGGCTTCGACCTGCTCGACGTGACCGGCCCCGCCTCGGTGTTCTCGGAAGCCGGCGTGGTGCTCGCGAGCCCCGCCTACGACGTGGTGGTGGCGTCGCCCGGCGGCGGCCTCGTGTCCAGCAACGCCGGCATCGCGATCCAGAGCGAGGCACTGGCTTCCCGGCGCGCCGGCGGCGCGCACACGCTGCTGGTCTCGGGCGCGAAATCGCAAGGGCTGAGCGAGGTGATGGCTTGCGAGTCCACCGGCCGGTGGCTGAAGCGCCGCGCCGCTTCGGCCCAGCGCTTCGGCTCGGTCTGCTCGGGCGTCTTCGTGCTGGCAGCGCTGGGGCTGCTCGACGGCGCTCGCGTGGCCACGCACTGGTCGGTGTGTGAGCTGCTGGCCCGCCGCTATCCCGCGCTCAGCGTCGACGGCAACGCGCTGTACGTCAACGACGGCCGGCTCTGGACCTCCGCCGGCGTCACCTCGGGCATCGACATGGCGCTGGCCATGGTCGAGGCCGACCACGGCCCCGCGGTGGCCGCCGCGATCGCGCGACACCTCGTGCTCTATGCGCGGCGCCCGGGCTACCAGTCGCAGTTCAGCGCGCTGCTCAACGAGCAGGTGCGCGCCGACGCGCCTTTCGCCGAGTTGATCGCGTGGATGCACACGCACCTGCGCGCCGACCTCGGCGTGCCCGCGCTTGCCGCGCGCATGTCGCTGTCGGAGCGCACCTTCTACCGCCGCTTCAGCGAGGCGACCGGCCAGACCCCGGCCCAGTTCGTCGAGTCGCTGCGGCTCGACGCCGCCCGCGCGCTGATGTCCGGGACGCTGTCGCTGAAGGCGATCGCGGCAAAGGTGGGGCTGCAGTCGGCCGCGCGGCTGAGCGTCGCGTTCACGCGGCGCTTCGGGATGGCGCCGGCGCTGTTCCGGCGGATGCACGCACAAGGGTGACCCCCGCGCGGCCCTGGGTTCCGCGGACGCAGGCTGCGCGCGCAGGGCCGTCAGGCCGTGCGGCAGTAGGCCGTGAGCGCCTCCACGAGGTGCGCGAAGACGGTGCGCACCCGCCGCACGCGGCGCAGGTCCTCGTGCATCGCGACCCAGGCCTCGAAGCCGTAGACGAAGTCGTCGGCCAGCACCGGCACCAGTTCCGGGTCGCGGCGCGCCAGCGCCTTGTGGCACGCGCCGATGCCCAGGCCGGCGCGCAGGGCCCCGAGCTGGGCGAGCTGGCTGTCGGTGCGGCAGGCGAACATCGCGCGCCTGAAGTCGAAGCCCAGCGCGCGCAGGGCGCGCAGGTCGCCGGTCTCGCGGTCGGGGCCGATGAGCGCGAAGCGGGCGAGGTCCTGGAGGGTGCGCGGCCGGCCGTGCTGCGCCAGGTAGCGCTTGTGGGCAAAGAAGCCGAGTTCGACCGTGCCCACGTGCGTGGCCACCATCGCGCCCTGGGTGGGCCGCGCCATGCGCACGGCGACGTCGGCCTCGTGGCGCAGCAGGTCCTCGTTGCGGTTGGTCAGGCTCAGCTCGAAGGCCAGGCGCGGATGCGCGGCCTGCAGCGGCGCCAGCAGGCCCGGCAGCACCTCGGCGCCCATCACGTCGCTGGCGGTGATGCGCACCGTGCCGGCCTCGGCGTCGGTGCCGGCCGAGGCGGCGCGCGCGAAGGCATCGGCGGCGGCGGCCATGGTTTCGGCATGGGCGGCGAGTTCGCGCGCCGCCTCGGTCGGGGTCAGGCCGCTGGGCGAGCGGGTGAACAGGGCCACGCCCACGGCGCGTTCCAGCGCGTCCAGGCGCCGCCGCACGGTGGGCTGCGCCACGTCCAGCGCGCGCGCCGCGCCGGAGAGGCTGCCTTCGCGCAGGACGGCGAGGAAGGCGCGCTGAAGTTCCCAGTCGGTGCTGTCGAGGCTCATATATTTCATGCTAACCGATCGAACGGTTACGACAATTGTGTTTATCTTCGATGCGCTCAAGAATCGCTTCCATCGACACACGAAAGGAAGCAGACATGAAGACGAAGACGGCACTGGTACTCGGCGCGACGGGCGGTATCGGCGGTGAACTGACGCAGGCGCTGCTGCGCCGCGGCTGGACGGTGCGCGCGCTGCACCGCGATCCGGCGAAGGCCGCGCAGACGCAGGCGCATGCCGCGCTGCAATGGGTGGCCGGCGATGCGCTGGAGGCGGACAGCGTGGTGCGGGCTGCGCAGGGCGCTTCGCTGATCGTGCACGCGGTCAACCCGCCGGGCTACCGCCGCTGGGAGGCATTGGTGCTGCCGATGCTGGAGAGCACGCTGCGCGCCGCACGGGCTTCGGGCGCGCGCATCCTGCTGCCCGGCAACCTCTACAACTACGGGGCCGACGCCTTCGCCGATCCGCACGAGGGCGCGCCGCAGCATCCGGTGACGCGCAAGGGCGCGGTCCGCGTGGCGATGGAGCGGCGGCTGCGCGAGGCGGCGGCGGACGGCGTGCGTTCGCTGGTGGTGCGCGCGGGCGACTTCTTCGGTCCGAACGCCGGCAACAACTGGTTCTCGCAGGGGCTGGTGAAGCCGGGCCGGCCGCTGGCGTCGGTCAGCGATCCGGGCCGGCCCGGCCTCGGGCACCAGTGGGCCTATCTGCCCGACGTGGCCGAGACCATGCTGCGGCTGGTGGAGCGCGAGGACGCGCTGGCGGACTTCGATACCTTCCACATGCAGGGCCACTGGGACGCCGACGGCCGGCAGATGATCGAGGCGATCCGCCGCGCCAGCGGCCGGCCCGGGCTGCCGGTGAAGCGCTTCCCCTGGGGCCTGCTGAGCCTCGCCGCGCCCTTCGTCCCGCTGTTCAGGGAACTGCGCGAGATGCGCTACCTGTGGCAGCACCCGATTCGCATGCGCAACGACAAGCTCGTGGCCCTGCTCGGCGAGGAGCCGCGCACCCCGCTGGACGTCGCGGTGCGCACCACGCTGGCCGGCCTCGGCTGCCTGGATCTCAAGGATGCGGCGCCAGGCCTTGCAGCGAACGGCCGCTCGTGAAATGGCGCGGTGCGCCCGTCACCGGATCGTCGAAGGCGAGGGATCGGGCCAGCAGCTGCATGGGCTGCGCGAAGTCGTCCGCGCCTTCGGGCCACAACACGGGGTAGATGGTGTCGCCGACGATCGGCATGCCCAGCGCGGCGCAATGCGCGCGCAGTTGGTGCTTGCGGCCGGTGACGGGCGTGAGCCGCAGGTGGGCCCGGCCGCCGCAGGCCTGCAGCAGCTCGAAACGGGTTTCCGAGTTCGGCGCGCCGGGCACCTCGTCGGAGTGCATGAAGCGCGATTCGAGCCGGCTGCGATGGACCGCCGGCAGCGCGCCCGCCGCCGGCGGCCAGTGCACGACGGCCTCGTACCGCTTGGCGACCGCGCGCTGCGCGAACAGCGCCTGATAGCGCCCGCGCGTGGCCGGCTGCACCGCGAACACCACCAGCCCGGCGGTGCCGCGGTCGATGCGGTGGATCGGCACCAGCGTGTCGATGCCCAGCCTGCGCTTCAGGCGCACCAGCAGCGTCTCGGCCAGGTACTTGCCCGAAGGCAGCACCGGCAGGAAATGCGGCTTGTCCGCCACCACCAGCCAGTCGTCCTGGAACAGCACCGTTTCCTCGAAAGGGATGGGCGGCTCGTGCGCCAGCGTGCGGTAGTAGTGCACGCGCAGGTCCTTGCGGCAGGGCGACTGCGGCGACAGCGGCCGGCCCTGGGCGTCCACCACTTCGCCGGCGTCCATGCGCGCGATCCAGTCCTCGCGCGCCACCATCGGGAAGCGTTCGGCCAGATGGTCCAGCACCGTCGGCCACGGGCCGGGCGGCAGCGCGACGCAGCTCGGGCTCACGCCGTCGCGCGTGGGCAGCGGGCGCGGCTGCTGTGCGCGGCGCGCGCTTTGCGAGGAGCGGGGGCGTGGGGTCATGGCGTCGGAGGGGGCAGGGCGGCACTCTAACCCGATCGAGCGGCAGCCGCCGACGCGCCGGGGAAAGTACACCGAGGGTAAACATGGGGCTTGCCAGCCGCTGGGCGGCTTCTCATAATTACGCGTAATTACAGACGCATTCCCACGCCGCCGCCCTTCGCCCAGCCGCCATGCGCATCGTCCACAACTCCCTGCACGACGAGGTCGCCGCCCAGTTGCGCGAGGAGATCTTCGGCGGCTCGCTGCCGCCCGGCACCTTCCTGGACGAGGCGGCGCTGTGCGAGCGGCTGTCGATCTCGCGCACGCCGCTGCGCGAGGCGCTCAAGGTGCTGGTGGCCGAGGGCCTGCTGCGCCACGAGCCGCGCCGCGGCTGCTTCGTGGCGGAGATCACGCAGCGCGACCTGGACGAGATCTTTCCCGTCATCGCGCTGCTCGAAGGCCGCTGCGCCTGGGAGGCCGCGCGCAACGCGACCGATGCGGAGCTGGAGGCGCTGGAGACGATGCACGAGCAGCTCGCCCGCCACGCGCGCGCCAAGCGGGTCAACGAGTACTACGCCACCAACTACGCGATCCACGAGGCGATCATCGCGCTGGCCGACAACCGCTGGCTGGCCCAGGTGATCGGCGACCTGCGCAAGATCCTGAAGCTGGCGCGGCAGCAGCAGCTGCACGCGCCGGGCCGGCTGGGGCAGAGCCTGTCGGAGCACCTGGCGGTGTTCGCCGCGCTCAAGGCGCGCGACAGCGACGGCGCCGAGGCGGCCATGCGCACGCACCTGAACCGCCAGCGCGAGGCCCTGCGCGCGATCGCGCTGCAGCAGAAATCCAGGCTGGCGTCGTGAACACGAGAGGAACGACATGAGTGCATCGGAATGGATCCAGCGCGGCGTCTCGCTGCTGCGCCCCCCCGCCGCGGAGGCACCCGCCGCGCCGGCCAAGGCGCCCAAGGCCGCCGGGGGGGAGGGCGCCGACAGCCGCCCGCCGCGTCCGCTCGCCGAGCGGCTCGAAGCCACGCTGCGCCGCCACGGCGAGGCATTGGCCCCGCGCGCGCTGCGGCGCGCCCTCGAGGACTTGCAGGCCATCGTCGACCGCCGCGTGAGCGAAGTCGAGGCGGGCCGCCGCGCGCATGCGGTGGCGCAGTGGTACCGCGGCCTGGAGACGGCCGAGCGGCGCGACGTCTGGCTGCTGATGTGCGAGCAGTTCGCGCCCGATGCGGCGCGCCTGAAGACGGCGCGCGAGCAGTACGAGGCGGCCGAGCCGGGCACGCCCGAGCACGGCCAGGCCGAGGTGCGGCTGCGCCGCGCCATGCTCTCGCCGCGCGCGCGCCTGCTGCAGCGCTTCGCCATCGACGCCGAGGGCATGCGCTTCCTGATCGACCTGCGCGCGGAGCTGCTGCGCGAGCTGCGCAGCGACAGGCGGCTGCTCGCGCTCGACGCCGAGCTGGAGCAGCTCTTTTCCACCTGGTTCGACGTCGCCTTCCTCGATCTGCGCCGCATCGACTGGGATTCCCCGGCCTCGCTGATCGAGAAGCTGATCCAGTACGAGGCGGTGCACGACATCAAGAGCTGGTCCGACGTGAAGAACCGGCTCGACGAGGGCGACCGGCGCTGCTACGGCTTCTTCCACCCGCGGCTGCCGAACGAGCCGCTGATCTTCGTCGAGGTGGCGATGACGCATGCGGTGAGCGACAGCATCACGCCGCTGCTGGACGAGACGGCCGCGGCGCCGTCGCCGGAGAAGGCGAACACCGCGATCTTCTATTCCATCAGCAACACCCAGTCCGGCCTGCGCGGCGTGAGTTTCGGCGATTCGCTGATCAAGCGCGTGGTCGAGACGCTGCGCGAGGAATTCCCCAAGCTCAAGATCTTCGCCACGCTGTCGCCGATTCCGGGCTTTCGCCAGTGGATGGGGCAGAACGCCGCGGCGCTGCTGGAGAAGCTGGACGACAAGCGCGCCGCCGAGCTGGGCCGCGTGCTCGGCTCGCTGCCGCCCACCGCCGAGCGCCTGCTGTCGGCGGCCGACGAGGCGCTGAGCCTGCCGCCCAGGTCGCCGGTGCGCCAGATGCTGCTGCAGGGCGCGGCCGAATACCTCGGGCGCGGCATGAAGGGCGGCAAGCCCATCGACCCCGTGGCCCGCTTCCACCTGGGCAACGGCGCGCGCGTGGAGCGCCTGAACTGGGCCGCCGACCCCTCGCCCAAGGGCATGAAGCAGGCCTGGGGCCTGATGGTCAACTACCTCTACGATCTCAAGCGGCTGGACAAGCACCGCGAATGGCTGGCGCAGGGCAAGATCCCTGTCGCGGGCGACATCGACAATCTTTTTCCGAAGGGCTGAACCCAGGCAAGATCGCACCGAAGGCCCCGGTGCATTTCCAACACAGGAGACGAGAGATGGCAGACAGCTTTCAGCGGCGCGACATGTTGCGCCTGGCAGCCGCGGGCGCGGCCCTGGCATGCGGCGGCGCGCGCGCGCAGGCGCAATGGCCGACCAAGCCCGTGACGATGGTGGTGCCCTTCCCGGCCGGCGGCGGCACGGACGCCTTTGCGCGGCCGCTGGCGGCGCAGTTTTCCAAGATCACGGGCCATACGCTGGTGATCGACAACCGCGGCGGCGCCGGCGGCACCGTGGGCGCGAGCATCGCCGCCAAGACGCAGCCCGACGGCTACACGCTGTTCATGGGCGCGGTGCACCACGCGATCGCGCCGTCGATCTATCCGCGGCTCGACTACGACATCGAGAAGGACTTCGTGCCCATCATGCTGCTGGCCAACGTGCCGCAGGTGGTGGTGGTCAATCCGCAGCGCGTGCCGCAGAACACCATCCAGGAGTTCATCGCGCACGCCAAGCGCAACCCCGGCCGGCTCAACTACGCCTCGGCCGGCGCGGGCACCTCGCACCACCTGGCCGGCGAGCTGTTCAAGCTGCAGACCGGGACCTTCATCACCCACATCCCGTACCGCGGCGCCGGCCCGATGCTGCAGGACCTGATCGCGGGCAACGTGGACTGCGGCTTCGACGGCCTGGGCTCCTCGGCCCAGCACATCAAGGCCGGGCGCATCAAGGCACTGATGGTCGCCGGCGACAAGCGCAACCCCGCCTTTCCCGACGTGCCCTGCGCCGCGGAAGTCGGCCTGCCCGACTACACCGTGACCACCTGGTACGGCCTGTGGGCGCCCAAGGGCACGCCGGCCGATGCGCAGGCGCGCATCACCGAGGAGATGCGCAAGGCGCTCGCGACCGACGAGCTCAAGACGATCTGGACCAGCAACGGCTCGGAGATTCCCCAGCTCACCGGTGCCGCCTACGGCAGCTTCGTGAGCTCGGAGGTCCGGCGCTGGGCGGAAGTGGTCAAGGCCTCGGGCGCGAAACTGGAGTGATGGGACCACCCCCAGCCTCGCCCACTTCGTGTGGCTCTGCACCCCCTCGAGGGGGCGCACCCCTGCGGCCCGGCGAAGCCGGTTCCGCGGGTGCCTGCGAAGGGGCCTGGCTGCGCCGGCCCTGGTGACTCGCGACTTTCGCTTCCTTTTCTTCCTGCTCATGACCTCGTCTTCCAACGCCAACCTCTTCGCGGCCCTGCGCGCCGCCTTTCCTGCCGACCTCGACGCCGTCGCGATCGAGACCGACGACGGCCTGTGCTACTCGTGGCGCGATCTCGACCGGGCCAGCGCGATGATCGCCAACCTGCTCGCGGCGCTGAAGCTGAAGCAGGGCGCGCGCATCGCGGTGCAGGTGGAGAAGTCGGTCGAGGCGGTGCTGCTGTACCTCGCCACGCTGCGCGCCGGCTACGTCTTCCTGCCGCTGAACACGGCCTATCAGAGCGCCGAGATCGAGTACTTCATCGGCAACGCCGAGCCGGCCGTGATCGTGTGCACCAGCCGCAACGCCGCATGGGTGGGCCCGATCGCGCAGGCGGCCGGCACGAAGCACGTGTTCACGCTGGACGACGACCGTACCGGCACGCTGCTCGAAGTGGCGGCGCAGTGCAGCGACGTGCACGAGATCGCGCCGCGCAAGGACGACGACCTCGCCGCCATCCTCTACACCAGCGGCACCACCGGCCGCAGCAAGGGCGCGATGCTCACGCACCGCAACCTGTGCTCCAACGCCGAAGTGCTCAAGGACTACTGGGGCTGGACCGAAGGCGACGTGCTGATCCACGCGCTGCCGATCTTCCACGTGCACGGCCTGTTCGTGGCGCTGCACGGCGCGCTGCTCAACGGCAGCCGGATGATCTGGATGAACCGGTTCGATCCCGCGCGCGTGATCGCGCGGCTGCCCGAGGCCACCGTGTTCATGGGCGTGCCCACGCTGTACGTGCGCATGCTGGCGGACCGCGCGCTCACGAAGAAGACCTGCCGCAACATGCGCCTGTTCGTCGCCGGGTCGGCGCCGCTGCTGACCGAGACCTTCGACGAATGGCGCGCGCGCACCGGCCACACCATCCTGGAGCGCTACGGCATGAGCGAGACCGCCATGCTCACCTCCAACCCCTACGATCCGGTGCAGGGCGAGCGGCGCGGCGGCACGGTCGGCTTTCCGCTGCCGGGCGTGCAGCTGCGCGTGCGCGACGGCGAGGGCCGCGACTGCGGCACCGACGAGATCGGCAACATCGAGGTCGCCGGCCCCAACGTGTTCGCCGGCTACTGGCGCATGCCCGAGAAGACCAGGGAGGAGTTCACCGCCGACGGCTTCTTCAAGACCGGCGACGTCGGCAAGATCGACGGCCTGGGCTACGTCACCATCGTCGGGCGCAGCAAGGACCTGATCATCAGCGGCGGCTACAACGTCTACCCGGCCGAGATCGAGGGCTACATCAACGAGATGCCCGGCGTGGCCGAAAGCGCCCTGATCGGCGTGCCGCACCCCGACTTCGGCGAAGTCGGCGTGGCCATCGTGACGCCCAAGCCCGGCGCCGCGCCCGAGCCGGAGGCGATCGTCGCCACGCTCAAGGCCCGTCTGGCCAACTTCAAGATTCCCAAGCGCTGCTTCGTCGTGGACGAGCTGCCGCGCAACACCATGGGCAAGGTGCAGAAGGCGCTGCTGCGCGAGCAGCACAAGGGGCTGTTCGCCGCCTGAGCGCGGATTCAGGCGGGCGCGGCGCGCAGGCGCCGCAGCGCCGTCTCGGCCCGCGCGACGAAGGCCTGCCCCAGGCGCGACAGCGCCACGCCCGCGTTGGTCACGGCCAGGATCTCGAAGGCCGGGCTGCGCGCGATCGGCCGGAAGTCGAGCTTGTCGGTGCGGCAGGCGCGGGCGGTGAGATCGTCCACGATCGCCACGCCGGCGCCTGCGGCCGCCAGCGCGCAGGCGGTCTGCCCGGCACGCACCTCCACCGTGGCCGCCGGCGCCAGCCGGTGGCGCGCACACCATTCGGCGACCAGGCGCCCCTGCGGCGTGTCGGGGCTGAAGGCGATCAGGCGCTCGCGCAGCACGTCGCGCGGCCCCAGCGTGCGCCGTGCGCCCAGCGCATGGCCCTTCGGAAAGACGCAGGCCATGCTCCAGCGGCCCAGCACGCGCGAGGCGAGCAGGGCATGGTCGACCGGCAGCGTGGAGATGGCCACGTCCGCCTCGCCGATCACGAGCTGATTCACCATCTCGCGCGCCGGCGCGATCTCCAGATAGATCCGCGAAGACGGGTCTTCCGCGGCCAGCGACGCCACGGCCTGCGGCACCATGTCCAGCCCGGTGCTGGGGCTGGCCAGCACGCGCAGCGACAGGCCCGTCCCGTCCTTCAGTGCGGTGGCGCGCTCGCGGATGCGGCGCACGCCGCGGTACACCTGTTCGACTTCGGCATGCAGTTCGCGCGCCTCGGGTGTGGGCAGCAGCCGGCCCTTGCGCCGCTCGAACAGGGGCAGGCCGAGCTGCAGTTCGATGTGCGCCAGCATGCGGCTCACGCCCGGCTGGGACACGTGCAGCAGCCGCGCGGCGTCGGTCACCGAGCCCGCGACCATCACGGCGCGGAAGACTTCGATCTGGCGCAGGTTCATGGGTGCATTCCCGGAAATTGCATAACGCGATGTTATGCCATGGGTAAGCCATGGTATTGGATGCAGAGCGGCTGCGTTCCTATCATCCGCAGCAAGAACACATGCCATCCGGAGACATCGCCATGCTGCAGCAGCCATCCCTTCGCGCCCCCGGGCACCTCACGCGCCGCGGCGCGCTCGCCATGACGGCCCTCACGCTCGGCGCTGCCTGCCTTCCAGGGGGCGCGGCACGCGCTGCGGACTGGCCCGCCAGGCCGGTGCGCATCATCGTGCCCTTCGCGCCGGGCGGCGGCGCCGACAGCTCCGCCCGCGTGCTGGCCGAACTGCTGGGCCCGCAGCTCGGCCAGCCGGTGGTCGTCGAGAACCGGCCCGGGGCGGGCAGCACCATCGGCGTGCTGGCGGCGGCGCAGAGCCGGGACGGCCACACGCTGCTGATGGGCAGCAACAGCATGGTGATCAACCCCGTGCTCAACCCGGCCGTGACCTACGACGTGGCCCGCGACTTCGATGCGATCGGCATGGTGTCCTCGCAGCCGCTGGTGCTGGTGGTGCCGTCCACGTCGGACATCCGCAGCTTCGAGGACCTGGTGGCGCGCTCGCGCGAGCCGGGCGCGAAGCTCAATGCCGGCAACAGCGGCAACGGCACGCTGGCCCACCTCACGGCCGAACTGTTCGCGCTGCAGACCGGCGCGTCGATCACCAGCGTGCCCTACCGCGGCGAGAGCGCGCTGATGCCCGACCTGATCTCCGGGCTGGTGTCCTTCGGCTTCCTCAACCTGCCCAGCGTGGTCGCGCATATCCGGTCGGGCCGGCTGCGGGCGCTGGGCGTGTCCGCCGGCGAGCCCGTGGCCGAGCTGCCCGGCGTGCCGACCCTGCGCGCGCTGGGTCAGCCGGCTCTCGAGGTGCAGGGCTGGGCCGCGCTGCTGGCGCCCAAGGGCACCATTGCGCCGGCCGAGCTGGATCGCCTTGGAAAGCTGCTGGCGCAGGCGCTGGCCTCCGACGCGGTGCGCGAGCGCTTCGCCGCGCTGAGCGTCGCGCCGATGGCGCGCAGCCGCGAGGCGAGCGCGCAGCTGCTGCAGGCCGAAGGCGCGCGCTGGCGCGAGCTCATCCGCAGCCGCGGCATCAAGGTGGAGAGCTGATGGTTTCGGCGCAGGCGGAACAGACGCTGCACGCCGACGTGCTCGTGTGCGGCGGCGGCCTGGCCGGCACCATGGCCGCCGTGGCGGCGGCACGGGCGGGTGCCTCGGTGGTGCTGGTCGAGCGCTACGGCTTCCTCGGCGGCAACGCAACCGCCGGTGCGGTGGCGCAGTTCAACAGCTGGCAGACCGCGGGCGGGCGGCGCGTGGTGGCCGGGCTGGCCGACGAGGTCGTCTCGCGCCTGGGCGCCTACGGTGGCGCCGGCGCGCACCATGCGTTCGTGATGTCCACCGGCCATCGCATGGACCGTGTCGAGTACGCGCCCGAGCTGCTCAAGCTGGTGCTCGACGACATGGTGACGCAGGCCGGCGTGCGGCCGCTGCTGCACGCGGCCCTGCTGGACGTGCAGGCGCAGGGGCGCCGCATCGCGGCGGTGCGCGTGCTCGCCAAGGGCGGCGTGCTCACGCTGCGCCCGCGCGTGCTGATCGACGCCTCGGGCGACATGGATGCGCTGCGGCACGCCGGCGCGCATTTTCTGGCCCTGGAAGAGGGCGAGACGCTGCAGCCGGCCACGATGATGTTCCGCTTCGGGCCGATCGACTTCGCGCGCTTCGAGGCGCTGACGGTGCAGGAGAGCGCGGCGCTGGCGCGGCGCGGCTTCGAGGAGGGCCGCCTCGCGCGCGCCGCGCTGCATGCCAGCCGCGATCCCCGGTCGGACGACGGCTGGTTCAACATCAGCCGGCTGGGCATCGACGCCACCGATCCCTTCGCGCTCAGCGCCGCCGAGATCGAGGGCCGGCGCCAGGCCTGGAAGGCCGCGGGCTTCCTGGCCGACGCGGTGCCCGGCTGCGAGGCGGGACGGCTGCGCGCCTTCGCCACGCAGGTCGGCGTGCGCGAAACCCGTCGCATCGCGGGCGACCATGTGCTCACCGCGGAGGAACTGCTGCGCCCGGCGGACTTCCCCGATGCCGTCGCCGCGGGCGCCTACCCGATCGACATCCATCCCGCAGCGGGCGGCGGGCTGCACTACCAGGCGCTGGACGCGGACCACGCGTACCGGATCCCGCTGCGCAGCCTGATTCCGGCATCGTTCGACAACGCGCTCGTCGCGGGCCGCGGCATCTCGGCCACGCACGCGGCGCTGGCGGCGGTTCGCGTGATGACGATCTCGATGGCGGTGGGGCAGGCGGCCGGCACGGCCGCGGCGCTGGCAGCGCAGGGGACTGCCGCCGAAGCCCGTGTGCGCGGGGTGCCCGCTGCCGCGCTGCAGGAGCGGCTGCGCTCGGACGGGGCGCTACTGGCCTGAACGGGGGGCGTGCGGCGGCAAGGTCAGCGGCTTGTGCTGCAGCTGCTGCAGCTGCACGCGGACAGCCGCCAGCAGCGTGCGCCCCAGCCGTGAGACCGGGCGGTTGACGTTCACCGCGCTGTAGATGGGAAAGCGCGGGGCCTTCGGAATGCCGAGGAAGACGACGCCCTCGCCACGGTGCGCGCGCGCAGACAGTTCGTCGACGAAGGCGACGCCGATGCCCGCGGCGACCATCGCGCACGCGGCATAGCCCGAGCGCACCTCGACGGCGACATGGCGGGCGATCCGATGCTGCTCGATCCAGGCGTCGATCACCGCGCTCTGCGGCGCTTCGGGGCTGTAGGCGATCAGCCGTTCGCCCAGCGCGTCGGCCAGCCGGAGCGGCTTGTGCTGCTGCAGCCGGTGGCCCTGCGGGACCGCGCACACCAGCGACCACTTGCCGAGCTCGCGCACCTCGAGCGCGGGATGATCGAGCGGCGCGCTGGCGATCGCGACGTCGGCGTCCTCGGCCACCAGCAGCTTGACGATCTCGCGCGTGGGCAGCGCCTCGAAGAACACCCGTGCCTGCGGAACGTCCTCGATCAGCCCGGCGACCGCCTGCGGCACCAGCTGCAGCGCCGTGTTGGCGCTGGACAGGACGCGCAGCGCGGCATGGCTGCCGAAGCGAAGGTGCGCCGCCACGTCCTGCACGTGCTGCACGCCCCGGTACACCCGCTCGATCTCCGCCTGCAGCGTGCGCGCCTCGGGCGTTGCCACCAGGCGACCCTTGCGCCGCTCGAACAGCGCCACGCCCAGACGCGATTCCAGGTGCCGTATCAGGCGGCTGATGCCGGGCTGCGAGACGTGCAGCAGGCGCGCTGCATCCACGGTGGAGCCCGTGCCCATGACCGCCCGGAACACTTCGATCTGCCGCAGATTCACGCCTCGGTCTCCATGGATTCCAATCTTTCATGAAAGAACATGATGTTATCGAGATTGCACAAACAGGTATTTGAGGGCATTGAGAGAACGGCCTACGCTCTTCCTGTCCGACAGCCATTTCCGATGGCCGGGGCCATTCGACAACGGAGACCATTGCCATGAGAGCTTCCTTCTTGCCTGCTTCCTTCCTGCGCGCCCTCGTGCTCGGCGCGGCCTGCCTGGCCGGCACGGCGCATGCGCAGGCCTATCCCTCCAGGCCGGTGTCGCTGGTGGTGGGCTTCGCCCCTGGCGGCTCGGCCGACATCCTGGCGCGCCTGCTGGCGCAGAAGCTCGCCGGCGCACTGGGGCAGCCGGTGCTGGTCGAGAACAAGCCGGGCGCGGGTGCCACCATCGCCGCCGCACAGGTGGCTGCGGCGCCGGCCGACGGCCACACGCTGCTGTTCGTCACGAGCGGGCATGCGGGCAGCACCGCGCTCTACCCGAAGGCCGGCTACGACGTCGTCCGCAGCTTCGCGCCGGTCGCCAGGGTGGGCGTGTCGCCGGTGGTCATCGTCGTGCCGGCGTCATCGCCCCATCGCAGCCTGTCCGATGTGATCGAGGCTGCCCGCAAGCAGCCTGACGCGCTCAGCTATGCGGCGGGCGGCGGCGGTGCCACCACCACCAGCCTGGCGGCCGAGTTCCTCAAGCGCGACGCCGGCGTGCAGATGCTGATGGTTCCCTACAAGGGTTCCGGTCCCGCGTTGACGGCGCTGCTGTCGGGCGAAGTCGATGCCGGCTTCGACATTCCTTCCAGTGCCTTGCCGCACATCGAGTCGGGCAAGCTGCGGGCGCTGGCCGTCACCACGCGTTCGCGGTCGGCCGTGCTGCCCCAGGTGCCGACCGTGGCAGAGCAGGTCCTGCCCGATTTCGAGGTCGTCGGCTGGTTCGGCGTGCTGGCACCGGCAGGCACGCCGCCGGCGGTGACTGCGCAGCTGAACAGGACGATCAACGAAGCGTTGACGCAGCCCGACGTCAGGGCGCGCCTGTCCAGCCTGGGCGTGGCGTCCGAAGCGGGCAGTCCCGAGGATTTCGGCCGGCTCATCGCCGGCGACGCGAAGCGCTATGGCGAGGCCATTCGGCGCCTGGGCATTCAGGTCAACTGAGCGGGGCGCGAGCATGCACGACCGTGACCCGGGCTCCGAACTGCACGCCGACCTGATCGTGATCGGCGGCGGGCTCGGCGGCATCTCGGCTGCCCTGTCGGCGCTGCACGGCGGTGCGAGCGTGATCCTGGCGGAGGAACTCGACTGGCTCGGCGGCCAGCTCACCGCACAGGGCGTACCGCCCGACGAGCACCCCTGGATCGAGCATCTCATCGGATCGCGAAGCTACGCGGACTTCCGGGAGGCGATCCGCGCCTACTACCGGCGGCATCTTCCGCTGACCCCGGCCGCGCGCGCCGACCTGCGGCTCAATCCGGGGCAGGGCAACGTGAGCTCGCTGTGCCATGAGCCCTGGGTGGCCGTGCGGGTCATCGACGAGATGCTGGCGCCGCACGAGGCCGCAGGGCGCCTGACGGTGCTGCGTGAGCATCGCCTGCAGGCCGTGCATGCCGACGGCGACAGGGTGCGTGCGGCGAGCGTCCTCGATCTGCGCTTGGGCGTCGAGCGCACCTTGTGCGCGGCGCTGTGGATCGATGCCACCGAAACCGGCGAGATGCTGGCGCTCGCCGGCGTCGAGCACGTGATCGGCGCCGAGTCGCAAGCCCGGACGCAGGAGCCGCATGCCCTGGCGCAGGCCGATCCGCTCGACCAGCAGGCCATCACCTGGTGCCTGGCGATGGACTATCTGCCTGGAGAAGACCACACCATCGATCGTCCCGAAGGCTACGAGCGCTTCCGCACGCTGCAGATCGACAGCTGGCCCGGCCCGCAGTTCAGCTGGACGCTGAGCGATTTCGTGACGCACCGGCCGCGCGAACGGCCCCTGTTCGCAGGCGACACCGACGAGGCATCGCTGTACGACCTCTGGCATGCGCGGCGCATTGCCTGGCGCCGCCATTTCGAACCCGGCTGCTACGCCAGCGACATCACGCTGGCGAACTGGCCGCAGATGGACTACTGGGAGCGGCCGGTCGTCGGCGTGTCGCCGGAGGCGGCCGCGCACGCTCTGGAGGAGGCTCGCCGGTTCAGCCTGTCCTTCTTCTACTGGATGCAGACCGAGGCGCCTCGCCACGACGGCGGCCAAGGCTATCGGGGGCTGCGATTGCGCGGCGACGTGCTGGGCACCGCCGACGGGCTGGCCAAGCAGGCCTATTTCCGGGAAGGGCGCCGCATCCGAGCCGAGTTCACCGTGCTGGAGCAGCACATCGGCGTCGGCGCGCGGCGCGGCCTCCGGAGCGCCGAGCGCTTTCGCGACAGCGTGGGCATCGGCGCCTATCGCATCGATCTGCATCCCAGCACCCGCGGACGCAACACCGTGGACATCGATGCCTATCCCTTCCAGATCCCGCTGGGCGCCTTGCTGCCGGTACGCATGGACAACCTGCTGCCTGCATGCAAGAACATCGGCACCACCCGCATCACCAACGGCGCATTCCGCGAGCATGCGACCGAGTGGAGCATCGGGGAGGCGAGCGGCGCGCTCGCGGCCTTCGCGCGCGCGCGCCGGATCCCGCCTCGCGCCGTGCGGCGCTCACCCGCGCTGCTGGCGGATTTTCAGCGCTTGCTGGAGCGCCAGGGTGTGTTGCTGGCGTGGCCGGCGTTCGGCGCGCTCACGCCGGCGCACCGCGTGGGCTACCGGCACGACGCATAGCGCGCGGCGGCCGGCAGGGCGATGGCGCTACTGCACCAGCATCACCGTGATGTCGCTCTCGGCGATCACCTTGGTGGCGACCGAGCCCATGAGCGCGCGGCCGAAGAGGCCGTGGCCGTGGGTGCCCATCACGACCAGCTCGGCGCCCGCGGCCTTGGCCGAGCGCAGGATCTCTTCCGCGGCGTGGCCATGCCGCAGGTCGATGGTGTAGTTCGTGATGCCGCGCTCGGCCAGTTGGGCCTTGATCGGGTCGATCACCTTCGCGCCTTCCTCCGCGTAGTAGTCGTCCACCACTTCCTTGGCGAGGTGGCGCGTCACGTGCGGCGGGACGGCGCTGCACACGTGGGCCACGATCAGTTCGTGGCCGTCCACGAACATCGTGCGATGCTGGGCAATGTAGTCGAGCGCCTTCTTCGTGAAGTTGCTGCCGTCGACGGCGACGAGAATTTTCATGAGCTTCCTTGGAATGGTTGTTTGGCAAGTGCCTGCCCGTTTATACGAGCAGGCCCACCCGGCCCGCAACCGGGATTTTGATGGTCTGCTACTTATTCGATAGCGTCGAACGGAGTCGGAAAGCGGCTTGCAGGCCGATTTCTCTTGAATCGCTAGCGCAGCACCAGCACCGGCGTGGTCGAATGCGTGAGCACGTGCAGCGTCTCGCTGCCCAGCAGCAGGCGCTTGATGCCCTTGCGTCCATGCGAGGCCATCACGATCAGGTCGGCCTTGTGCTTCTTCGCCGCCGCGATGACCGATTCGGCGATGAGGTCCGACTTGACCACGGCCCCGCGCGCCAGCACGCCGCGCGCCTCGGCCTGCCTGGCGATGCCGTCGACCAGCTTGCGCGCCTGCTCGACCCACTGCTTCTCGACGCGGCTGACGTCGGCCGCCTCGAAGACGATCGCGCCCTCGAAGTAGCTCGCCGGATAGCGCGCCACGATGTTGAGCACGATCAGCTCGGCGCCGCAGCTGCCGGCCAGGGCGATGGCGTGGTTCACGGCCTTCTTCGACAGCGGGGAGGTGTCGGTCGTGACCAGGATGCGTTTGTACATGGCGGTTCTCCTTGTGATGCCCGGAGGTTAGACCGGATCGCGCCGGCGATGTTGATCCACGTCAAGACGCCATGGTCGCTGTGCGGCGAGGATGGCGCGATGCAGGCTGCCCTTTCTTTCGTTCCCGCGACCGCCGCGCCGCCGCCGGCGTGGGCCGCGCTCGACGACGCGGGCGAATGGTCCGCGTTCGGGCAGGCGCTCGACGGCGACCCGGCCGGGCGCTGGGCATCGCAGGTGGCGGTGGAAGGCATGCACTGTGCCGCCTGTGCCTTCACGATCGAGGCCGCGTTGACGCAGGTGCCCGGCGTGGAGTCGGTCGAGGTCAATGCCGCGAGCCGGCGCGCGCGTGTCGTGTGGTCGGCGGCGCGCACCCGGCCGTCGCGCTGGTTCGCGGCCGCCGATGCCGCGGGCTACCGCCTGGCGCCGGCCGGCGACACCGCGCTGCGTGCGCAGCGCGCGCGCGAATCGCGGCTCGCGCTGTGGCGCTGGCTCGTGGCGGGCTTGTGCATGATGCAGGTGATGATGTACGCGACGCCCGCGTACGTCGCCGGCCCGGGCGAGATGACGGACGACGTGGTGCACCTGCTGCGCTGGGCCTCGTGGGTGCTGACCCTGCCGGTCGTCTTCTTCTCCTGCGGCCCATTCTTCCGCAACGCCTGGCGCGACCTGCGCCAGCGCCGCATCAGCATGGACCTGCCGGTGGCGCTGGGCATGGCGATCGCCTTCGTGGTCAGCAGCGCCGGCACCTTCGACCCCGACGGGCCGCTGGGCCGCGAGGTCTACTTCGATTCGCTCACCATGTTCGTGTTCTTCCTGCTCACCGGCCGCTGGCTGGAGACGCGGCTGCGCGACCGCACCGCCGGCGCGCTGGAGGCGCTGATGAACCGCCTGCCCGACAGCGTGGCGCGGCGCGGCGCCGACGGCGCCTTCGCGCGCGTGGCGGTGCGAAGGCTGGCGCCGGGCGACGTGGTGCGGGTGCTGCCGGGCGAGGCCTTTCCGGCCGACGGCACGGTGATCGAGGGCGACACCACGGCCGACGAGGCGCTGCTCACCGGCGAGTCGCGGCCGGTGGCGCGCGCCTGCGGTGCGCAGGTGCTCGCGGGCAGCCACAACCTGGCTGCGGCGGTGCTGGTGCGCATCGATGCCGTGGGCGCGGCCACGCGCTTCGCGCAGATCGTGGCGCTGATGGAAAGCGCCTCGGTGCGCAAGCCGCGGCTGGCGCAGCTGGCCGATCGCGTGGCGCGCCCCTTCCTGGTCGTGGTGCTGGGCGCGGCGGTGCTGGCGGCGCTGTGGTGGTGGCCGGTCGACCACGGCCATGCGCTCATGGTGGCGGTGGCGGTGCTCATCGTCACCTGCCCTTGCGCGCTGTCGCTCGCCACGCCGGCGGCGATGCTGGCAAGCGCGGGCGCCCTGGCGCGGCGCGGCGTGATGGCCTGCAACCTGCAGGCGCTGGAATCGCTGGCCGCCATCGACACGGTGGTGTTCGACAAGACCGGCACGCTCACGCGCGACACGCCGCGGCTCGAGCGCGCCTACAGCCGGCGCGGCGTGCCGCCCGGCGACGCCCTGGAACTCGCGGCCGCGCTGGCGCAGGCATCGCGGCATCCGGCCTCGCGCGCGTTGGTGCTGGCATGGCAGGCGCAAAGCCGCGTCGCGCCGGCGTGGACGGCGGCGCGGGTGACGGAAAGCGCAGGGCAGGGGATCGAAGGGACCCTGGTCCGGCAGGGCGGAGCAGCGGAACAGGTCCGCCACATGCGGCTCGGCGCCGCGGCCTTCTGCCAGGTGCCGCCGCTGGACACGCCCGCCATGCAGGTCCACCTGTGCGACGAGGCCGGCTGGCTCGCCAGCTTCGCGCTGGCCGAGGACCTGCGCGAGGACGCCGCCGCGGCGGTGGCCGCGCTGCAGGCCGAGGGCGTGCGCGTGCAGTTGCTGTCCGGCGACCGCGGCGAGGCGGCGCATCGCGTGGCCGACAGCGCCGGCATCCGCATCTCGCGCGGCGACTGTTCGCCCGAGGCCAAGCTGGCCGAGGTGCAGCGCCTGCAGGCCCAGGGCCGCTGCGTGGCGATGGTGGGCGACGGGCTGAACGACGGCCCGGTGATCGCGCATGCGCACGTCTCCTTCGCGCTCGGCCATGCGGTGCCGCTCACGCAGGCGCGCGCCGATTTCGTCGTGCTCGGCGATGCGCTGTCGGCCATACCCGAGACGCTGCTGCAGGCGCGCCGCACCCTGCGCATCGTGCGCCAGAACCTCGGCTGGGCCGCGGCCTACAACGCCGTGTGCATCCCGCCGGCCATCATGGGCTGGCTGCCGGCCTGGCTGGCCGGGCTGGGCATGGCGGCGAGTTCGCTCGTCGTCGTACTGAACGCCGCGCGCCTGGCGCGCGCCAAGACCTGATGGACATCCTGTTCCTGCTCATCCCGCTGTCGGTCGCGCTGGTGCTGGTCATCCTCGGCGGCCTGTGGTGGGCCATCGAGCGTGGCCAGTTCGACGACGTGGAACGCGAGGGCGAGCGCATTCTCCGCAACGATTGATCTGCATCAACGCCCGCGGGGAACCGCGCGCGGACACTGGCGACAGTCCATCAGAAGGTCTCCACGATGCAGTCTCCGAATCCTCCCGCCGCGCTCTATCACGACGCGGTGGTTCGCCAGTTCTCGCTGATGGCCGTGGTCTGGGGCGTGGTCGGAATGCTGGTCGGCGTGGTCATTGCCGCGCAGCTCACCTGGCCCGAGCTCAACCTCGGCATTCCCTGGCTCAGCTACGGGCGCCTGCGGCCGCTGCACACCAACGCCGTGATCTTCGCCTTCGGCGGCTGCGCGCTGATCGCCACGTCCTACCACGTGGTGCAGCGCACCTGCCAGGTGCCGCTGTTCGCACCCGGGCTGGCGGCCTTCACCTTCTGGGGCTGGCAGGCGGTGATCGTGGCCGCGGCCATCTCGCTGCCGATGGGCTACACCAGCGGCAAGGAATACGCCGAACTCGAGTGGCCGATCGACATCCTGATCGCCGCCGTGTGGGTGTCCTACGCGATCGTGTTCTTCGGCACCATCGGCATGCGCAAGGTGCGCCACATCTACGTGGCCAACTGGTTCTACGGCGCCTTCATCATCGCGGTGGCGCTGCTGCACATCGTCAACAGCGCGGCCATTCCCGCGGGCTGGATGAAGAGCTACTCGGCCTACGCCGGCGTGCAGGACGCGATGGTGCAGTGGTGGTACGGCCACAACGCGGTGGGCTTCTTCCTCACCGCAGGCTTCCTCGGGATGATGTACTACTACATCCCCAAGCAGGCCGAGCGCCCGGTGTATTCGTACCGGCTGTCGATCGTGCACTTCTGGGCGCTGATCTTCACCTACATGTGGGCCGGCCCGCACCACCTGCACTACACCGCGCTGCCAGACTGGACGCAGTCGCTGGGCATGATGTTCTCGCTGATCCTGCTGGCGCCGAGCTGGGGCGGGATGATCAACGGAATCATGACCCTCTCGGGCGCCTGGCACAAGCTGCGCACCGACCCGATCCTGCGCTTCCTGATCGTGGCACTGTCCTTCTACGGCATGGCCACCTTCGAGGGGCCGCTGATGTCCATCAAGACGGTGAACGCGCTCTCCCACTACACCGACTGGACCGTGGGCCACGTGCACGCCGGCGCGCTCGGCTGGGTCGGGCTGATCACCATGGGCTCGCTGTACTACCTGATCCCGCGCCTGTACGGCCGCACCGCGATGCACAGCGTGCCGGCGATCGAGCTGCACTTCTGGCTGTCCACCATCGGCATCGTGCTGTACATCGCCGCTATGTGGATCGCCGGCGTGATGCAGGGCCTGATGTGGCGCGCGATCAACCCCGACGGCACGCTCACCTACACCTTCGTCGAGAGCGTGAAGGCCACCTATCCCTTCTACGCGGTGCGCCTGCTGGGCGGCCTGCTGTACCTGGCCGGCATGCTGGTGATGGCCTGGAACGTGTGGATGACCGTGGCCGGCGGGCGCTCGGCGCGTGCCGTCATTCCGGCCGTGTCCGCGGCCCACGCCTGAGAGCCTGCCATGAGCGATTCCGCGAACAAGACCCCCGGCTTCACGCACGAGAAGGTGGAGACCAACAACTTCCTGATGATCGTGCTGATCCTGATCGTGGTCGCCATCGGCGGCCTGGTGGAGATCGTGCCGCTGTTCTTCCAGAAGTCGACCACCGAGCCGATCGCCGGCCTCAAGCCCTACACCGCGCTGCAGCTGGCCGGGCGCGACGTGTACCTGCGCGAGGGCTGCTACAACTGCCACTCGCAGATGATCCGCCCGTTCCGCTCGGAGACGCTGCGCTACGGCCACTACTCGGTGGCCGGCGAATTCGTCTACGACCGTCCCTTCCAGTGGGGCAGCAAGCGCACCGGGCCCGACCTGCACCGCGTGGGCGGCAAGTACAGCGACGAATGGCATCGCATTCACCTGGTCAATCCGCGCGACCTGGTGCCCGAGTCGAACATGCCGGCCTATCCCTGGCTGGAGAAGAGCCCCGTCGATGCCGCCGCCATGCCCACGCGCATGCGCGCGCTGCGCACCGTGGGCGTGCCCTACACCGACGAGGAGATCGCCGGCGCCGCCGCGGACGTCAAGGGCAAGACCGAGATGGACGCGTTGGTCGCCTATCTGCAGTCGCTGGGCCGCTCGCTCAAGTAAGAAAGGACGCCGCCATGGACCTCACCACCCTGCGCATCGCCGCCACGGTCGCCTGCTTCGTCCTGTTCGTCGGCATCATGGCCTGGACCTTTTCACGGGGCAATGCGCGCCGCTTCGAGGAGGCGGCGCGGCTGCCCTTCGAGCAGGACTGAAATGAAGCCTTCCCCCAGCCTCGCCCACTGCGTGTGGCTCTGCACCCCCTCAAGGGGGCGCACCCCTGCGGCCCGGCAAAGCCGGTTCCGCGGGTGCCTGCGAACGGGCCTGCTGCGTGGCCTCCAGACGTATTTGGCGGGGCGAGGATCACTGAGTCGAGAAAGAACACGATGAGCGATTTCGTCAGCAACTTCTGGTCGAACTACGTCGCGGCCGCCTCGGTGCTGAGCATCCTGGGCTGCCTGCTGCTGCTGTGGCTCACCGCGCGCAAGCGCGTGCCGTCGAGCGCCGACAACACCACGGGCCACGTCTGGGACGAGGACCTGCGCGAAGCCAACAACCCCATGCCGTTGTGGTGGATGGGCCTGTTCGTGCTGACCATCGTCTTCTCCCTGGCCTACCTGGCCTTCTATCCGGGCCTGGGCAGCTTCTCCGGCTCGCTGGGCTGGAGCTCGAGTGGGCGCTACCAAGAGGAAGTGGCAAAAGCCAACGAGGCGCTGGCGCCGGTCTATGCGCGCTTCGAGGCCCTGCCGGTCGAGCGCATCGCCGGCGATGCCGGCGCGATGGCGATCGGCGAGCGCCTGTTCATGAACAACTGCGCGCAGTGCCACGGCTCCGACGCGCGCGGCAGCAAGGGCTTTCCGAACCTGGTGGATGCCGACTGGCTGTACGGCGGCGCGCCCGACAGGATCATCGAGACCATCGCCAAGGGCCGCGTCGGCGTGATGCCGCCGATGGCCGCGGCCGTCGGTTCGGCGGACGACGTGAAGAACCTGGCCAACTACGTGCTGAGCCTGTCCGGCAGTCCGCACGACTCGCTGCGCGCGGGGCTGGGCAAGTCCAAGTTCGCCGCCTGCGCGGCCTGCCACGGCGTCGTCGGCGCCGGCAACCAGGCGCTGGGCGCGCCCAACCTGACCGACAACGTGTGGCTGCACGGCTATGGCGAGGCGGCGATCATCTCGCAGATCGTCAACGGAAAGCACAGCGAGATGCCGGCGCAGGAAGGGCGCCTGACCGACGCGCAGATCAAGGTGCTGGCGTCCTATGTCTGGGGCCTGTCGAACAAGCCCGTCAGCCCGTAGCGCCTCTTGCCCGTGGACAAGCCCGTGCCCGCCAGTCCGAACCGCAAGATCATCCCCATCGCGCCCGCGGCGCAGGACGACGGCGGCCTGTACGTCGCCTCGCGCAAGATCTACCCGCGCAGCATCCGGGGCCTGTTCGCGCGCTGGCGCTGGGCGATGGTCTTCGTCACGCAGCTCGTCTTCTACGGCCTGCCGTGGCTGGCCTGGGGCGAGCGGCAGGTGGTTCTGTTCGACCTGGCGGCGCGGCGCTTCTATCTCTTCGGGCTGGTGCTGTACCCGCAGGACCTGATCTACCTGGCCGGCCTGCTGGTCATCTCGGCGCTGTCGCTGTTCCTCTTCACCGCGGTGGCGGGGCGGCTGTGGTGCGGCTTCGCCTGCCCGCAGACGGTCTACACCGAGATCTTCCTGTGGGTGGAGGAGAAGATCGAAGGCAGCCGCACCGCGCGCATGCGCCTGGACGGCGAGCCGCTGTCGATGGAGAAGCTGGTCAAGAAGTGGTTCAAGCACGTGGTGTGGATCGGCCTGGCGATGTGGACCGGCTTCACCTTCGTGGGCTACTTCACGCCGATCCGCGAGCTGGGCATGGCCTTCCTGCAGACCCGCATGGGCTCGTGGGAGGTGTTCTGGGTCTTCTTCTACGCCTTCGCCACCTACGGCAACGCCGGCTTCATGCGCGAGCAGGTGTGCAAGTACATGTGCCCCTATGCGCGCTTCCAGAGCGCGATGTTCGACAACGACACGCTGATCGTGGGCTACGACGGCGGGCGCGGCGAGCCGCGCGCGCCGCGCGGCAGGAATGTGGATGCCCGAGCGAAGGGCCTGGGCGACTGCATCGACTGCGGCCTGTGCGTGCAGGTCTGCCCGACCGGCATCGACATCCGCGACGGCCTGCAGTACGAGTGCATCGGCTGCGGCCTGTGCATCGATGCCTGCGACACGGTGATGGACAAGATGGGCTATCCGCCCGGCCTGATCCGCTACGACACGTCCAACGGCATGGCCGCCGGCTGGACGCTGCGCCAGCGCCTGCGCCGCGTGCTGCGCCCGCGGGTGCTGGTCTACGCGGCGGTGCTGGCCGCGCTCACCATCGGCCTGCTGGCCAGCCTGGTGGTGCGCACCCCGCTGAAGGTGGACGTGGTGCGCGACCGCGCCTCGCTGGCGCGCATCGCCGAGGGCGGGCGGCTGGAGAACGTCTATCGCCTGCAGCTCATGAACGCCACCGAGCGCCCGCAGCGCTACCGCATCGCCGCGCACGGCATCGAGGGCCTGAGCGTGTCGCCGGACGAGCCGCTGGCCGTCGATGCGGCCCAGTCGCGCTGGGTCGCGGTGCGGCTGCAGATTCCCTACGGCGCCATGCCGGCCGGCTCGCACACCGTGTATTTCGACGTGCGCGAGGAGGGCGGCGAAGCCCGCGTATCCGAGAAAGCGGTATTCCTCGTACCGCGCTGACCCCCAGGAGAAGCAGGACCATGACGACGACGAACGAACAAGCCTCCGGCAGCCCGTGGTGGCGCCATCCCCTCATGTGGCTGGTGTTCGGCGGCCCCGCGGCGGTGGTGGTGGCCGGCTTCGCCACCTGGTGGATCGCGGCGCACGGGGCCGATCCCGTGGTGGCGCCGGACTACTACCGCCAGGGCGTGGAAATCAACCGCCGGCTGGCCGCCAAGGCGCAGCTGCCGGCGCAGGTCGGCCGCAACCATGCGACCACGCCGGCGGACGACCTGCCGCTGCCGGAGCCGGTGCGGTGAACAGGCCGCATCGCCTGATGTGGATCGCCTGGCCCGCCTTCCTGGTGGCCTGCGCGATCGAGTTCCTGGTGTTCGCGCTGGTGGACCCGGGCGACCTGCACTGGCGCGGCGAGCCGCTGCCGCTGTCGCGCCAGGCGGTCTACACCGGCGCCTTCTTCGTCTTCTGGCTGCTGGCGATGGCCTCGAGCGCGCTCACGGCGCTGCTGGCCTCGGACGACGCAGGCCGCGGCGCGGCTACCCGCAGGCCGGGGCGTTGACCAGCCGGCCCAGCGCGTCCGCGTCGAGGATGCGCACGTGGCGCTGGTTGACCTCGATGACGCCTTCCTCGACGAACTTCGAGAGCGTGCGGCTCACCGTCTCCAGCTTCAGGCCGAGGTAGCTGCCGATCTCCTCGCGCGTCATGCGCAGCACCAGCTCGGAGCGCGAGAAGCCGCGCGCATGCAGGCGCTGCACCAGGTTGAGCAGGAAGGCCGCGAGCCGTTCCTCGGCGCGCATGCTGCCCAGCAGCAGCATCACGCCGTGCTCGCGCACGATCTCGCGGCTCATGATCTGGTGCACGTGGCGCTGCAGCGCGGTCACCTCGCGCGACAGCGCCTCGATGCGCTCGAAGGGCATCACGCAGACCTCGGAATCCTCCAGCGCCACCGCGTCGCAGGTGTGGTGGTCGTTCACGATGCCGTCCAGGCCGATGATCTCGCCGGCCATCTGGAAGCCCGTGACCTGGTCGCGGCCGTCCTCGGTGGTCACGCGCGTCTTGAACACGCCGGTGCGGATCGCGTAGAGGCAGGAGAAGCGCTCGCCGTTGCGGAACAGCGTCTCCTTGCGCCGCACCTTGCGCCGCGTGGCCACGATCTCGTCGATGCGCCTGAGCTCCTCGGGCTGCAGGCCCACCGGCATGCACAGCTCGCGCAGGTTGCAGTTGGAGCAGGCGACTTTGATGGTGTCTGGCGTCATGGGCGGCAGCGGATGTTGCACGGACCATTGTCCGGCGTCGCCCGCGCCGAGGACTTGATGCGCATCAATGAAAAACAGGCCGCCCGGGCGCACAGTGGGCGGACTTGCGCCGACGCGGCCCCCCCATCCCATGATGTCTCCGACCGTTCTCACACCTCCCGCACCTGCCCCGGCGGCCGCCGGCCCCGCGATCACGCCGGCGCAGCTGCGCCGCTTCGACGTGCCGGGCCCGCGCTACACCTCCTACCCGACGGCCGACCGCTTCGTCGAGGCCTTCGGCGCCGACGACTATGCGCAGGCGCTGCGCCAGCGCGGCGTGGCCGGGCCGCGCGCGATGCCGATGTCGCTGTACGTGCACATCCCGTTCTGCCACTCGCTGTGCTACTACTGCGCCTGCAACAAGATCATCACGCGGCATCCGGAACGGGCGCGCGAATACCTGCAGTACCTCTCGCGCGAGATCGCGCTGCAGACCGACCGCCTGGGCCGCGGCGCGCCGGTGAGCCAGCTGCACCTGGGCGGCGGCACGCCCACCTTCCTCGACGACGCGGGCCTGGCCGCGCTGATGGCCATGCTGCGCTCGGCCTTCGCGCTGGCGCCCGACGGGGAATACGCGATCGAGGTCGATCCGCGCACCGTCGACGCGCAGCGCCTGGCGACGCTGCGCGCGCTGGGCTTCAACCGCCTGAGCTTCGGCGTGCAGGACTTCGAGCCGGCGGTGCAGAAGGCGGTGCACCGCGTCCAGCCCGCCGCGCAGGTCTTCGACCTGGTGGGCGAGGCGCGGCGGCTGGGCTTTGCCTCCATCAACGTCGACCTGATCTACGGCCTGCCGCGGCAGAGCGCCGAGTCCTTCGACCGCACCCTGGCGCAGATCGGCAGGCTGCGGCCCGACCGCATTGCGCTGTACGCCTACGCGCACCTGCCCGAGCGCTTCAAGCCGCAGCGGCGCATCGCCGCCGACGAGCTGCCCGATGCCGCCGCCAAGGTCGAGATGCTCGCGCGCTCGATCCGCGCGCTGACGGCGGCCGGCTACGTCTACATCGGCATGGACCATTTCGCGCTGCCCGGCGACCCGCTGGCCGTGGCCCGGCGCCAGGGCCGGCTGCACCGCAACTTCCAGGGCTACAGCACGCAGCCCGACTGCGACCTGATCGCGCTCGGCGTGTCGGCCATCGGCCGCGTGGGCGCCACCTACAGCCAGAACGCCAAGACGCTGGAGGAGTACTACGACCTGCTCGCGCAGGGCCGGCTGCCGGTGGTGCGCGGCCTGGCGCTGTCGCGCGACGACGTGCTGCGGCGCGCGGTGATCATGGCGCTGATGTGCCAGGGCCGGGTGGACTTCGAGGCGGTCGGACTGGCCCATCTGGTGGACTTCCGCCGCAGCTTCGCGGCCGAGCTGGAGGCACTGCAGCCGCTGCAGGCGCAGGGGCTGGTGCGCGTGGACGAGCGCGCCATCGAGGTCACGCCCGAAGGCTGGTTCTTCGTGCGCGCCATCGCGATGGTGTTCGACCGCTACCTGCAGGCCGACCGCAACCGCACCCGCTTCTCTCGCATCATCTGAGGGCATGAACACCACGCTCGCCATCGCCGCCCTGACCATGGGCATCGCCGGCGGTCCGCACTGCGTGGCGATGTGCGGCGCGGCCTGCGCCGGCGTGGTGCGGCTGGTGCGCGCGCCGGCCGGCGGCGGTGCGCCGTCGCTCGCGCTGCCCGGCGCGACGGCGCTGCTGCACCTGGGGCGCCTCGCCAGCTATTCGGCCGCGGGCGCGGCGGCCGCAGCGGCGGTGCAGGGGGTGGCGCTGGCGAGCGAGCACGTGGCGCTGCTGCGACCGGTGTGGACGATGTTGCACGTCGCGGTGCTGGGCTGGGCGCTGGTGCTGCTGCTCTTCGGCCGGCAGCCGGCCTGGGCGCAGCGCGTGGGCCGCGGCGTCGCGGCACGCCTGCGACCCCGCGTCGGCTCGCCGGGGGGCCTCTTCGCCATGGGCCTCGCCTGGGTGCTGCTGCCCTGCGGGCTGCTGTACTCCGCGCTGATGCTCGCCGCGCTCGGTTCCGGTCCCGTGGAAGGCGCGGTGCTCATGGCCCTGTTCGCCGTCGGCAGCGGCGCCTCGCTGGTGCTCGCACCCTGGCTGTGGCAGCAGCTGCGCGGCCGCGGCGATGCGATGCGCCAGGCCTGGGGCACGCGCATCGCGGGCCTGCTGCTGGCGCTGGTGGCGGTCAATGCGATCTGGCACGACCTGTTTCGCCAGATCGCGCTGTGGTGCGGCCTGGGCTAGCCGCCGAGGCCCTTCCAGAGCATGTACGCCGCGAGCAGGTACAGGATGCTCGCGAACACGCGCTTGAGCTTCTTCACCGGCAGCGCATGCGCGGCCTTCGCGCCCAGCGGCGCCGTGAACACGCTGCAGGCCGCGATCACGGCGAGGGCCGGCAGCCAGATGTAGCCGAAGGACCCGGCCGGCAGGCCCTGCACGCCGATGCCGCTGGCGACGTAGCCGGCCACGTTGGCCACCGCGATCGGAAAGCCCAGCGCCGCGCTGGTTGCCACCGCGTTGTGGATCGCGACGTTGCACCAGGTCATGAAGGGCACGCTGATGAAGCCGCCGCCCGCGCCCACCAGGCCGGAGACGAAGCCGATGATGCCGCCGGCCGCGAACTGGCCGCCGGTGCCGGGCATCTGGCGCGTGGGCTTGGGCTTCTTGTCCAGGAACATCTGCGTGGCCGAGAAGCCGACGAACAGTGCGAAGAAGATCGCCAGCGCCGTGCCCTTGAGCAGCGCGAACACCCCCAGGCTGCCGACGAGGCTGCCGATCACGATGCCGGGCGCCAGGCGCCGCACGATGTCCCAGCGCACTGCGCCGCGCTTGTGGTGCGCGCGCACGCTGGAGATGGAGGTGAAGATGATCGTCGCCATCGAGGTCGCGATCGCCATCTTCACCGCCACGTCGGCGGTCACGCCGCGGGCGCCCATGATGATCGTGATGAAGGGCACCATCAGCATCCCGCCGCCGATGCCCAGCAGGCCGGCCAGGAAGCCGGTTGCGATGCCCAGCAGGGCGAGTTCGGCGATGAGCAGGGGTTCGATCGGCATGCGGCGGGAAAGGGGGGGAAGGCTGGACAAGACAACGGCCCCGCGAAGGGGCCGTTGAAGAATAAGGCGTCTGCAAGTGCCGCCGGACCGTCATCCTGAACGCAGGGTTCAGGTGGGCGAGGGCAGCCGTGGCATTGGGTTCGTCTGACGCGAGACGATCACGCTTGCCAGGCGATGTACCAAGCCCGTGCTCAGAGAGCATTGGTTCAAGGAAATATAAAGCCCGACCTGCACCGCAGACAGGTCCGATTCTACGCCCGATGGCCCGGGCGTGCAGCCCCCTCAGAGCAGCAGGCCGTCGCCTGCCAGGGCCTGGTCCAGCCGCTGCACGAGCTGCGCGGCGCGGGCATCGTCCGTGTTGCCGCCGTCGGCTGCGACCGGCGCAGGCGCAGGGGCCGGGACCGGCTGTGCTTCGCGCTGCACCAGGTCGAAGGCCAGGTTGAGCGAGGCCAGCACCGCGATGCGGTCGCGCGCCTTCACCTTGCCCGCGTCGCGGATGCGGCACATCGCGGCGTCGACGCGATCGACCGCTTCGCGAAGCTGCGCCTCGCCGTTCTCGGGGCAGCCGAGCAGGTAGCTCTGGCCCATGATCTGGACTTCGATCTGTTTCATGCGGAGGGCGAGGGGGAGGATTCGGGTGCGTCGGCCGACGGCTCGGCCGGCAATCGCTCGAGCAGGGCGTCGATGCGCGTGCGCGCCGCGCTCAGGCGCGATTTCAGCGCATCGCGCTCGCGCGTGAGCGCCTCGACCTGCTCCTGCAGCAGGCGGTTGGTGCGCTGCACTTCTTCATGGCGCACGAGCAGACGTTCAACGCGCTCGGCGATCAGGTCGATGGGGCTCGGTGCGGACATGGCCTGGCATTGTAGGTTCCCCGCCGGTTGCTTCCGGTTTCAAACTAAAATCCGCGCCGTTGGTGCTCGCGCCGCGGTTCACGCGGCGCAGTTCAACGGGAAGCAGGAGGCGACGTTCCCTCGTCGGGATCGAAGCCAGCCTGCGCTGCCCCCGCAACGGTCAAGCAGCCGGCGCGCGATGCATGCATCGCCTCGCGCGCCACCTTCTCCACACAGCCACTGGGCGCCCTGAAACAGGCACCTGGGAAGGCGGAGGAGGCTGCGCTGCCAGCCCGGATACCGGCCAACAAGGCGGCCGCCGCAGGACCTCGGCATCGAGGCGCGGCGGCCATTGACGCCCATGCGCCGGCGGGGAAGCCGGACGCGGGCATTGCTCTGGAAAAGTCCCCCATGAACCCCCGTGTTCCTTCCGCGCGCCCATCCGCGTCCATCCTGGCGACGGCCGTGGCCGCCATCCTTCCGCTGGCTGCCGCCGCGCAGTCCACCCCGTCCGCGCTGGCCGACGTCGTGGTCACGGCCACGCGCGTCGAGCAGCCCCTGGCCGACCTGGTGGCCGACGTGTCGGTGATCGATCGCCAGACCATCGAGGCCAGCGGCGCCACCGGCGTGCTGGACGTGCTGGCCCGCCTGCCCGGCGTGGAGATCTCGCGCAACGGCAGCATCGGCACCACCTCCAGCATCTTCCTGCGCGGTGCCGAAACGCGCTTCACGGCCGTCTACCTCGACGGCGTGCGGCTGGACACGCAGTCGACCGGCGGCGCGCCCTGGGAGGCGATCCCGCTGGCGCAGATCGAGCGCATCGAGGTGCTGCGCGGTCCGGCCGCGGCGATCTACGGCTCCGACGCCATCGGCGGCGTCATCCAGATCTTCACGAAGAAGGGCGAGGGCGGCCTGCAGCCCTTCGTCAGCGCCGGCATCGGCAGCCAGCGCACGCGCAAATTCGAGGCCGGCGTGAGCGGGCAGGCCGGCGACTTCGACTATGCCGTGGGCGCGTCCTACCAGGAAAGCCGCGGCTTCGACGTGCGCACGCCCAACATCCGCCACGACCTGGACGACGACTTCTATCGCACGCACGCGGCGAACGTGCGGCTGGGCTGGCGCATCGACGCGCGGCACCGGCTGGACGCCAGCGTGCTGGCCAGCGAGATGCATTCCGCCTACGACGCCAGCTCGGGCACTTCCTACAACCCCGCGCGTCCGAGCGACGACCGCAACCTGCACCATCTGCGCACCGCCAGCCTGGGCTGGACCGCGCAGTGGACGCCTGAATACAGAACGCGGCTGTCGGTCACCGACTCGAGCCAGCGCTACGAGACCCGCGCCGTCGGCCGCACCGCCTCCTACGTCACGCAGACGCGCCTGCGCGACTACCGCTTCGAGAACGAGTACCGCCAGGGCGGCCACATCGTGACGGCCGTGCTGGAGCGCCGCGAGGACGAGCTGTTCAACCCGGCGCTCGACGAGTACAGCACCACCATCCACCGGGAGCGCTCGCAGGACGGCGTGGCGCTGGGCTACGGCCTGCACCGCGGCGCGCATACGCTGCAGGTGAACCTGCGCCACGACCGCGACAGCGAGTTCGGCGGCAAGACCACGGGCAGCGCGGCCTACGGCTACGAGTTCGCGAAGAACTGGCGCGTCACCGCGTCGGCCGGCACGGCCTTCCGCGCGCCCACGCTGTACCAGCGCTTCAGCGCCTACGGCGACGCCAGCCTGCGCCCCGAGAACGGCCGCAACGTGGAGATCGGCCTGCGCTATGCCAGCGGCGCCAGCCACGCCAGCGTGGTGGCCTACCGCAACCGGGTGCGCGACCTGATCGTCTTCGACGGTTCGGCCACCTCCTGCGGCCAGGCCTTCGGCTGCTACAACAGCGTGGGCCGCGCCGAGTACAAGGGCATCACCTTCGCGGCTGGCCATCGCATCGGCAGCGTGACGCTGCGCGGTGCCGTCGACCTGCAGGAGCCGCGCGACCTGGAGACCGACAAGCTGCTGGCGCGCCGTGCGCGCTATCACGGCACCGTCGGCGCCGACTGGCAGGTGGCCGGCTGGACGCTGGGCGCCGAGGTGCAGGCCTCGGGCCGCCGCTACGACAATGCGGCCAACACCGCCGTGCTGGGCGGCTACACGCTGCTCAACCTCTCGGCCAGCACGCAGCTCACGCCGGAATGGACGCTCAGCGCGCGCGTGGACAATGCGGGCGACAAGAACTACCAGCTCGCCGGCGGTTACGCCACGGCGGGACGAACGGCCTATGTGGGCCTGAAGTGGGCGCCGCGCTGAACCCCATCACCTGTGCAGCCATGCTGGTCGCCGCCCCCGCCTCGGGGCAGGGCAAGACCACCGTGGCCGCGGCCCTGGCGCGCCTGCACGCCCGCCAGGGCCGGCGCGTGCGCGCCTTCAAGTGCGGGCCGGACTTCCTGGACCCGCAGTGGCTCGCGCTGGCCAGCGGCCAGCCGGCCGACACCCTGGACCTGTGGATGAACGGCGAGGCCGACTGCCGCGCCCGCCTGCATGCGGCCGCGCAGGCCAGCGACCTGATCGTGGTCGAAGGCGTGATGGGCCTGTTCGACGGCGAGCCCAGCGCCGCCGACCTGGCGCAGCGCCTGGGCCTGCCGGTGCTGGCCGTGGTCGATGCCGGCGCCATGGCGGGCACCTTCGGCGCGCTGGTGCACGGGCTGCAGAGCTACCGGCCGGGGCTGCCCTGGGCCGGCGTGCTGGCCAACCGCGTCGCCAGCGCGCGCCACGGCGCCATGCTGCAGGCCTCGCTGCGCGAGGGCGCGCACTGGCGCGGCGGCCTGCCCCGCGACGGCGGCTTCGCGCTGCCCGAGCGCCACCTGGGCCTGGTGGGCAGCGCCGAGCTCGGCGACGCGCTGCAGCGCCTGGACGCCGCGGCCGACGCGCTGGCGGCCACGCCGCTGGGGCAGTGCACGCCCGCGCAGCTGCCGCAGGTGGGCTTCGATGCGCCGCCGCTTGCGCCTGCGCTGCCGCCGCTGCTGGCCGGCCGGCGCATCGCCATCGCGCGCGACGCAGCCTTCTGCTTCATCTACCCCGCCAACCTCGACCTGCTGCGCGCGCTGGGCGCCGAGTTGGCCTTCTTCTCGCCGCTGGCCGGCGAGCCGCTGCCGCCCTGCGATGCGCTGTGGCTGCCCGGCGGCTATCCCGAGCTGCATGCGCAGGCGCTGTCTCGCTGCGAGGGCCTGCGCCGGCAACTGGCCGAGCATGCGGCGCAGGGCCGGCCGGTGTGGGCCGAATGTGGCGGCATGATGGCGCTGTTCGAGGAACTGGTCGACGCCGAGGGCCGGGCGCACCCGATGTGGGGGCTGCTGCCCGGCCGCACGGCGATGCAGCGGCGGCTGGCCGGCCTCGGGATGCAGCAGCTTGCCCTTGGAGAGCATCACTTGCGCGGACACACCTTTCACTATTCCACCTGCGACACGCCGCTCGCGCCGCAGGCGCGCGGCACGCGGCCGGGCACGGGCGATGCCGGCGAGGCGCTCTATGCGCGGGGCAGCGTGCGCGCGAGCTACTTCCATGCCTGGTTCGCCTCCTCGCCCGAGGCGGTGGCCGGGCTCTTCGGCGCGGCGCCGGTGCAGGTGGTGCATGGCTGAGGCCGCCGTGCACGAGTTGATCCTGGGCGGCCAGCGCAGCGGCAAGTCGCGCCGTGCCGAGCAGATCGCGCTCGACTGGCTCGCACGGTCGAGCGCGCACCGCGCCGTGCTGGTGGCCACCGGCCAGGCCTGGGACGCCGAGATGCGCGCGCGCATCGCCCGCCACCGCGAGGAACGCGCCGCGCGCGTGCCGGCGCTGGAGACGCTGGAAGAGCCGCTGCACGTGCCCGAGGCCATCCTCGCGCTCAGCACCCCCGGCACGCTGGTGCTGGTCGATTGCCTGACGCTGTGGCTGACCAACCTCCTGATGCCCGCCGAGCTGGACCTGGCCCGCGCCGCCGCGCCCGACACCGAGTCGCTGCTGGCCCTGCTGCCGGTGGCGCTGGCCGACGCGCCCGGCCCGGTGGTGCTGGTGAGCAACGAGATCGGCCTGGGCGTGATCCCCCTGGGCGAGGAGGTGCGGGCCTACGTCGATGCGCTGGGCCGGCTCAACCAGCAGGCGGCCGCCGCCTGCCAGCGCGTCACCTTCATGGCGGCCGGGCTGCCGCTTTCGCTCAAGGCCCCTGAATGATGCGGGACGCCATGCATTCGCTGACACGACTTGTGCGCCGGGCGGCCGCCCTCTGCGCCCTGGCGGTGCTGCCGGTACACGCCGCCCCGCTGCAGGCCACGGACGATCTCGGCACCGTGGTGCGCCTGGCCGCGCCGCCGCAGCGCATCGTCGCCACGCTGCCTTCGCTGACCGAGACGGTGTGCGAACTCGGCGCCTGCGGCCGCCTGGTGGGCGTCGACCGCTATTCCAACTGGCCGGCGCAGGTGCGCGCGCTGCCGCAGGTGGGCGGCGGGCTGGACCCGAACGTCGAGGCCATCGTGGCGCTCAAGCCCGACCTGGTGCTGGTGGCCCAGTCCTCGCGCGTGGTGGAACGGCTGCAGGGGCTGGGCCTCACGGTGGCGGTGCTCGAGCCCAAGACCCACGCCGACGTGCAGCGCGTCATGCGCCGGGTCGCCGATCTGCTGGGCGTGGCCGGCGCGGAGGCGGACGCGGTGTGGCGCCGCATCGACGCGGCGGTGGAGGCCGCGGCGCAGTCGCTGCCCCTGGAGCGCCGCGGCACGCGGGTGTACATCGAGGTCAACACCGGCCCCTACGCGGCTGGCCAGAGCTCCTTCATCGGCGAGACGCTCACGCGTCTGCACGCGAGGAACATCGTGCCTGCAGAGCTGGGCCCGTTCCCCAAGCTCAATCCCGAATACGTGGTGCGCGCCAACCCGGCGCTGATCATGGTCGGCGCGCGCAGTGCGGCGGGGCTGGAGCAGCGCCCTGGCTGGGCCGGCATCGAGGCCGTGAAGACCGGGCGCGTGTGCCGCTTCACGGCCGAGCAGTCCGACGTGCTGGTGCGCCCCGGCCCGCGCATGGCCGAGGCCGCGCGCCTGATGGCCGGCTGCCTGGCGCGCCCCGCGCCGTCCGGGGGCTGATGCACGCCGCGCGCGCCCATTGGCTCGCCCTGTGGCTGCTGCTGGCCGCGGCCGGCCTGCTGCTGCTCGGCGCGGCCATCGGCAGCACGGGCGTGGAGCGGCTGTGGCAGATGCAGGCCGACCCCACGGCCTGGCAGATCGTCTGGGACATCCGCGTGCCGCGCACGCTCGGCGCCTGGCTGGCCGGCGCGCTGCTGGGGCTGGCCGGCGCGGTGGCGCAGGGGCTGTTCCGCAACCCGCTGGCCGACCCCTACCTGCTGGGCAGCGCCTCGGGCGCCTCGCTCGCCGTCGCGCTGGCGCTCACCGCCTTCGGCGTCTCGCCCGGCGCCACGCACTGGGTGGTGCGCCTGGGCATGACCGGCGCGGCCTTCACCGGCGCCGTGCTCGCCGTGCTGCTGACGCTGACGCTCGCGCGCGGCGTGCAGCAGACGCTGCGCCTGCTGCTGGCCGGCGTGATCGTGGGCGTGGTGCTGGGCGCGCTGAAGGACCTGATCACCATCGCCTCGGCCGACGTGCTGCAGGCGATCACGGCCTTCATGCTCGGCAGCACCGGCCTGGTCGGCTGGAGCGCCGGCGCCGTCATGGCCGCGACGCTGGCCGTGTGCCTGCTCGCGGCGTGGATGCTGGCGCCCGTGCTCGACAGCCTGGCGCTGGGCGAGGCCACCGCCGCCAGCCTGGGCCTGCCGCTGCCTGCCATGCGCGCCGCCCTGGTCGCGGTGCTGGCGCTGGCCACCGGCGCGGCCGTGGCGCAGACCGGGCTGATCGCCTTCGTCGGCCTGGCGGCGCCGCACCTGGTGCGCTCCATCCTCAAGACCACGCATGCGCGGCTGGTGCCGCTGTCGGCGCTGATGGGCGGCCTGCTGCTGATGGCGGCCGACCTGCTGGCGCGCTGGCTCATCGCGCCGCAGGAACTGCCGGTGGGCGTGCTCACGGCGGTGCTGGGCGGCAGCTACCTGCTGTGGCTGATGCACCGGCGCGGCCGCGGGAGAGTGGCGTGAACGCGCCGTCGACGCCTGCGCTGGCGGCGCATGGCCTGCGCGCGCGGCTGGGCGGCGTGCCGGTGCTGCACGGCATCGACCTGGCGCTCGCGCCCGGCGGCTGGACCAGCATCGTCGGCCCCAACGGGGCGGGCAAGTCCACGCTGCTGCGCGTGCTGGCCGGGCTGCTGCCGCACGACGGCCAGGTGCTGCTGCAGGGCCGGCGCCTGGCGCAGTGGCCGGCCCGCGCCCGCGCCCGCACGCTGGCCTGGCTGGCGCAGGGCGGCGTGGCCGATGCGGCGGCGGACGACCTGTCCAGCTACGACGTCGCGATGCTGGGCCGCCTGCCGCACCAGCGCTGGCTGGCCGCGCCGTCGGCGGCCGACCGCGCGGCCGTCGAAGAGGCGCTGCGCCGCACCCAGGCCTGGGACTGGCGCGCGCGGCCGCTGGGGCAGCTTTCCGGCGGCGAGCGCCAGCGCGTGCTGCTCGCGCGCGCGCTGGCCGTGCAGGCCGAGGTGCTGCTGATGGACGAGCCGCTGGCCAACCTCGACCCGCCGCACCAGGCCGACTGCCTGGCCATGGCGCGGGAGCTGGCGGCGGCGGGGCACACCGTGGTCACCGTGCTGCACGAGCTGCACGCGGCGCTGTCGGCCGACCGGGTGCTGGTGATGGCCGCGGGCCGCGTGGTGCACCATGGCGCGAGCGGCGATGCGGCCACCCACCGTGCGCTGGAAGACGTCTTCGAAGGCCGCGTGCGCGTGCATGCGGTCGATGGGCAATGGGTTGCCCTCCCGCATTGACACCGATTTGGAGAAGCACGCCATGCAGATCGAAACCCCACCTTCCGAGAAGCCTTACGAAAAGCCCGAGGGCGAGCGCCGCGGCCTGGTGCTGGTGAACACCGGCGACGGCAAGGGCAAGAGCACCGCGGCCTTCGGCCTGGCGCTGCGCGCGCACGGGCGCGGCAAGGCGGTGAAGATCTACCAGTTCATGAAGGTGCCCACCGCGCGCTTCGGCGAGCACCGCATGTTCGAGCAGATCGGCATCCCGATCGAGGGGCTGGGCGACGGCTTCTCGTGGAAGAGCCAGGACCTGGAGCGCTCGGCACAGCTCGCGCGCGACGGCTGGCAGCGGGCGCGGGCGTCGATCCTGTCGGGCGAGTACTTCCTCGTCGTGCTGGACGAGATCACCTACCCGCTGATCTACGGCTGGCTGCCGCTGGAGGACGTGCTGGAGACGCTGCGTGCGCGGCCGAAGGAGGTGCACGTGATGCTGACCGGGCGGCGCTGTCCGCCCGAGATCGTCGAGCTGGCCGATACCGTCACCGAGATGACGCTGGTCAAGCATGCGTTCAAGGCGGGGATTCCGGCGCAGCGCGGGATCGAGGACTGATGCCCCTCGCCGCCATCGGTGCCCTGTGGTTCGCGCTGGCGCTCGACCGCGCCTTCGGCGAGCCGCCGGCACGCTGGCATCCGGTGGTGTGGATGGGGCGCTATCTGGAACTCGCAGGTCGCCGCGTGGCGCCCGCTGCCGCCGGCCAGCGGGCCTGGCCCTTCGCCGCCGGCGCGCTCGCCTGGTGCCTCGGCGCGGTGGTGGTCGGCGCCCTGGCCTGGGCCCTGCAATCCTTCGCCGCCACGCTGCCCGCATGGGCCGCCGCGCTGCTGCTGGGCCTGGCGCTCAAGCCGCTCCTGGCCTGGCGCGTGCTGCGCGACGAGGTGCAGGCGGTGGAAACCGCGCTGGCCGGCTCGCTGGACGCCGGCCGCGCGCAGCTGGCGCGGCTGGTCAGCCGCGACGTCGCGGCGCTCGATGCGTCCGGCGTGCGCGAGAGCGCGATCGAATCGCTGGCCGAGAACCTCAACGACTCGCTGGTCGCACCGCTGTTCTGGTTCGTGCTGCTGGGGCTGCCGGGCGCGGCGGTCTACCGCTTCGCCAACACCGCCGATGCGATGTGGGGCTACCACGGCGAGCGCGGCGGCCGCGACTGGACCTGGGCCGGCAAGTGGGCGGCGCGGGCGGACGACCTGCTGTCCTGGCCCGGCGCGCGCCTGACGGCGGGGCTGCTGGCGCTGGCGGCCCTGCGGTGGCCGCGCGGGCTGCGCCGCGAGGCGCGGCGCACGCCCTCGCCCAACGGCGGCTGGCCGATGGCGGCGATGGCGCTGCTGCTGGGCGTGCGGTTGCGCAAGCCGGGCATCTACGCCCTGCATGCCGAAGGACGTCCGCCGGCGCCGGCCGACACCCGGCAGGCACTGCGCTGGAGCGGCGCCGCCGTGCTGGCCGCCAGCGTGCTGGCCAGTGCCGCCTTGGTGGCGATGGGCGGGAGCGTCCATGGCGGCTGAAGGCGCGCGCCTGCACGGCGGCCCGGACGCGCTGGGCGTGCCGGCGCACGACTTCTCCACCAATGCCAATGCCTGCGGCCCCTGTCCGCAGGCATTGGCGGCCGTGCGGCAGGCCGATGCCGCGCGCTATCCCGACCCGGCCTACACCGCGCTGCGCGAAGCGCTCGCCGCCTTCCACCGCGTGGACGCCGAACGGGTGCTGCCGGCCGCCAGCGCCAGCGAGTTCATCTGGCGCATCAGCGCCTGGACCGCGCGCGAGGCGCCGGGCGCGGCCGTGTGGCTGCCGGCGCATGCCTTCGGCGACTGCGAGGCGGCGGCGCGGGCCTGGCGGCTGGAGCCGCGCCGCTCGCCGGCGCCGCTGGGCGATGCCCGCCTGGCCTGGTGCTGCGATCCTTCGGCGCCGCTCGGCCAGCCGCAGGCGGATCTGCCGGCGCGGGTCGGCGCCGCGGCGGCAGCGGGCGCGGCCTGTGTGCTCGACCTGGCCTACGAGCCGCTGCGTCTGGCCGGGCGGCTGGCGCTGGACCCGGCAGCATGCGACAAGGCATGGCAGCTCTGGTCGCCCAACAAGGCGCTGGGCCTGACCGGCGTGCGCGCCGCTTATGCCATCGCGCCGCACGGGGCGGGCGAGGCCGCCTGCGCGCTCGCCGCGCTGGCGCCTTCCTGGCCGCTGGGCGCGCACGGCAGCGTGATGCTGTCGGCCTGGACGCAGCCGGCCGTGCAGCAATGGCTGGCCGACAGCCGCGAGGTGCTGCGCGTGTGGAAGGCGCGGCAGGCGATACGGCTGCGCGCGCTCGGGTGGACCGTGCTGCCCAGCGATGCCAACTACTTCTGCGCGCGGCCCGACGGGCCGGAGATCGACGCCCGCCTGGCGGCGCTGCGCACGGCCGGCATCAAGCTGCGCGACACCACGTCGTTCGGGCTGCCCGGCCACGTGCGCCTGGGCGTGCTGCCGCCGGCCAGCCAGGATGCGCTGTGTGCCGCCTGGCGCGCCGGGGCCTGAAGCGCCTCGCTACAAGCGTTGCCATCGGTCACGCGCCGGCGGGCGATGCAGTGAACTCCGCGCCCCGGCGTGGAGTCACAAGCCCATGGACACCTCGCATCCCACCCGCAGGCGCGCCGCGGCGCTGGTTCTGTGTCTCGCCGCGGCCGGCATGGCGCCCGCCCTGGCCCGGGATTCGGCGACGCCCCCGCAGGTTGCGCTGAGCTACAGCGATCCCGGCGCCTTCACCGAGGCGCGCGAGAACCCGTCGGAAAGCGACCGCGCCCGGCAGGCCTGGCTGGACGTGCTGCGCCGCCACGCCGAGCAGCGCGCCGCACGCCAGCTGGCGCCCGGCCAGCGGCTGGACATCACGGTCACCGACATCCGCCGTGCCGGCCGCTTCGAGCCCTGGCGCGGCCCCTCGATGGACCAGGTGCGCATCGTGCGCGACGTCTATCCGCCGCGCATCGCGCTGCGCTTCGAATGGCAGGGCGCCGACGGGCGGCTGCTGAAGTCCGGCGAGCGCACGCTGAGCGATCCCGCGTTCATGATGCGCGCCAGCACCCGCTCCGACGATCCGCTGCGCTACGAGAAGACGCTGCTGGACGACTGGCTCGACCGCGAGCTGAGGGCCGCCGACTGACGGCGCGCGCTCAGCCCCGGCGCAGCTGGGGCGTGCTGGCGAACAGCTCCGCCGCCCAGTCGACGAAGGCCCGCACCTTGGCGCTCAGGTGCCGGTTGGGCGGGTAGACCACGTGCACCGGCAGCGCCGCACGGCTCCATTCGGGCAGCACCTGCACCAGTTCGCCGCTGGCCAGGTAGGGTGCGGCGATGAAGGTCACGACCTGCGAGACGCCGTAGCCGGCCACCACGGCGCTGGTGTGGGCATTGCTGTCGTTGACGGACAGCAGGTAGGGCGGGTTGACTTCGACCTGCTCGCCGTCCTTGTGGAACTCCAACGGGTACACCCGCCGCGTGCTGCCGGCGAAGAAGTTCACCACGTGGTGGCGCCCGCGCTCCAGGTCGCCGGGGTGCTGGGGCGTGCCGTAGCGCTTGAGGTACGAGGGCGCGGCCACGGTGACGAAGGGCAGGTTGCCGATGCGCCGCGCCACCAGCGACTGGTCCACCAGCTCGCCGCCGCGGATCACGCAGTCCACGTTGTCGCCGATCAGGTCCACCGGACGGTCGGTCACGCCCAGGTCGACCTGGATGTCGGGGTAGCGCTCGAAGAAGGTGTGCAGCGCCGGGATGATGGCCAGCCGGGCGGTCGACGAGCCCACGTCGATGCGCAGCCGCCCCTTGGGCTGGGCCTGCGCGTTGACCATGCTGGACTCCAGATCGTCGAAGTCGTTGAGCAGCCGCGCGGCGCGCTCGTAGTAGGCCGCGCCGTCGGGCGTGACCGTCACGCGCCGCGTCGTGCGGTTGAGCAGCTTCACGCGCACGCGCGACTCCAGGGCCTGGATCTGCTTGGTGACGGTGCCCTTGGGCAGGGCGAGTGAATCGGCCGCGCGCGTGAAATTGCCGGCCTCCACCACGCGAACGAAGACCCGCATGGTCTGAATCTGATCCATAGATGCTCCTCGCGACCCCGGCAGTGGCCGGAGCGAGCGGAATTCTCACATGCACATTCGCGGCGATTGTTGTTCGATTGGAAACAGAGTGGGATTCCGGTGCACGGTTGCCGGTCGGCCCGGTGGTCTTATATTTCCTACATCGCTCACTGCCAAAGGTGCGTTTCCATGTCCACCCCATCACTGCCATGTTCCTCGACCGCCCCGGCCGGCGACGTGGCCGAGGCCGACATCGCGATCGCGCTGCCTGAAGGCACCAGCGTGCAGGCCAGGGCCTACGGCGAGCGCGTGCCGGGCGCGGTGCAGCCGCTGGTGCTGCATTTCCACGGCGGCACCTTCGTGTGCGGCTGCCTGGACAACGGGCGCAGCGTGGCGCGGCTGCTGGCCGGCGCGGGCGCCAGGGTGGTGTCGGTGGCCTATCCGCTGGCGCCGGAGAACCCCTTTCCCAAGCCCGTCGAGGTGGGCTACGCGGTGCTCGAATGGCTGTACAAGCAGCGCGTCAAGCTCGCCGGCCGGGGGGCGCGCGTGTTCCTCGCGGGCGAGGAGGCCGGCGGCAATGTGGCGGCGGCGGTGGCGGTGATCGCCCGCGACCGGGCGCATCCGCCGCTGGCCGGGCAGATCCTGCTGTCGCCCATGCTCGACCCCTGTGCCGGCACGCAGTCGCTGCGCCAGGCCACCGGCGACGCGATCGAATGCAAGTGGGCCGAGGGCTGGCAGAAGTACCTGCGCTGCCCGATGGACGCCACGCACCCCTATGCGGTGCCGGGCGCCTCGCTGCGGCTGGCCGACATCGCACCCACGCTGGTGCTGGTCGGGCAGGACGATCCGATGCGCGACGAGGCGCTGGCCTACGCCGGGCGCCTGCGCGAAGCCGGCATCCCGGTGACCAGCCAGGTGCTGCCCGGCGCCGCCAACTGGCCCGAGGCGCTCTACGCGCCGGAGGCCGACCGATGTACGGCCTGTGAGGACACGGTGAAGCAGTACTTCCGCGACTTCTTCGCGGCTGCCACGCCGCCGCCTCACTAGCGTCCGGCGCCGCAAGGCGCGCATTCCAGGGCGACGCGCATCCAGCCGTTCCGGGCTGCGGCAGGGCCGTGGCCGGCGCGGCGCCGGCGGCGCCGAGTTCCTCCGATTTTCTTTTCCCCGCCACCGGGCGCCACGAGCGCCCGGAGGGCCCCGCTTTTTCCCGTCATTCATCTCAAGAACGGATCTCACCATGCCCGCCACTCCCGACAATCGATCTTCTTCCGGACGCCGCGGCCTGTGGCCCGCGCTCACCGGTCTCACGGCCGTGCTCGCCATCGGCGCCGCCGTGCTCGTGCTGCCCGGCGTCGAGGCCGGCGCCAGCAATCCGCCCGCGGATGCCGCACCGCCGGCGGTGCCCGTGTCGGTGGCCGCCGTCGCCGAGCGGCAGGTCAATGCCTGGGCCGAGTTCTCCGGCCGCCTGGAGGCGGTGGAGCGGGTGGACGTCCGCTCGCGCGTGGCCGGCGCGGTGCGGGCGGTGCATTTCCGCGAAGGCGCGCTGGTCAAGCAGGGCGACCTGCTGGTCACCATCGATCCGGCGCCCTATGCCGCGGAAGTGGACCGCGCCCAGGCGCAGGTTGCATCCGCCCAGGCGCGCAGCGCCTACACCCGCAGCGAGCTGGAGCGCGCCCGCCGCCTGTGGAGCGAGCAGGCGATCGCCCAGCGCGAGCTGGACGAGCGCGTCAACGCCGGCCTGGAGGCCGAGGCCAGCCTGCGCGCCGCGCAGGCGGCGCTGCAGAGCGCGCGCCTGAACCTGTCGTACACCCAGGTGCGCGCGCCGGTGGCCGGCCGTGTCGGCCGGATCGAGATCACCGTGGGCAACCTCGTGTCGGCCGGCCCGGGCGCGCCGGTGCTGACCAACCTGGTGTCGGTCAGCCCGATCTACGCCAGCTTCGACGCCGACGAGCAGGTGATCGCCCGCGCGCTGCGCGACCTGGGCGATGCCGGCAGCCCGGTGCGCGGCGGGCTGGAGCGCATCCCGGTGCAGATGGGCACCGCCCTGGCGGACGGCACGCCCCACGTCGGCCGGCTGCAGCTGATCGACAACCAGGTCGACGCGCGCAGCGGCACGGTGCGCGTGCGCGCGGCCTTCGACAACCGCGACGGCGCGCTGATGCCGGGCCAGTTCGCGCGCATCCGCATGGGGCAGGCGCGCGCCGACACCGCGCTGCTGGTCAGCGAGCGCGCGGTGGGCACGGACCAGAACAAGCGCTACGTGCTGGTCGTCGACGGCGACAACAAGGCCCAGTACCGCGAGGTCACGCTGGGCGGTCCGGTCGACGGGCTGCGCGTGGTCACCAGCGGCCTGAAGGCCGGCGAGCGCATCGTGGTCAACGGGCTGCAGCACATCCGCCCCGGCGCCGTGGTGGCGCCGCAGGCGGTGGAGATGCAGGCCGTGGGCGCGCCGCGCGAGCGCCAGCCGCAGCGCGTCGCCGAGGCCGAGAAGTCCTGAGCGGCGGCATCCCCTTTCGAGAACTGTCATGAACCTGTCCAGATTCTTCATCGACCGGCCGATCTTCGCCGGCGTGCTCTCGCTGCTGATCCTGATCGCGGGGCTGGTGGCGCTGCGCGGCCTGCCGATCTCGGAATACCCCGAGGTGGCGCCGCCGCAGATCGTGGTGCGCGCGCAGTACCCCGGCGCCAGCCCCAAGGTGATCGTCGAAACCGTGGCCACGCCGCTGGAAGAGGCGATCAACGGCGTCGAGGACATGCTCTACATGGCCAGCCAGGCCACCACCGACGGCGTGATGACGCTGACGGTGACCTTCAAGCTCGGCACCGACCCCGACAAGGCGCAGCAGATGGTGCAGAACCGCGTGTCGCAGGCCGAGCCGCGCCTGCCCGAGGAAGTACGCCGGCTGGGCCTGACCACGGTCAAGAGCTCGCCCAACATCACGATGGTGGTGCACCTGGTCTCGCCCAACGAGCGCTACGACATCGACTACCTGCGCAACTACGCGGTGCTCAACGTCAAGGACCGGCTGGCGCGCCTGGACGGCGTCGGCCAGGTGCAGGTGTGGGGCGGCGGCGAGTATGCGATGCGCATCTGGCTCGATCCGCAGAAGGTCGCGCAGCGCGGCCTGTCGGCCAGCGACGTGTCGGCGGCGATCCGCGGCCAGAACGTGCAGGCGGCCGCCGGCGTGGTGGGTGCCTCGCCCGGCCTGCCCGGCGTGGACCTGCAGCTGTCGGTCAATGCGCAGGGCCGCCTCGGCAGCGAGGAGGAGTTCGGCGACATCATCGTCAAGACCGGTGCCGACGGCGCCGTGACGCGCCTGCGCGACGTGGCGCGCATCGAACTCGGCGCGGCCGACTACGCGCTGCGCTCGCTGCTGGACAACCAGCCGGCGGTGGGCATCGGCGTGTTCCAGTCGCCCGGCTCGAACTCGCTGCAGATCTCCGAGCAGGTGCGCGCCACCATGGACGAGCTGGCCGGCCACATGCCCGAGGGCGTGGAGTACCGCATCGCCTACGACCCGACGCAGTTCGTGCGCGCGTCCATCAAGTCGGTGGTCCAGACGCTGCTGGAGGCCGTGGTGCTGGTGGTGCTGGTGGTGATCCTGTTCCTGCAGACCTGGCGCGCCTCGATCATCCCGCTGCTGGCGGTGCCGGTGTCGGTGATCGGCACCTTCGCGGTGCTGCATCTGCTGGGCTTCTCGATCAACGCGCTCTCATTGTTCGGGCTGGTGCTGGCGATCGGCATCGTGGTGGACGACGCGATCGTGGTGGTGGAGAACGTCGAGCGCAACATCGAGGCCGGGCTCTCGCCGCGCGAGGCCACCTACCGCGCCATGCGCGAGGTGTCGGGGCCGATCATCGCCATCGCGCTGGTGCTGGTGGCGGTGTTCGTGCCGCTGGCCTTCATCAGCGGGCTCACCGGGCAGTTCTACCGGCAGTTCGCGGTGACCATCGCGATCTCCACCGTGATCTCGGCGATCAACTCGCTCACGCTGTCGCCGGCGCTCGCCGCGCTGCTGCTCAAGGGGCACGACGCGCCCAAGGACGCGCTCACGCGCGGCATGGACCGCGCCTTCGGCTGGCTGTTCACGCGCTTCAACCGCGTGTTCCGCCGCGGCTCCGAGGCCTACAGCCGCGGCGTGGGCGGCGTGATCTCGCGCAAGGCGCTGATGATGGTCGTGTACCTCGCGCTGGTGGGCCTGACCTTCGGCCTGTTCAAGGCGGTGCCCGGCGGCTTCGTGCCGGCGCAGGACAAGCAGTACCTGATCGGCTTCGCGCAGCTGCCCGACGGCGCCACGCTGGACCGCACCGACGAGGTGATCCGCCGCATGGGCGACATCATGAAGGAGAACCCGAACGTGGAGGGCACGCTCGCCTTCCCGGGGCTGTCGATCAACGGCTTCACCAACAGCTCGAACTCCGGCATCGTGTTTGCGATGCTCAAGCCCTTCGAGGAGCGGCGGCGCGCCGACCAGAGCGGGCCGGCGGTGGCCGGCCAGCTCAACGGCGCCTTCGCGGGCATCCAGGACGCGTTCATCGCCATGTTCCCGCCGCCGCCGGTGGAGGGGCTGGGCACCATGGGCGGCTTCAAGCTGCAGATCGAGGACCGCGCCTCGCTGGGGTTCGAGGCCACGGACGCGGCGGTGAAGGCCTTCATGGCCAAGGCCTACCAGGCGCCGGAACTCGCGGGCCTGTTCACGAGCTGGCAGGTCAACGTGCCGCAGCTGTTCGCCGACATCGACCGCACCAAGGCGCGTCAGCTCAACGTGCCGGTGACCGACATCTTCGACACGCTGCAGATCTACCTGGGCAGCCTGTACGTGAACGACTTCAACAAGTTCGGCCGCACCTACAGCGTGCGCCTGCAGGCCGATGCGCCGTACCGCGCGCGCGCCGAGGACATCGGCCTGCTCAAGGTGCGCGCCACCACCGGCGAGATGGTGCCGCTGTCGGCCCTGATGTCGGTCGAGGCCAGCGCCGGCCCCGAGCGCGCCATGCGCTACAACGGCTACCTGACGGCCGACGTGAACGGCGGCCCGGCGCCGGGCTATTCCTCGGGCCAGGCGCAGGACGCCGCGGCGCGCATCGCCGCCGAGACGCTGCCGCCGGGCATCAGCTTCGAGTGGACCGACCTGACCTACCAGGAGATCCTGGCCGGCAACTCCGCGGTGCTGGTGTTCCCGCTGGCGATCCTGCTGGTGTTCCTGGTGCTGGCGGCGCAGTACGAAAGCCTCACGCTGCCGGCGGCGATCATCATGATCGTGCCCATGGGCCTGCTGGCCGCGATGACCGGCGTGTGGCTGTCCGCGGGCGACAACAACGTGTTCACGCAGATCGGGCTGATCGTGCTGGTGGGGCTGTCGGCGAAGAACGCGATCCTGATCGTGGAGTTCGCGCGCGAGCTGGAGTTCGCCGGGCGCACGCCGGTGCAGGCCGCGATCGAGGCCAGCCGCCTGCGCCTGCGCCCGATCCTGATGACCTCGCTGGCGTTCGTGATGGGCGTGCTGCCGCTGGTGCTGTCCACCGGCGCCGGCGCCGAGATGCGCCAGGCCATGGGCGTGGCGGTGTTCGCCGGGATGATCGGCGTGACCGCCTTCGGCCTGTTCCTCACGCCGGTGTTCTACGTGCTGCTGCGCCGCCTGGCGGGCAACCGGCCGCTGCGCCAGCACGGCGAGGTGCCGCATGTCGAGGCTTTCGTGTCGGCCGAGCATCCGGCCGGCGGCGGCGCGCTGCATCCGCAGCCGGCGGCGCCGCGCGGCCACCACGAATGAACGAGAAGGAATCACCATGAAGACAAGAATGAGCGTTCCCCGCTTCGTGCTGCCCCTGGTCGCGGCGCTGGTGCTGGCCGGCTGCGCCACGGCGCCCGCGGGCCTGCCGGCCATCGACCTGCCCGAGCAGTTCAAGGAACAGACGCAGGCTGCCGCACAGCCGGCCGCACAACCCGCCGAAGGCGCCTGGACGCGCGCCGCCCCCGCCGAGGCCCAGCCGCGCGGCGAATGGTGGCGCGCCTTCGGCGACCCCGTGCTCGACGGCCTGATCGAGCGCGCGACCGCGCACAACACCGGCATCCAGCAGGCCGCGGCGCGGGTGCGGCAGGCGCGTGCGCTGGCCCGCCTCACCGACGCCGACCGTTCGGTGCAGGTCGGCGTGGGTGCCGGCGCGAGCCGCCAGGCCGGGCTGGAGACCACCGGCGGCCCGACGCCGGCCACGCTGCTCAGCGCGGGCGCCAGCGTGTCCTACGAGCTCGACCTGTTCGGCCGGCTGGCGCGCGCCAGCGACGCCGCGCGGCTGGAAGCCGAGTCGCGCGAGGCGCTGCTGCAGAGCGCCCGCCTGCTGGTGCAGGCCGAGGTGGCGCAGACCTACCTGGCGCTGCGCGCCATCGACGCCGAGCGCGTGCTGACGCGCGACAGCGTGGCCGCCTACCGCGACACGCTGCGCCTGACGCAGCGGCGTTTCCAGGCCGGCGATGTGGCCGAGCTGGACGTCGCCCGCGTGCAGACCGAGGTGGCGGCCACCGAGTCCGACGCGCTCGCGCTCGATCGCCGGCGCGCCGAGATCGAGCATGCGCTGGCGGTGCTCACCGGCGAGCTGCCGTCGAACTTCGACCTGCGCGCCGACGAATGGGGCACGGCGCTGCCGGCGATCCCCGCCGGCGTGCCTTCGACGGTGCTCACGCGGCGCCCCGATGTCGCGGCCGCGCAGTCGGCCGTGCTGGCCGCGCAGGCGCGCGTGGGCGCGGCGCAGGCGGCCTGGTTCCCCAGCATCTCGCTCACCGGCTCGGGCGGCTTCGCCTCGCCGGAGCTGGGCGACCTGTTCAAGTGGTCGGCACGCTCCTGGGGCATCGGCGCGCTGCTGTCGCTGCCGGTGCTCGACGGCGGGCGGCGCGCGGCCGGCGTGGAAAGCGCCTCGGGCCAGCTCGACGAGGTGCTGGCCGGCTACCGCGCGCAGGTGCTCACCGCGGTGCGGGATGTGGAGGATCAGCTCTCCGCGCTGCGGCTGCTGCACGAACAGGCGCAGGTGCAGGCCACGGCGGTCGCCTCGGCGCAGCGCGCCACGCAGCTGTCGGATTCGCGCTGGCGCAACGGCTACGTGAGCCAGCTCGACCTGCTCGACGCGCGGCGCAGCGAACTGGCCAACCGGCGCCAGGCGCTGCACGTGCGCGCGGCGCAGTTCCAGGCCACCGTCGGGCTGGTGCGCGCGCTGGGCGGAGGGTGGGAGCCGGCATAATCGAGGGCCCATCCGCCGCCGGCGTCCGCCCGGCGGCTTCCACCGGAAAGCCCTTGAGATTCAACTCCGCCCCGCCTGCGCCGCAGTGGCATCGCGAACTCTTCCGGCGCCTGAGCTTCATGTGGGTGACCAAGGCGCTCGGCACGACCGTCTGGATCACGGTCTTCTTCGTCTTCTATTTCGAGATCATGAACCTCACCGCCGGGGCGGTGACGGTGATGCCGCTCACGGCCTTCGACCGCTGGATCGAGGTGCGCGAATGGACCGCCGGGCTGTACGTGTCGCTGTGGGTCTACGTGGCCCTGGCGCCGGCACTGGCGGGCCACAGGACCGAGATCGGCGTCTACTGCCGCGCCGCGGCGCTGATGAGCGTGCTGGGGCTGGGCTTCTTCTGGCTCTTCCCGACGGCGGTGCCGATCTTCGACGTCGACTGGGCGCAGTACCCGGCGCTGGCCTACCTCAAGGCCGCGGACGTGGCGGGCAACGCCTTTCCCTCGCTGCACGTGTCCTTCGCCGTCTTCTCGGCGGCGGTCATCCATCACCAGCTGCGCGCCATCGGCGCGCCGCGCGGCCTGCGCCTGGTCAATGCGCTGTGGTGCGTGGGCATCGTCTACTCGACGCTCGCCACGCGCCAGCACGTGGTGCTCGACGTGCTCGGCGGGGTGGCGCTCGCCGGGCTGACCTGGTGGGTGTACGTGCTGTGCATCCCCAGGGGCCACGCGATGCGCGAGGTGCGCCGCTGGCGTGCGCGGCCGCCCGCGATCGGGAGCGACGGCGAGGCCGGCGGCACCGTGCCGCGCTGACGGGGCCCTATTCGCGCAGCGCGATGCCCAGCCGGTCGCGCAGGGCGACCGCGTTGCGCGGCGCCTGCCGCTTGTCGGTGTTGTCGAAGAAGCAGTAGACGTTGCGCGGCCGCGCCGGCATGCGCCCGCCGTCGATGCGCGCCATGCCGCGCGGCTGCCCGCCGCACGCCCAGGTGCGCAGCCGCCGCTCCCAGGTCGCCAGCTCTCTCGCCGAATAGCCGCTGCGGTAGAGCTCGCGCGCGCCGTGCAGCCGCAGGTAGACGAAGTCCGCCGTGACGTCGGCGAACTCCGGAAAGCGGCCGGCCGCGTCGGCCACCACGAAGGCCACGCCGTGGCGGCGCAGCAGGGCGATGAAGTCCGGGTCGACGAAGCTCGGGTGGCGCACCTCCAGCGCGTGGTGCAGCGGGCCGCGTGCATCGGCGCGCAGCAGCTCGCGCTCGTGCATGCGCGGTTCGCGCTCGCGCGCCAGCCGCGCCGCGGCGTCCAGGCTGCGCGGGAGCATCGCCAAGAAGACGTCCAGCAGCGCGGCGTCGAAGGGCAGGCCGGGCGGCAGTTGCCACAGGACCGGGCCCAGCTTGTGGCCTAGTGCCAGCACGCCGGAGGCGAAGAAGTTCGCCAGCGCCGGCCGCGCCTCGCGCAGGCGCTTCACGTGCGTGATGAAGCGCGGCGCCTTCACCGCGAAGCGGAAGCCTTCCGGCACCGCATCGGCCCAGCGCCGGTAGCTCTCGGGACGCTGCAGCGAATAGAAGGAGCCGTTGATCTCGATCGCCGGCACCTGCCGCGCGGCATGGGCCAGTTCCTGGGCCTGGACCAGCCCGCGCGGATAGAAGGCGCCGCGCCAGGGCGGGTAGCGCCAGCCCGAGAGCCCGATGCGGATGTCGCCTGCCATGCGTGCAGCCTGCCGCCGCCGGCCGCTGCGCCGTGCCGGCCGCCGCCGACGCTCGATGTAGGCGGCGACAATGGCCGCCATGACTGCGCGATGCGTGATGATCCTGGGCACCACCAGCGGCGCCGGCAAGAGCTGGCTGGCCACGGCCCTGTGCCGCTGGTACGCCCGGCAGGGCCTGAAGGTGGCGCCGTTCAAGGCGCAGAACATGAGCAACAACGCGCGCGTGGTGGCCGGCGGCGAGATCGGCAGCGCCCAGTACTTCCAGGCGCTTGCGGCGTGCGCCGAGCCCGAGGTGCGCATGAACCCGCTGCTGCTCAAGCCCGAGCGCGACACCGCCAGCCAGGTGGTGCTGCTCGGCCGCGTGGACGAGGGGCTGTCGCGCATGCCCTGGCGCGGGCGCAGCGCAGCCGTGTGGCCGCAGGTGGCGCAGGCGCTGGACGCGCTGCGCGCCGAGCACGAGGTGGTGGTGATCGAAGGCGCCGGCTCGCCGGCCGAGATCAACCTGAAGGACAGCGACATCGTCAACATGCGCGTGGCCGCGCAGGCCGACGCGCGCTGCCTGCTGGTCACCGACATCGACCGCGGCGGCGCCTTCGCGCACCTGTACGGCACCTGGGCGCTGCTCGCACCCGAGGAGCGGGCGCGCCTGGCCGGCTTCGTGCTCAACAAGTTCCGCGGCGACGCGTCGCTGCTCGCGCCGGGGCCGCAGCAGCTGCAGGCGCTCACCGGCGTGCCCACCGTGGCGACGCTGCCCATGTGGCGCGCGCACGGCCTGCCGGAAGAGGACGGCGTGTTCGACGACCGCGGCGCGGGCGACGCGATGGCCGCGCGCACCGTGGCCGTGGTCGCCTGTCCGCGCATCAGCAACCTGGACGAATTCCAGCCGCTGAAGAACGTGCCCGGCCTGCGGCTGCGCTGGGCGCGCACGCCGGCCGAGCTGGACGGCCTGGGCATGGCCGACTGGATCGTGCTGCCCGGCTCCAAGAACACCAGCGGCGACCTGGCCTGGCTGCGCGCGCAGGGCCTGGACCGCGCCATCGCCGCCCATGCGCAGCGCGGCGGCGCGGTGCTGGGCGTGTGCGGCGGGCTGCAGATGCTGGGCGAGGCGCTGGTCGACCCGCATGGCATCGACGGCAACGCGCCCGGCCTGGGCCTGCTGCCGCTGGTGACCGTGTTCGAGCGCGAGAAGACCGTGCGCCGCCGCAGCGCCGCCTTCGGCGAACTGGCGGGTGCGTGGTCGGCGCTGTCGGGTATCGCCGTGAGCGGCTACGAGATCCACCATGGCCGCACCGAACTGCATCCCCAGATGGCCGGCCAGGGCCATGCCGCGATGCCCGAAGGCCTGGCCTGGCGCAATGCGCAGGGCAACGTGCTGGGCCTGTACCTGCATGGCCTCTTCGAGGACGCCGCCGCGCTGCATGCGCTGTTCGGCACTGCTGCGCCGTCGCTGGAAGAGACCTTCGAGGGGCTGGCCGACTACGTCGACGCACACTTCGAGCCGGGCGTGCTGGAGGGGCTGCTGAGATGAAGCCGGGTGCGACATGCCTGCCAGCGCGGCGCCTGCCCCCACCCCACCCCTCCCCCAGCGGGGGAGGGAGCAACACCGAACAATTCGCCTGTGAACGAACAAGCGATCGCAGGCAGACATCGACCGTGCGGACCTTGAACCCAACGGCCGCACCGGCGGCCTGAACGCTCTCCATGACCGATCTGCAAGACTTTCTTCCCGACGTCCCCTCCATCGACGACCCTGCGCTGGCCGCGCGCCTGCAGGCCGCGCTGGACAACAAGACCAAGCCGTTGGGCGCGCTGGGCCGGCTGGAGGCGCTGGCGCTGCGCCTGGGCCTGATCCTGGGCACCGAGCGGCCGTCGCTCGAAGCGCCCCAGGTGCTGGTGTGCGCCGCCGACCACGGGCTGGCGGCGCGCGGCGTGTCAGCCTTTCCGGGCGACGTGACCTGGCAGATGGTGCACAACTTCCTGTCCGGCGGCGCGGCGGTGAGCGTGCTGGCACGCCAGCACGGCCTGGCGCTGACGGTGGTGGACTGCGGCGTGCGGCGCCCCTTCGAGCCGATGCCCGGCCTGCTGAGCCGCCGCATCGCGCCCGGCACCGCCGACGCGCTCGCCGGCCCCGCGATGACGCCCGCGCAGTGCCGCGCGGCGATCGCCAACGGCCGCGAGATCGTGCAGGCCCTGCCGGGCAATGCGCTGCTGCTGGGCGAGATGGGCATCGGCAACAGCTCGGCCGCCGCGCTGCTGCTGGCGCGCCTGGCCGCGCAGGACATCGACGCCTGCGTCGGCGCCGGCACCGGCCTGGATGCCGCCGGCCTGGCGCACAAGCGCGACGTGCTGCGCGAGGTGCTGGCCCTGCATGCCGATGCCGCGGCGCCGCTCGATGCGCTGGCTGCCTTCGGCGGCTTCGAGATCGCCACGCTGGTGGGCGCGGTGCTGCAGGCGGCGCAGCAGCGGCGCGTGATCGTCGTCGATGGCTTCATCGCCGGCGCGGCGGTGCTGGTGGCGCAGGCGCTGCGGCCGCAGGTGGTGCAGCGCTGCGTGGCGGCGCACCGCTCGGCCGAGCCCGGGCATGCATTGATGCTGGAGGCGCTGGGCCTGCAGCCGCTGCTGGACATGGCACTGCGTCTGGGCGAAGGCTCTGGCGCCGTGCTGGCCTGGCCGCTGCTCGAGTCGGCCTGCCGCATCCTGGCGGAGATGGCCAGCTTCGAGGCCGCCGGCGTCTCGCGCCGCAGCGAGGCGTGATCCGCGAATGAACGGCCTGCGCCACTACCTGCTCGCGCTGCAGTTCTTCACCCGCGTGCCGGTCACGGGGCGGCTGGCGCAGTGGGTGGGTTTCAGCCCGGCGATGCTGCGCGCCAGTGCCGCGCATTTCCCGGGCGTGGGCTGGCTGGTGGGCGGCGTCGGGGCGCTGGTGTTCGTCGCGGCGCAGTGGGGATTGCCGGGCGCGGCGGGCGCGCTCGCCGCGGCGCTGCTGAGCACTGCGGCCACGGTCTACGTGACCGGCGCCTTCCACGAGGACGGCCTGGCCGACGTGGCGGACGGGCTGGGCGGATCGGCGGACCGGGCGCGCTCGCTGGAGATCATGAAGGACTCGCGCATCGGCGCCTTCGGCGCCATCGCGCTCGTGCTGACGCTGGGCCTGAAGGTCGCGCTGCTCGCCGTGCTGGCGGGGCAGGGGGCATTCGCGGCGGCCGGTGCCATCGTCGCGGCGCACGTGCTCTCGCGCTTCGCGCCGCTGTGGCTCATCCGCACGCTGCCGCACGTGGGCGACGCGGGCACCAGCAAGTCCAAGCCACTCGCGGATGCGATCGGCGGCGGCGCGCTGCTGGTCGGCCTGCTGTGGTCGCTGCCGGCGGCCGCGGGGCTGTTCATGCTGCATGGCGGCGCGCGCACTGTGGCCGTGCTGGCGGCGTGCGCGCTGGCGGCGTGGTGGATGGCCAGGCTGCTGCGCCGCCGGCTGCAGGGCTTCACCGGCGATGGCCTGGGCGCCACGCAGCAGTTGTGCGAGCTGGCGATCTACCTCGCGCTCGCGTGGCAGGCATGAAGCTCTGGCTGCTGCGCCATGCGCCGGTGCTGGCCGAGCCGGGCCTGTGTTATGGCGCCACCGACCTGGCGGCCGAGACCGAAGCGACGCGATCTGCCGCGCAGCGCATCGCGCCGCTGCTGCCGGCGGACATTGTCCTGTGCAGTTCGCCGCTGCGACGCTGCGCCGAGCTGGCGGAGGCGATCGCCGAACTGCGGCCGGAACTCGTCGTGCACCGCGATCCGCGGCTGGCCGAGATGAATTTCGGCGCCTGGGAAGGTCGGCCCTGGTCGGCGATCGCGCGCGCGGAGTTCGACGCGTGGACGAGCGACTTCGCCGACGCCTGCGCAGGAGGCTGCGGCGAGAGCGTGCGCGTCTTCATGCAGCGCGTGGCGGCAGCGCATGCGCAATGGCAGGCGGCAGGCGGCGAGGCGCTGTGGGTCACGCATGCCGGCGTGATCCGTGCGGTACACCTGCTGGCGCAGGGCATCGATTGCCCACAGAGCGCGGCCCAATGGCCTGAGGAGGGCGTGCGCCCGGGCGATTGGGTGGTTCGAGAACGCCTGTCTCGTTGAGGTCTCCGCAAACAGCATGGCACCACGGATCTGCCTGAACCTGGCAGGGAGCGTAGGATCGCTGCGGCCTGTTTTTCCTGTTCTGTCGAGCTGTGGCGAGAAAGCGCAATGAAGAGTCGAAACTACGTCTGTCCTGCATGCGGATCGCCCGCAACGAAGAGGTGCAGGATTCTCTACGAGCAGTCCGTGAATGAGGGGCCGAACTTCGATACGCGGCGCAGGTTCGGACAGCGGGCTTCGCCGCCGACGATTCAATCGAGGATTTACGCCGTCATTTGCCTCTTGGTCGGTGGGGTGTCCGTCTATGCGTCGCCGTCGTTCGGCCTCTTCATGCTCGTCCTGGGCGTCGGCCTGATGATCCGGCGTGCCATCTTGATGCCCAGGTACAAGGAGAGCATGGATCTGTACGAAAAGTTGTGGATATGCACCGACTGCGGGCATGTTTATCAACCCAGGAACGTCGCACGCTGACAGTTTCTTAGCGCGTGACGCGTCTGGGCGTTTGGATGTGCGATGGCTTGGGGGGGCTCACGCCGACGGCGTCCTTCCCTCCGCGAATGTCCTCCGGCCTGCGGCCTCCCCCTTTATTTCGCTGCGGGAAGCACACCATCGACGTGAGCCGGACACGCCATGGTTGATCGAGCGGGGCCCGGCGCCTTCGGCACGCTCCCCACGCGCAACGCCCCGTCTTTACGCTTGACGAGAAGTTGAAGTTTCAAGTTCTATCTCGTTGAACGCAAGACGGTATGAGCGTCGTCTATTCCGTTTACGGCGCCGGCGTCTTGGGCTTGTAGGCGCAGAAGGTGTGCACCGCGCATTCCCAGCACCTGGGCTTGCGCGCCACGCAGATGTAGCGCCCGTGCAGGATCAGCCAGTGATGCGCGTGCAGGCGGAACTCGGGCGGCACGCGCTTCTCGAGCTTGAGCTCGACCTCCAGCGGCGTCTTGCCCGGTGCCAGGCCGGTGCGGTTGCCGACGCGGAAGATGTGCGTGTCCACCGCGATGGTGGCCTCGCCGAAGGCGACGTTGAGCACCACGTTGGCGGTCTTGCGGCCCACGCCGGGCAGCGCTTCCAGCTCGGCGCGGGTATGCGGGACCTCGCCGCCGTGGCGCTCGATCAGCAGGCGGCAGGTCTCGATCAGGTTCCTGGCCTTGCTGCGGTACAGGCCGATGGTCTTGATGTAGCCCTCCAGCCCTTCCACGCCCAGGTCCAGGATGGCCTGCGGCGTGTTGGCGACGGGATAGAGCTTGCGCGTGGCCTTGTTGACGCCCACGTCGGTGGCCTGTGCCGACAGCAGCACGGCGGCCAGCAGCTCGAAGGGCGTGGTGTACTCCAGCTCCGTGGCCGGCGCGGGGTTGGCGGCCTGCAGGGTGGCGAAGAAGGGGACGATGTCGGCTTTTTTCATCGCCGGGCCGTCCCAAGATGAAAAAGCGCCCTCTCGGGGGGCAGCGACCCGCGAAGCGGTGGAGCGTGGGGGGAATTTTTCATGGGGCGGGCGGAACTGTACCCGCCCGCGCCGCTCAGCGCCGCAGCGCCTGCGCCAGCTGCAGGCCGTGGCGCTGCTCGACCGCTTCCAGCGAGGGCGCGATCGAGGGATGCAGCCGCACACCTTCGCGCCGCTGCGCCGCCCGGCGCGCCAGGCTGCCTTCGCCCGGCAGGCGCACCGGCCGGGCGGGGTCGATCGGCACGTTGGCGCGGCACTGCGCCGCGACGTGGTCCATCTGCCGCAGGAAGGCGGCCTTGCCGCCGAAGGCCTGCAGGTCGTGCAGCGTGATGTGCACCGTCGCGCCCCAGCCTTCGGGCGGGTCGGCGCGGCCGTGCGCGGCCAGGCCGCCGGTCAGCGCCTCCACCAGCAGCGCCAGGCCGTAGCCCTTGTGGCCGTGGCCCAGCCCGCCCACCGGCAGCAACGTGCCGGGCGGCTGCGCGAACAGCACGGCAGGGTCGCGGCTGGGGCGGCCCTGCGCGTCGATCAGCACCGCATCGTCGAAGGGCTCGCCGGCCTTGTGCTTGCGGTTGCTCATGCCGTTGGTGGTGATCGAGGCCGAGATGTCCACCATCACGCCGCTGTCGCCGCCCAGCGGAAAGCCCAGCGCCAGCGGGTTGGGCGTGAACACGGCCTGCGTGCCGCCGTAGGGCGCGACGCTGGCCGTGTTGGGGTCGGAGCAGGCCAGCAGCATCAGCATGTCCTCCTGGAGCGCGCGCAGCAGGTACACCGCCAGGCAGGCGATGTGGTGGCTGCGCCGGATCACCAGCGAGGCGGTGCCCAGTGCGCGTGCGCGTGGCACGAGCAGGTCCATGCCCCGGTGCACCAGCCAGGGGCCGGGCAGGCGCCGGCCGTCCCACAGGACGGCGGCGGGGCGGTCGCCGACGCAGTCGGGCGCACCCCCGCGCGCCATGCGCCCGGCCTCCAGCTCCTGGACGTAGCCGGCCAGCAGGGCCAGGCCGTGGGTGTCGTGGCCCAGCAGGTCGCCTTCGACCAGCGTCTCGGCGACGCAGCGTGCGGGCGGTGCGGCCAGGCCGGCAGCTTGCAGCAGGCGGTCGGCGTAGTCGACGAGGGCGTCGGCGTCGTAGAGGGGTGCAGAAGCGTTCATGGCGTGAGGGGCGGGGGATGGGCGCTCGCGCGGCGTCGCCAGGCCAGCCAGCCGGAGCCGATCCACAGCGCGAAGGTGAACAGCGCGAGGCCGCCGGCGATGGGCCGTTCGACGAAGGCCAGCCAGCTGCCGTCGGACTTGATCATGGAGGTGATGAAGTGCTCCTCCAGCATCTTGCCCAGCAGCATGCCGAGGATGGCCGGCGCGACGGGGAAGCCGTTCTCCTCCATCAGCCAGGCGGCGACGCCGAAGCCCAGCAGGATGACCAGGTCGAAGGCCGAGTTGTTGATGGCGAAGGCGCCGACCAGGCAGAACACCAGGATGATCGGCATCAGCATGTTGCGCGGCATGCGCAGGATGCGCGCCGAGGCCTTGATGCAGGCCCAGCCCAGCGGCAGCATCAGCAGGTTGGCCAGGATGAACACGATGAACACCGCGTACACGTTCTCGGGGTTGTTCATGAAGATCATCGGCCCCGGGTTCATGTTCTTCATGTAGAGCACGCCGATCACGATCGCGGTGATCGAGTCGCCGGGGATGCCGAACACCAGCGCCGGCACCCAGGCGCCGGCCAGCGCGCTGTTGTTGGCGGCGCCGGCCTCGACCAGGCCCTCGGGATGGCCGGTGCCGAACTTCTCGGGCTCCTTCGAGAGCTTCTTGCTCATCGCGTACGACATCCAGGCCGCGATGTCGGCGCCTGCGCCCGGCAGGATGCCCACCGCCGTGCCCAGCGCGCTGCCGCGCAGGGTCTGCTTGGGGTAGCGGCGGATCATGCGGCCCATGCCGACGAAGACCGAGCCGATCTGCTTGCCGAAGCTGCCGATCTGCTCGGTGGTGAGCGTGAAGCGCAGGATCTCGGAGATGGCGAACATCCCGATCATGGCCGGGATCAGCGACAGCCCGCCCAGCAGCTCCGTGTTGCCGAAGGTGAAGCGCGGATGGCCCGCCGGGTTCTCCAGCCCGACGCAGCCGACCAGCAGCCCGAGCAGCAGCGTGATCAACCCCTTGAGCGGCTTGTCGCTGGTGATGAAGACGGCGCAGGTCAGGCCCATCGCCACCAGCCAGAAATATTCGAAGGAGCTGAAGCGCAGCGCCACCTCGGCCAGCGTCGGCGCCGCGACGATCAGCACCGCGGTGCCGAACAGCCCGCCGATGCACGAGAACACCAGCCCGATGCCCAGCGCCGTCTCGCCCTGGCCCTTGCGCGTCATCGCGTAGGACTCGTCGGTGTACGCGGCCGAGGCCGGCGTGCCCGGAATGCGCAGCAGCGCGCCGGGGATGTCGCCGGCAAAGATCGCCATCGCGGTGGCGGTGACGATGGCCGCCACCGCCGGCACCGGCGGCAGGAAGAAGGTGATGGGCACCAGCAGCGCCGTGGCCATGGTGGCGGTGAGGCCGGGCACCGCGCCGACGAACATGCCGAAGATGCCCGCGAGCAGCATCACGACCAGCACCATGGGCGTGGCGACGGCCTGGATGGCGAGCAGGACGGCGTCCATCACCAGGCCCAGGGCTGCAGCACGCCCCAGGGCAGGGGCACCTTGAGCATCTTGTAGAAGCAGGCGTGGATCAGCAGCGTGGCCACCAGCGCCACCGGCAGCGCCACGCGCGGGCGCACGCCGCAGGCCCATTGCAGCAGCACCAGCACGAGCACGCTGCACACGATGAAGCCCAGCGCCTCGGCGAAGAGGATGTAGAACACCATCCCGCCGATCGCGAGGACGAAGGCCGCCAGGTGCCGGCCCGAGCGCAGGCCGGCGCCCGGCTGCAGCCAGGGCGCGCCGCTGCGCCGGCTCTGCCAGACCAGGATCAGCGAGGCCACGGCCAGGCCGCCGGCGATCAGGCCCGGGAACACGGCGGGGCCGTAGTCCTGGCCCGGCGCGGGCGGAAAGCCCTGGACATGCCAGAGCACCGCCAGCGACAGCAGCAGCAGGACGCTGCCGATCAGGCCGTCATGGATGCGCATGCGGACCGGGGCGCGCTACTTGGCGATGCCCACGGCCTTCATCGCCACGCCGAAGCTAGTGTCCTTCTCGGCCATGAACTGGCCGAACGCCGCCGGCTCGGCATACAGGGCGCCGAAGCCGCGCGCGGTGAGGAAGTCCTGGTAGCCCTTGCCGTCATAGATCTTCTTGAGCGCGCTCGACAGCCGGTCGGCCACGTCCTTGGGCAGGCCCTTGGGGCCGGCGATGCCGCGCCAGGCGCCGGCGTTCCAGGTCTTGCCCGATGCGTCCTGGTACAGCGGCACCTTCGGGAAGATGCCGTCCGGCTTGGAGCCCAGCAGAATCAGCGGCCGCACCTTGTCGGCCTCGATCAGCGAGCGCGCCTCGGGCAGCGAGCACGAAACCACGTCCACCCCGCCGGCCAGCAGATCCTGCAGGCCCGGCGCCGCGCCCTGGCTGGGTACCCAGCCGATTGCGTTGCCCGCCAGCTGGTTGTCCACCAGCCACTGTGCCAGGCCCAGGTGCCAGATGCCGCCCTGGCCGGTGCCGCTGGCCTTGAGCTTGCCGGGCGTGGCGCGCGCCGCGTCCAGCAGTTCCTTGGCGGTCTTGATCGGCGAGTCGCTGCGCACCATGACCGCGTTGGCGTCGAAGTTCATCAGCGCCAGCGGCGTGTAGTCCTCGCCCGAGAGCTTGGTCAGGCCCGCGTGGCGCATCATGCCGATCTCCACCGTGAGGATGCCGATCGTGTAGCCGTCCGGCGCGGCCGAGGCGATGGCCTGGTGGCCCACCACGCCGCTGCCGCCGGTGCGGTTGACCACGTTGATCGGCTGCTTGAGCTCCTTCTCCAGCTCGGCTCCGATGATGCGGGCCACCGCATCGGTGCCGCCGCCTGCGCCCCAGGGCACGATCAGCGTGATGGGCCGCTCGGGATAGGCGGCATGGGCGAGCCCCGGAAAGGCCACGGCGGCAACGGCCGCGCCGAGGGCGGCGAGGGAATGGCGGCGCTTCATCTGGATGTCTCCTTGGGTTGACACGGATCGAACGAATGCCTGTCGGAAGGCATTCAATCACCCAAACGGTTGAGCGCGAACTGAAGATAACCCTAGGTCACACTGAAACCGTTTTCCCCTAGGAGGGAACCGGTTTCCGTCCCGGCCGGCCGGGACGGGGATTTCAGTCGTCGAAGCGCGCCGCCAGCGAGGCAGGCAGGCCGCGTGCCGGCTTGGCGGCGGGGCGGCGAAAGCTGCCCGCGGTGGCCTTGCGAACGCGCAGCGCGGCCAGTGCCTCGGCCTGCTTGACGGCGGCCACCATCTGGTCGACGACCGGCACGGGGATGCGGTCCTTCACCTTGTCGGCGAGCCCGGCCAGCGGCGCGCCGGCGAGGATGACCACATCGGCCCCGTCCTCGGCGACGGCGCGGTTGGCCAGCTCGACGAGCAGCTTTTCCTTCTCGTCCTGCACGTCGGACACCGATGCGAACGTACCGTCGAGCATGCGGATGCCTGCGAGGCGGCCGCGCAGGCCGTGCGATTCGACGCACTCCTCGTACCAGGGCCCCAGCGCCCGCGCGAAAGTCACGATGCCGAAGCGCTTGCCGAGCATGCAGGCCGTGAGCATGGACGCTTCCGCCAGTCCGATCACCGGGAAGTCGAACAGCTCGCGCGCGCCGAACAGCCCTGGATCGCCGAATGCGGCAATGATGGCTGCATCGCAGTCCTTCGCATGTTCGGCCAGCATCTCCAGCGCGATGGCGCCGCCGATCTGGGCCTCGGCGCGGGTGGCGATGTAGGGGAATCCGCGGCTGGCCGTCAGGGCGACGAGTTCCGTGCCGGCTGCCGCAGCGGGCTGCGCGGCGGCCATCAGGCGCTCGGTGATGCCTTCGCTGGTGTTGGGGTTGAGAACCAGGATGCGCATGGGGAAGTCCTCGGCAGGCAAGCGTATGACGAAGTCACGCCGGGCGGGCGAGACGGTACTGAAGGGCCGACTCGATGGTCTTGGCGGCCCTGAGAAGCTGGCGGTCGTGGCCGCGCGGCGCGATGACCTGCATGCCCACGGGCAGGCCGTCGCGCCCGCGGCCGCAGGGGATCGAGATGGCCGCGGCCATGGCATGGTTGACGAAGGGCGTGAAGACCGCATGCCCGCGCGGCGCCACCGGCACGCCGCCGATGTGCGTCGGCCCGGGCTGATCGTTCGGCCAGGCGACGCAGGGCGTGGTGGGGCTGATGAGGAGGTCGTGGGACGTGAAGAACGCGGCCAGTGCACGCGCGATGCGCAGGCCGGCGTCGCGTGCGCGGGCCACCTCCGCGCCGCTCCATTGCAGGCCGCGCTCGATCTGGCGCGCCACGTCGGGATCGAACTGGAGCGGGTCGCGCCGCCACGCGTCGCCGAACAGGTTCGCGAGGCCGACGTGCTGCAATGGCATGAGCGTGTCTTCGTCGGCACCGTCGGGCCATGCGGGGTCGGCATCGTCGATCTGCAGGCCGATGCGCCGCAACTCGTCCACGGCATGGTCCATGCAGGCCTGCACATCGCCGTCGACCGGCACGTCCAGGCCCAGGCGCGGGCTGTAGGCGATGCGCAGCGCATGGGCTGGGCGCAGCGGTCCTGCCGGCAGATCCATCGACTCGGGATCGCGGGGATCCGGGCCTGCCATCGCCTCGAACATGAGGCTTGCATCGTGCACGGTGCGTGCGATCGGCGCCAAGGTCTGCAGGCCGATGAAGGCATGCGCGAAGCCGATCGGGTCCGCAATGGCGCCGAAGGACGGCTTGAAGCCGACCACCCCGACATGCGCGGGAGGCCGGCGGCTGGAGCCGCCGCCATCGGTGCCCAGGGCCAGCGGGGCGAATCCTGCCGCCACCGCCACCGCGCAGCCGCCGGAAGATCCGCCGGGCGTGAGCGCCGGGTTCATGGGATGGCGGGTGAGGCCATACACCTTGTTGGTGGTCAGTCCCTTGCAGGCGAATTCGGAGCTGTTGCCCATGCCGATGATCAGGGCGCCCGCGCGCCTGAGCCGCTCGACCGCCACGGCATCCTGCGGAGCGACGAAATCCCGGAACAGCAGCGAGCCTTGCGTGACGCGATGGCCCTTGACCCAGATCACGTCCTTCACCACCACCGGCACACCCGCCAGCGGCAGCTGTTCCGCTCCCGCCAGCCGTCGGCGCAGCGCGGCAACGTCCGCCACCAGGGTCGCCGGCGCCGGCCCGACCAGCGCGTTGAGCTCGGGGTTGCGCGCCATGATGCGCTGCCAGAAGGCTGCGACGGTCTCGCCCGGGTCGAGTTCGCCGCTGCGGGTTCGCGCGGCGATGTCCGAGGCATCGAGCTCAAGCATGGTTCGTTTGCGCCAGCGTGCCCAGCGCATCCGGGCGATGGCCGACATAGCGGCCGCCGTCCACCGGCTCCGTGCCCTTGGGGCGTGCCATGTCCGGCTTGCCGCACGCCAGGAAGCGGCCGTGGCCCGCGTGCCCGCGGACCTCGCCGCCGTCCCACACGGCCTCGCCGCGCACCAGCGTCGTGACGGGCCAGCCGGTGACGCGCATGCCCTCGTAGGGCGTGTAGTCCACGTCGTGGTGCAGGATGCGGTTTTCGATGAGAACCTCCTTGTCCGGGTCCCAGATCGCGATGTCGGCATCGGACCCGATGGCGATCGTGCCCTTGCGCGGATGCAGCCCGTACAGCCGGGCCGGGTGGGTGGCGGTCAGCGCCACGAACTGGTTGAGCGTGATGCGGCCCTTGCGCACCCCCTCGGAAAACAGCAGCGGCAGCCGGGTCTCGATTCCGGGAATGCCATTGGGAATGTACTGGAACGGCACCTCTTCGCCGCCGGGTTTCTTGCCCTGCGCGCCGTCGAAGCGGAACGGGGCGTGGTCCGACGAGAAGATGGTGAACAGCCCGTCGGCCAGCCCGTCCCACACGACGCGCTGGTTGGCCTTGTCGCGCGGCGGCGGGCTGCAGACGCACTTGGCGCCTTCGTAGCCGCCACCCAGGTTCTCCGCGGTGAGGAACAGGTACTGCGGGCAGGTCTCCGCATAGATGCGCAGCCCTTGCGCGCGCGCCCAGCGGATCTGCTCGATCGCCTCGCGGCCCGACACGTGCACGACGAGGATGGGCACGTCGACCAGCTCGGACAGCGCGATCGCCCGGTGCGTGGCCTCGCGCTCGATCGCCATCGGGCGCGAATGGGCGTGGTAGGCCGGGGCGGTGTGGCCTGCGGCTTCCAGCGTCTCGGTCAGCCAGGCGATGCAGTCGGCGTTCTCCGCGTGGACCATGGCCAGCGCGCCGTGCTGCCGCGCTGCCGCCAGCAGCCGCAGGATCTGGCGATCGTCCAGCTTCATGTCGTCGTAGGTCATGTAGATCTTGAACGAGGTGTAGCCCTCGGCGATCAGCGCGGGCAATTCGTCGCGCAGCACCGTGTCGGCCGGGTCGGTCACGATCATGTGGAAGGCGTAGTCGACCAGCGCCTTGTCGCCGGCGCGGCGGTGGTAGTCCTCCACGGCCGCCCGCAGCGACTGGCCCCGCGCCTGCGCCGCGAACGGGATCACCGTCGTGGTGCCGCCGCAGGCGGCCGAGCGCGTGCCGGAGCGGAAGTCATCGGCCATGCGCAGGCCTTCGCCCATCGGCTGGTCGAGGTGGCAGTGGGCATCGACGCCGCCGGGCAGCACGAGCCTGCCGCCGGCGTCGATCTCGCGGCGGCCGCGCGCCAGGCCCTTGCCGAGCGCGGCCACCTTGCCGTCGCGGATGCCGACGTCGGCGGCCACGGTGTCGCAGGCGGTGGCGACGAGGCCGTGGCGGATGACGGTGTCGAAGGCGTCTTCGGAATTCATGGCGCTGGTCATCGCGTTCAGTGGCCCGCGTCCTTCAGGTGGATATGCGCCGTTTCGCGGGCGGCGAAGGCGGCCACGGCGATCAGGGCGCAGACGACGGCCAGGTAGACGGCGACGGGCAGGGTGGAGCCGAACCTGGCAATCAGGCCGGTGGCGATGAGCGGCGCCAGGGCGCCGCCGAACACGCCGGCGAACTGGAAGCCCAGCGACGCGCCGGTCACCCGCACCTTGGTGGCGAACAGCTCGGGCAGGAAGGACGCCAGCGGCGAGAACATGAACGACACCAGCACCATGCCCACGAAGGAGGCGAGCATGATGGCCGTCGGATCGGCGCTCTGCACCATCTGCATGAACGCGAAGGCCCAGACCGCGCCGCCGATGCCGCCGATCATCAGCACCGGCCGCCGGCCGATACGGTCGGACAGCCAGCCGGCCACCGGAATGAAGATCATCTGCGCCACCGCGCCGAGCAGCACGGCATTGAGCGCGATGCTCCTGGGCAGTCCCATCTGGGTCGGCACGTAGTACAGCAGGAAGAGCGTGAACACGTAGAAGGCGACGTCGCCGCCCAGGCGGGCGAAGAACGCGATCGCCAGCTGCGGCTTGTAGTGGCGCAGCACCTCCATGATCGGGGCGTGTTCCTCCTGGCCCTTGGCTTCCTTCTCGAAGACCTGGGATTCCTGCACCCTCAGGCGGATGTACAGGCCGACGCCGACGAGGATGGCACTCATGAGGAAGGGCACGCGCCAGCCCCAGGACATGAAGGCTTCCTCGGACAGCTGCCAGGTGACGAGTGCAAAGGCCCCGTTGGCCAGCAGCAGCCCGATCGGCGCTGCGATCTGCACCACGGCACCGAGCAGTCCGCGGCGTTTGCCCTGCGGGTCGAGCTCGTTGACGATGATGGCTGCGCCGCCCCACTCACCGCCGAGTGCGAGGCCCTGGATGATGCGCAGCACCACCAGCAGGATGGGCGCGAGCACGCCGATCTGCGCGAACGAGGGCAGGCAGCCGATCAGGAAGGTGGCGATCCCCATCATCAGCAAGGTGATGAAGAGAATCGACTTGCGCCCGATCCTGTCGCCGTAGTGGCCGAACACCGCCGCCCCCAGCGGCCGGGCCACGAAGGCCACGCCATAGCTGGCGAAGGACAGAAGGGTGGCCACCAGCGGTTCGCTCTGCGGGAAGAACAGCTTCGGGAAGACCAGCGCCGCCGCGGCGCCGTAGATGAAGTGGTCGTAGAACTCCAGCGTGGTTCCGGCCAGGCTGGCGGCGGCGACGCGCCGTGTCGAGGAACCGCCGGCCCGTTGGCCAGTGCCGGCGCTCAGGGGAATGTTGGCTTGCATCCGTTTCTCCTATGCGTGAGGACGCTCGGGCGTCCGATGAACAATTCTCCCAAACCGATATGCAATTATTATTTGTTTTGTATTTCGGATGGTGTGCTTTTGCATGGAAGATTTCTAGGTATTAACCCTGTGATTGGTGGCAAAAAAAGGCATCCCTCTGCAGCCAAGACGCTCATCCGTTCGGGATTGGCCGGACAACCGGCATACAATTTGAGTGAAGGCAATATGCAAAGGAGGCCAAGCCGTGAAAAGAATCGATGAAACGGATGCGCACAACCCGGGTGCGCCCTCGGTCGACGACATCAGCGACAAGGTGCTCGGTGCGATCTGGGAACACCGGCTGCCGCCCGGCACGAAGCTGGTGGAGGAGAAGCTGGCGAGCGCCTTCGGCGTCAGCCGCACCAAGATCCGCCTGGCGCTGGCCAAGCTCTCGCACGACGGCATCCTGACCGTGGAGCCCAACCGCGGCACCTTCGTATCCAGCCCCACGGTGGAGCAGGCGCGGCAGATGTTCAATGCGCGCCGCGTGGTCGAGCCTGCGCTGATGCGCGAGCTGTGCGCCACGCCCATCCGCCGCGAATCGCTGGCGCGCCTGCGGCGCAACATCGCCCTGGAAGCCGAGGCGCGCGCGCGCAACGACCGCCGCGCGATCATCCGGCTATCGGGCGAGTTTCATACCCTGATCGCCGAAGCCAGCGGCAATCTCTACCTGTGCAAGTACATGCGCGAGCTGTGTTCGCTCACCTGCCTGGTGATCGCGCTCTACGACGCCCCGGGCATGCCGGCATGCCCTCATCACGAACATACGGCCATCGTCGATGCCCTGGAGTCCCGCGATGCCGAAGCGGCCTGCGCGCAGATGATCGAGCACCTGACCCACGTGGAGAACACGCTCAGGCTGGAGATGCCCGCCGGCGAGGAGGTGGACTTCGAGGCGCTGTTTGCCTGACGCTCAGCGCAGCACTTCGAGCAGCCGGTCCAGCCCGCCTTCGTCGATCGCCACCATCGCCTGCGCGCGCACTTGGGGCTTGGCGTGGTAGGCCACGGACAGGCCGGCCTCGCCCATCATCGGCAGGTCGTTGGCGCCGTCGCCCACGGCAATGGCCTCCTGCGGCGAGATGCCCAGCAGCGAGGCGACTTCCAGCAGCGTGCGGCGCTTCTCGGCGCCGTCGCAGATGTCGCCCCAGGCCTGCGGCACCACGCGGCCGGTGAGCACGCCGTCCTTCTCGTCCAGCAGGTTGGAGCGGGCGAAGTCGATGCCCAGGCGCTCCTTCACGCGGTTGGCGAAGAAGGTGAAGCCGCCCGAGACCAGCAGCACCTTCAGGCCGGCGGCCTTGCAGGCGGCCACCAGTTCGGCGGCGCCGGGGTTCAGGTGCAGGCGCTCGTCGTAGACCTTCTGCAGGGCATCGACCGGCACACCCTGCAGCAGCGCGACGCGCCGGCGCAGGCTTTCCTTGAAGTCCTTGATCTCGCCGCGCATGGTGGCCTCGGTGATCGCCGCCACCTCGGCCTTCTTGCCCACCGCGTCGGCGATCTCGTCGATGCACTCGATGTCGATCAGCGTCGAGTCCATGTCGAAGGCGATCAGCTTGAAATCGGCCAGCGCCAGGGGCGGCGCGACGCGCTGGACGACGAGGCCGGGGGAGAGTTCACGGACGTTCATGCGGGGACGACGCTTTCCTGGACGGTGGGTTGGCCGAGGCTGCGCAGCACGTCGCGCACCATCTGCGCGCGGTCGCGCGGTTCCTTGAGCTCGCGCTCGATGCGCAGCTTGTCGTTGCCGGCCAGCTTGATGTGCCGGTTCTTCTGGATCAGGTGGATGATCGCCATCGAGTCGATCGGCGGGTTGGGCCGGAAGCTGATGTGGATCACGCCCGGCGCCGCATCCACCTTCGCCACGCCGTAGGGCCGTGCGAGCACGCGCAGGCGGTGCACGTCGATGAGCGTCTGCGCCTGCGCAGGCAGCTTGCCGAAGCGGTCGACGATCTCTTCGAGCAGCGTGTCGATCTGGTCCGGCGTCCTGGCGGTGGCCAGCTTCTTGTAGAAGGACAGGCGCAGGTGCACGTCGCCGCAGTAGTCGTCGGGCAGCAGGGCGGGGGCGTGCAGGTTGATCTCGGTGGTGACCGACAGGGGCGAGAGCAGGTCCGGCTCCTTGCCGGCCTTGAGCGAGGCCACCGCCTCGGCCAGCATCTCGTTGTAGAGCTGGAAACCGATCTCCATCATGTTGCCGCTCTGGTTCTCGCCCAGCACCTCGCCGGCGCCGCGGATCTCCAGGTCGTGCATCGCCAGGTAGAAGCCCGAGCCCAGCTCCTCCATCTGCTGGATCGCGTCCAGCCGCTGGGCGGCCTGCTTGGTCAGGCCCTCGATGTCGGGCACCATGAGGTAGGCATAGGCCTGGTGGTGGCTGCGGCCCACGCGGCCGCGCAGCTGGTG
>Ga0160444_100133_pt1 | contig 77775 bp, 62 predicted proteins | sample HID1972K_E1MG_FD_108232 | JGI IMG/M metagenome (GOLD analysis project Ga0160444, IMG submission 108232) | Enriched pill bug-associated microbial communities from UW Madison campus, WI, USA - HID1972K_E1 MG | ecosystem: Host-associated > Arthropoda: Insects > Digestive system > Unclassified ... | reverse complement strand
TTCCTGAAGGGCCTTTTCAGCTGCACGAAATTCAGCGAGTCTGGACAATATCTTTACTCCAATAGTGTGTTTGGCTGATACCAACCGCAAACAAAGCTATAAGCCAAGAGCCTTGAAACGACTCCGTGATAAATGGCTCACCTGCGAATTTTTGCTCAGGTTGAAAAAATTGTAGTAGTTAATGCGTCCAGAGTAAATCCTGATGTTGTCTTCATGTAACAACAGCGGTCTTTTGTATCAATTTGGTGCGCCCGATCGGCGTGTCAAGCTTAACGCCAGTAAGTTAATGTTGACTTAATGCGCTGATGAAGTCCGCGGCAGGCATTGGTTTTCCGAAGAGATAGCCTTGCAGAAAGTTGACCTGGTGCGCGGTCAGGTAGTCCGCCTGCGCTTGAGTTTCGACACCTTCGGCAACAATCCCCAGATCAAGCTTGGCCGAGAGTTCGATAATCGTGTCGAGAATATGCCGTGACAGCGCGTCGATCCCGATCATGGCAACGAAACTCTGGTCGATCTTGAGAAAATCGACATTGAACTTGCGCAAATAGCCAAGGCTGGAATGGCCGGTACCGAAATCGTCGATGGCGATCTTCACCCCCAAGGTATGCAACTGTTCGAACAGTTGGTGAGTGATGTCGGTCGGTTCAATCAGTTGGCGCTCGGTCAATTCCAGGATCAGGCTAATGCTGCCAGGCGCGAACGCTGCGAGAAACTGGCGGCATTCGTCAACCAGTTCCAGGTCCCGACAATGACTTGCGGTGATGTTGATGCCGAGGTGGAAGGGCGTGGCGAAGCTTGATGACAGCGGCCCCAGTACGGCTGCGGTCTGCTGCATCAACGAACGGGTCATCGGCACGATCAATCCGGAGTGTTCGGCAAACGGAATGAACAGGTCCGGGCGCACCAGGCCTTCTTTGGGATGATCCCATCGCATCAGCACCTCTGCGCCAGACCATTTTTTGCTGTCGCCGTGCACGACTGGCTGGAAGTAGGGGATGAACTCGCCAGCTTCCAGCGCGCGGAGCATTTCATGGCTGGGTGACGTAGAGCGTTTTTGCAAGACATGACCAATCGCACCGGAGACTATTCCAAAGAACATCAACAAGCTGAACAGCGGCGGATATTCGTCCGCCATGTAACGCCACGTTTCGCCTTGCGGGTAACCGGCGGCGACATTGAAGGCATAGCGCGACGACTGCAGCATGCTTTGTGCAATCGGCAGCGCGGGAAGGCTGCCTTGGTGCACTTTGCCGTCGGCGGACAGCCAGTTGTCGCCGACCTGCAGCAGCAACAGGGTTTGCCGGCCAATCAAGCGCAGAATGTTGCTCAAGTGATAACCATCAAGCGTGGTCAATGCGCCGCCACGACCCTCACCCAAGCGGTAAACCAGCAGCGCGGTATCGGGCGTCACCGGGTTGCCGTTCATAAGCCACAACTTGCCCTCGTGGTAATCGCCGGAGTTGACCGCTTCCTTGTAGTCACCGAACAGCGAACTGCAATAGAGATTGTTGTCCCAGACCAGATTGGTCGAGCGTACAAACGGTCGGCGAGTGACCTGCTCGCGCAACGCCAGTTTCACCTCTTCGCAGGTTTTTCCGGCCAGTGGCAGTAGGTCTTTGGCCGCCTGCGCAGTGTTGTCGAGCATCAACTCGAACTGGCGCAGCGCCTCGGTGGCGGTCTGCCGGGTGCTCTGCTGCAAAGTGCGCTCGGCCTGCATGTAGAGAATCACACCGCCGAGCGCCACTGGAAGCAGGCCGCTGAGCAGGGTCACGACGAGGCGGGTGCTGCGTTTTCGGCGAGGTCTGACGGTCAATGGCATGGGCGCATCCTGTCGCGATGAAGGGGACTCTTGAATGCAGGCTGGAGAATGGCGCGCTGCTGAAAAACAGTTGAGCCATCGGGGAGGATAGATGGCAGATGCCGCTTGCGCCGCTCAGGGATGATTTATCCGCGTGGCCAACTCGATAAAGGCCAGTGTGGCGGGTGAGGCCTGGCGCTGATCAAGGACGGCGAGGCCGACCTGGCGTTTGACTTGCGGCGATAGCGCAACTTTCACATACCGTGGATTCTGCGCCTGCGGTAGCGAGCTTTCAGCGACGACGGTGATGGCATCGCCACGACTGACCGTGTCGAGAGTGCTGAGCAGTTGCGAGCAGCGAAAACGGATATTCGGTTGCAAGCGAGCAGCGCTGAACAGTCGCGACACCAGCTCCGAAGATCCCGCTTCTGTAAGCACGAATGGGTCGTCGCACAGCTCCCTGAGGTTCACCGTCGAGCGCGTCGCCAAGCGATGGTCAAGCGGCAGCAGGGCAACCATCTGGTCCTCGATCACGGCAAAGGTGTCGAAGCGCTCTTCAGGCAGTACCACGAAACCGATGTCGATCCGCCGCTCTTCCAGCCACTGGATCACCTGTCGATCGGGTCCTTCATCCATATGCACTTCGATGCCTGGATAGGCGTCGCGATAGCGCTGCAAAATCGCCGGCAACAGCTTGACCGAGGAAGTCGGGCCGAATGAACCGATGCGTAAAGTGCCGCGCTTCATGCCACGGGCATCGGCAGCCTCCTGACGCAACGTGTTGGCCAGACCCAGCATGGCCCGGGCGCGCAGCAACAACTGTTCGCCGATATCGCTGAGCGCTACTTGTGACTGGTGCCGACGCAGCAATTCGACGCCCAGTTCCTGCTCCAGTGATTTCAGCGCGTGCGACACCGCTGACTGGGAAATGCCCAAGCGATGGGCGGCCAAGGTAAATCCGCGCAGCTCGGCAACCAGCGAGAAGATTTCCAGCTGTGTGAGAGTCATGAGTATTTACTCATTTTACGATGAACAGAAATGAGATAGATCATACGCCATCCTTCAGTTACCCGGATTCAAGCCTTATGCATAATCTTCAGCAAACCCAACCGACAACCACCGACATGCCGGTCTATCTGACGTTGGCGGCAGTCACCATGGTATGGGGCGGGACTTTTGTCGCCGGGCGTTTTCTCGCTGGCAGCCTCAGCCCGATGTTCGCCGCCAGCCTGCGCTTCCTGCTTGCCAGCGCAGCGTTGCTCGGATTTCTGTGGCTGGCGCGAATTCCGTTGGCACGGCCTGCGCCACGGCAATGGCTGCAACTGGCATTGCTGGGGTTCTTCGGGATTTTCTTCTACAACGTGTGTTTCTTTTATGGCTTGCAGTACATCAACGCCTCGCGTGCTTCATTGATCGTTGCGTTGAATCCCGCGGTGATCGGCCTCGCGTCGTGGTTGTTGTTCAAAGAACGTCTGGCACGCGTCAAAGTCATTGGCATCGTGGCGTGCATTGGCGGTGCTGGCGCGGTAATCGTCAGCCGCAATCCACAACTGCTGGCAGCAACGCCCGACGCCTGGATCGGTGACGTACTGATCCTCGGTTGCGTGCTGGGCTGGGGGGTGTATTCGTTGTTTTCCCGCAGTCTCAATCAGGCGCTCGGGCCGGTGCAGACCGTGACGTACTCGATCCTGCTCGGCACGCTGATGCTGTGGACGCTGGCGGCGGTGCGCGGCGAACTGAGCTGGACGGCGTTGCTCGACCTGGGCGTGACGCAGTGGTTGAGTCTTGTCTATTTAGGCGTGTGCGGTTCGGCGCTGGCGTACATCGGTTACTACGACGGCATTCGCAAAATCGGCGCGACGCGGTCAGGGGTGTTTATCGCCTTGAGCCCTTTGACTGCCGTGTTGCTGGGCGCGCTGCTGCTCGGTGAGCATCTGAAGATAGCCATGTATCTGGGCGGTGCGTTGATCCTGGCGGGCATTTATCTGTGCAACAAACCCCTTGCGCCGTCGGCAAAAAAGCGGATTTTATAGAGAGAGCAGACAAGCCTATTTACGCTGTGTAGAATCGGGTTACGCATACAATAATAATCGTCTTCTGGCAGCAGAAGCCTCGCCCGCAAGAGCCTTGGGTCGACAATGAAGATATTCGGGTTTCAACTGATCTACGGTGACTTCCTCGCCCGCAGTGTGCGTGGCATCTCCTGCGCGCCACCCACCAACCTCGCATGACTGACAAATAACCCTGGTTAATTTGATAAGAATGATGAGGCGTCACCATGACAGATTTATACGAAAACCCAATGGGCCTGATGGGCTTTGAATTCATCGAGCTCGCATCGCCGGTGCCGGGCACCCTGGAGCCGATCTTCGAGATCATGGGCTTCACCAAAGTCGCCACCCACCGCTCGAAGAACGTGCACCTGTATCGCCAGGGCGCGATCAACCTGATCCTCAACAACGAACCGAACAGCGTCGCTTCGTACTTCGCCGCCGAGCATGGCCCGTCCGTTTGCGGCATGGCGTTCCGCGTCAAGGATTCGCAAAAGGCCTATAACCGCGCACTGGAACTCGGCGCTCAGCCGATCCACATCGAAACCGGCCCGATGGAGCTGAACCTGCCAGCGATCAAAGGCATTGGCGGCGCGCCGCTGTACCTGATCGACCGTTTCGGCGAAGGCAGTTCGATCTATGACATCGACTTCGTGTTCATCGAAGGCGTTGATCGCAATCCGGTTGGCGCTGGTCTGAAAATCATCGATCACCTGACGCACAACGTTTATCGCGGTCGCATGGCCTACTGGGCGAACTTCTACGAGAAGCTGTTCAACTTCCGCGAAATCCGCTACTTCGACATCAAAGGCGAGTACACCGGCCTGACCTCGAAAGCGATGACCGCGCCAGACGGCATGATCCGCATCCCGCTGAACGAAGAATCGTCCAAGGGCGCAGGTCAGATCGAAGAGTTCCTGATGCAGTTCAACGGCGAGGGCATCCAGCACGTTGCATTCCTCACCGACGACCTGATCAAGACCTGGGATCAACTGAAGAAAATCGGCATGCGCTTCATGACCGCACCGCCGGACACCTACTACGAAATGCTCGAAGGCCGCCTGCCGAACCACGGCGAGCCGGTCGATCAACTGCAATCGCGGGGCATCCTGCTTGATGGCGCGTCGGAGCAGGGTGACAAACGCTTGCTGCTGCAGATCTTCTCGGAAACCCTGATGGGTCCGGTGTTCTTCGAGTTCATTCAGCGCAAGGGTGACGATGGTTTCGGCGAGGGCAACTTCAAGGCCTTGTTCGAATCGATCGAGCGTGATCAGGTGCGTCGCGGTGTACTCGCTACCGAGTAATCCGCTACACCGATAGACACTGTAGGAGTGAGCCTGCTCGCGATAGCGTTTTCAGATCCGGCAATGCTGGTGACTGAATGACCGCAATCGCGAGCAGGCTCACTCCTACATTTTTTTGTGTTTGGCTTAAGGACGGCGTTGGCGCATCAGATGTTTGAAGCCTTCGAAGACCAGCACCACAACCGCCATCCAGATCGGAATATACGTCAGCCATTCGCCAGACTTGATGCTCTCGCCGAGCAGCAGCGCCACGCCGAGCAACAGCACCGGCTCAACATAACTCAACAATCCAAACAGACTGAACGGCAGCAGGCGGCTGGCAATGATGTACACCACCAGTGCCGAGGCACTGATCAAACCCAGTAGCGGGATCAGCCACATCAACCCCGGGTATTGATCGAACACGCCCAAACCTTGCTCACCCCCACGCACGAACCAATACGCGACTGGCAGCATCAGCGTCATATCAACCCAAAGCCCGCCGAGGTGATCGGTCTTCAGGTATTTGCGCAGGACGAAGTACAGCGGATAGCCGACCACGACCACCAGTGTCGCCCAGGAAAATCCGCCAACCTGATACAGCTCATTCAACACACCCAGCGAAGCGAAGAACACCGCGATTTTTTGCAGGTACGACAGGCTTTCGCCGTAGGCGATCCGTCCGGTCAGCACCATGGCCAGTGGCAGCAGGAAGTAGCCGAGCGACACATCGAGGCTATAGCCATTGAGCGGTGCCCACATGAACAGCCACAACTGCACACCGAGCAGAGCGGAAGAGACGATCAGCCCGGCGATCAGTTTTGGCTTCGCGGCCATCAGCCGAACCAGCTCCAGCACCCGTCGCCACTCGCCAGAGACCAACATGAACACGGTCATGCACGGCACCGTCAGCAGCATCCGCCAGCCGAAAATTTCCACGCCGCTCAATGGGGTGAGCAGCGAGGTGTAGTAATACATGACGGCAAACAGCACCGAGGCCGAAACCGATAAAGCGATACCTTTAGACAAACTGTCCTCGCGGGTGGGTGATCAAACGGGGCGCGAAGGATACGTGGTTTTTGTGCTGAATATTGGCCGGATGCTCATTATTTCCCACACGTACATCCCCACAATTGTAGGAGCTGCCGCAGGCTGCGATCTTTTGATTTTAAAAAAACAGATCAAAAGATCGCAGCCTGCGGCAGCTCCTACATGGATGGCGTCAGGCTGAATGGGTTTTGCGGCCGGACACAAAATGGCTGACATCGTTGAACCCTGGCGTTGACGCATGCCCCGGTGTCACCAGCGAATCGATAAACGCTTCATCTTCAGCGGTGATCTTCACCGCCTGCGCCTTGGTGTACGCATCCCACTGTTCTTCCGTACGCGGCCCGACAATCGCCGACGTCACCGCGCTGTTGTTCAACACCCAGGCAATCGCGAACTCGACGATTCCGACGCCACGTTGTTCGGCGTACTGATGAATTTGCTGGGCAATGCGCAACGACTCCACGCGCCATTCGGTTTCCAGAATGCGTTTGTCCTGACGCCCGGCGCGGCTGTTGGCATCCGGTGTCACGTCCGGCGCGTACTTGCCACTGAGCACGCCACGGGCCAACGGGCTGTAAGGCACCACACCGAGGCCGTAGGTTTGCGCGGCGGTAATCTGCTCGGTCTCGGCCTGACGGTTGACGATGTTGTACAACGGCTGGCTGATCACCGGCCGATCGACGCCCAGTTTGTCGGCGATACGAATCACCTCGGCAATCCGCCAGCCGCGATAGTTCGACAGGCCCCAATAGCGAATCTTGCCTTGGCGAATCAGATCGCCAATCGCCGAAACGGTCACTTCCAATGGCGTGTTGTGGTCTTCGCGGTGCAGGTAATAGATGTCGAGGTAGTCGGTACCGAGCCGGGTCAGGCTGGCGTCCAGACCATTGAAGACATGCTTGCGGCTGAGGCCGCTGCGGTTTGGCACACCGTCCACCGGGCCGAACCCGACCTTGGTCGCCAGCACCCACTCATGCCGATTGCCGGCAATTGCTTCACCGACGATCTCTTCCGAACGACCGTTGGTGTATACGTCGGCGGTGTCGATGAAGTTGATGCCCTGATCCCAGGCCTTGTCGATGATGCGCAACGACTCTTCGGTACTGGTCTGCTCGCCGAACATCATCGTACCGAGCGTGAGGGTAGACACCTGCAACCCCGAATGCCCCAGTGTGCGATAGCTCATGCCGAAATCCTTTTGTCGGTGGGAAACCTCAACAAATAACAGATGTGTAACAGGGCGCAAAGTGAATTGTTGCGGCGTTTAAACGCAAAAAGATCGCAGCCTGCGGCTTCTCCTACAAGGAACACATTCCAAGGAAGGAGCTGCCGAAGGCTGCGATCTTTTGATCCTGCTCTTGTAATTAAGCCCGCAACGTCCGCGTCATCCGCAGCGCCAACAGACTCCCGCCAACAATCACACCCGCCAGCAGATACAGCGCCGCATCGGTCGAGCCGGTGCTGTCCTTGACCCAACCGACCAGGTACGGGCTGAGGAAACCGGCCATCTGCCCCATCGAGTTGATCAATGCCAGACCACCGGCTGCAGCGCCGGCACTCAACATGGCGGTCGGCACTGGCCAGAACATTGGCAGGCCGGTCAGCGCGCCCATGGTCGCAATGGTCAGGCCGAGAATCGCAATCGCCGGGTTGCCCGCGAAGTTCACCGCGATGACCAGGCCGATCGCGCCCATCAGCATCGGCACCACCAAGTGCCAGCGACGTTCTTTGCGCAGATCCGCCGAGCGACCGACGACCAGCATGAACACCGCCGCCAGCAGATACGGAATCGCGCTCAACCAACCGATCACCAGGTTATCGCTGAAGCCGAGGTTCTTGATGATCGACGGCAGCCAGAAGTTGATCGCATACACGCCACTCTGGATACAGAAGTAGATCAGGCCGAATGCCCAGATTGCCGGGTTCTTGAACACGGCAATCAACGAGTCGGAAGTGGTTTTCGGCTTGTTCGCCAGGTCTTCGGCCTGATCCGCTTCAAGCACCGCGCGCTCGTGCGGGGTCAGCCACTTGGCATTGGCGAAGCTGTCGCTCAGCAGGAAGTAGGCGAGGGCGCCAAGGACCACCGTCGGAATGCCCTGCAGCAGGAACATCCACTGCCAGCCGGCCAGACCGCCCTGGCCTGCGGCGAAGTGATTGAGGATCCAGCCAGAGAACGGGCTGCCGAGCAAACCGGATACCGGGATCGCCGACATGAACAGCGCCATGATCCGGCCACGACGGAAGGTCGGGAACCATTGCGAGAGATACAGCACGACGCCCGGGAAGAACCCGGCTTCGGCCGCACCGGTAAACAGGCGCAGGGTGTAGAACTCGGTCGGGGTGGTGACGAACAACAGGCAGGTCGACAGTGTGCCCCAAGTGATCATCATCACGGCAATCCAGCGCCGAGGACCGAACCTGGTCAACGCCAGGTTGCTCGGTACGCCGCACAGCACGTAACCGATGAAGAAGATGCCGGCACCGAGGCCGTACACGGTTTCGCTGAATTTCAGTGCGTCGAGCATCTGCAGTTTGGCGAATCCAACGTTGACCCGGTCGAGGTAGTTGAACAAGTAGCAGATGAAGATGAAGGGGATCAAACGCAGGGTGATGCGTTTGTAAACGGCGTTTTTATCGTCGTCGATGGTCTGGGTAGCTGCGGCGCTGTGCGACATAGCGGCTCTCTCTTTATTATGATTTTTTGCGATGCAAAGGGTAACGTTGATCGCCCTGAGAGTCTCGGCCAACCTTGGCAGGATTGTCTTTGTGCCTGAGCACAGGGTTTGCCGCCAGACCCTGTGCGGGTGAACAACCGCCAGTGCCAGAAAATAAGGATTGCCGCCGTTATGTTTGAACTCGATCACGACCTCGCCCAGGACATCGTCGACCGGGCCATGGCCATTTTGCCCTACAACGTCAACGTCATGGACAGCCAGGGTCTGATCCTCGGCAGCGGCGAACCCGAGCGTATCAACACGCGTCACGAAGGTGCGCAACTGGTGCTGGCCAACGGTCGCGTGGTGGAAATCGATGCGCAAACCGCTGTGCATTTGAAAGGCGTGCAACCGGGGATCAACCTGCCGCTGCTGCTCGATCAACGTCTGATCGGTGTACTCGGCATCACCGGCGAGCCAGAGCAACTGCGCACTTACGCTGAGCTGGTGCGCATGACCGCCGAAATGCTCGTCGGCCAGCGCAATCAGCAAGCCGAGCAACAATGGCGGCGGCAGCGCTGCGACGATCTGCTGGCATTGCTGTTGAGCGAGGCCGGAGATTCGCCGCGGTTGATTGATGAGGCGCAGCAATTGGGGCTCAAGCCGCAATTGACGCGGGTGCCGTACCTGTTTGAGCTGGGTCTGGAGCATGGGCCGGGACAAACCGTCGATGCGCTGAGTGCCTGGCTGACCTCGCGCTATCCCGACAGTTGGTGCGTAAGTTCGGCCAAGTCGTCACTGCTTTGGTGTCGGCCAGCGAGTCACAACGTCGAGCATGATCGGCTGCTGGAAAAACTCGATGGTCTGGGCTGGAACATTTTGCGCATTGCCGTCGGCGGCCAGGCGGATGGCTTGCTCGGGCTGCGACGTTGCTATCGACGGGTCGGCGATTTGCTCGCCTATGGCCGTGAAGTGTTACCGCATTCACGCTTGCTGACGCTCAATCGCTATCGCTTGCCGGTGATGTTGTGGCGGCATCGCAATGACGATGCGCTGGATGAATTGCTCAAGCCGCTGCGCAAGGTGATCGCCAAGGACGGCAACGGCCAATTGCTGGCGACGCTGCGCAGTTGGTGCGAACACGACGGGCAGAGTCAGGCGTGTGCGGATGCGTTGGGCATTCACCGCAACAGTTTGCGCTATCGGATGGAGCGGATTGCCGAGTTGAGTGGGGTTGATCCGTTGCGGCTGGACGGGATGTTGGCGCTGTATCTTGGGGTGCAGTTGCTGCCGCAGATCGACCCGAATTGATCGGTGTCCCCAAGGACGCCATCGCGAGCAGGCTCACTCCTGCAATTGGAATGCATTCCCCTGTAGGAGTGAGCCTGCTCGCGATGGCGGCGGTACATTCGGCGCAGAGTCTTTTGTGGAAATGAACAATAAACGCCCACGCCGCTTGTGCAGCAGACCGGCGTCAATGCGCATGCCGACTGGCAGCATGAGGGGCATTGGAACTGGAGAATTCGCATGAAAATCGTCATCGCCCCCGATTCGTTCAAGGACAGCCTGAGTGCCCAAGGCGTTGCCGAGGCCATTGCTTTGGGTCTGGCGCAAGTCTGGCCGCAAGCCACGCTGGTCAAATGCCCAATGGCTGACGGCGGTGAAGGCACGGTCGAGTCGATTCTCGCGGCCTGCGAAGGCGAGTTGCGCCGCACCCGTGTGCGTGGCCCGCTCGGCGCGCCGGTCGACGCCGCGTGGGGCTGGTTGCCGCACAACCGCACTGCGATCATCGAAATGGCTGAAGCCAGCGGCTTGCAACGGGTGCCACCGGGGCAGCGTGATGCCTGTATCACCAGCACATTTGGCACCGGCGAACTGATTCGTGCGGCGCTGGATGCCGGCGCGCAACGGGTGATTCTGGCGATTGGCGGCAGTGCGACCAACGATGGCGGCGCCGGTACGATGCAGGCGCTGGGGGTGAAATTGCTCGATGCGCAAAATCAGACGCTGGTACCGGGCGGTTTGGCCTTGGCGCAACTGGCGCGAGTGGACATCAGCGAACTTGATCCGCGTCTGGCGCATGTGCGATTTGATATCGCCGCCGACGTGAACAATCCGTTGTGCGGCCCCCACGGCGCGTCAGCGATTTTCGGCCCGCAAAAAGGCGCTTCGCCGGCGCAGGTGCAGCAACTCGATCAGGCGTTGGGGCACTTCGCCGACCTGTGTGCCGAGGCGCTGGACAAAGATGTGCGCGATGAGCCGGGCTGCGGTGCAGCGGGTGGTTTGGGGTTCGCCGCCAAGGCATTTCTTGGCGCGCAATTTCAAGCCGGGGTAGAAGTGGTCGCCGAACTGGTCGGCCTCGCTGAAGCCGTTAAAGACGCGGATCTGGTGATCACCGGCGAAGGCCGCTTCGATGCCCAGACCTTGCGCGGCAAAACCCCGTTTGGTGTGGCGCGCATCGCCAAGCAGCACAACGTGCCGGTGATCGTGATCGCGGGCACCTTGGGCGAGGGTTATCAGGAACTCTACAACCACGGCATCGATGCCGCTTTTGCGCTGACCAGCGGCCCGATGACGCTGGAGCAGGCCTGCGCAGAAGCACCACGCTTGCTGCGCGAGCGCGCTACCGACATTGCCCGAGTCTGGCGACTCGCCAGCAAAAACTGACCCGCCTCTGTAGGAGCTGCCGAAGGCTGCGATCTTTTGATCTTTTTTTTAGAGCAAGTCCAAAGATCGCAGCCTTCGGCAGTTCCTGCATCAATATTGGAATCGCAGTGTTTCATTCATGTAACACCCTGAAAAATAGTTGATCTTGCCCCGCAATCTTCCTAAAGCCTGGCCGATACAGCTAACAGGCGCGCACACACCCCCAAAACAGTGACGCCGGACTGAAGCCCACCCCGCGGGCCAGTGATAACGGCATGGACGCTCGTAGTTTTTATCTTCCGAGAGTCCAATCATGTCCTTGCGTAACCTGAATATCGCGCCCCGTGCCTTCCTCGGTTTTGCCTTCATCGCCTTGCTGGTGGTCGTGCTCGGCGTGTTTGCCGTCAACCGCATGTCGATCATCCGCCAGGCTTCGATCGACATGGAGTCGACGCAACTGCCCAGCGTCACGCATCTCGCTGTGGTGACGGAAAACGTCCTGCGTCTGCGCATCCTGTCGTTCCGCGTGCTGGTCAATCGCGAACCGGCCGGTTTGCAGGAAGCCCAGACCCGCATCGCCACGTTGGTCGACAAGGTTCGCAGTGCCCAGGCCAGTTACGCCGCACTGCCGGCGGGCGCGGAAGAACGTGCGTTGTATCAGACGTTCGCCAGCACGCTGGACAACTACCTGCAAGCGCAGAACCAAATGATGGAGCTGTCACGTCAGGACAAAATCGATGAGATGCGCAGCCTGATCAACACGCGGATCAAGGACGGCACCGACCAAATGGGCGAGCAGCTCAACAAGCTGATTGCGATCAACGCCGCTGGCGCTAAAGCCGCTTCGGCGCAGGCCGGTGAAAAATACGACAGTGCGATTTTCGGCATCGTCCTCGTCGCCATTGTTGCCGCGCTGGCCACGGTGCTGCTGGCGTGGTTGTTGACTCGCAGCATCGTCACCCCCTTGAACCGCGCCGTCGCCGCTGCGCGCACCATTGCCGAGGGCAACCTGACTAAGGTCATCGAAATCGATGGTAACGACGAGCCGGCGCGCCTGCTGGAAGCCTTGGCCGCGATGCAGGCCAACCTGCGCAAAACCATCGAACAGATCGCCGGTTCCGCCACGCAACTGGGCGCCGCTGCCGAAGAGCTCAGCGCCGTGACCGAAGAAGCCTCCCGTGGCCTGCAGCAGCAAAACAACGAGATCGAACAAGCCGCCACCGCCGTCAACGAGATGACCGCTGCCGTCGAAGAAGTTGCACGCAATGCGGTGTCGACTTCAGAGGCGTCGAACCAATCGACCCACGCCGCGCGCGAGGGTCGCGATCAAGTGGTGAAAACCGTCGACGCAATCCAGACCATGACCCATGACGTGCAGAACACCGCGCAAATGATCGAAGGCCTCGCTGCGCAAGGTCGTGACATCGGCAAAGTGCTCGACGTGATCCGCGCCATCGCCGAGCAGACCAACCTGCTCGCACTCAACGCCGCGATTGAAGCCGCGCGTGCCGGTGAGGCCGGTCGTGGTTTTGCCGTGGTTGCGGACGAAGTACGCGCGCTGGCCCATCGCACCGCGCAGTCGACTCAGGAAATCGAAAAAATGGTCGCCGGCATTCAAAACGGCACCGGCGAAGCGGTTTCGTCGATGCAGCAGAGCAACCAACGCACCCAGTCCACCCTGGAAATGGCCCGTGCGGCCGGCGTCGCGCTGGAGCAGATTACCCAGTCGATTCATCAGATCAACGAGCGCAATCTGGTCATCGCCAGTGCTTCGGAAGAGCAGGCGCAAGTGTCGCGTGAGGTCGATCGTAACCTGGTCAATATTCGTGACCTGGCCACGCAATCGGCTGCCGGGGCCAACCAGACCAGCGCCGCCACTCATGAACTGTCGCGTCTGGCGTTAGATTTGAATGCCATGGTGGCGCGTTTTGTGATTTGAGATAGGGTGAAGACTGGAGACCGCGCCATCAGGAGACGTGCATGCGCTATTCAGCCTTGACCCAACGAATCGCCGGGGAAGGAGCCGCTGCCTGGCAGATTCACGATCGAGCGCTGGAGTTGCGCGCCGAGGGCGTTGATGTTCTGTTGTTGAGTGTGGGCGATCCGGATTTCGATACACCGCTGCCGATCATTCACGGAGCCATCGACAGCCTGTTGGCGGGCGACACGCATTACTCCGAAGTCCGTGGTCGGCTGGCATTGCGCAAGTTGATTGCCGAACGCCATCGGCGGCACAGTGGTCAGGCGGTCGATGCCGACCATGTGATCGTCATGCCCGGTGCGCAATGCGCGGTGTATTCGGTGGCGCAATGTCTGCTCGATCCGGGCGATGAGGTGATCGTCGCCGAGCCGATGTACGTCACTTACGAAGGTGTGTTTGGGGCGTGTGGCGCGACGGTCGTGCCAGTGCCGGTACGGCCGGAAAATGGTTTTCGCGTCGATCCGGCGGATGTCGCGGCACGTATCACGCCGAGGACCCGCGCCATGCTGCTCAACAGTCCGAACAATCCTTCTGGCGCCAGCCTGTCACTGTTGATCTGGCAAGAGCTGGCGGCACTGTGTGTGCGCCATGACTTGTGGCTGATCAGCGACGAGGTCTACAGCGAACTGCTTTATGAAGGTCAGCACGTCAGCCCGGCGAGTTTGCCGGGTATGGCTGAACGCACGGCGACCATCAACAGCCTGTCAAAATCCCACGCCATGACCGGATGGCGCATCGGCTGGATGATCGGGCCGAAATCGTTGGCCGAGCATTTGGTCAATCTGTCGCTGAGCATGCTCTTTGGGTTGCCGGATTTTGTGCAGAAAGCGGCGGAAGTTGCGCTGGCCTCGGATCTGCCGGAAGTGACGCAGATGCGCGAGGAGTATCGGCTGCGTCGTGACCTGGTGTGCGAGCGTTTGCAGGGGTGTCCGGGGTTGTACCCGATCCGTCCCGATGGCGGCATGTTCGTGATGGTCGATGTACGCCAGACCGGGCTCGGCGCCCAGGCATTCGCCGAGCGGCTGCTGGAGGGATATGGGGTTTCAGTGTTGGCGGGAGAGGCGTTCGGGCCGAGTGCGGCGGGGCATATTCGTATCGGCCTGGTGGTGGATCGGGTGAAACTGGCGGATGCCTGTGCGCGGATTGCTCTCTGTGCGGCGCAGCTTTTACAGGCGCGTAGTGCCTGATGGTTTTGCAGGGCCTTCACTGGCCTCATCGCGAGCAGGCTCACTCCTACAATGATTTGAGGTGTACACAAATTCAGTGTTCACCCTGACCCTTGTAGGAGTGAGCCTGCTCGCGATAGCGATTTAACAGGCAATAAAAATCTCAGCCCTGCCAGGCCAATGGATTCACCAGATTCGCCGGTTTTTCCCCACTCAACGCCGCCAACAGATTCTCCACCGCACACCGCGCCATCGCCTCGCGCGTTTCATGCGTCGCCGAACCCATGTGCGGCGTCGCCACGACGTTGTTCAACTGCAACAACGGCGAGTCATGCTGCAACGGCTCACGCTCAAACACATCCAGCCCGGCCGCGCGTATGCGGTTATTGCGCAAGGCTTCGATCATCGCCACCTCATCCACAACTTTGCCCCGGGAAATATTGATAAAGATGCTTTGCGGGCGCATCAACGCAAACTGCTCTGTCCCGATCAAACCTTCAGTCTGCGCGGTCAGCGGCAAGGTCAGACAAATGAAATCGGCCTGCTGAAGCAGATCCTCAAGACTACGATATTGCGCATCAAACCGCGCCTCGACCGCCGGCTTGCGCGACTGACTGTGATAGAGCACCGGCATGCCAAAACCGAAATGGCCACGCTGCGCCAACGCCTCGCCGATGCGCCCCATGCCGATGATCCCCATCGTCTTGCCATGCACATCGGTGCCGAAATGCGCCGGGCCGATGTTGCGGCTCCATTGACCGCTACGCACCATGTTCGCCAACTCGACCACACGCCGGGCGGCGGCGAGGATCAGGGCGAAACCGGTGTCGGCGGTGGTCTCGGTGAGTACATCCGGCGTGTTGGTGAGAAGGATCTTGCGCTGCGTCAAGTAATCGATGTCGTAGTTGTCGACGCCGACCGAGACGCTGGCGATGGCCTCAAGCTGCGGCGCCAGATCGAGTAACGCGGCATCCAGTTTCAGGCTGGCACCGAGCAGGCCGTGAGCGCGGGGCAGGGCGTCACGCAGTTGCATGAGGCCGTCGGCGTCGAGGCTTTCGATCAGCGCGACCTCGCACTGTTCCTGTAGACGCGCCATCAGCGCTGGCGACAGTTTCTTGTACAACACGACTTGTTTTTTCATGACAAAAATCTCTTCAGGAATGCGCCGGCACGGCACGCGTGGCGACGGCTTTGGCAACGACGCGATCACTGGCGCCGGGCTTGAGGAACATGGTCAGCACCACCGACAGCAGCAACGCGCCGCTCATCAACAGGTACGAAGCGCCGGGCGAACCGGTCGAACTGTTCAGGTAACCGACCAGATACGAGCCGCCAAATGAACCGAGCGCGCCCATGCTGTTGATCAGCGCCATCGCGCCACCGGCCACGTTGGCAGGGAGAATCTCCGGGACGATCGCAAAGAACGGTCCATAAGGCGCGTACATGCAGGCGCCGGCAATCACCAATAGCGTGTATGACCACCAGAAGTGTTCAGCGCCCAAGGCGTAGGAGCCGTAAAAGGCAATGGATGCAATCAACAGCGGTGGCCAGACAAAGCGTTTGCGCTTTTGCAGTTTGTCCGAGCCCCACGACACGGCGAGCATGCCGATCACCGCCGCCAGATACGGCAGCGCCGACAGCCAGCCAGCCTCGATCATGTCCATTTGCGCGCCGGCCTTGAGGATCGACGGCAGCCACAAGACAAAGCCATAGACGCCGATGCTCCAGCAGAAAAACTGCAGCGCCAGAATGATCACCTTCGGCGAACGGAACGCCTCGGCGTAGTTCTTCACGGCTTTGATACCGACCTGCTCGGCAGCCAAGGCACTTTCCAGGTCGTGCTTTTCCTCATCGCTCAGCCACTTCGCCTGGGACGGACGATCATCGGCCAGACGCCACCAGATAAACGCCCACAGCACCGCCGGCAAACCTTCGATGATGAACATCCAGCGCCAGCTGAAATGCTGCACCAGGTACCCCGAGACCACTGACATCCACAGCATCGTTACCGGGTTGCCGAGGATCAGAAAGGTGTTGGCACGCGAGCGTTCAGCACGGGTAAACCAGTGGCACAGATACACCAGCATCGCTGGCATCACTGCTGCTTCAACCACGCCGAGCATGAAGCGGATGACGATCAGCCAATAAGCGTTGGAGACCACGCCGGTCAATGTGGCGAGGCCGCCCCAGAGGATCAGGCTGACGAAAATCAGCTTTTTCACACTGTGTTTTTGTGCGTAGATCGCACCGGGTACCTGGAAGAAAAAGTAACCGAGAAAGAACAGCGCGCCGAGCAGCGACGACAGTCCCGGAGTGATCATCAAGTCGGCGGCCATACCGGACGCGGCAGCGAAGCCATAGTTGGCGCGATCAAGATACGCCAGGCTGTAGGTGATGAACACGATCGGCATGATGTACCACCAGCGGCGGGTGGCGAGGGTTGCGGTTTTCATGGGTGTTGCTCCTGAGCTTGTTGTTTTTGTCGCAGCAGGTTCAATAAATCGGTTGTCTCTCAGGGCCTCATCGCGAGCAGGCTCACTCCTACAGGAGAACGCATTTCAAATGTAGGAGTGAGCCTGCTCGCGATTGGCGTCTTCGAATTCGGTAAATAGTTCAGCCCGGGTTGGAAGGCCCTCCATATCCCCGCGACTCTGCACCGCACGACTGCCAATCCAGTTCGCCCGCTGCACCGCCTCGGCAAAGCTCTGGTGTTCCAGCAAGGCGCTGATCATTCCCACGGCAAAACCATCACCGGCGCCCACCGTGTCGACCACCTTCGCCACCGGCACCCCGGCGACAAAACCCTGAGCCTGATGAGTGCGGTAGTAGGCGCCTTCCGGCCCGAGTTTGATCGCCACCGCTTCCGCACCTTGATCCAGATAAAACGCTGCAATGTCCGCCGGGTCTTCAAGCCCGGTGAGCAAGCGGCCTTCGCTCAATCCCGGCAAAACCCAATGGGCGAGGGCGGCGAGGCGGTTGATCTCGCGGATCATTTCGCGCTCGCTGGCCCACAGGCTTGGGCGCAGGTTGGGATCGAACGACACGCTGCGACCGGCGTTGCGCATGCGCGTCATCAGTTCGAAAGACATCTCTCGCGCTGAGGCCGACAGCGCTGGCGGAATGCCGGTGGCGTGCAGGTGTCGCGTGCTCAGCAGGTTGGCGGTAATCGACTGCGGTGACAGATGACTGGCCGCCGAACCGCGCCGGAAATATTCGACCTGCGGATCGCTACCATCGTCGTTGCGGGATTTGAACTGGAAACCGGTCGGGTGCTGTTTATCGACATCGACATGACTGCAGTCCAGGCCTTCTTTAATCAACGTCTCGACCACAAAGCGCCCAAGCGAATCATTGCCAACCCGACTCAGCCACGCGACGTTGAAACCCAGGCGCGAAAGGCCGATGGCGACATTGCTGTCGGCCCCGGCGATGCGCTTGTGGAAGTGCTCGACCGTTGCCAGATCTCCGGTCTGCTCAGCGACCAGCATCGCCATGGTTTCGCCGAACGAAAGAATATCGATCTCAGACATGAGCAGGCTCCAGACGCGATTGGCCGAGGCGGGCGAGGGCGGCGACGTGTTCGCTGGTCAGTTGCAACAGATCCTCGCCCTGCAACGGATATTCGGCGGCGCGCATAACGCCTTGGGCCATGTGCCGCAGCAGTTGTTCCCACAGATGCAGGTCACTGACGGCAGGCGGCACCGCGACCAGTTTGCCGTCGGCGCGACGGGCCACGGCTTTGCAGTGCACATAGCCGACATGCCGCCCGAGCAGGCGGGCGGCGCTGGTGGCGGACTGGTCCTGCCACTGCCAGTTGCCGATGTCGAAAGTCATCTTGATCGGCAGGTTGTGCTGCTCGACAGCGTTGAAGAAGCGTTGAAACGGTTCGATACGCCCGCCATGCAAGGTCTGGTCGTTTTCCACCAGCAACTGCACGGGGCTGTGCTGCAAACGCTCGGCCAAGGCTTGCAGATCGTTATTGTCGGTGAAGTAGCCGAGGGAGACTTTCAGCCATTTCGAACCGAACGCTTCGGCCTGTTGCAGGGCGGTAATCAATTCGGGATTCGGTTGTGCCTGACCGGCCAGCCACAGTTCGGTGGGCGAGGAATAGATGCTCTGCAGGCCCTGCGCCTGAGTGGCCTCGGCCAGTTGCGCAGGGTCTTCGCGCGTCAGCAATTCTTCGCGCCACTCGATGCGATTGGCCCCGGCGGCAGCCAGGATATCGATGAATGAAGCTTGTCCATGCTGACGCACAAGCTCGGCGCCGTAGCTGGACAGACTGATGGAAACGTCGGGTTTATTCATTGTTATTGACCTCTGAAACCGGTTTCATTTTTGTTCAAAAAAATATCAGGTGTTCTGTATTGTCCTTTCCGACGCTATCGCGAGCAGGCTCACTCCTACAGGGGAACGCATTCCAAATGTAGGAGTGAGCCTGCTCGCGATAGCGTCCAGCTCAAACAACGCTAATCCCCATGGTTGACCCACGCTCAACCAGCACCGGCGCAAAATCCACCACCCGCGCCACCTCATCATCCCCACGCAAACGCTTGAGCAAACACTCAAACGCCCGCGCACCAATCTCTGCCGTCGGCTGAGCCAGTGCGGTAATCCCGCTGCCCACCAACGGATACCAATCCAGATCATCCAGGGCGATGAACCCGACATCCTCGAACAACCGGCAACCCATCTGGCGCAACGCAGTCGTTGCGGCCAGCGCTGCCACGCCATTGGCGCAGAACAACGCTTTTGGTCCGGCACCGGGCGTATTTAAAAAGGTTTGCAGTTGTGCGCCCAGCTCATCGCCGGTTTCCAGCACCACCCCAGTCAGCGCCGAGCGCTGAGCAATCTGTGCCTGAAAACTGCTGACCCGCTCGATCCGCGAACTGGTGCCGTCATAGGGTTCAGTCACCAGCACCAGATTGCGATAACCGCGCTGCTCCAGATGCATCAGCGCCATCTCCACAGCTAGCGGGTTGTTCAGCCCGACCATGTCGCTGTCGAGACCGTCGACCTTGCGATCGACCAGCACCAGCGGCATCTCGCGACGCAGTTCGTGCAACTCGTCACGGTGATGGCCCAGGGTGTTCACGATCAGTCCTTCGATGTTGTACGAACGCAATAGGGCCAAGTGCTGGCGCTCTTGCTCGTCATCGCGGTCGGTGTTGCATACCACCAGGCTGTAGCCGTGCGCCCGGCAGGCGGTTTCCACCCCGTGCATCACGGCAATTGAATAAGGGTTACGGATATCGGCCACCAGCATGCCGATCAGGCGCGTGCGCCCGCGTTTCAGGCCGCGCGCCATTTGGTTGGGGCGGTAGCCGAGTTCGCTGATGGCTTGCTCGATGCGCAGGGCGATGGCATCAGAGAGCAGGGCGCGGTCATCGCCGATGAAGCGCGAGACGCTGGCCTTCGAGACCCCGGCGCGCTCGGCGACGTCGAGCATGGTCACGCGGCTGCGTTGGGCGGTGGAGAAGTCGTTCATCGTGGCGGCAACTTTCTTGTTGTTGGAGTGTTTGAAACGTCATTGAAACCGGTTTCAGGAAACACCAATCGGCGTGTGTACGTCAAGGTGCGTTAATCACGAGCCAGCCTGCGTCAGAGGTCTTTCGCCGACGAGCGGTCGCTTTACCTGTCAGATCTGACAGTAGGCAAGTCTGTTCGCTAAGCGCTTAATTCCCTCAGCGTTGCGAACGGAATTTTACAGGGCCGTCAGCCAATGAATTCTTTCTCTATCGAAACAAATAACATCGGTATTTTTGCGGTTCCGCTAACGATCGATGGCGTCGGCACGGGCGGTGCACTTCCACCTGACGCACCCGTTAAAGGCGTGATCATCCGTATACCCATGTGGCCGAATCCGTCGGTCATTCCTGGTAACTTCGATCTGATTGAAATCATGGTTCTGGAACCCGGAGCCTCCGAGGCAGAAGAACAGATTTTTCACAGTGAACGCCTTCCAGTACCTGTGACCGTCCCTGATTTTTTTATCCTTCCACCTCGATATTTACAGCGTGACGGCGATATCCGGCTCAGATATCGCGTTACTGCGCAAGATACTGGTAATCCTGATACGTCCTTGCCGCAATGGTACATCGTCAGCCGACTAATTCCCGTCAACTTGTTGGAGCCGGAATTTCCAAGTGCGACTATCTGGGGGTATCTCAATTGCAATTCAGTACCCAAAGTGTGGGAAACAGTACAAATCAAAGTGCCTGCGCAGCCTGGACGGTTTGCCGAAAAAGACGTCGTCACTCTGGATTGGGAAGGTTTTCAAAGTCTCAATGGCGTGAGGCCAATCAAAGGAACGGCGGGACGGTTCTCCAAAACATTGACCCTGGCAGATGCTAATTCAACTGACGGATTCTCGTTTGAGCTGACTTCCCAACATTACGCCAAATATATTGAGCCGATGGCAAGAGATGCTTCTGCTCTTGCCACCTACACCTTGCATCGAAATAACACCGCTTTGGGAAAGTCAGAAACTGGCCTGGTCAAGTTCGACCGGGTTGTTCCTGGTAAAAGTAATTTTTGTGGGCCGGTAACAAGTGTGTTGAACGTTTCTGAAAGCAACAAAATGTTAGCCAAAGAAGTTAGCAGTCTGCAGTCGCGTAGTTTTCTAGTGGGCGATAACGTTAATTATCCAATAAATGGCATTTTGATGGAGCGTACGAATATGAATATGCAGGCGAAACTTGGGGCGGGTGTGCTGGCGTTGCCTCCTGTTATTGTAGGCAATTTGCCGGATGGTCGATTGACTTACGAGCAGTTGGTCGTTAATAAAAAAATTACTGTGCACTTGACTGATATTGATGATAAGGGCCCGGACGGGGCAGCAAGGATTGAACTTTATCTTTTTCCCAAGGGAACAGTTCCTGTCGAGTTCGACCCAACGTTTGTTGTTGTGACGAAAACCAAAGCCGCCGAGCCCGGTGGAGACTGGACATTCCCTATTGTGTTCGAGGTCGATATCCCGGCCAGGGTAAGGGAGGTCTTCAATGCGAACGGTGATTACACACCTTTTGAATTGTCGTTCTTCATTTATGATGCATTCGATAACGTCGATACCTCCAGTCCCCACACCGAGATCCTGCTGGATCAGACTGCGCCTTACCAACGCCAACCCGGTGGTCCGAACGGCACAGGTATACGGCCTACGCTGTTGACCTTGGGTGCGGGGTTTCCTCCAGTTATCGATGATGCCTGGCTGCTCAATCCTGCCAACAGTGGTGGTTTGAAGTTAACCATTCCCACGGCTTATCAGAAGTTCGAAGCGAGCAAAGATAAGGTCAATTTTTATATCTCGACGCAAACCACGTTTTCTCTGATGCAGGGTGAAGGCGCGGTGGTCGAAGACTTTCCAGTGCCAACCGGCGGTGTTATCAATGTGCCGCTCAGCTATTTGTCGGCGATGAATGAAGGGTCTTACTTTTATTCCTACAACCTGATCGATTTGCCGGGCAATGTAAGCAACAACTCGGCTATTACCACGCTGTTCAGGCGCGTCAAGACTCCTGCGCCGGTATTGGAAGTTCCAAGAATCCCTGTCACGGGCGCCAATGGCAGTGTTCCGATTACCTTGTCCACTGCTGCTGATCCAACCAAAGTCATCATGGAAATCGACTTTCCGTTGAATTCGCTTCCGGGTGATCGAATCATTCCGTACTTGACCTCTGATCAGGCCGGGGCAGCGATTGCGTTGCCTGAACAACCGATTCCGCCGGCTGGTACTGCCGGGCCTCTGCTTTTCGAACTGGATTTTGACATCATGTCCCAGCTCTTTGGCGATGCCAATGGGACTCAAGAGGTGGAGTTTGAGTACTGGTACGAACTGGAGCGCTCAACAATCACGCCTAACCCGACTTCGGCGTCTGTGTTTGCCATCGTCGACTTTTCCTATGCCGGGCCTGAGCAACCGAATCTGCCCGACTTGCCGAACATCAACATTTCTCCTGTCGTGGTGCAGGGCGCTGGAACTCCGGCGCCAGCACCAAACACACTGGGTCCGGCACAGGCTGGTATTGCGGCAACGATGAATTGGCCTTTGTGGACTGATGTAAACCGTCCGGTCACCGGGCGTGAAATCGTCAAGTTCTATTACCAGGATAAACAGGTCGGCGAACCCATTCCGGTACGGGTGGGCGACACAACCGTGCAAACGACATTGCCTTGGGAAACCATTCGCCTGGAGGGGAACGGTACGGGGGCAGACGCTCGCAAAGCGTACATCACCATCGAGTACCCGGGCAGCGCCAACGTGATGAAGCAGAAGATACCTACCGATGTCCAGGTGACTGCTATCGTGATCAATGTACCCGCGCCTCAGCTTATCGTGTCAGCGTTCCGAGCTGCGAGTGGAACTGTTGTGCCGGAGCGGATTATCACCAGCATCAACTGCCCTAGCCTTAATCATCCTGTAACGGTGAACGGTCCAATGCCGCCGTATCAGCCGCGTAATTTGCGGATCCGGATTATCCGCGATGCCAATATCCCGACTGGGGCAACGGTCGATCTGACGTTCGTGGGGCGCACCACAAATACTCCGGCTGGCACGGATATTCCCAACACCACTATCACGGATTCCGCCCCGATGCCGCCAACGGGAGATCTAGAGTTCCGTCTTACCGATTATGAGGCGATCAAAACGATCCAGTTGCCGAGTACTGCACCAGGGACTCGTCCAGCCACCCGTTACGCCCGCATTGCCTACACGGTCAACGGCATTACATCCGAAACGATCGTCCCTGTGGCGCTTCTGAATACGAGTCTGGTGTATTGCGACATTGAACGGCCTGAAGTAACTCCTTGATTCGGCGTATGAGTTCGTCAGCGCTGGTGAAAGTCAACTGGCTTTTCTTTCATCAGTGCTGGCGATTTTTTACTTTCGAATGCAAAGCCTCGTACATGAAAATGAGATAAGTCCTACCTCGACGAGGATGTGTCCTACATATAACTGGCTTGGTAAACCGTAGTCTGACGGCCGTCTCGGATTGCCCTCACATATCAGTCATGGGGGGAACCGCGTTCGTCAGGTAATGTTACCGAGTAGGGCCTAAATATGTCTTCAATATCAGATTCCGCGTTTCCCAGAAACACTCTTCATTTTTGTTTGCTTACATGTATTCCAATTTTATTTGATTCGGGATTGTCCCACGCCGCCACCGTTCCAGCAGGCACCACGCAAAATATTGATGCCACTACACCATTGGATACCTGGCAACTTGAAACCAATGCTTCGTTGATAGGCCTTGGCGCCGAAACTCTCGCTATCACTGGTACGGTGGGCAGTACTGTCAACTTGACCGGCTCTACCGTTACCTCAGCATCTGCTTCACAAGGAATGTTCCTGACCAACGCCAGTGCCATATTGAGTCGCACTACTGTCACCAGTGCGGGCGGGATTGGTATGTCAGCGGTTCGTGGCGTTGCCAGCGTCGGAGGATCGACGGTGACCTTGCGTGACCAATCTGTAGTTCAAGGCCTACAAGGCGGGATCGCGGGCAATCGGTTCAGCAATATCGATATCCAGAACTCCACTGTGCAAGGCACTGGAGGCAGCAGTTTTGGTATTCGATTGCTTGAAGGCACACTGTCCGCCACCTCAAGCACCCTCACGGGTGGACGCAACGGTTTGATCGTCGGAACCGACACTCAGGCATCGGCCATCATTCCATCAACGATCCTGCTTGATGGTACGCGGGTGGAAGGTCAGGGCGGCTCCGCCATTTTGGTGGGCTTCAATGCGCCGAATTTCCCTACCATTGCCAATATCACAGTACGTAATCATTCGACATTGATCGGCGCCAACGGCACCTTGCTTGAGGTCGGTCCTGGTGCTTCCGCAAACCTTGTCGTGGACGACAGCGTTCTAAAGGGGAATGTCGAAGTGGCTTCCGGCAGCTCGGCAAATGTCACGCTGCAAAACAATGCAACCTTGAGCGGCAACTTGCAAAACGTTACCAGCGCGACACTCAATAATCGGGCGAATATGTCGGGCAACGTCATAGGCGCATCTACCATGTTGATCGACAATGCTTCCATGTTGACCGGCGACTTGCAGAATGTCGCCAACACCACGATCAACAATCAAAGCGTTATGACCGGCAACGTTTCAGGTGCCGCGAACAGCGTTTCGGCCTTGCGGCTGGACAATGCTTCCACGCTGATAGGGCAAGTCAATGATGTTGCCAACTTTGCCATCGGCAATCAGGCGTTGTGGCAAATGACCGCCAGCCAATCTGTGAGTAACCTGGCGCTCACCAATGGCGGCAGGGTGAAGCTGGGCGACGGCCAACAGTATTTCCAGCTTGATGTGGCCAATCTGTCGGGCAGCGGTACGTTCGAGATGGGCACCGACTTCAACAGGGGCATCAGTGATCTATTGAATGTGACGGGCAGTGCAGCCGGTAATCACCAGTTATTGGTTTCAAGTACAGGGCTGGACCCTGTCAGTGATGCGTCAATAAAAGTGGTGCAGAGCGTCGCCGGTACTGCCGAATATGGTTTGGTCAACAGCAAAGTGGATGCCGGTGCATTCACTTACAAATTGATCAAGGAAGGAAACGACTGGTATTTGCAGCCTGACAAGGAAGTTGTCAGTACACCCACACGCTCGGTCTTGGCCATTTTTGGTACGGCTCCCACGGTGATATACGGCGAGATGGCATCGTTGAATAACCGCATGGGCGATCTTCGCAATAACAGCGAGTTGACCGGTGGCTGGGTTCGCTCTTACGGCAATCGATATTCCATCAGCAATAACGCTTATGGCGATGGTTACAGCCAAAATCAGTATGGTTTGTCCATGGGTGTGGACACTCCAATCCAGCTCGCGGATGAAACAGTATTGTTTGGCGTTTTCGCAGGGTACAGCAAGTCCGATCTGGACTTGAAACGCGGCAGTTCAGGCGAAATCGACAGCACCTCGATCGGTGTCTATGGTACGTGGTTGGGTGAGAGTGGCTATTACCTGGATACTGTTGCCAAGCTCAATCATTTTCGCAACGATGCCAAAGTGACGATGAGTGATGGCACTCGTACCAAAGGTGATTACAACAACCTTGGCGCGAGTGCGTCGGTGGAGTTTGGTAAGCACATCGACATCAGCGAGGATTACTACGCTGAAGTTTTCACTCAGTGGCAGGCTGCGTCTGTGCAAGGCAAGGAATATACGCTGGATAACGGGTTGCGCGCTGACGCCGACACTACACGCTCTATGCTTGGCAAGGTGGGCGTCACGCTAGGCAGAGGTACGACCTTGGCGGATGGCAGTATCGTGCAGCCTCATGTGCGCGCCGCGGTAGTCAACGAATTTGTGAAAAACAACGAAGTGCGCATCAACGATAATAAATTCAATAACGATTTGTCCGGTGGGCAGTTTGAAGTGGGGGCCGGAGTATCATGGACATTGACTGGCCGTTGGCAGATGTACGCAGAGGTGGATACCAGCAAAGGTGAAAATGTCAGCAAAGACTTTGGTATGGGCATTGGTGTCCATTATCAATTTTGAGTCATAAAAAAAGGGAGGCTTAGCCTTCCTTTTTTTTTAATGCTTTTGTTCATCCAGCCTTCAAAACCTGAAAATTGCCTTTCAGGGTAAACGTTTCGCCCCCTGTACCTGGATATTCCAGAGCTGCCTGGAAACTGCCTTTGACGTTTTCTCCAAGCGCTGGCTCCAGTTTGATATTTCCAGAGACGCTTTCATAGACAGTCCCATCAGCATCTTTAAAACTAAAGTCCACATCAGCGCGCGATCTCAACTCATAATCGCCAACGGCGAAATTGGCCGGTAATGAAATGTACACTGTCCGAGCCGCCAGGCTTTTTGCCTTTGTCTTTGCGGCGGGTCGATGTACGGCTGTAATAAGAACGGCGTCGGTTTTTTGTGGCCCGGATTTCACGTTGTCTATCAGTCGAGAAGTGGCGATAAACTCTGGAAATTCTGTTTTCGTAGCAAATGCTGCTGCATTGACATAGTTACCGTCTGCGAAGCTGGTGCGCTTGATTACCGCTTTCATGGAATCGGTCTCCGTTACGAAAGAAGAGGTATCCAAAGGCCTTGGCCCTAATCCTGGATGAGCCATCTAATACTGTCCGTATAGGGGTTGTATACTGTCACTGTTGACAGTTTACGAAGTCTCCAATCTGTGAAACTAATGGTTCTTGGATAACATCGCCGGTTGCTAAGTAATTGTCGTCTTCCAGGCCACCTTCAACCAAACAACCCTGCCGCAATATTGATCGAGAAGCCCAATATCGCCGTGTTGAATACGAACCCGATCAACGATTGCGCCAGCACAATCTTGCGGATATCCCGCGTCGCCACGCCCACATCCGCTGTTTGCACCGCCACGCCGATGGTGAACGAGAAGTACAAGAAGTCCCAATAGTTGGGCGTGGTCAGTCCTTCGGCGAAACGCAGCGCCGGTTCCTTGCCATCCCAGGTGTAAAACAGGCGGGCGTAGTGCACGCAGAAAATCACTCCGATCAGTAGCCACGAACCGATCACTGTGAGTGCGGTAAACCCGTAATGCGTGAGCTTGCGCGTGGTTTCCAGGTCTTTGCTGCCCGCCAGTTCGAAGGTGATGGTCGCCAGACTCGCCAGCGCGGCGATGCACACCACGAACAGCACCAGCCCGGCATTTTCGTCTTCGACTTCAGCGATGCGTTTGACGTCCGGGGCCTTGGCGCGCACGGTCAGCCAGAACATCAGGATCAGGTAAGTCCAGACACCGGCGTTCCAGCCAATGAGGATTTTACTGACGATGGAGTCGGCGGGTGCCAACAGGCCGGTGGCAAGGCCGAACAGGGCGGCGGCAGACAGGCGAGGGTGGGTGCGAGCGAGAAAGCGCATGGGGACTCACTTGGTGAACTGTCCCAGCACCATAGCTCACACAACCTTGCTTTTGTAGGAGCTGCCGCAGGCTGCGATCTTTTGATCTTCAAAACAACATCAAAAGATCGCAGCCTGCGGCAGCTCCTACTTTTGCATCAGTGCCTGGTGAATCGTTGTACGAGCTTCATGACGACGACGAAGAAGACCGGGACGAAGATCACCGCCAGCGTCGCGGTGATCATGCCGCCGATCACCCCGGTACCGATCGCTTGCTGACTCGCCGAGCTTGCGCCAGTGGCAATCGCGAGCGGCACCACGCCGAGAATGAACGCCAGCGAAGTCATCACGATCGGCCGCAGTCGCAAACGTGCGGCCTGCAACGTTGCATCGATCAGGTCGTGACCTTCGTCATAAAGACTCTTGGCAAACTCGATGATCAGGATCGCGTTCTTTGCCGAGAGGCCGATGATGGTGATCAGCCCGACCTTGAAGAACACATCATTGGGCATGCCGCGCAACGTCACGGCCAGCACCGCGCCGAGCACGCCCAGTGGCACCACCAGCAACACCGAGGTTGGAATCGACCAACTCTCGTACAGCGCCGCCAGACACAGGAACACCACCAGCAACGACAGACCGAGGAGGATCGGCGCCTGATTGCCGGACAGGCGTTCCTGCAACGACAACCCGGTCCATTCCTGACCAAGGCCTTTCGGACCCTGCGCTACCAGACGTTCGATTTCGGCCATGGCCTCACCGGTACTGTGCCCCGCTGACGGTTCGCCGGAAATCGCAATCGCCGGATAACCGTTGTAACGGGTCAACTGCGCCGGGCCCTGAATCCAGTTGGCCTGCACGAACGCTGACAGCGGCACCATGTGCCCGGTGTTGTTGCGTACGTGCATTTTCAGCAGGTCGGCGACCTGGCTGCGTTGATCGCCTTCGGCTTGCACGACGACACGCTGCATGCGCCCCTGGTTGGGGAAGTCGTTGATGTAGCTGGAACCGACGGCGGTGGACAGCACATTACCAATGTCGGCAAACGAAACGCCCAAGGCATTTGCCTGCTTGCGGTCGACGATCAATTGCACTTGCGGCGCTTCGGCCAGCGCGCTTTCGCGCACGTTCATCAGTACCGGGCTTTTCTCCGCTGCCGCGAGCAGTTCGGTGCGCGCCTGCATCAAGGTCGCATGGCCGAGGCCGCCGCGATCCTGCAAACGGAACTCGAAACCACTCGATGTGCCCAGGCCATCCACGGGCGGTGGCAGTACCGAGAACGCCATGGCGTCCTTGATCTCGCTCAACGCGATATTGGCGCGGTCGGCAATCGAACTGGCGGAGTCATCACTGCCGCGCTGCGACCAGTCCTTCAAGGTCGAAAACGCCAAGGCTGCGTTCTGGCCGCTACCGGAGAAGCTGAAACCGAGAATCACCACACTGTCGCTGATCCCTGGCTCGCCGGCGTTATGCGCCTCGAGCTGTTCCGCCACGGCCACCGTACGATTCTTGGTAGCACCGGGTGGCAGTTGAATGTCGGTGATGGTGTAACCCTGATCTTCCACCGGCAGGAACGAGGAGGGCAGGCGCGCGAAGCACAGACCGAGCCCCACCAGCAGGACGACGTAGATCAGCAGGTATCGGCCACTACGTTTCAGCGCATAGCCGACCCAGCCCTGATAACGATCGGTCAGGTGCTCGAAGCGGCGGTTGAACCAGCCGAAGAACCCGGATTTCTCGTGATGTTCGCCCTTGGCAATCGGCTTGAGCAGCGTCGCGCACAATGCCGGAGTCAAGGTCAGGGCAAGGAACGCCGAGAACAGAATGGACGTGGCCATCGACAGCGAGAACTGTTGGTAGATCACCCCGACCGAGCCCTGCATGAAGGCCATCGGAATGAACACCGCCACCAGCACCAGCGTGATGCCGATGATTGCGCCGGTGATCTGCGTCATCGCCTTGCGTGTGGCTTCCTTGGGCGACAAACCCTCGGTGGCCATGATCCGTTCGACGTTTTCGACCACGACAATCGCGTCGTCCACCAGAATGCCAATGGCCAGGACCATGCCGAACATGGTCAGCACGTTGATTGAGAAGCCCAGCGCCAGCATGGTCGCGAACGTGCCCATCAATGCCACCGGCACCACCAGTGTCGGGATCAGCGTGTAACGCACGTTCTGCAGAAACAGGAACATCACCGCGAACACCAGCAACATCGCTTCGCCCAAGGTGTAGACCACTTTGGTGATCGAGACTTTGACGAACGGTGAAGTGTCGTACGGGATCTTGTATTCCACCCCCGCCGGGAAATAGCGCGCCAGTTCGTCCATCTTCGCCCGCACCAGCGTCGCGGTGTTCAGCGCGTTGGCCCCCGGCGACAGCTGCACGCCGACGGCGGTGGACGGCTTGCCGTTGAGGCGCGTGCCGAACTGGTATTCCTGACTGCCGATCTCGACCCGCGCCACATCACCGATGCGCACGGTGGAGCCGTCGCGATTAGCCTTGAGCACGATGTCGGCGAACTCTTGCGGCGTCGACAACTGACCTTTCACCAGAATGGTTGCGGTGATTTCCTGGCTGGACGGGTTTGGCAAGTCGCCAATGCTACCGGCAGAAACCTGGGCGTTCTGCGCGACGATGGCGGCGTTGACGTCCGCCGGCGTCAGGTTGAAACCGATGAGTTTCTGCGGATCGATCCACACGCGCATCGCTCGCTCGGCGCCATACAGCTGCGCCTTGCCGACGCCGTCGAGACGCTTGATCTCGTTCATCACGTTGCGCGCCAGATAATCGCTGAGCGCGACGTCGTCGAGTTTGCCGTCACTGGACGTCAGGGTGATCAGCAGGAGGAAACCGGAGGAGACTTTCTCCACCTGCAAGCCTTGCTGATTGACCGCTTGCGGCAGACGCGACTCGACCACTTTCAGGCGGTTTTGCACGTCGACCTGCGCCAGCTCCGGATTGGTGCCAGGCTGGAAAGTCGCCTTGATCGTCGCACTGCCAAGGCTGCTCTGCGATTCGAAGTACAGCAGGTGATCGGCACCGTTGAGCTCTTCTTCGATCAGGCTGACCACGCTTTCGTCGACGGTTTGCGCCGACGCACCAGGGTACACGGCATAGATTTCGATCTGCGGCGGCGCGACATCGGGGTATTGCGCCACCGGCAATTGCGGGATGGCGAGCGCACCGGCCAGCAGGATGAACAACGCGACGACCCAGGCAAACACCGGACGGTCGATAAAGAATTGCGGCATGGAAAAGCGTCCTGCTTACTGACCAGAAGTCTGGGCAAGTGGAAGAGGGGTATCGTCGATCTGCACTTTTTCGCCAGGACGGGCGTGCTGCACGCCTTCGACGACGATGCGGTCGCCGGGCTTGAGACCGCCGGTGACGATCCAGCGATCGTTTTGCACCGCGCCCAGTTGCACCGGTTGCTGCGCCACACGCATTTGCTCGTCGACGGTCAGCACTTGCGCGATGCCGGCGCTGTCACGTTGAACGGCGCGTTGCGGCACGGTAATACCGTTCTGGATCTTCGCCTGTTCGATGCGCACCCGGATGAAACTGCCCGGCAGCAGATCGAGGTCCGGGTTCGGAAATTCGCTGCGCAAGATGATCTGGCCTGTGCCCGGATCAACCGTGATATCGCTGAACAGCAGTTTGCCCGGCAACGCATAGAGACTGCCGTCATCCTGAATCAGCGTGACCTTGACCTGATCCTGACCGACCTCCTGCAACTGCCCGGAGCGGAATGCACGCCGCAGTTCGTTGAGTTCGCGGGTCGATTGCGTGACGTCGGCGTGAATCGGGTTCAACTGCTGAATCAATGCCAGCGGCGTGGTTTCGTTCTGCCCGACCAGCGCGCCTTCGGTGACCAGCGCACGCCCCACACGCCCGGAAATCGGTGCGACGACGGTGGCATACCCCAGATTCAGTTTCGCCCGCTCGACGGCGGCCTTGTTGGCCGCGACGTCTGCGGCGGTTTGCCGGGCGTTGGCGCGCGCGTTGTCGTAGTCCTGACCACTGATGGCCTTGTCGTCGATCAGCTGCGCGTAGCGTTGTTCCTGCAGTTTTGCCTGGAAGGCATTGGCTTCGGCTTTGCGCAGCGCGGCTTCGGCGCTGTCGAGGTCAGCCTTGAACGGCGCCGGATCGATGCGGAACAGCACGTCACCCTTTTTCACGTCGCTGCCTTCTCGGAAGGTGCGCTGCAGCACCACGCCGGCGACCCGTGCGCGGACTTCGGCAATGCGCGGCGCAGCGACGCGGCCGCTGAGTTCGCTGCTGATCGACAGGGGATGGGCCTCGATGGTTTCGATGCGCACGGTGGCCGGTGGCGCCTGTTCCTCGGCGTTCGAGGACGAGTCACAGGCACTCAGCGTCAGCGCCATTGCGATCAGGCCGAGCCCGGCCAACAGTTTGTTCGACATTTACCACCCCCAATATTGATGCCTGCATCCTACGGCCAGTGGCCGAGAGTAGCGGTGAAGCTTTGTAGGCGCTGTGTGAAATTGTGTAAGGGTTTTACTCAGGGGCGGCTGAGGGCGTATATCCTTTAGCCCTTGAAATTTATTGCGACAGTTGCATCGCCATCGCGGGCAATGTCGCCACTGCACTTTCTGGAACACCTCCATGCCCAACATCCTCCTGGTCGAAGACGACACCGCCCTCGCCGAACTGATTTCCAGCTATCTGGAACGCAACGGCTATTCCGTCAGTGTCATCGGCCGTGGCGATCACGTACGTGAGCGGGCGCGGGTCAATCCGCCGGACCTGGTGATTCTCGACCTGATGTTGCCGGGCCTCGATGGCCTGCAGGTGTGCCGCTTGCTGCGGGCCGACTCGGCGACGTTGCCGATCCTGATGCTCACCGCCCGCGATGACAGCCACGATCAGGTGCTGGGCCTGGAAATGGGCGCCGACGATTACGTCACCAAGCCCTGCGAGCCGCGTGTTTTGCTCGCGCGGGTACGCACCTTGTTGCGCCGCAGCAGCCTCGGCGAACCGTTGACGGTCAACGATCGCATCGTCATGGGCAACCTGTGCATTGATTTGTCCGAGCGTACCGTGACCTGGCGCGAGCAACCGGTGGAACTGTCCAGCGGCGAGTACAATTTGCTGGTCGTGCTGGCCCGGCATGCCGGCGAAGTGCTGAGTCGTGACCAGATTCTGCAACGTTTGCGCGGCATCGAATTCAATGGCACCGACCGTTCGGTGGACGTTGCGATCTCCAAGCTGCGGCGCAAGTTCGACGACCACGCCGGTGAGGCGCGCAAGATCAAGACCGTGTGGGGCAAAGGTTATCTGTTCAGCCGTTCCGAGTGGGAATGCTGAGCTGATGTTTCGCATCCTGTTTCGCCTGTACCTGGTGACGATCATCTCGTACAGCGCGGCGATCTATCTGGTACCGGACCTGGTGGTCATGGCATTCCGTGAACGCTTCGTCACCTATAACCTGGATTATTCGCGCGGCCTGCAATCGCTGATCACCAAGCAGTTTCATGCTGCACCGCACGAACAGTGGCCGGCGATTGCGGCGTCGATGGACAAGGATTTCCAGCCGTTGCACATCGTCCTTGCGCGTATCGATAACGCCGATTTCACCGCGATCGAGCAGCAACGACTGCGCCGTGGCGAAAACGTGGTGCGCATCGGCGACTGGGGCTGGCGCACGCTGGCCGTGACACCGCTCAATGACGATATGGCGGTGCAAATGGTCGTGCCGCCGGACCCGATGGACGTCAATCTGTTGTACTGGAGCATTAACGTGTTGATCGGCGCGAGCCTGCTGGCGTGCCTGCTGCTGTGGTTGCGCCCGCACTGGCGCGATCTCGAACGCCTCAAGGGCACTGCCGAACGCTTCGGTAAAGGTCATTTGAGCGAGCGCACGAAAATCGCCCAGAGTTCGAACATCGGCAGTCTGGCCAACGTGTTCGACACCATGGCCGGCGACATCGAAAACCTGTTGAATCAGCAGCGCGACCTTCTCAATGCTGTCTCCCATGAACTGCGTACTCCGCTGACGCGTCTCGATTTCGGCCTCGCGCTGGCGCTGTCCGACGATTTGCCGGCCGCCAGCCGCGAGCGCTTGCAGGGCCTGGTCGCGCACATTCGTGAACTCGATGAGCTGGTGCTTGAGCTGCTGTCCTACAGCCGCTTGCAGAACCCGGCGCAATTGCCGGAGCAGATTGAAGTCTCACTGGACGAATTCATCGACAGCATTCTCGGCAGCGTCGATGAGGAGCTGGAGTCGCCGGAAATCGTCATCGACGTGTTGTTGCATGGTCAGCTCGAACGCTTCTCGCTGGATCCGCGCCTGACCGCCCGCGCCATCCAGAATCTGCTGCGCAATGCCATGCGTTACTGTGAGAAACGCATTCAGATCGGCGTGCAGGTCAGTGGCGAAGGTTGTGAGATCTGGGTGGACGACGACGGGATCGGCATCCCGGACGATGAGCGCGAGCGGATTTTCGAGCCGTTCTACCGGCTGGACCGTAGCCGCGACCGGGCCACCGGTGGTTTTGGCCTGGGTCTGGCCATCAGTCGCCGGGCCCTGGAAGCGCAGGGTGGCACCCTGACCGTGGAATCCTCACCGTTGGGTGGCGCACGCTTCCGGCTATGGCTGCCCACTACCACCTGAAACCACTGTAGGAGCTGCCGCAGGCTGCGATCTCTTGATCTTGAAAACACCCTCAATAGATCGCAGCCTGCGGCAGCTCCTACACGGGTCAGATCAGTTCGTTTGACTGGATCAGACCGACCCCGGCCAGTTGCATGCGCTCGATTGCTGCTGCCAGTGATCCCTGCAGATCGATCGCCCGGCAGGCATCCAGCACGACAAATGCGTTGAAGCCTGCCGTGCGTGCATCCAGGGCGGAAAACATCACGCAGAAATCCAGCGCCAGTCCGACCATATAGACCGTGTCGATGCCACGCTCCTTGAGATAGCCGGCGAGCCCGGTGACCGTCGTGCGGTCGGCTTCCAGGAATGCCGAATAACTGTCGATGTCCGGGTTGCAACCTTTGCGAATCACCAGTTGGGCATGAGGCAGATTCAGTTCCGGATGGAACTCGGCGCCGGGCGTAGCCCGCACGCAATGATCCGGCCACAGCGTTTGTTGGCCGTAAGGCAACTCAATCACATCGTAAGGCTCGCGCCCGGGATGGCTGGAGGCGAACGAAGCATGACCGGCAGGGTGCCAGTCCTGGGCAATGATGACCTGCTTGAAGTGGCCGCCGAGACGGTTGATCAGCGGGACGATCTGATCGCCTTCCGGTACAGCCAACTGTCCGCCTGGGGTGAAGTCGTTCTGCACGTCGATGACCAGCAGCGCGCTGCGCGGTGAAATCTGCATCGGTATGTCCTCCTTGGATAATCACGCGCACAGGATAGTAGCAACGGCCGTCATGCGCTCAATCGTTCGATCAGGTGTCTGGCCAGAGCATCAAGTTCCGGCGCCGGGTTATGCCCGATCAACATCCACGCATGCTCGCGCGCGGTCCAGTACACCACGTTCATGGCGTGTCGCCGTTCGTGAGCCAGCGGCTGGCTGCCGCTGTTGGCGCGGGTGACGCACAGGGCCATCGGCCCATGTCTGGCATCGAGATAGGTGATTTGCGCGATCGGCACGCCGTCGTATTCGAGCAATTGCGCGCGCTTGAGCTCCGCGCCGGGCAGCCTCAGCGTGGCCGGTGCCAGACTCAAGCCCAATCGCGCGTCCACCGTGCGCAACTGCGCGCGCTGACTGGCTTCGTCTACCGGCAGATGATCGAGCGTCTGCGGGACATAAAGCGCCATGTAGTCGCCGACCCGTTCGCGCCAGCTGTGGTCTTGCGCCGCTTGCCAGCCGAGCAACAGCCGATCGGCCAACACGCCGCCAGCCACCAGGGTGGCGGCCGCCGCAGCGATAAACCAGCGTCGGCTCAGGCCCGGATGTTCCGGTGACGCAATACCGTCGAGCCGAGCCTGCAAGCGTTCCAGCGGCGCCTGCTGCGCCAGTTCATCGTAGGCCGCTTTGTACGGCAGATTGCTGCGGCTCAGCCATTGCACACGCAGGCTGAGCAGCGGATCGTCGGTGATGGCACTGTCGAATTGGCTGCGCTGTTCGCGGTCGAGTTCGTCGTCCAGGTACGCGACCAGTTGTTCATCCGAAGGTGTGTTCATGACCGGTCTCCTTCGGTGGTTTTCGGCACCGCTTGCAGCGGCGGGTATTCGGCGAGTTTCAGGCGTGCGGTGGCCAGGCGACTCATCACCGTGCCGATCGGCACTTGCAGGATCTCGGCGACTTCGCGGTAGGACAAGCCTTCGACATAGGCCAGATACACCGTTTCACGCTGGGTCTCGGGCAGGACGTCGACGCGCCGAATCACTTGCGCAGCCAGTACATGGGTTTGCGCGGCGTATTCACCATCGAACGCCAGATGGCCGTCGGCATCGACCTGTCCTGCGCCCTGACGCACGCGCCGCGCGCGCACTTGATTGAGCCAGATCGAATGCAGGATGCTCAGTAGCCAGCGGTCCATGCGCGTACCGGCGATATATTGAGCAGAACGCTCCAGCGCCCGCACGCAGGTGGCCTGGACCAGATCCTCGGCGACATGCCGATTGCGCGACAGCAGCAGACCGTAGCGCCACAATCGCGCCAGATGCTGTCCGAGTTCTGCTCTGAATGCCTGATCGCTGACGATGATGGCCTCCGCTTTTGATATCAGGTTTTCGATGAGTCGTTAATGGCTTGCGCCAGGTCCTGGTATTCCTCGCACGCCGTGCCGCAGATCGACTGGATCTGCCGCAACTGTTCTTGCGCGAGGTCGACGCGGCCTTTGATCACGTAGGCTTCGCCGAGGTATTCGCGCACTTGCGCGTATTGCGGATCGAGTTTCACCGATTGCAGGTAATAGCTGATGCCTTCGTCGGTACGCCCGAGTTTGCGCGTGGCGTACCCGCGATAATTCAGCGCCTTGGCGGTGTTCGGCTGTTTCAGCGTGTCGAGCAACGCCAGTGCTTCATCGTAGCGACCCGCCTTGGCCAGGCGATAGGCGTAATCGGTGCGGTCGGCATCGGGCAGCAGGCTGCTGGTCTGCAATACGCATTTTTGCGTTTTGCTGTCCCAGACCTGGCCTTTCGGGCATTCAGGCTTCTGCACCGGCTCGTCTTCGTCACCATTGGCGAAGGCCAGATGGCTGGACATGGCAGCCGCCAGCAGCAGCGGGGCGGCGAACATAACGGAACGGATAGTCATGGGCAAGGCTCCACAGGGGGTTATGTTTCACTTTGAACACCACAGGGTGAAATTTTATTCATTGCTTAGTCAGTGACTGTTCAAGTCAGGCACAAATTCCGGCGCTATGCTCGCAAGCGTCTGCCGTTGATCCGAAGCTCTGCGATAAGGGGGACTGCCATGAACGAGCATCTGCATCATTCCACTGGGGGCTACAAAACGGCCGCTGATACCTACGTCAAAGGGCGGCCGGATTACCCACCGCAAGTCAGTGACTGGCTGACGACAACGCTAGGTCTGGATGGTCACAAGACGGTGATTGATCTGGGCGCCGGCACCGGCAAATTCACCGGTCGGTTGGTGGCCACAGGCGCGCAGGTTATCGCCGTCGAACCCGTGGCGCAGATGCTTGAGAAACTTTCTGATGCCTGGCCGCAGGTGCTGGCCGTGCATGGCACGGCGACCGATCTGCCGCTACCGGATGCGTCGGTCGACGCGGTGATCTGCGCGCAGGCTTTTCACTGGTTTGCCAGCGAAGCCGCGTTGACCGAGATCGCTCGAGTGCTCAAGCCTGGCGGCAAGTTGGGGTTGATCTGGAACCTGCGCGACACCCAAGTGAGCTGGGTGCCGAAGCTGGACGCCATCGTTAATGCGCTGGAAGGTGATACGCCGCGTTATTACACCGGCGAATGGCGCAAGGCGTTTCCGCACCCGGCGTTCGGGCCACTGCAGTTGCAGCAGTTTCACAATGGGCATACCGGCTCGCCGGAGGACGTGATTTTCAATCGGGTGCGTTCGACCAGTTTCATTGCCGCGTTGCCGCAGGCACAGCGGGCCAGGATCGATGAGCAGATTCGCGCGTTGATCGCGTCCGAGCCGCAGCTGCGCGGCAGGGATGTGGTGACGGTGCCCTACGAAACCGCCGCCTTCGTGACACGAAAATCCCTGTAGGAGCTGCCGCAGGCTGCGATCTTTTGATCTGGTCTTCTAAAATCAGCATCAAAAGATCGCAGCCTGCGGCAGCTCCTACAGGGTGGAATGTTGCAGTACATCTCCTCAAGTCAGTCCCGCATTTGGCCGAACCGCCACTGTGATGCCTTGTTATAGTTCGGGCCTCATTTTCAGCCCGGTAAAGGATCACTGCCATGACTCAATACTCCGCTTTCAGCGTCGAACTGGCCGACAACATCGCCCATGTGCAAATCAATCGCCCGGAAAAGATCAACTCGATGAACGCGGCATTCTGGAGCGAGATCGTCGAGATCTTCCAGTGGATCGACGACACCGACGAAGTGCGTGTAGTGGTGCTCAGCGGCAATGGCAAACATTTTTCCTCTGGCATCGATCTGATGATGCTCGCCGGCGTCGCCAATGAACTGGGCAAGGACGTCGGCCGCAACGCGCGCCTGCTGCGCCGCAAGATCCTCACCCTGCAAGCCTCGTTCAATGCCGTCGATAACTGCCGCAAACCGGTGCTCGCAGCGATTCAGGGTTACTGCCTGGGTGGCGCCATCGATCTGATCGCCGCGTGCGACATGCGTTACGCCGCCGAAGACGCACAATTCTCGATCAAGGAAATCGATATCGGCATGGCCGCCGATGTTGGCACTTTGCAACGGTTGCCACGGATCATCGGTGACGGCATGCTGCGTGAACTGGCTTACACCGGCCGCACCTTCGGCGCTGACGAGGCGCGCAGCATCGGCCTGGTCAATCGCGTCTACAGCGACAAGGACGCGTTGCTCGAAGGCGTGCTGGAGATCGCCCGCGAGATCGCTTCGAAATCGCCGATCGCGGTCACCGGCACCAAGGAAATGATCAGCTACATGCGCGACCATCGCATCGACGACGGCCTCGAATACGTTGCCACCTGGAACGCTGCCATGCTGCAATCCACCGACTTGCGCGTGGCCATGGCCGCCCATATGAGCAAACAGAAACCCGAATTCCTGGACTGAGAAACCATGACAGCTCGCTGGACCACTGCAGTACTCGACACTGATCAACCGGGCGGCTGGGCGGTTGCGCGCAGCCCGGACGGTTTTTTGTTTGATGACAACGGCGCGCTGTTCCCACGCGAATGGCTCAAGCGGCAGGACTTGTCGATCCTCGCCGAGCACGGCATTGGCCATCTCGACGGCGAGCCGGTGTATCTGCTCGAACTGCGCAGCACCAGTGAGGTGCCGGGTTGCAACTGGAAAGGCCTGAGAGCGTTCATGCTCGATGGCGATCACACCATCTACAAAGTGCTCGGTTACGCCGCGCAGATCGGCACCTGGGCTCGCGAGCACCGTTTCTGCGGCAATTGCGGCCAGGCGATGACGCAGGTGCCGCGCGAACGGGCGATGTATTGCCAGCCGTGCGACTTGCGCAGTTATCCGCGTATTTCGCCGAGCATGATCGTGCTGATCACCCGTGGCGACGAGATTCTGCTGGCGCGTTCACCACGTTTCGTCAGCGGGGTGTACAGCACGCTGGCGGGGTTCGCCGAACCTGGCGAGTCGGCCGAGGATTGCCTGATTCGTGAAGTGCGCGAAGAAGTGCAGATCGAGGTGAAGAACATTCAGTACCTGGGCAGCCAGTGCTGGCCGTTCCCGCATTCGATGATGCTCGGCTTCCATGCCGAATATGCCGGTGGCGAGATCGTCTGTCAGGAAGACGAGATCGAAGACGCCCAGTGGTTTAACGTGCACGACCTGCCGCCGTTGCCGGCGTCCAAGTCGATTGCCCGTTACCTGATCGACGTCTACGTGGCGCGGCGCTTAGGCCACGCTGAACCAGTGCTGCCAGGCTAGGCGCACGGTCAAACCCAGCACCACGGTGATGAACACCGGGCGAATGAACTTGGCGCCACCGCTGATCGCGGTGCGCGCGCCAAAGAACGCGCCGACCATCACCGACAGGCCCATGCTCAGGCCGATGATCCAGTCCACTTGCCCGGAAAACACGAACACCGACAGCGCCGCAATGTTGCTGACGAAGTTCATGCTGCGCGCCACACCGCTGGCCTTGACCAGGTCGATCGGGTAGAGCAGCAGGCTGCTCACCGTCCAGAATGCGCCAGTGCCAGGCCCAGCCACACCGTCATAGAAACCGAGGCTGAAGCCTTGGGTCGACTGCCATTTCTTTTTGATCGGCGCATCGCTGTCCAGCGGTGCTTTGGGCGTACCGCCAAACAACAGATACAGACCGCAAGCGAAGACGATCACCGGGAGCATCTTGTTCAGCCATTCGGCCGGCAGGTAATGGGCGACGATGGCGCCGGTCAATGCACCGACCAGCGTGCCGACAATCGCGTGCACCCACTGGCGTGGATGAAACAGCTTGCGGCGGTAGAAGGTGAAACTGGCGGTGGCCGAACCGAAAGTCGAACTCAACTTGTTGGTGCCGAGCACCAGGTGCGGCGGCAGGCCGGCAGTCAGCAACGCTGGCGTGGTCAGCAGGCCGCCACCGCCGGCGATGGCGTCGATGAAACCGGCAATGAAGGCGACGATGGCCAGAATGGCCAGAGTGGTGAGGTCAACGCTGAGTTCGAAAGGCATGGAATCGGCTTATTCGGCAGGGCGCAGAACGTGAGCTGCGGGGAGGGCGGTCATGTTACTCATTTCCAAGTGTTGCGGCGACCCGTCTGACGCCTTCGCGAGCAGGCTCGCTCCCACATTTTGAAATGCATTCCACCCTGTGGGAGCGAGCCTGCTCGCGAAGGCATTCTTCATGCCGACCCCAAACCAACTGTTGTCCACACAACAACCCGCCAACAAATCCCACCTCTACAAAACATCTGCACCACACAACAAACCCAACAAAACCGGGCATTCCAGGCCTGGCACGCTTGCTGCTCTACCACTCTCATCTCTCAAATGTCCCGAGGACACGCCAATGAGTCAGCAAGCGGTAAAATTTGCCTACTGGGTGCCGAACGTCAGCGGTGGGCTGGTGGTCAGCAAGATTGAACAGCGCACGGATTGGGGCATCGACTACAACCGCAAACTGGCGCAAATCGCCGAAGCCGCCGGGTTCGAGTACGCGCTGACGCAGATCCGCTTTACCGCCGGTTACGGCGCCGAGTTCCAGCACGAGTCCGTCGCATTCAGCCATGCACTGCTTGCAGCGACCAGCAAACTTAAAGTGATCGCGGCGATTCTGCCCGGGCCATGGCAACCGGCGCTGGCGGCCAAGCAACTGGCAACCATCGATCAACTCACCAATGGCCGTATCGCGGTGAACATCGTCAGCGGCTGGTTCAAAGGCGAGTTTCAGGCCATCGGTGAGCATTGGCTGGAGCACGACGAGCGTTATCGCCGTTCCGAGGAGTTCATCCGCTCGCTGCGCGGCGTGTGGAGTCAGGACAACTTCACCTTTCGCGGCGATTTCTACCGTTTCGACAATTACACCCTCAAGCCAAAACCACTGGGCCGTCCGGAAATCTTTCAGGGTGGCAGCTCGCGTGCGGCGCGGGACATGGCCGCAAGGGTCTCGGATTGGTATTTCACCAATGGCAACAGCGTCGAGGGGATCAAGGCGCAGGTTGACGATATTCGTCAGAAAGCGGCGGCGAACAATCATTCAGTGAAAATTGGCGTGAACGCCTTTGTCATCGCCCGCGACACTGAAGAAGAGGCCAGAGCCGTACTGGCGCAGATCATCGATCAGGCCGATCCGGAAGCGGTGAATGCCTTTGGCGACGCAGCGAAACAGGCGGGCAGGGCATCGCCGGAGGGTGAGGGCAACTGGGCGAAATCGACGTTCGAGGATCTGGTGCAGTACAACGACGGTTTCAAGACCAATCTGATTGGCACGCCGCTGCAGATTGCCGAGCGGATTGTCGCGTTGAAGGCGGTGGGGGTTGATCTGGTGTTGGCGGGGTTTCTGCACTTTCAGGAAGAGGTCGAATATTTCGGCCGGCGGGTGTTGCCGCTGGTGCGCGAGTTGGAGGCCGAAAAGACCGCTGCCGTCGCCTGAACCCCACACATCCCCTGTAGGAGTGAGCCTGCTCGCGATGGCGTCTGAACATTCAACTTATAGGTTGACTGACACACCGCTATCGCGAGCAGGCTCACTCCTACAGTTGGAGCTGTGTTGGCTACAGGCCGAGGTCAGACAGGCTTGGGTGATCATCCGGGCGCCGGCCCAGCGGCCAGTGGAACTTGCGCTCGCTTTCCTTGATCGGCATGTCGTTGATGCACGCATAGCGCTGGAACATCAGGCCCTGCTCATCGAATTCCCAGTTTTCATTGCCATAGGAGCGGAACCAGTTGCCTGAGTCATCGTGCCATTCATAGGCATAGCGCACGGCGATGCGCGTGTCGGAGTACGCCCACAGCTCTTTGATCAAACGGTAATCCAGCTCTTTTGCCCACTTGCGGGTCAGAAAAGCCTTGGCTTCTTCACGGTTGTTGGCGAACTCGGCGCGGTTACGCCATTGGGTGTCGAGGGTGTAGGCCAGCGATACCCGTTCCGGGTCGCGGGAGTTCCAGCCATCCTCGGCCAGTCGAACTTTCTCGATCGCCGATTCACGGCTGAAGGGCGGTAATGGCGGACGTACCTGGGCTGCAGTAGACATGTTCAGTCTCCCGATCTAATTAATAATTGAACAACAAGTCCGGCTTATTAAGGCATTACAGGTCCAATAACTTTCGCGCCATGCATTGCGCATTATCGGCGGCACTGTGATCACCCATCACAAGCGCTACGGTAATGGCACCGTCAATCAGGATCAGCAACTGTTTGGCCAGCAGTTGCGGATCCTCGGCACCATGTTCGGTACACAGCTCGCACACGTAGTCGAGCAGCTTCTGTTTGTGTTCTTTGGCAACCAACCTAACGGGGTCTTGCGGGTCGCCGGTCTCGCCGCTGGTATTGATGAAGGCGCAGCCGCGAAAGCCTTCCGAGGCGAACCAGCCTTTGAGCACGGTAAACAGGTTGAGCAGGCGATCGGCCGGGGTTTCGGCCTGATCGACGGCGCTTCTGTACCAATGCATCCAGCGGATGTCGCGGCGTTGCAGGGCGGCGACGGTCAGTGCGTCCTTGTCGGTAAAGTAACGGTAGATGCTTTTTCTGGAGACACCGGCGGTTTTCACCAGAAGATCCATGCTGGTGGCAGCGATGCCACTTTTGTAGATCAGCTTTTCGGTGACGTCCAGAATGATGTCGCGCGTGTCGTTGCTAGTGATTTCGTTCATGTGGCAAACAGTAGAACGATTGTTCTCCTTGGTCAAGCGGGTATTTTTGTCGATTGTGAAATCGTCTTCGCGAGCAGGCTCGCTCCCACAGGGGAATGCGTTTCAAAGGTGAGAGCGAGCCTGCTCGCGAAGACGCCATTACAGACACTAACAAGACCCGAAGGATGTGATGGTGTAAGCTCTCAGGCTCTTCGGATTCGACCCATTGCGAGCCCTATGCCGTTGCTTTTCAAACGTTCCTTGCTGCCCAAACTGCGCAGCTTTCCGCTGACCGCCGAGGCTGTGACCATTCTGTCCGGCGCCGCCGAGTTCCGTCGTTGCCTGCTGGAGAAAATCGCCGCAGCGACCCAACGCATCTACATCGTCGCGCTGTACTTGCAGCAAGACGAAGCCGGTCAGGAAATCCTCGATGCCCTCCACGCCGCCAAGCTCAAGCGTCCCGAGCTGGAAATCGCCGTGGTCGTCGACTGGCTGCGTGCGCAACGCGGGTTGATCGGTGCCGGCAAACAGCCGGGCAATTCGGCGTGGTATCAGGAAATGACCCGCACGCACGAAAGCGAAGTGCCGGTCTACGGCGTGCCGGTGCAGACCCGCGAACTGTTCGGCGTGCTGCATTTGAAGGGCTTCGTGATCGACGATTGCGTGGTCTACAGCGGTGCGAGCCTGAATAACGTCTACCTGCACAAGTTCGACAAGTACCGTTTCGACCGCTACCACGTGCTGCAAAGCCATGAGCTGGCGGACTCGATGCATCATCTGGTCAAGCATGGCTTGATCGAGTCGAAAGCCGTGCATCGTCTCGACCTGCCGAACCTGCCGACCACGCGCAGCCTGCGCAACGACATCGGCGACTTGCGCAGCCGTCTCAAATACGCGACATACGACACCGCCACGGGCAGCACCGCCCGAGACGGCTTGTCCGTGACCCCGTTGCTCGGCGTCGGCAAGAACAACCCTTTGAACCGGGCGATTCTTGAGCTGATCGCCAGCGCGCAAAAGCAGCTGACCATTTGCACGCCGTACTTCAATCTGCCACTGGGCGTAATCCGCGAGATCAATCGCGCGTTGGCCCGTGGCGTGAAGATCGACATCGTGGTCGGTGACAAGACTGCCAACGATTTCTATATCCCGCCGAGCGAGCCGTTCAAGGTCATCGCGGCGCTGCCGTACCTGTACGAAATCAGTCTGCGCCGCTTTGCCAAACGGCATCAGCGCAATATCGACAGCGGCCAGTTGAACCTGCATCTGTGGCGTGATGGTGACAACACCTATCACCTCAAGGGCATGTGGGTCGATCAGCGCTATACGCTGCTGACCGGCAACAACCTCAATCCACGGGCGTTCCGTCTGGATCTGGAGAATGCGTTGTTGATTGATGATCCGAAGGGGGAGTGGCTGGCGCCGCGAGCGAAGGAGCTGGAAGAGATTTTCCGCCATACCACGCGGATCGACAGTTTTCAGAATCTGGAGACGCTGCCGGAGTATCCGGCCGGGGTGGCCAAGTTTCTCAAGCGCGTGAGTCGGGTGCGGATTGAGCGGTTGCTCTACCGGATTTTGTAAGGCCTTACATTTGTGGCGGTCATACAACCGCTATCGCGAGCAGGCTCACTCCTACAGGGGAACGCATTCCAAATGTAGGAGTGAGCCTGCTCGCGATAGGGCCTTAACAGGCGCTAAAAAACTTAATTCAGCCCCAACTTGCCACGCAACGTGGACAGATCTTCCGCCAGTGTATTCACCGGCCCAACCAGCGCTTTACGGTCGTTATCCTTCACCTTGTCATAGGTTTCAAACCCACCCTCCTGGGTCTTGTACTTGGCCAGAATCTTGTCGACGGTGGCAAAGTTCTTGTCGACCTTCGCTGCAAACGCCTTGTCTTGCTGCTCGATCTGCGGACGGAACAGATCAACGATTTTCTTCGCACCGTCGATGTTGCCCTGGAAGTCGTAGAGGTCGGTGTGGCTGTAGCGATCTTCTTCGCCGGAGATCTTGGTCGCAGCGACTTCTTCCAGCAGCGCGGCAGCACCACCGACGACTTTTTCCGGCGGGAACGTCAGGCCGGCCACGCGGGTTTGCAGGTCTTTGACGTCGCTGTTGAGCTTGTCCGCCAACTCGTTCAAGCCTTGGGTGCTTTTCTCCGCGAACAGCGTGTATTCGATGCGGTGGAACCCGGTGAAGTCTTCAGCTTTCACGCCTTTCTCGTGGTCGTCGACGCGGGAGTCGATGGAGGCATCGAGGTCACTGAACAGTTCGGCAATCGGCTCGATCGACTCGTAGTAAACGCGGGTCGGCGCATAGAGCTTTTGTGCGGTGGCCAGGTCACCTTTTTTCACCGCGTCGGTGAACTGCTGCGTGTGGCTGCCCAACTCATCGAGTTGTTCGGTGACGTAAATCTTGTAGTCCGACACCGGCCCGACCAGATCCAGCGGTGCCGTGGCGGCAAACGCTGACAGCGGGGTGTTGAGCAAACCGAGGGTTAGCAATAACGCGAGTGGCGTCTTTTTCATGGGGGCGGCTCCAGTGTTGGGATTGTTCTATGCAGCTGTTTTCGGTTGTGTGGCGTTAAGCAGCGAGCGACCGATGAAATCCTTGTCGCCCGTGACACCCGGCAGGGTGAAGAAGTAACCGCCGCCAACCGGTTTGAGGTATTCCTCAAGCGGCTCGCCGTTGAGACGGGTCTGCACGGTGATGAAGCCTTTTTCCAGGTCGGCCTGGTAACAGATGAACAGCAGGCCCATGTCGAGCTGACCGTTCTTGTTCACGCCGTTGGAATAGTTGAATGGCCGTCGCAGGATCAGGTTGGCCTGAGTCGCAGCCGTGCGCGGATTAGCCAGGCGAATGTGCGCGTCGAGTTTGGTCAGTTTGCCTTCGGGGTCTTTGCGGTAATCCGGCACTTCGGTTTCATGGCTGCCGCCGATGGGCGCGCCGGAGGTTTTCACCCGGCCAAGGATGCTTTCCTGTTCCTGCAACGGTGTGCGATCCCAGCGTTCAACGAAGTTGCGGATGATCCGCACCGCTTGATAGCTGCCATGCGCGGCCCAGGCCGGTTCATCGCTGCCCGCTTGCACCCAGACGATGCTGTCCATGGCTTTGGCATCGTTGGAGTCCGGGTTGGCCGAGCCGTCACGGAAGCCGAGGAAATTGCGCGCCGATTGCGCCGGCACACCGGGTTTTGCCGGGGCTTGTGGCGGCACGCTGCCTTCCTGTTTCCAGCGCACCAGCAGCAGGTCGGGGAGGTTTTTGACGATGTCACGCAGGGCGTGGATGTTGGTGTCGGTGGTGTTGGAGCAAAACTGCAGACTCAAGTCGCCGTGGCAGCAGTCAGCCTCCAGCGCATCGTTGGGGAAGCCGACCATGCGGATCAGGCGTTTGGGCTTGGCCTCGGCCAGACCGAAGCGCTCATCGAACAAGGATTCGCCGACGGAGACGGTAATGGTCAGGTTGTCCGGCGTCACGTTCGGGCCGAGGATGCCGGAGTCCGGCGGCGGCAGTTTCGGGTCGATCTGTGCGACCGGGCCGCCCTTCATCAGAAACGCAATTCGCTCGTTGAGCGTGCGGAACAACCGCTCGAGGTCTTCGCGATCACTGGCCAGCACGTCGAACGACACCAGCATGCCGGAGGCCGGGCGCGGGGTGACGATGCCGGTCTGGTGCACACCGTGGAAATCGTGGTGGTCTTGGGTCTTGTCGCTGCTCGGTGCTTCGGTGACTTGCGCCGGCGCGGCGGCCATGGCCGGGCAGCTCAGGGCTGAGCCGGCAAGGGCGACACCGGCGGCGCCCATGCCCATCAGGACACGGCGGCGTTGCAGGTTGAGCGTTTCTGAATCTTTCATCGCTAATTCGTCTTCTGCTTACAGGCCAGAGAGGCCGAGGGCGGGATCGATGCCATCCAGTGCGTCGGCCAGAGCCTGGGCCTTGTCGGCAATCTGCTTGCGTTGTGCGCCGCTGACGGAGTCGTAGCTGGCGTAGCCGTCCTTGATCTTGAAACTATCCAGCGTGGTATCGAAATCGGTCAGCGCAGCGTCGATTTTCGGCAGCAGATCGGCGGCGGATTTGCTCAGCATTGGCCGCAGCAGATCGACGACTTTGTGCGCGGTTTGCGCATTGGCGGCGAAACCGTTGAGGTCGCTGTGGCTGTAGCGTTCCTCTTCACCACTGGCGGCGCGCACGTCGGCCAATGTGTTGAGGTTGCGCACGACGATGTTGACCAGTTGCTCGGGTGGCAGGCTCTGCGCGAGCAGTTGCTGTTTGAGCGTGGTGACGTCGCTGAGCAGGCGTTGGGCAACCGGTGCCAGATCGTCGAGTTTGCGCTGCTGGAACAGGCCGAATTCGAGGCGATGGAAGCCGACGAAGGCTGGATCCTGCTCGCGTTTTTCGAAGTAATCGGCGCGGGCGTTGATGCTGTTGTCCAGTTCTGCCAGACGCTGCGCAGCCGGGGCCAGATGTTGATACGCCGAGCGTGCTGGCAGGTACAGCGCCTGAGCCTGACTCAAATCGCCGCTTTCAATGGCTTGATTGAGTGCGGTCACGGCTTTGATCAGCGCGCTGCTCTGGCTGGCCAGATACACACGGAATTCCGACAACGGCCCGACGAAAGCGACCATCGATGGTTTGGCCTTGGCCGCCGCGTCAGAGGCTGCCGTCGGCGTCACATGCAGGGTGCCGCGCGGGTTGCTGAGCAATCCGCAGGTGATCGCGTAATCGCCGGGTTGCAGATTGGCGTTGATCACCTGGCTCAGGCCCGGCGCGATGTTTTCGCGTTCTTCGACAACCAGCACACCGTCGAGGATTTCCCATTCCACCGCGCGGTCGGAGCGGTTGACGATGCGGAAACTGGCGCGGCCGGCCGGCACGGTCAGCGCATTCGGCTCGCAACTGCCCGGGTGAATGTTCACCACCACTTCGTCGTGATTGTGCTGACGTTTGGCCGCGGCCATTTTCGAGGCGTACCAGAACAGGCCGCCGGCGGCGATCATGATGACCACCGAACCGGCCACCGCCCAGCGCAAGGCACGGGGAGGGGAGGCCTGAGGAGTATTAGGCTTTGACATGGATGCCCTTATTGGCTGGAAACGGAAGACGATTGCGCGGAGCGCTTGGGGGCGGGAGCCGGATAAAAGAACATCACCAGCGCCACCACCAGGTAAATCAGATACGCCCCGAGTGTGCTGACGGTCGGCGCATCCTGATAACCGAACATGCCGGCCAGCACCGAGCCCAGCGGGCCGTCCATCGGCAGCGTCGCGCTGAAGTCGAACAGCACGGTTTGCAGGTGATTCCACAGCCCGGCTTCATGCAGGGCTTGCACGGAATTGGCGAGAATCCCGGCGGCCACCACCAGAATGAACAGGCCGGTCCATTTGAAGAACGCCGAAAGGTTGAGGCGCATGCTGCCGCTGTAGATCAGGAAGCCGACGATGATCGCCAGAATCAGCCCGAGCAGGGCACCGATCGGCGCGCCCGGTCCTTCGCTTTGCTGGAACACCGCGAGCAGGAAGAACACCGTTTCCAGACCTTCGCGAGCGACAGCGAAGAAGACCATGGCGATCAGCGCAATGACCTGATGCTTCGAAGAGGTCAGCGCGTGATCCAGCGAGGCTTGCAGCGAATGCTTGATCGAACGCGCGACCTTGCGCATCCAGAACACCATGGAGCTGAGAATGCCCACGGCCACCAGGCCGACGATGCCTTCGAACAGTTCCTGCTGCTTTTGCGGGAATTCGGCACTGACCAGTTCCAGACCGCCACCGACCAGCAGGGCGAGGGCGGCGGCGAGGAATACGCCGATCCACACGGCGGGCATCCATTGGCCACGGCCAGTCTGTTGCAGGTAGCTGGCGATAATGCCAACGATCAGCGCGGCTTCAATGCCTTCGCGCAGCATGATCAGGAAGGGAACGAGCATTCGGTATCCAACAAGTCATTCGAAGAGGTTACAAGTTGTAACATAATGAAAGTCATTCTCACATGACATTCATTGACATAAACCTGAACAGTTGCTGAACGACCTCAATTTTTGCCTCGCATTGATCCTTGTAGGAGTGAGCCTGCTCGCGATGGCGTCGTATCAGTCAGCGCTGATTTTTCAGACCCAGCGCTATCGCGAGCAGGCTCACTCCTACAGGGGGTTCGTGTTGAATTCGCCACCTGCGGTAATATGCCCACCACTCAAAAACAACAAGGTTCACCGCGCTCCATGTCGGAAAAAGACACCATCGCCGTTCAACTGGTGCGTGAAGCGCTGCTGCAGAGTTGTGCCCCGGGCGTGGCCACGGAAGAAGTGTTGAACAAGGTCGGGATTGATCCGGCGTTGCTGCAAACCGAGCAGGGCCGGGTGCCGGCCTCGCAGTACGCCAAGCTCTGGCGCTTGTTGGCTCGGCGCGGCGATGACGAGTTTTTCGGTATGGACCCGCGCAAGCTCAAGTCCGGCAGCCTCGAATTCCTCTGTCGCAGTGCGATGGCGCAACCGACACTGGCAGCGGGTTTGAGCACGGGGTTGAGTTTTCTCTCACTGATGCTGGAGCGCATGCCGGCGCAACTGGTGCACCAGCAAAGTCTGGCGGAAATTGTACTGCTGGAGGACGACGCCGAACCGCGCCGCGCTTTCACCTATTTCACCTATTGGATGATTGTCCACGGCGTCGCCTGCTGGCTGGCGGGGCGGCGGATTCCGATTCTGGCCATTGAATTGCGTTGCCCAGAGCCGGATTTCACCGATGACTACCGGGTGATGTTTTCCGAAAACCTGCGGTTCGATCGGTCACGCACGCGGATGATCTTTTCTGCCGATTGCCTTGATCTGCCGATCAAACGTTCCGCCGAAGAGTTGAAGCGCTTTCTGGCCCATGCGCCGGCCAACATTCTGGTGAAGTACCGCGACCCGGAAAGCCTCGCCAGTCGGATCAAGCAGGATCTGCGGCAATTGCCCGCTGAACGATGGCCGGAAACCGAGGCGCTGGCGCAACAGTTATGCATGTCGGCCTCGACCTTGCGCCGGCGCCTGGCCGAGGAAGGGCAGACCTATCAAGGCCTCAAAGACAGCGTGCGCAAGGAATTGGCGATTATCTGGCTGGCGGAACCTTCGATCAGTTTTGTCGAGATTGCCAGTCGATTGGGGTTTGCCGATGCGAGTTCGTTCTATAAGGCGTTTCGCAAGTGGTCGGGGTCGAATCCCGGCCACTACCGCACGCTGATCCTGAATGAGGTTGTCTGATCCAACACATCCCGACGCTTGATCGTTCCCACGCTCTGCGTGGGAATGCCTCAAGGGACGCTCCGCGTTCCAGCTCTGGAGCGGACGCAGAGCGTCCAAGGCTGCATTCCCACGCAGAGCGTGGGAACGATCAGTGTGGTAGCAGTCTTGGCCAAACCAGTCAGCCACTTTGATAGCTTTGACCATTGCCCCAACCCCCACACAGCGCGACTATCCCTCTGTTGTTTACGCTTCCCAGCCTAATAAAAAACAGAGGGATTCTGGCAATGCGCGATTACTTGTCTGCCACCGCACAGTTCAACTATCAGCACACCGTGGATGCCGCGCTCAGCGGTACGCTTGAGGCGCTCAACGCCTGCGTCGAATGCTGCGACCGCCATGCCTTGCCGGGGCGTATTGCGCTGTTCTGGGAAGGCCGCGATGGCGCCAGTGCGACGTACACCTTCAGTGATCTGCAGGACAAAGCCGCGCGTTTTGCCAATTTCCTTCTCGCCCAGGGCGTGCAGAAGGGCGACAAGGTCGCCGGCCTGCTGCCGCGCAACATCGAATTGCTCATCACCGTGTTCGCCACCTGGCGCATCGGCGCGGTGTATCAACCGCTGTTCACCGCGTTCGGCCCCAAGGCCCTCGAACATCGCCTGAACAGCTCAGGCGCCAAAGTGGTGGTCACCGACGCGGTCAACCGGCCGAAACTCGCTGAAGTCGCTGATTGCCCGACATTGGTCACCGTCGGCGGCACCAAGGGCCAAGGCATCGTCCGTGGCGATTTCAGTTTCTGGGCCGAATTGGCCAACCATTCCAGCGTCTGCGAACCGGTGTTGCTGACCGGTGAAGACCCATTTCTGCTGATGTTCACCTCGGGTACCACCGGCCCATCAAAGGCGCTGTCAGTACCGCTCAAAGCCATTGTCGCGTTCCAGAGCTACACCCGGGACGCCGTGGATCTGCGCCCGGAAGATTCGTTCTGGAACGTCGCCGATCCGGGCTGGGCCTACGGCATCTACTTCGGCGTGACCGGCCCGTTGTCGATGGGGCACCCGATCACCTTCTACGATGGCCCGTTCACCCTCGAAAGCACTTGCCGGGTGATCAACAAGTACGGCATCACCAATCTCACCGGATCGCCAACGGCTTATCGTTTGTTGATTGCCGGTGGCGATGAGTTCGCCAAGTCGATCAAAGGCAAGCTGCGCATCGTCAGCAGCGCCGGCGAGCCGCTGAACCCGGAAGTGATTCGCTGGTTCGCCGACAATCTCGACGTGGTCATTCATGACCATTACGGCCAGACCGAACTGGGCATGGTCCTGTGCAACCACCACGGCCTCGACCACGCGGTGCACGTCGGCGCCGCCGGTTTCGCCTCGCCGGGCCACCGTATCGTCGTGCTCGATGACCAGTACAACGAACTCGGTGTCGGTCAGCCCGGCATTCTTGCCATCGACCGGCCGCAATCACCGATGTGCTGGTTTGGTGGCTACGAAGGCGCGCCGACCAAGGCGTTCGTCGGCGATTACTACCTGAGCGGCGACACTGTCGAGTGGAATCCGGACGGCAGCATCAGCTTCGTCGGCCGCAGCGACGACGTGATCACTACCTCCGGCTACCGCGTCGGCCCGTTCGATGTGGAAAGTGCGCTGATCGAACACCCGGCGGTGGTCGAGGCGGCGGTGGTGGGCAAACCCGATCCGGAGCGCACCGAACTGGTCAAAGCCTTTGTCGTGCTGAGTGCGCAATACCGCGCCGCGCCGGAGCTGGCCGAAGAGCTGCGCCAACACGTACGCAAGCGTCTAGCCGCGCATGCGTACCCCCGTGAAATCGAATTTGTCAGCGAATTGCCCAAGACCCCCAGCGGCAAATTGCAGCGCTTTATCTTGCGCAACCAGGAAATCGCCAAGGCTCAAGAGGCTGCGGCGCATAACGTTTCAGCTTGAATCAGGAAATACAGTCATGCAGATCGAGAACAAGGTTTTTATCGTCACCGGCGGCGCATCCGGCCTCGGTGCGGCCAGCGCTGAATTGCTGGTGAGTGCCGGCGCCAAAGTGATGCTGGTGGACATGAATGCCGAAGCAGTCGCCGCACAGGCTCAGCGTCTGGGCGCGCAAAGCGTGGTTGCCGATATCAGCAATGAAGCCGCTGCTGAAGCCGCCGTGCAAGCGACCGTCAAAGCCTTCGGCAGCCTCAACGGTCTGGTCAACTGCGCCGGCATCGTCCGTGGCGAGAAAATTCTCGGCAAGAACGGCCCGCATGCGCTGAGCAGTTTCGCGCAAGTGATCAACGTCAACCTGATCGGCAGCTTCAACATGCTGCGTCTGGCCGCTGCGGCCATCGCCGAATCCGAGGCCAACGCTGATGGCGAGCGTGGTGTGATCATCAACACCGCATCCGTCGCTGCATTCGACGGCCAGATCGGCCAGGCGGCGTATTCCGCTTCGAAAGGCGCAATCGCCAGCCTGACCCTGCCGGCCGCCCGCGAACTGGCACGTTTCGGCATCCGTGTAATGACCATCGCCCCAGGCATTTTCGAAACGCCGATGATGGCCGGCATGACCCCGGAAGTTCGCGAATCGCTGGCCGCCGGCGTGCCGTTCCCGCCGCGCCTGGGCAAGTCTGCGGAATACGCTGCGCTGGTTCGGCATATCATCGAAAACAGCATGCTCAACGGCGAGGTGATCCGTCTCGACGGCGCCTTGCGCATGGCCGCCAAGTAAGGAGGATTTGTCATGACTATTTCCAACGATCCGATTGTTATCGTCAGTGCCGTGCGCACGCCAATGGGCGGTTTTCAGGGCGAACTGAAAAGCCTTACCGCGCCGCAACTCGGTGCTGCTGCAATCAAGGCTGCGGTTGAACGCGCCGGTGTCGCCAGCGACGCGGTTGATGAAGTGCTGTTTGGTTGCGTATTGCCTGCGGGACTCGGTCAGGCGCCTGCGCGTCAGGCCGCTTTGGGCGCCGGACTGGATAAATCGACCCGTTGCACCACCGTCAACAAGATGTGCGGCTCAGGCATGGAAACCACCATTCTGGCCCATGACATGCTGATCGCCGGCAGCGCCGACGTGGTGATTGCCGGCGGCATGGAAAGCATGTCCAACTCACCGTATCTGCTGGATCGCGCGCGCGCCGGTTACCGCATGGGCCATGGCCGCGTGCTTGATTCGATGTTCCTCGACGGCCTCGAAGATGCCTACGACAAGGGCCGCCTGATGGGCACCTTCGCCGAAGACTGCGCCGAGACCAACCACTTCAGCCGTGAAGCGCAGGATGCGTTTGCCATCGCTTCGACCACGCGCGCGCAGCAGGCGATCAAGGACGGCAGCTTTAAGGACGAAATCGTCCCGCTGACCGTGACCGTTGGCAAAGAGCAGGTGCTGATCAGCCATGACGAACAGCCACCGAAAGCCAAACTGGACAAGGTTGCCTCGCTGAAACCAGCATTCCGCGAAGGCGGCACGGTGACGGCGGCGAACTCCAGTTCAATCTCTGACGGGGCGGCGGCGTTGGTGCTGATGCGTCAGTCGCAGGCGCAGAAGCTGGATTTGAAACCGTTGGCCGTTATCCATGGTCATGCAGCGTTCGCCGACACCCCCGGCCTGTTCCCGGTGGCGCCGATTGGGGCGATCAAGAAGCTGATCAAGAAAACCGGTTGGTCGCTGGGTGATGTTGATCTGTTCGAGGTGAACGAAGCGTTTGCTGTGGTCGGCATGGCGGCGATGACGCATCTGGAAATCCCGCATGACAAGCTGAACGTGCATGGCGGCGCTTGCGCGCTGGGCCATCCGATTGGCGCGTCCGGTGCGCGGATTCTGGTGACGTTGCTCTCAGCGCTGCGCCAGCGCAACCTCAAACGCGGCGTGGCAGCGATCTGCATCGGCGGCGGCGAAGCCACGGCCATGGCCGTGGAATGCGTGTATTGAGCCCAACACCAATCCCCTTGTAGGAGTGAGCCTGCTCGCGATGACGTCGTATCAGTCACCACTGATTTATATGACCCACCGCTATCGCGAGCAGGCTCACTCCTACAGGGAAAACGGTGCGACTGATATTTAAGGATTCACCATGATTCCCAACGAAGACCAAACCCAGATCCGCGACATGGCCCGGCAGTTCGCCGAGGAACGCTTGAAGCCGTTCGCCGCCGAGTGGGATCGCGAGCACCGGTTCCCCAAGGAAGCCATCGGCCAGATGGCTGAGCTGGGCTTCTTCGGCATGCTCGTGCCGGAACAGTGGGGCGGTTGCGACACCGGTTACCTGGCGTACGCCATGGCCCTGGAAGAAATCGCTGCCGGCGACGGCGCCTGCTCGACGATCATGAGCGTGCACAACTCGGTGGGTTGCGTGCCGATCCTCAAGTTCGGCAACGATGATCAGCGCGAACGTTTTCTCAAACCGCTGGCCAGTGGCGCGATGCTCGGCGCTTTTGCATTGACCGAACCCCAGGCTGGTTCCGATGCCAGCAGCCTGAAAACCCGCGCACGGCTGGAAGGCGATCACTACGTGCTTAATGGCTGCAAACAGTTCATCACTTCGGGGCAAAACGCCGGGATCGTCATCGTCTTTGCCGTGACCGATCCGAGCGCCGGCAAGCGCGGCATCAGCGCGTTTATCGTGCCGACCGATTCACCGGGCTACAAAGTTGCTCGCGTCGAAGACAAACTCGGCCAGCACGCCTCAGACACCTGCCAGATTCTTTTTGAAGATGTAAAAGTGCCGGTAGCCAATCGATTGGGCGAAGAGGGCGAGGGCTACAAGATTGCCTTGGCCAACCTCGAGGGCGGCCGCGTCGGCATCGCTTCGCAATCGGTGGGCATGGCCCGCGCGGCGTTTGAAGCGGCGCGGGATTACGCCCGTGAGCGCGACACCTTCGGCAAGCCGATCATCGAACACCAAGCTGTCGCTTTCCGCCTCGCCGACATGGCGACGCAGATCGCCGTCGCGCGGCAAATGGTCCATTACGCCGCCGCTCTGCGAGACAGTGGGCAACCGGCACTGGTCGAGGCATCGATGGCCAAACTGTTCGCTTCGGAAATGGCCGAGAAAGTCTGTTCGATGGCATTGCAAACCCTCGGTGGATACGGTTACCTCAACGACTTCCCGCTGGAGCGCATCTACCGCGACGTGCGCGTCTGCCAGATCTACGAAGGCACCAGCGATATTCAGCGCATGGTCATTTCGCGCAATCTTTAAGAAGGAATTTTTATTCATGACGTACGAAACCATTCTGCTCGAAACCCACGGCCGCGTTGGCCTGATCACCCTCAATCGCCCGCAGGCGCTGAACGCGCTGAATGCGCAACTGGTCAGCGAAGTGAACCAGGCCCTTGATGCGCTGGAAGCCGATGCGAACATCGGTTGCATCGTCCTCACCGGTTCGAAAAAGGCCTTCGCCGCCGGTGCCGACATCAAGGAAATGGCCGAGCTGACCTACCCGCAGATTTACATGGACGATCTGTTCAGCGACAGCGATCGCGTGGCCAACCGGCGCAAGCCGATCATTGCCGCCGTTAACGGTTTCGCCCTAGGCGGTGGCTGTGAACTGGCATTGATGTGCGATTTCATTCTGGCCGGCGACAACGCCAGATTCGGCCAACCGGAAATCAACCTCGGCGTGCTGCCGGGCATGGGCGGCACCCAGCGCCTGACGCGCGCGGTGGGCAAGGCCAAAGCCATGGAAATGTGCCTGAGCGGGCGTTTGATCGATGCGGGGGAGGCCGAGCGCTGCGGCATCGTCGCACGGATTGTGCCGAGCGATGAGTTGCTCGATGAGGCGCTGAGGGTCGCGGCGGTGATCGCCAGCAAATCGCTGCCGATTGCGATGATGATCAAGGAAAGCGTGAATCGTGCCTTTGAAGTGAACCTGACTGAGGGCGTGCGCTTCGAGCGTCGGGTGTTCCATGCGGCGTTTGCCACGCAGGATCAGAAGGAGGGGATGGCGGCGTTTATTGCCAAGCGTGAGGCTGAGTTCCAAGGCAAGTAATGCGCGGGTCTGACTGACGCCTTCGCGAGCAGGCTCGCTCCCACATCAGGTTCTCGGCGTTCACAAAACCTGTGTTCACTTGAGATCCCTGTGGGAGCGAGCCTGCTCGCGAAGCTTTTAAGGCTTGATGTACATCAAAATCAAAAGCCCCTCACCCTAACCCTCTCCCGGAGGGAGAGGGGACTGATTGGGGGATATTGATGATCTGCGCCGACCTGAAAGAACTTTACTGAATCCCTGATCGACCTGGTTCATCCAATCGATAATCGACGCGGTCTTTCAGGTCGATGCATAACGCCAGATACCTCGGTCGGCCCCCTTTCCCGGAGAGCGAAGGCTGCGGAGGTACGCTGACCTGAAGGTGCTTTATTGAATCCATAATCGACTCAATCTTTCAGGTCGATGTATAACGCCAGACACCTCGGTCGGCCCCCTCTCCCTCGGGGAGAGGGCTGGGGTGAGGGAAAGGGGCCAACACCATTACAACTGATAGTTCTTCAGCTCCCGCGCAATCACCATCCGCTGAATCTCGCTCGAGCCTTCATAGATCTGGGTAATCCGCGCATCGCGGTAGTACTTCTCGACCGGATAATCCTCCAGATAGCCATACCCGCCATGAATCTGGATCGCCGACGAGCAGACCTTCTCGGCCATTTCCGAAGCAAACAACTTGGCCTGCGAAGCCTCTGACAAGCACGGTTTGCCCGCCGTTCGCAGCCGCGCTGCATGCAGGATCATCAGCCGCGCCGCGTTGATCTGCATGTGCATATCGGCCAGCAGGTTGGCGATGCTCTGGTGCTCATTGATCGGTTTGCCGAACTGGATACGGTCGCGCGAATACACCAGCGCCGCTTCAAACGCCGCACGGGCGATGCCCAGTGCCTGAGCCGCGATGCCGATGCGTCCGCCTTCAAGGTTGGACAGGGCAATCGCCAGACCCTTGCCGCGCTCGCCGAGCAGATTGGCCTCGGGAATGCTGCAGTTGTTCAGGGTCACCGCGCAAGTATCGGAAGCGCGGATGCCCATCTTGTGTTCAGTGCGATCAACGATGAAACCGGCGGTATCGGTCGGCACCAGAAACGCCGAAATACCTTTCTTGCCCAGGTCCGGATCGGTCACCGCAAACACAATCGCCAGCTTCGCCCGTTTACCGTTGCTGACAAATTGCTTGGAACCGTTGATCACCCACTGGCCGTCACGCAGTTCGGCGCGGGTGCGCAGGTTGTGCGCTTCGGAGCCGGCCTGCGGTTCGGTCAGGCAGAAGCAGCCGATGGTTTTCCCGCTGGCCAGATCCGCCAGCCAGGTCTGTTTCTGTGCTTCGCTGCCGTAGTTGAGCACCGGGCCGCAGCCGACCGAGTTGTGAATGCTCATGAATGCGCCGGTCGCGCCATCACCCGCAGAAATTTCTTCCACGGCCAAGGCATAGGCCACGTAGTCAACGTAGGTGCCGCCCCATTCCTCGGGCACCACCATGCCGAGCAAACCGAGTTCGCCCATTTTCGCGACGAGCGCATCGTCGATCCAGCCAGCCTTCTCCCAGGCCTGCGCGTGCGGTGCGATTTCGCCACGGGCAAAGTCCCGGGCCATGTCGCGGATCATCACTTGTTCTTCAGTCAGTTCGAGATCGTGCATGGCTCAGCTCCCGCTCTCATCAAAACCGTGGAAGAAACTCGCGACATGCGCAGCGTCCAGCGCAGCAAGAGTCGGCGGGTTCCAGCGTGGTGACTTGTCTTTATCGATCAGCAGGGCGCGCACGCCTTCGATCAGGTCGCCACGGGCGAACCACTGGCGATCCAGATGCAGCTCCAGCGCGAAGCAATGTTCCAGGCTCAGGTGCCGACCGCGCCGGAGCATTTCCAGGGTCACGGCCATGGCCAGCGGCGAACGGGTTTCCAGCAGGTTGGCGGTGGTGGTCGCCCATTCATGGCTGTCGGCAACGGTCACCGCGCGCAATTGCTCGACCATGCTCGGCACATCCGGCAGGGCAAAAAAATGATCGATGGCCGGACGCAGGGCCTCAAGCGGCGCATCGGGCAGGGTCTGCACGGCGTGTTTGGCCAGCAGGTTCTGCAGCGCCTTGAGCGGCGTGTCCTGCCATTCCATCTGGTCGAGTCTTTCGTCGAGCAGCGCCAGTTTGCTGCTGTCCAGATACCAGTCCGCCAGGCCGCAATACAGCGCATCGGCGGCACGGATCTGCACGCCGCTGACGCCCAGATAAATCCCCAGCTCACCGGGAATGCGCGGCAGGAAATAGCTGCCGCCGACATCGGGGAAATAACCGATGGCCACTTCCGGCATCGCCAGTCGGCTCTTCTCGGTGACCACGCGCAGATCGGCGCCTTGTACCAGGCCCATGCCGCCGCCGAGGACAAATCCGTCCATCAGCGCCAGCACCGGTTTGCGGTAGTGATGAATCGTCAGGTCGAGGGCATATTCCTCGACGAAGAAATCTTCGTGCAGCGTGTCGCCGCTTTTGAAACTGTCGTACAGCGAGCGAATGTCGCCACCGGCGCAGAAGGCCTTTTCACCGGCACCGCGCAGAACCACTGCATGCACATTGGCGTCAGTCGCCCAGGCGTCAAGTTGCTGTTGCAGCAAACGCACCATGTCGAGGGTGATGGCATTGAGACCGGCGGGGCGATTGAGGGTCAGGTGACCGATGTGGTTGCGAACCTCGGCCAGCACTTCGTTTTGCGTGGCATCCATGGACTGGGTCCGCGGGGATGAAGCCTGAGCTGTCATCAGTAACTCCCTGCTTTTATTGTCTTTATTCGAGAAGCTCGCGCGCGAGCGTTACCGGATCGTAACAGTGCAAATTTGCCTTGTACAACGGGGATATGTGCAGGGCCTGTCTGCGTTTTTACCTTACCCGAAATATACGCGGACTCATGTAGGAGCTGCCGTAGGCTGCGATCTTTTGATCTTGAAAAACAGGATCAAAAGATCGCAGCCTGCGGCAGCTCCTACATAAGGGGTCAGGTGAAGGTCGCGGTAATGCTGCGGCGTTTGGCGTGCAGTTCGCTGGCGTGGATCAACTGTTCCAGATCCTCGGGAGTGATGTCGATGAAGGCTTCCATGTCGGCCAGTGCCAGCTTGAGGTCTTCGGCGGTGATTGCCTGATTGTCGACCGGGGCTACTGCGGGCGCCGGTTCAGCGGGGCGTTTTGGGTAACGAATGCGCGTCAGGTTGTTATAGGCGAGGGCACTGAGCAGCATGCACGCGGCACCGAGCATCACCGGTTCCATGGCTTTCCAGTCCATGGCAATAGTCGCAGGATCAGCCAGCACCAGCGTCAGCGCCAAAGCGCCCGCCGGTGGGTGCAGGCAACGCAGCCAGCACATCAGAATCAGCGCCATGCCCGCCGCCAGACAGGCGCTGCCCAGGGTTCGGCCGAGTACGTGAGCGACCAGCAGCGCCACGACACCGGCACACAAATACCCGCCGAGAATCGACCACGGCTGGGCGAGGGCGCCGGAAGACACGGCAAACAGCAACACCGCCGAAGCTCCCAACGGCCCGATCAGGTGATAAGCGACGTCATGGCCGAACACCTGCGCGCACAAACACACACTGAACAGCGTGCCCAAGGCCATGCCGATGGCGGCGCGGCTCCATTCGGTTGGGCGGGTGTTTATGGCAGCGGGCAACCAGCGAGCGAGCATGTGAAACTGATCCTTCTACAAAATCCGGGCAAAAAAAAGGACTTGTCCGGCATATCCGGAAAGCCCTCGAAGTGTTCCAACATTGGGGGAGGAACGCACACAGTGTGCCGTTCAATCTCGATGCTGACAAATTCATATAAATGCAGTTTGAGTGCATTATTATTGCACTGAAGCCACGCGGCGACCGCTGGCGACACACAAATAGCCGCCGACCGCCGCCAATGCGCTCAAGGCATAGAACATCATCGGCGCCGGCGTGTGCATCAGCAGAAACCCGCACATTACCGGGCTTGCAGCGCCGCCGAGTGCCGCCAGATTCTGCGCGCCGTAGTAACTGCCGCGCAGTTCCTCGGGGGCGAGCGTGTCGACGAAGAGGAAATCCGCCGGGTAAATGATCATCTCGCCGAGGGTGAAGATGAACATCGCCACGCACCAGCCGATGAGGCTGTCGGCCATGCTGAAGCCGATCAGCCCGAGGATGAACAGCGCGGTGCCGCCGGCGATCCACTGGCGCAAGTGTTCGCGCTTGAGGAATCGGCCGATCTGGTATTGCAAGAGGATGACCGTGATCGCGTTGCAGGCGAGCAGGGCGGCCATGGTGTCGAGCGTTTGTTGCTGGGTGTGGGTGGCCAACAGGTATTGCGACAGGTACAGGGTGAAGCGCCCGTGCACCAGCGTGCTGAGCAGGCAGCCCAGGGTAAACAGGATCATCGTGCGGTCGTTTTTCAGGATGATCAGGGTGTTCAGAAAGCTTTGCGGCTGGCTGACCGGGACGATCGGATTAGGCTCTTTCGCTGCGCCCACCAGCAGAAAAATGCTGCCAATGGCAATCGCGCCGGCGACGATAAACGGCGCCGAAGGCTGGATACCGGCAATCACCACGCCGATCATCGGGCCGACGGCGTAACCGATGTTGGTCAGCGTGTAGTTGAGGGAAAACGCCTTGACCCGCTGGCCCACCGGCAGGTTTTCACTGAGGATGGCTTTGGAGCAGATGAGGAACAGCGCCGACGCCGTTTCGCTGATGATCAACACCAATGTGACCAGGTACAGATTCTGCGCGAAGCTCAGCAGGATCAGGCCGATGCCGCTGGAGAGCATGGTCAGTATCAGCAACTGACGCTTGTCCAGCCGATCAATGATGTAACCCCCGTACAGCGACAGCAACGTCGCACTGAATACCGCGATGCCCAACAGCAGACCGACGTCTTGCGGGTTGAGGCCGAGCTTGTTGCTGAGGAACAGGGTCAGTAGCGGGCTGATCAGGGCGCGGCTGATGACGACGGTCAGCGAGCTGATCATCAACCGGCGGATGAAGCGCGAATAGGTGGCCACGAAGAGGTCAATGTCCTTATTTCAAATGCTTGGCGGGCGTGCGTCATCCTCCCCGCGCAACCATCACCGGTCAAGCCGCCACACCACAAATCCTCTGTAGGAGTGAGCCTGCTCGCGATAGCAGAGTGTCAGGCAACATAGGTTAGGCTGACCCACCGCTATCGCGAGCAGGCTCACTCCTACAGGGGATTTGTACTGATATCAGGAGAGGGGCAGGGCCATCGCGTCAGCGAGCCTTGCAAGGCGAATGATCATATTCATGTAGGAGCTGCCGCCGGCTGCGATCGTTTGATCGGGATTCAAAAAAACAAGATCAAAAGATCGCAGCCTGCGGCAGCTCCTACAAGAGGCTTCAAGCGACGTCGGACTCATGCGGCCACTGTTGCAGCGGGATCGGCAATTTGCGCGATTCGCCACGGCCCATCGGGAAGTACTGGAAACCGTTGCGCGCCAGACGTTCGGCGTCGTACAGGTTGCGCCCGTCGAAGATCACCGGGGTGTTGAGGCGCTGCTTGATCAAATCGAAATCCGGCGCTTTGAACTGCTGCCATTCAGTGCAGATGATCAGTGCGTCGGCGCCGGGCAGTACCGATTCCGGCGTGCCCATCAGCATCAGTTTCGATTCGTCCGGGTAGAGGTTCTGGGTTTCCTGCATGGCTTCCGGGTCGAAGGCGCGCACGCTGGCACCGGCCGCCCACAGTTCTTCCAGCAGCACACGACTTGGCGCATCACGCATGTCGTCGGTGTTGGGTTTGAACGCCAGCCCCCAAAGGGCGAAAGTCTTGCCGCGCAGATCTCCCTTGTAGAACGCGTTGATGCGCTCGAACAACTTGTGTTTCTGCCGCTGGTTGATCGCCTCGACCGCTTGCAGCAAGTCGCTGGAGCAGTGCGCTTGTTCAGCACTGTGGATCAACGCACGCATGTCTTTGGGGAAGCACGAGCCGCCATAACCGCAGCCCGGGTAGATGAAGTGGTAACCGATGCGCGTGTCGGCACCGATGCCCTGGCGTACCGATTCGATGTCGGCGCCCAAGTGTTCGGCGAGTTCGGCGATCTGGTTGATGAAGCTGATCTTGGTCGCCAGCATGCAGTTGGCGGCGTACTTGGTCAGTTCGGCGCTGCGCAGGTCCATGAACATGATGCGGTCGTGGTTGCGGTTGAAAGGCGAGTACAGGTCGCGCATTACGTCGCGCACCTCATCACCTTCACAACCAATAACGATGCGGTCCGGACGCCGGCAATCGGCAACCGCCGAGCCTTCCTTGAGAAATTCCGGGTTGGAGACGATATCGAACTGCAGCAGGCGACCGACCTTGATCAAGGCCTTTTCGATATGCGTGCGCAACGTATCGCCAGTGCCCACCGGCACCGTGGATTTCTCGACGATGATCAACGCCTGCTCACGATGACGGGCAATCGCGTCGCCGACCGACAGCACGTAGCGCAGATCCGCCGAGCCGTCCTCCCGCGACGGCGTACCGACGGCAATAAACGCCACCCGAGCGTGCTGCACGGCGAGTTTTTCATCGGTGGTGAATTGCAGGCGTTTCGAATCGAGACCTTCGCGCACCAGGCTGGCCAGCCCCGGTTCGAAAATGCTGACATGACCCTGGCGCAACAGGTCGACCTTCTTCTGGTCGATGTCCATGCACACGACATCATGGCCGACCTCGGCCAACACAGCCGCTTGCACCAGACCGACGTAACCGCTGCCAAATACTGTGATTTTCATGGAGCACTCCTGAATGCGGGCGCACGAGCCGGACGCGTGTTGATGGTGATGACCCCGAGCATGACCAGCGCCACGCCCAGCGATTTGCTGAAACTGAAGGATTCGTTGAACAGCGGCAGACTGGCCGCCAGCAGGTACACCAGCGCGTAGCTGATGCTCAGCAGCGAGTAAGCGCGGCCCAGCGGCAGATCGCGCAGGGCGGCGAGCCAGCAGAGCATCGACAGGGCATAGGCGAAGATCGCCGCAATGACCACGGCCGATGCGCGCAGGTCGAGGCTTTCGATGTGCAGCCATTGTTCTGGTGCGGGCAGACGCGTCATGCTCCAGCGCATCGCGAGTTGCGCGGCGCTGACCAGCAAAACGCTGCCGAGGGCGAAAGTGATTCCGCGGCGCTTGTTCATGTCTGTTGCCCCAGCAAAACCACGCCGCCGATCACCAACGCCACGCCGAGCCAATGCTGGCGGTCGATGGGTTCGCGGAAGACGAAGCGGGCGATCAGGGTGATCAGCACAAAGTTGAGGCTGAGCATCGGGTAGGCGATGCCGACTTCCAGGCGCTGCAACACCACAAGCCACACCAGCAAGCCTGAACCGAGGGCGAACAGCGCCAGCCACAACCACGGCGAACGCAGTTTGTCGGTCCACGTCGACTCGACCCCGCGCCAACTCTCCACGGCGTACTTTTGCGCCACTTGGCCAAGGCAGGTCAGCAGGCACGCGGCCAACAGCAGCAACAGGCTCATGACGCCACCTTCGGCAGGATCATGATCACCAGGTTGCCCTGCTCAAAACGGACGCCGTCCTTTGGCAACTTGTCGATTTCGTCCAGTTCGTCCTGCCCCTTGACGCGCATCACCACGCCGACCGAACCGCTGCGGCGCGCCTCACGCATCCACTGTTGCACTTGATCGAAGTCAACCCGTTGTTGAATGCCGTCAGGATAGGCAAGGCCATATTTCAATTCGCCTATCGTGTTGTACAACGCGACTTGCGGTGTTTTCAGACGCCAGGCCAGCGCCGACGCCGCGCCCAGGTCGTTGCTCAGCAGGTGGTCGGTCTGTGCCAGCTCGGTGAGGTGATGCTTGATGAACTGATCCGGCATCTTGTTGGCGACCACCGATCTGGGCATCGCTGCCGGCAAAACGGCGATCAGCAACAGGCTGCCCAGCGCCGGCGCCGCCCAGCATTGCAACGGCAGAAAGGCTTGCAGCAGGTTGGCGATGATCCAGCCGATCAAGGCAATGAACACCAGCACCATGCTGTGCAGTTCGTGGTCGTACACCGGTTTGGTCAGTTGCAGATACACCAGGGCAATCAGCGTGACGATGCCCAGCAGCAGATTGAGCACACCATTGATGCTCAGCGCCCGACCTTGTTCCAGACGCAAGCGGTCGGCCAGCGCATTGCCGAGCAGCAACGCCAGCGGCAGCAGGCACGGCAGGATGTAGGTCGGCAATTTGCCGTTGCTCAGGCTGAAGAACAGCAGCGGCATCAGCAGCCACAGCAGCAAAAACACGACTTTGGGCTGAGTTCGGGTCTGCCAGGCTTGTTTGAATGAAGTCGGCAGCAATCCCGCCCACGGCAAACTGAACGCCACCAGCAGCGGCAAGTAGAACCACCACGGCGCATCATGCTGGGCATCGTCACCGGCAAAGCGGCGGATGTGTTCATGCCAGAAGAAGAACCGCCAGTAGTCCGGCTCCTGCGCATGCACCGAGAGCACCCACGGCAAGCTGACGACGATTGCGATGGCAATCGCCACCGGGCCGTACATCAGCAGTTCACGCCAGCGTTTTTGCCAAAGCATCCACGGCAAGGCGATCAGCACGGGCAGCAGCCAGGCGAGAAAACCCTTGGTCATGAAACCCATGCCGCAGGCCAGCCCCAGCACTGCCCAGGCAACCATTCGCTTGCCGCTGGTTTGACTGTCGATGGCAAACCACAGCGCCACCAGACTCAGGTTGACCCAGAAGGTGAATTGCGGATCGAGGTTGGCGTAACCGGCCTGACCGGCAACGATGGTGAAGCTCATGTAGAGCAGCGCGCAAACAAAGCTTTTGTGCGGCTCGTTCCACAAGCGCCGGGCGATCAGATAGCACAGCAACACGCTCAACCCGGTGCTCAGTGCCGAGGCGAAGCGTACGCCAAACAGGTTTTGCCCGAACAACTCTTGCCCGAGTGCAATCATCCAGTAGCCGGCAATCGGCTTCTCGAAATAGCGCAGGCTCATGAAGTGCGGCGACACCCAGTTGCCGCTCAGCAGCATGTCCTGGCTGATCTGCGCGTAGCGAGATTCATCGGGAATCCACAGGCCATGCGTACCCAGTGGCAGCAGGTAAGCCAGCAGACCGATTCCCAGCAAGAGCAACGGCAATGCCCAGCGTTTGGTCATGCGCCTTGCACTCCCAGCCAGCCTTCACGACCATCGAGCGCGCCACGTTGCACGCGGCCCACGGGCAAGGTGTTGAAGAACTCGGGCAACAAATCGCCCAGCGGAGTGAAGTCGATGTGGCGCTGACGCGCAGCGGCCAGCAGTTGACGAAATTCTTCAGCCATCAGAATCCCTTCGACCTCGGCATGAATGGTGTAGACGTTGAGCTGTTGCGCACGGAAGTGATCGAGAATGAAACCGTTGAAATCCCGCGCCGCAACGATGGGGCCGACGACTTCATCGAAGGTCGGCAGGTCCACCGGAATCTGCGGCGTGCCCGGCGTGCCGTCGGCCAGCATCGGACGAAACAGCCGCGAGCCCCGGCAATCGCTGTTGTAGCGAAAGCCGAAGGCTTGCTTGGCCTCGATCACGCGCTCGTCGGCACGCCAGCCGGTGGCGGCCGAACACTCGACTTTCGCGCCGAGAATGTCGCTCAAGGTGTCGACGCCCTGACGGATCTGCTCAATCAGTTGTTCGTTGCTCCAGCGCCCGGCGTTGGCTTGCCAGCCGTGGTGATCCCACGCATGCAGGCCAACCTCATGACCGGCATCGCGGGCCTGACGCATCAGGTGCCCGAGATCACGGCCAATCGGTTTGCCCGGCCACGCGGTGCCGGCCAGCAGAATGTCCCAGCCATACAGGCCGGCGGCGTTGGAACGGAGCATCTTCCAGAGAAACTGTGGGCGGATCAGGCGCCACAGATGCCGGCCCATGTTGTCGGGGCCGACACTGAAGAAAAACGTTGCCTTGATCTGCGCCTCGTCGAGCATTTCCAGCAAGCGCGGCACACCTTCACGGGTGCCGCGAAAGGTGTCGACGTCGATGCGTAGTCCGGCCTGCATCAACCTGCCTCTTTGTTAGAGAGCTCCGCTTGTTCGAGCATCGCCTCGCGCAAGAAGAAATCCAGCGTATTGGCAATGGTCTCGCGCATTTCCACGGTCGGCGTCCAGTCGAGCAGGCGCTTGGCGTTGGCGATGCTTGGCTTGCGGTGCTCGACGTCCTGATAACCGGCGCCATAGAACGCCTTGCTCTCGACGTCGCGGAAACCGGCGAACGGCGGGAAGTTGCTGCGCAGCGGATGCGCTTCGAACTGGCGCAACAGCTCTTCGCCCAGTTGACGAATACTGGCCTCGTTGTCCGGGTTGCCAATGTTGATGATCTGACCGTTGCAGACGTCGTTGTCGTTGTCGATGATCCGCGCCAGTGCCTCGACACCGTCAGCGATGTCAGTGAAACAGCGCTTCTGCTCGCCACCGTCGAACAGGCGGATTGGCGTGCCTTCGACCAGATTGAGGATCAATTGGGTGATGGCGCGGGAGCTGCCGATGCGGGCCGAATCGAGTCGATCGAGACGCGGGCCCATCCAGTTGAAAGGACGGAACAGGGTGAAATTCAAACCCTTGGCGCCGTACGCCCAGATCACTCGATCCAGCAATTGTTTGGAGACGGAGTAAATCCAGCGCTGCTTGTTGATCGGGCCGACCACGAGGTTGGAGGTGTCTTCGTCGAAATGTTTGTCCTGGCACATGCCATAGACTTCCGAGGTCGACGGGAAGATCACGCGCTTGTTGTACTTGACGCAGTAGCGCACCAGTTTCAGGTTTTCTTCGAAGTCGAGCTCGAACACGCGCAGCGGGTTGCGGGTGTATTCGATCGGCGTGGCGATGGCCACCAGCGGCAGGACCACATCGCACTTCTTGATGTGGTACTCGATCCACTCGGAGTGAATGCTGATGTCGCCTTCGACGTAGTGGAAGTGCGGATGGCTGCGCAGGCGGTCGATGGCGTCGGAACCGATGTCCAGGCCATAGACTTCGTAACGGTCATCACGCAGCAGGCGCTCTGACAGGTGATTGCCGATAAAACCGTTGACCCCAAGGATCAACACTCGGGTACGACGCGGCGCACGACCGGATTCAGCGCCGCGCAGCAGCGAGCCGTCGACCAGACCCAGCTCATTGGCCAGTTGCGGGCCGCTGAGGAACAGACCGGTGTCGTTGCGTTGACCGGAGAGGATCACCAGCGAATCTTCACCGCAAGCAATGCGCAGCGGATCGACGCTGATCACCCGGCCCGGCGCCTGACCGTCATTGCCTTTGACGACTTCCGCGCTCCAGACGATCAACTTGTGTTCGCCGACGGCGCAGAACGCACCCGGATACGGTTGGGTGACGGCGCGGACCAGATTGAACAGCTGCTCGGCAGGTTTTGACCAAAGCAGCTTGCCGTCCGCCGGCGTACGACGACCGTATACGCTGGCTTTCGATTCGTCCTGCGGGGTTTCGCTGGTCTTGCCTTGCAGCATCGCTGGCAAGGTGTCGCGCAGCAGATCGGTGGCGGCGATGCGCAGTTTGCCGTGCAGGCTCAGCGCGGTGTCGCTGCGCTCGATGGCCACGGATTGCTGGGCAACGATGGCGCCGGCATCGGCACGTTTGACCATGCGGTGCAGGGTGACACCGGTTTCAGTTTCACCGTTGACCAGCACCCAGTTCGCCGGGGCACGGCCACGGTAGCGCGGCAGCAACGAGCCGTGCAGGTTGAACGCGCCGTGTTTTGCGGTGGACAGCAACGATTCGCCCAGCAGGTTGCGATAGTAGAACGAGAACACGTAGTCCGGATTGAGCTTGGCAATCCGCTCGATCCACAGTGGGTGGTTAACGTCTTCCGGGGCGTGCACCGGAATGCCTTTGCGTGCGCACAATTGCGCAACCGATCCGTAGAACGCGTTCTCTTTCGGATCATCGGCGTGAGTGAATACCGCGGCAATGTCATAGCCACTGTCGAGCAGGGCTTGAATGCCGGCGCAGCCGATATCGTGATAAGCGAATACAACAGTTTTTGCGCTCATGAGAGAACCTGATCATTGGAGGAGAGACCGTCGACGGTGATGGCGCGCGGCGGCATGGCGGGTTGGCCGCGCAAGACTTTTTCAACGAAGAAACGCGGGCGGGCACGCACGTCGCTGTACATGCGCCCGAGGTATTCGCCGAGCAGGCCCATGCCGATGAACTGGCCACCGGTGAACACGAACAGCACCGCAAACAGTACAAACATGCCGTCCCCGGCCCAGCCGGCACCGAACACCAGGCGCAACACGATCAGGGCTGCGGCGAACAACACGCCGAGCGCGGCCATGGCGAAGCCGACGATGCTCAACAGGCGCAACGGGGTGGTGGTCATGCAGGTGATCAGGTCGAACATCAGGTTGATCAAACGCATCGGGCTGTACTTGGAATCACCGTGTTCACGCTCGGCGTGGGCCACGACGATTTCCGTGGTGTGGCGAGCGAAGCTGTTGGCCAGAATCGGGATAAAGGTGCTGCGTTCACGGCAGGCGAGCATCGCGTCGATGATCGTGCGGCGGTAAGCGCGAAGCATGCAGCCGTAGTCGCTCATGGCAACGCCGGTGGAGCGCTGTACGGCGAGGTTGATCAGTTTCGATGGATAGCGGCGCAACGCCGAATCCTGACGATTGCCGCGCACCGTGCCGACGACGTCGTAACCCTTTTCGGCTTCGGCGATCAGACGCGGGATTTCTTCCGGCGGGTTCTGCAGGTCGGCGTCGAGGGTGATCACCACGTCGCCTTTGCACTGTTCGAAGCCGGCCATGATGGCCGCGTGCTGACCGTAGTTGCGGTTAAGGATGACCGCCACGAATGGACTGTCTTCGCGGGTCGCGGCTTCCTCAAGGAGGTTGGCAGAGTCATCACGGCTCCCGTCGTCGATCAGGACGATTTCATAGTCGTAACGCAGCATCCGGCATGCCGCTTCGGTACGGCGCAGCAGTTGCGGCAGGCTGTCCTGTTCGTTGTAGACCGGGATGACGATCGACACACAGCGGATCGGATAGGGTTTCACAGGCGTTTATCCATGAGGGTGGCGATGGCCCCGACCACGCGATCAAGGTCCTGATCGGTCATGTCGGGGAACAACGGAATCGAGCACAGCCGCGCCGAGTTCCATTCGGTGTTGGGCAGGTACAGGTGAGGGTCACGCTGGCGATACCAGGTGTGCAGGTGGGTGGCGATGAAATGGATGCCGGTGCCGATGCCTTGGTCCTGCAAGCCTTTCATGAAAGCTTCGCGGTCCATGCCGCAGCGCTCGCTGTCGATGCGCAGGATGAACAGGTGCCAGGCGTGGGTTTGTGCGTAGGCGGGCAGGGCCAGCGGTTGCACCGGCAGGTCTTCGAGTTTTTGCCGGTAGGCAGCGGCCAGTTCGGTGCGGCGGGCGTTGATCGCGTCCAGACGCTCCAATTGCACCTGGGCAATCGCGGCGTTGATGTCGGCGAGGTTGTATTTGAAACCCGGTTCCATCACTTGCGCCTGCGGCTTGCGGCCACCGGTCAGGCGATCGTAGGCGTCAACCCCCAGACCATGGAACTTGAGCATGCGCACGCGGCTGGCCAGCGCTTCGTCGTCGGTGACGAACATCGCGCCTTCGGCACAGGTCATGTTCTTGATCGCGTGGAAGGAGAAAATCGCCGTGCCTTGCGCGCCGACGTGACGGCCCTTGTAACGGGTGCCCGCGGCGTGGGCGGCGTCTTGGATGACGGCGATGCCGTGCTTGTCGGCCAGCGCATACAGCGGATCAAGATCGAATGCGGCGCCGGCGTAATGCACCGGGATGATCGCTTTGGTGCGTGGGGTGATCGCCGCTTCGATGCGCGCAGCGTCGGTCATCAGCGTGTCACGGTCGACGTCGATGAACACCGGTTTGGCGCCGAGCAACGAGATCATGTTGGCGGTCGACACCCAGGTTTGCGAAGGCGTTATAACTTCATCGCCCGGGCCAATGCCCAAGGCGAGCAACGCGATATGCATGCCACCGGTGGCCGAAGAAAGTGCTATGGCATGTTTGCAACCGACATAAGCGCCGAACTGTTCTTCGAGTGCCTGACATTCAGGGCCAGTGGTAATCCAGCCAGAACGTAATACTTGTGCAACGGCGGTTATTTCCTCTTCGCCGATACTCGGACGCGAAAACGGCAGGAACGCTTGACTCATAAGAACCTCGGGGCGACAGCCATCCTTCAGCCAATTGTCTGAAAAACACGGGATTTCAAGGGTTTGGGATACCGACCGGGGAATGCCTGATTGACTTTTAAGTCCACGGACGGCAGGTTGTAGGCCTTTCGGGGCAACCTGTTGTAATTAAGGTTATGCCGCTTTTTGTGAAAGGAACATCAAAATACGGTTGGCCATTCGTCTATCTGTAAGCCATACAGCCACCGTTCAGACTTCTTCCGTTTATCGGCACTTTTAATAGAAAAGTCCTACAGAAGAGTCGCTCCTTATATAAGTTTCTTTGCACTTTCAGTTTGTTTTGTTGAACTGTTTTCTATTCAAGGCCGTTTCGTTTGATTGACTTGTCGAGTACTGAATCCACCCCGTCCACCACTAATCCGCTGACGATTTATCTGGCACGCCTGGCGCCTTCCAGCCAATTGACCATGCGTTATGTCTTGCAGGACGCAGCCGACCGCCTCGGTTTCGAAGACGTCGACATCGAGGAAATCCCCTGGCACGGATTGCAACCCGAAGACGTCGTGGCGCTGGTGGCTGCGTTGCGCGCCGACGGCTATGCGCCGAACACCTCTTCGCTGTATGTCAATGCCGTGCGCGGGGTGATGAATGAAGCCTGGCGCATGAGTCTGATCAGCCAGGACCATCTGCTGAAGATGCGTTCGGTCAAAGGCATTGCCGGCACGCGCTTGTCTCAGGGGCGCAATTTGAAGCGCACCTTGATTCACGAACTGATGGAAGTCTGCGCCGCCGATCCGCGCCCTCAGGGACTGCGCGACGCAGCGGTGATTGCGCTGTTGTACGGCACCGGCATGCGCAAATCGGAATCGGTGGATCTGGATTTGAATCAGGTCGACTTCAGTGAGCGCAGCCTGACCGTCACCGGCAAGGGCAACAAGCAACTGATCAAGTACGCACCGCAGTGGGCGTTCGCCAAGCTGGACGCGTGGCTGGAGTTTCGTCGCGGGCAGCTCAAGGAGGGCGAGCGCGACGACACCTTTCTGTTCAACCGCATCCGCCGTGGCAGCCACATCACTCGTGAGCGCATCACCAAACACGCGATCTATTACATTGCCCGTCAGCGTGGCACTCAGGTCGGGGTGAAGATCATGCCCCACGATTTCCGTCGTTCGTTTATTACCCGGGTGATCGAAGAACACGACCTGTCGATCGCGCAGAAGCTGGCGCACCACAGCAACATCCAGACCACCGCCAACTACGATGTGCGTGATGACAACGAGCGGCGGCGGGCGGTGGATCGCTTCGATCTGTAGGCCCCGTCAGGACGGGGAAGGGCAGGTGCGAGCGTTGCCGGTTGCCGCCCGACTGATCTGCTCGGCCAGCCGTTTGACGTTGTGCTGCTGGGCGCCCACCAGATCATCGATGGTCGGGCCGGACGGTGTCTGCAGGGTCGAACGGCAGGTCAGCAAGCCATTGTCAGTGGCGCCGACGGGACGCAAGCGCCATTTGGCGTCGATCAGGCCGTACTGACCGGGGATCGAGTCGAAGCGTTGCACTTCGATGCGCACCGAAACGTTGCCTTGGCCACTGGTATTGCTCAGTTGATCGGCCAACGCACCGCGCAACTCATCCGCCAGTGTCGCCCCCCACCAATCGGTTTCCAGAATCGCCAGGCCGCTGTTGCCCTGGCGGATAACGATTTGCGCACGGTCGACCTGCGGCGGTACGGTGATGGCTTCAATCGGGATTTGCGCCCCGGGGCGGGCGCTGCCCAGTTGCACCGGCGTCAGCGTATGAAAGCTGATCGGGTCGCTGCGGCAGGCGCCGAGCAACAAGCACGCAGCGAGCACGGTGATTTTCAGCGGTACAGCCATGGTTAAGCTCCTGTGCTCAATTGCGTGGCGGTCCTTTCAGGTCCAGCGGCGCTGCGTTGTCTGGGCGACCGCGAATCAGCGATTCCGGATGGCGACCAAGGTAATCCGAGAGTTCACGCAGGGAGCGCGACATGCGCCCGAGTTCGTCGAGGGTCTCGGTGAGCTTTTCGCGTTGCGGTGAATCTTCGGCCAGGGTCGAGCTGGCGGACTGTAGGGTTTTGCTGACGTCGGCGAGGGTGTTTTGCACGCCTGGCAAGGTCTTCGCGTTGAACTGGGTCAGGCCTTTGCGCAGTTCGACCAGGTTGCTATCGAGGTTGCTGGCAATGCGATCGACTGGCAGCTTGTTGAGCTTGTCGACCACGGCTTCGAGTTTTTCCTGCAGTTGCTCAAGGCTGCCCGGCACGGTCGGGATCATCACCGGGCGCAACGTCGGATCGAACGCGACTTTCTCGGCTTTCGGGAAGAAGTCCAGGGCAACGTACAGCTGCCCGGTCAGCAGATTGCCGCTGCGGGCCTGCGCACGCAGGCCATTGTCGATAAAGGTACCGATCAGACGAATCCCGGCCGCTTCGTCGTTGGGGTCATGCTTGAAGGCAGTGAGCATTTTGCCGTAGGCCATGCCCAGGCGCTGCGGGTAAATGACGATGCCGACGTTGAGCGGGAAGCTGCGTTTTTTCGCATCGAAATCCAGATTGATCCCGACCACCCGGCCGATCTCCATGCCAAGGAACTCCACCGGCGCATCAACTTTCAGGCCGCGCAGGGATTGGTCGAAGCGCAGACTCAAGTATTGCGCCTTGCCGTTGGGCGGAGCGAGGGCAGTGCTCTGTTCGGCAAACAGTTCGAAGCCTTTGTCTTCGGCTGCTGCGACGTCGTTGGGGCTGTATTCCGGGGCACGGAAGGCGATGCCGCCGACCAGCAGGGTCGAGAGCGACTCGGTCTTCACCGCAAAGCCGTTGGCGCCGACATTGACGTCGATGCCGCTGGCGTTCCAGAAACGCGTGTTTTCGGTGACGAAGGCATCGTTCGGCGCATGGATGAACACTTCGATATTGACGCCTTTGCCGTCGGGGTCGAGGGCGTAAGTGACGACTTGGCCAACCGGAATCTTGCGGTAGTAAACGGGGGAGCCGATGTCCAGCGATCCGAGGTCCGAAGCATGCAGCATGAAACGCTTGCCGGGTTCGCCGTAGGTAATGGGGGGCGGGTTTTCCAGGCCTTTGAAGTGCTTGGCGCGGGCATTGGACTGGCCGATGTCGGCACCGATGTAATCGCCGGAGAGCAGGGTGTCGATGCCGGAAACACCGCCAGCGCCGATCCGTGGGCGCACGACCCAGAACTGTGAGTCTTCACGGGTGAAGGTTTCGGCCTGTTTGGCCAGCTTGATGGTGGCGTTGACGCTTTTCTGGTCATCGCTCAACTCGACATCCGTGACCTGGCCGACAACCACGTTGCGGTACTTGACCTCGGTTTTGTTCGCCGTCAGCCCGCTGCCGGTCTTGAAGGTGACCACGATGGTCGGGCCTTCCTGCAGGATGTTGTGCACCACCAGCGAGATGCCCACCAGCACGGCGACAATCGGTACGATCCATACAAGTGAAATGCCGAAACGGCGGGTTTTGACTGGGGCCTGGCCAGGTGCTCGCGGCTCGTCGGTGGCTGACGACTTCATCCATGTCCTCCTCGATTGATTGGGCACTGAGCGTCAGGAACGCAAAAGCACCTCATCAATATAGAAGTGCTTGGCGATAGAGCAAATCTGTATAGCGCACGCGCCGTGATTCCCCTGTAGGAGCTGCCGCAGGCTGCGATCTTTTGATTGATCGTTCCCACGCTCTGCGTGGGAACGCAGCCGGGGACGCTCTGCGTTCCAAACAAGGTCAAAAGATCGCAGCCTGCGGCAGCTCCTACAGGGATTTGGGGTTTAACCGAGCATTTCCCGCAGCCGATACCAGAACATCCCCAGTGCCAGCAGTGGCGAGCGCAGGGCCGTGCCGCCGGGGAAGGTCATGTGCGGCACGCCGCTGAACACGTCCATACCTTGACTGTGTCCGGCGTGAATGGCCTCGCCGAGCAGTTTCGCGCACCAGTGCGTCACGTTCAGGCCATGCCCGGAATAGCCCTGTGCGTAGAACACGTTCGGGTGTTGCTTGAGCCGACCGACCTGCGGAAAGCGGTTAGCAGTGATGCCGATCTTGCCGCCCCACTGGTAATCGACGCGCACGTCGGCCAGTTGCGGGAACACCTTGAGCATCTTCGGGCGCATGTAGGCGGCGATGTCCGCAGGATCGCGACCGGAATAGTGGCAGGCACCGCCGAACAGCAAGCGCCGATCGGCCGAGAGCCGGTAATAATCGAGGCCGACTTTCTGGTCGCACACTGCCAGATTGTGCGGAATCAATTGCGCGGCGCGCGCCTCGGACAACGGTTCGGTGGCGATGATGTAACTGCCGGCCGGCAGCACTTTGCCACTGAGTTGTTGTTCGAGTTCATCCAGATGCGCATTGCAGCCGAGCACCAGGCTGCCGGCACGCACTGTGCCATGGGCGCAGCGCACCTGCACCGTCGCGCCGTGGATAATTTCCAACACCTGACTTTGCTCGAAGATCTGCACGCCCAGCGCTGCTGCCAGACGCGCCTCGCCTTGCACCAGATCCAGCGGGTGCAGGTGGCCGGAGCCCATGTCGACCAGGCCACCGGCATAAATGTCGGAGTTCACCACTTGCTGGCGAATCTGCTCAGGGCCGATCAGGCGGGTTTCGTGGGCGTAGCCGAGTTCAGCGAGGTCAACCCGTTCGTCCTTGAAAGCATCGAACTGCGCCTTGGTGTTCGCCAGATCGCAGAAGCCCCAGCTCAGGTCGCACTCGATGCCGTTGTCGCCGATGCGCTGGCGTACCAGCTCCACCGAATCGATGCCGGCGCGCTGCAAGTAACGCACGCCTTCCTGACCGACATACTTGGCGAATCCGTCGACGTCATGACCGATGCCGCGAATCAACTGCCCGCCATTGCGCCCGCTGGCGCCCCAGCCGATGCGCCGCGCCTCGAGCAAAATCACCGAGAGCCCGCGCTGAGCCAGTTCGATGGCGGTGTTGACCCCGGTGAACCCGCCGCCGATCACGCAGACATCGGCAGTCAGATCACCGTCCAGCGTCGGATACGGTGTGGTCGCCCGCGCTGACGCTGCGTAATACGAACGGGCATGTTCCTGGGTGTACTGATTCATTTGTTCGACTTCACTTTGCTCCAGGACCGGGTCATCAGACGCATGATCGCTTGGGGCGGGGTAGTAGAGATGTAGAGCTTGTCGAGGACTTCTTGAGGCGGGTAAACCTCAGGGTTGTTGACCAAATCCTGATCCATGTACTGCTTGGCGGCCGGGTTCGGGTTGGCGTAACCGACGGACGCGCTGACCTTGGCGATCACTTGTGGATCGAGCAGGTAATTAATGAAGGCGTGGGCTTCTTTGGTGTTGCTGGCGTCAGCGGGGATGGCCAACAGATCGAACCAGAGGTTGGCGCCTTCTTTCGGAATGGCGTAAGCGATGTTCACGCCGTTCTTGGCTTCCTTGGCGCGGTTGGCGGCCTGGAACACGTCGCCGGAATAACCGAAGGCCACGCAGATATCGCCGTTGGCCAGATCCGACACGTATTTCGACGAGTGGAAGTAGGTGATGTACGGACGGATGCTCAGCAGTTTGGCTTCGGCTTTCTTGAAGTCTTCCGGGTTCTCGCTGCGCGGGTCCATGCCCATGTAATTGAGCACGGCGGGAAAGACTTCGTCAGCGGAGTCCATCATCGACACGCCGCACTGGCTGAGCTTTTTCAGGTTCTCAGGCTCGAACAGCACGGCCCAGGAATCGATGTGGTCGATGCCCAGCACTTGCTTGACCTTGTCGACGTTGTAGCCGATGCCGTTGGTGCCCCACAGGTACGGCACCGAGTGCGCGTTGCCCGGATCGTTTTTCTGCAGCAGTTCAAGCAGCTTCGGATCAAGGTTCTTGAAGTTCGGCAGTTGCTCGCGATCCAGTTTGAGGAACGCGCCGGCTTTCACCTGACGGGCGAGGAAATGGTTGGACGGCACGACCACGTCGTAGCCAGTGCGACCGGCGAGGAGCTTGCCTTCAAGGGTTTCGTTGGAGTCGAAAACGTCGTAGATCACCTTGATCCCGGTTTTGGCCTGGAAGTCGGCGAGGGTGGTTTCGCCGATGTAGTCGGTCCAGTTGTAGACGCTGACCTGGGGTTGAGCTTGGGCTACCGCGCTGAACAGCACGCTCAGGGCGACCGGGAGTACGGATTTCAACAGACGCATTTCGACACCTCTTCTTAGAATGATCGTTCCCACGCTCTGCGTGGGAATGCCTCAACGGACGCTCCGCGTTCGGCTTTGGATGGGACGCGGAGCGTCCCGGGCTGCATTCCCACGCAGAGCGTGGGAACGATCGACATAGGGGATCTTTTAGCTTGGGTTACACGCTGAGCATCAGGAACTCACGCTCCCACGAGCTGATCACGCGCTTGAAGTTTTCATGCTCGGCACGCTTCACCGCGACATAGCCACGCACGAACTTGTCGCCAAGGTATTGCGCGACGGTTTCGCACTCTTCCATTTGCGTCAGCGCTTCTTCGATGGTGATCGGCAGGCGCAGGTTGCGGCGTTCGTAGGCGCGGCCTTGTACGGCGGCGCTTGGCGCGATGCCTTCGACCATGCCGATGTAACCGCAGAGCAGACTCGCCGCGATCGCCAGGTACGGGTTGGCGTCGGCCCCCGGCAGACGGTTCTCGACGCGCATGGCTTCAGGGCTGGAGGTCGGCACACGCAGGCCGACGGTGCGGTTTTCTTCGCCCCATTCGACGTTGACCGGTGCCGAGGTGTCCGGCAGGAAGCGGCGGAACGAGTTAACGTTCGGCGCGAACATCGGCAGCACTTTCGGGATGTACTTCTGCAAACCGCCGATGTAGTGCAGGAACAGCTCGCTCATTTGCCCATCGTCATTGGCGAAGACCGGCTTGCCGGTGTCGATGTCGACCACGCTTTGGTGAATGTGCATGGCGCTGCCCGGCTCATCGCCGATTGGCTTGGCCATGAACGTCGCGGCGACGTTGTGCTTGAGCGCCGCCTCACGCATGGTGCGTTTGAACACGGTGATCTGGTCGGCCAGATCCAGCGCGTCGCCGTGACGGAAATTGATTTCCATCTGCGCCGGGCCGTCTTCATGGATCAGTGTGTCGAGATCCAGACCTTGCAGTTCGCACCAGTCGTAGACGTCTTCGAACAGCGGATCGAATTCGTTGGCGGCATCGATGGAGAACGACTGCCGACCGCTTTCCGCACGGCCCGAGCGGCCCAGCGGTGCTTTCAGCGGCAAGTCCGGGTCTTCGCAACGTTGGGTCAGGTAGAACTCCATTTCCGGCGCAACAATCGGCTTCCAGCCCTTGTCGGTGTAGAGCTGCAGGACTTTCTTCAGCACGTTGCGCGGCGACAGTTCGATCGGATTGCCGAACTTGTCGAAAGTGTCGTGGATGACGATGGCGGTCGGTTCGATCGCCCATGGAATCACGTAGACCGCGTCAGCCACTGGCTTGCAGACCATGTCGATGTCGGCAGGATCGAGCAGGTCGTAGTAGATGTCGTCGTCGACAAAATCCCCGGTTACCGTTTGCAGCAGCACACTTTCCGGCAGGCGCATGCCTCGCTCATGCTGGAACTTG
>Ga0160444_100132_pt1 | contig 77861 bp, 70 predicted proteins | sample HID1972K_E1MG_FD_108232 | JGI IMG/M metagenome (GOLD analysis project Ga0160444, IMG submission 108232) | Enriched pill bug-associated microbial communities from UW Madison campus, WI, USA - HID1972K_E1 MG | ecosystem: Host-associated > Arthropoda: Insects > Digestive system > Unclassified ... | reverse complement strand
GATCTCGCTCTACTTCAGCAGCCAGAAACTGCTGCCGGCCAAGACCCGCGCCTTCGTCGACCATGTCATCGGCGCGTTCCGCGAACAGGATCTGGCGCGGCGGTTGTCGGCGAACAGCTGATGCGCAGCGTGTCCGTTTCGGGCTGTCGAAGCGCACCGTGGCCATGCTGCGCAACGTGGTCGCCGTCACGATCAGCGCACTTGCCGGATCGCAGGCGATGCTTCGGCGATCGACGCGATGATGCTGCCCAGCAGCCGATGCAGATCGTTGCGGTGGCCGCTGTGGGCGGCGGAAGCGCGCTCGTCCGAGGTCATGACGACGGTCAGCCCGAGCCGCGGCACGAGGTAGAGCATCTGCCCGCCGTAGCCCCAGCCGTACCGAACGTCCTCGCCGCCGATCCGCGCCAGGAACCAGGCGTAGCCGTGCCCGTCGCCGGTCCAGGGCGACTGCGTACGCAACTGCCAGGAGGCGGCGATCCACTCGCGCGAGACCAGGCGCTGGCCCGTCGGCGTCACACCGCCGGTGCGGTAGAGCTCGCCGAAGGCCAGCAACGCGCGCGGGCTCATGGCCATTTCGTTGCCGCCCATGTAGATGCCCTGCGGATCGCGCGTCCAACTGGTGATCTCGAAGCCATCCAGCGGCCCCAGCCACTCCCGGGCCAGCTGCAGCGTCGAGCGTCCGCTGCGCCGCGTCAGGATCGCCGAGAGCAGGTGCGTGGAGCCGGTGGAATAGATCATCCGGCCGCCTGGCTCGTCTTCGAAGGGGCGCGCCAGAGCGGCCCGTACCCAGTTGCGGCTGCCGACCCAGGCACCGTAGCCCGGTCCGGAGGTCGAGCCCAGTCCGGCCTGCATCGACAGCAGGTGGCCGATCGTCAGCCGCTGCAGGCGAGGATCGGATTGCGCCGGAAGTTCCTGCGCCAGCAGCGGCGCAACGCGCTGGCCGGTGCCTTCGAGTACGCCCTTGTCGATCGCGATACCGACCAGCGCCGACATCACCAGCTTGGACGCCGACTTGATGTTGGTGGCGGCGGTGGTCCTGTGTCCCCGGTAGCCGCGCTCGGCGACGACCTGCCCGTTGTGGGCGACGATCACCGTTTCCAGGGGCGCGAGCGCGCCGGCCTGCTCGAGAATGCTGTCCAGCGTGACCGCCGGCCGTGCGTCCGCGGCACGAGCCGGGACGACCGATGCCAGGATCGCGGCAAGGGCCAGCGTGCAACGCGCCAGCATTCCGAGTGCGCTGCGTGGAGGGATGACGACGTACACGATCATGGATGGGCTGGCTGGGTGGGCGGAAACAGCGAAAACGCTGCCGCCATGCACCGGGTCTCTTCCCCGGGACTACGCCCGAACAGCCGCTTGAACTCGCGGTTGAACTGGGAGGGGCTTTCGTAGCCCACGCGCGCGGACGCGGCCGCCGCCGTCAGGCAGTCGCGGATCATCATCAGGCGTGCCTGATGCAGCCGGATGGACTTGATGTACTGGATCGGCGATGTGTGGGTGACCGCCTTGAAGTAGGTGTGAAACGCCGCCACGCTGAGGCCGGCATCGCGCGCCAGACCGCCCACGTCCAGCGGTTGCGAATACTCGGCGTGGATACGCCGCAGCACCCGGGACACCCGACCGAAATTCCCCTGCTGGCCCAACGCGGCGCGGATGGCACCGCCCTGCTCGCCGATCAGCACGCGATAGCACATCTCCCGCACGACGGCAGGTGCCAGCACCTTGGCCTCCAGGGGGGCACTCAGGGCTTGGAGCAAACGCAGCGTCGCGTTCTGCAAGGGTCCGTCCAGCGGTGTGGACACGATGCCTTGCGGCGGCGCGGCCGGGTACTTTCCTGCTTCGGCCAGTGTCATGACCAGGTCGGCGACGGCGGTCATGTCCAGGCGGATCGACACCGCCAGCATGGGGTGCTCGGGGCTGGCGTCGGTTTCCGACGAGAACGGCAGCGGCACCGACAGCACGAGATAGTGCTGCGCATCGTAGCGATAGACCCGATCGTCCAGATAGCCGCGCTTGTGTCCCTGGCACACGATCACGATGCTTGGTTCGTAGAGCACCGGTGTGCGCGCGACCGGCTGGTCGGAGCGCAGAAAGCGCACGCCTTCCAGCAGTGACTGGGTATAGCCCTCGTGGGGCGCCAGCCGCAGCAGCAAGGCGCTCATGCGCCGTTCACATTCCGTGGAGGTCATGCACGGTCCAGCTTTCCAAAAGGATGGCTTCATCGTACATGGGTCGGTCGGCAGCGTGAGCCCAAAAGCCGCGTCCGGAATAGGAATAGGCAATCTTCATGGAGGAACGGATCTGCACCTTCGTGCCGATGCTGCCTAGCATTCCCAGCCGAGAGAGTTCAACCGATACGAAAGGAACGGCGTCATGTCATCGATCGCAAACAAAGTCATCCTGATCACCGGTGCCAGCAGCGGCATTGGTGAAGCCACGGCCAAGGTGCTGGCCAGCGCGGGAGGCACCGTCATGCTGGGCGCTCGCCGCACCGAGCGGCTCGACGCGCTGGCGCGCGAGATCGTGCAGGCCGGCGGCAAGGCCCGCTTCCGCCGGCTGGACGTGACCTCGCGTGAAGACACGCAGGCGTTCGTGGACGAGGCCCTGGCGGTGTTCGGCCGCGTCGACGTCATCATCAACAACGCAGGCGTGATGCCGCTGTCGCCGATGGCATCGCTCAAGGTCGACGAATGGGACCGCATGGTCGACGTCAACATCAAAGGCGTGCTGTACGGCATTGCCGCCGTGCTGCCGGTCATGAACCGGCAGGGCCATGGGCAGATCATCAACATCTCCTCGATCGGCGGGCTGCGTGTGGTGCCGACGGCGGCCGTCTACTGCGCCACCAAGTACGCGGTGCGTGCGATCTCCGACGGGCTGCGGCAGGAGAACGACAGGATCCGCGTCACCTGCGTCTATCCGGGGGTCGTGGAATCGGAGCTGGCCGGCACCATCACGGATCCCGTGGCAGCGCAGGCGATGGAGACCTATCGCCAGATCGCACTGAAGCCCGACGCGATCGCCAACGCCCTTGCTCACGTGATTGCACAGCCCGCCGACGTCGACACGAGCGAGATCGTCGTGCGCCCCACCGCCAGCGTTTGAGGAGCCCGGTCATGAGCCTTCGGTTCCCATCCCCTTTGCGCGCGACGGTCGCTGCGCTGACCCTGGGCGCGCTCTCCACCATGTGCACGATGGCCGTCTCCCAGACGGTGCAGGAGCGGATGCAGCGTGGCGATGCCACCGTCCTGCGCCTGAACAACGGGCAGACGCAATCCAATCTCGAGCGCATGCGGCAAGAGTTTCCGTTCCTGGCCGAGGCGACCGAGGCCTACGCCCTGGGCGACGTGTGGTCTCGCACGGAACTCGACGGCCGCACCCGCCAGTTGGCGGCCGTTGCCGCCTTCGCGGCGATCGGCGAGACGGTCTTCATGAAAGTCCACGCCGGCTACGCGTTGAACATCGGTGTGAGGGAGGACGAGCTGAAGGAAATCATCTACATGGTGACGGTGCCGGCGGGCTTCCCGAAGGCGATCCGGGCGTCGCAGGTTCTGTCCGAGCTGTTTGCCGAGCGCCGCGCCGCGGGCGTCAAGCCGCCGCAGGGTGCCAATCGATGAAGGGCGTGGCGCTGCGGCATCGTTTCACCCGGGCGCACGGCCTGCCGAGGTTGCGGCGACCATGTCGCCGGAGCATTCGCCGCGCGGCGTGACCCGCTACTCGACCTGGATGTTGAGACTGGAGATCAGCTCGCCCCAGCGGTGGCGGTCGCGTCCGATCATGGCAGCGAACTCCTCGACCGGCACGGCAAGGGGGACGGAACCCAGCACATGCAGCCGATCGGAAAGCGCCGGGGATGCAACGGCGCGCGACAGGGTCGACCTGAGAGTCGCCAGTGCTTCGGCGGGCGTTCCTGCCGGTGCCATCAGCCCGTACCATGCCTGCGCATCGAATCCCGGAATGACGGTTTCTCCGAGTGTCGGCACATCGGGAAGCTGCGGGATCCGGTCCTTGCTCGTGACTGCCAGTGCACGAAGCTTGCCGCCCTGGATGTGGGGCAGGGATGTCTGCACGAGATCTGCGACGAACGCCACCTGGTTGCCCAGGAGATCCTGGACGGCGGGTGCGGTGCCCCGGTAGGCGACGTGGACCAGATGCAGCTTCGCCTCCTTGCCGATGAGCTCGGGCACGAGATGGGTCAGCGTCCCAGGTCCGCCGGACCCATAGGCAAGACCCGCTGGCGCCCGGCCGGCTTCGACCAGGTCTGAGATGCTGCGCATCGACGAATCGGCGCGCACGACGATGACCAGGGGGCTGGACGCGACACCGCCGACGGGGATGAAATCTTTCTGCAGGTCGTAGCGCAGTCCCTTGATCAGCAAGTGGCTGTAGGCATGGCTGACGGCGGCCATCAGCAGCGTGTGCCCATCGCGAGGCGCCTGGAGGATCGCGTTCGCCGCGATGCCGCCGCCTGCCCCCGGACGATTCTCGACGACGACGGACTCCTTCAGCGCTTCCGCCAGCATCCCTGCGACCTGCCTGGCAAGAATGTCCGTGATGCCGCCCGCCGCAAAGGCATCGACGATCTTGACCGGACGCGCCGGAAAGGGCCTCGCTTGGGCGAAGACGCTGGCCCCCAGGGCGCTTGCCGCGAGGGAGATCAGAACCGGCCGTCGGCCGCACGAAGGGAGTTTCAACGCTATCTCCTTGATGTTTGCGGAGGCCTCGGCATGCACAGACAGGCAATGCTGTTGACATCCATGGTCTCATAATCGATGATTAATTAATCATCGATTATTGTCAAGAGACATTCACGACCTTGGCGCCCCTTGTCGTCGGCCCCATTCGCCAGCCCCTGCCAGGTATTCACGAACCGCCCATGAAATTCACTTCGCTCCACCGCTTGCCAGCCACCGAACTCTCGGATCGCATCTGGAAAGGGGAGATCACCTCCCGGCAGGCCACCGAATCCATGCTGGACCGCATTGCGGACCTGGACGGCACGCTGAGGAGCTATCAGCTGGTCACGCGAGACCTGGCGCTGGAACAGGCCGGGCGAGCAGACGAGGCTGTCGCCCGCGGGGTACGCCTGGGGCCGCTTCACGGCGTCCCGATCGCGGTCAAGGACCTCTGCTTCACGCGTGGCATCCCGACCGGCGCGGGCACCGCCGTCCTGCAGGACTGGTGCCCCGGTTTCGACGCAACCGTCGTGCAGCGGCTGCGCGACGCCGGCACGGTCCTCCTGGGAAAGCTGAAGATGACCGAAGGCGCCTGGGGGGCCTATCACCCCCGGATTGCCTCGCCGGTGAATCCCTGGAACGCGGACTACTGGACCGGTCACTCGTCCAGCGGATCGGGTGTGGCCACTGCCGCTGGGCTTTGCCATGTCTCCGTAGGCTCGGACACGGGGGGCTCCATCCGCTATCCCGCGGGCGCAAATGGACTCTATGGACTGAAGCCCACGCGGGATCTCGTGAGTCTTCATGGCATCTTTCCGATGGCACCGTCGCTGGACCATGTCGGACCGATCGCCCGGTCCGTTCGCGACATTGCCGCTGTCCTGAGCGTGCTGGCAGGGGAGGATCCGAGCGATCCGGCGTGCCTGCCCCGACCATCGGCCGACTATCTCGGCCGCCTCGAGCCGCCGCGGGGTGGGGCTGCGATTGCGACCCTGTCCGGCAGCGCGCGGGCAGAGATCCATGCCGAGGTCCGGGACGCCCTCGAGAGAGCGGAATCGACGCTGGCCGCGTGCGGTGCCAAATTGCACGCGGTACTCGGACTGGAGGACTTCAAGGAGGCGGCGCGCGCGTGGGTTCTGCTGGCCGCACCAGAAATCGCGCGTGCGCACAGTGCCTACTACGAAGTTCACAAGAAATGCTACGGGCGCTCATTGGCCAATCTCATAGAGATCGGCCTGCAGATGCAGGCGACCGAGATGGCGGCGGCACTCGAGGTCAGACGACGGGTCGTCGGTCATCTTCAGGCCCTCTTCGGGACGTACGATTTCCTCTTGCTTCCCATCCAGCCCATGGCGCCCCCCAGGGCGGAACAGATCGTCAAGCGTTCTGCCGAGGTCGATCGCTCCGGTCCTGCGATGTGGTTCACCGCGCCGTTCAATCTTTCGGGGCATCCGGCACTGGCAATGCCGGCAGGCAGGAACCCGCAGGGATTGCCCATTGGCGTGCAGTTGATCGGCCCACACTCGGCCGAGCAGCGCCTGCTGGACCTCGGCAGCGCCTACGAGGCATCGCTGGGAGGGCCATGGCAGGGGCCACCGGAGCCGTTGCTGGCCACCAGCGCGCCAGCACACCACCGGTGGACGTGATCACAACCCGTTGCCGTTCGGCCAGCGGTCGGATGAACTCCGGTATGTGGCCTGCTGCGCCATCCGGCCTTCGGCACGTGCGCGTCGCGCAAGGTACGGCCATGAACCGAGCGCGCAGCGCCACGGCAGGCGGTGCGCCGCCCCTATTGGGGCACCAGGCCCGCGGCCTTCACCAGTTCCGCATGGATGCGGATCTCTTCCGAGATGGTCTGCTGAAGTGATTTGGCGTCGTCCAGGGCCGGCTCCATGCCCGCCTCCGTCAGCCGGGCCCTGGCCTCGCCTTGCAGCAGCGCCTTGACCGACTGGTTGAGCCGCTCGAGGATGGGCTGCGGGGTCCCGGCGGGCGCCAGCAGTCCGATCCACGCCGAAAGCACCAGGTTGTCGATGCCGCTCTCGCGCATGGTCGGCACATCCGGCGCGATGGCCGAGCGCCTGTCGCTCATCACGCCGACCGGGTACAGCTTGCCCGCCCTGATGTGAGGCAAGGCCTCGGGCAGCGGCGCGAACACCATGTCCACGACGCCCCCCATCAGGTCGGTGATGGCGGGCGCGCCGCCCTTGTAGGGCACATGCAGCATGCGCACGCCGGCGCGGCTTTCGAACATGAGCCCGGCCAGATGCTGCGGACTGCCATCGCCCGACGACGCATAGCTCAGCTTGCCGGGCTCGGCCTTCGCCGCCGCCAGCACGTCCGCCACCTTGCCGAAGCGGGCCCTGTCGCGCACCACCAGCACCATGGCCTGGTTGACCAGCTTGGTCACGGGTGCGAAGTCGGCCTCCGGGTCATAGGGCAGCGTCTTGAAGATGCTCTTGTTGGTCGTCAGGAAGGACGCCGGAGACACCATCAGCGTGTAGCCGTCCGGGGCGGCGCGCGACACCACGGGGGTGCCGATCTGCCCGGAGGCGCCGGCCCGGTTGTCGACGACGAAGGGCTGGCCCATGTCGGCGGCGAGCTTCTGGCCCACCAGGCGCGCCACCATGTCGACGCTGCCACCGGCCGGCAGGGCCACGATGACCTTGACGGGGCGTTCGGGATAGCCGGCCTGTGCCATCGCAGGCGCGCTCAGGGCCAGGCCGCCTGCGGCGGCCAGCGCGAGGGAAAGGGATCGCAGGAAGGTCATGGCGTGCTCTCGGCTCTGGACGTCAGGGGGGTACGCATGTGGGCGGCCCGGCAGGGGCGACCGCATCGTTGTCGACGTCCTGGCAAGCAGCTTTCGTGCCCGCAGCGCCAGAGGGCGCCGTCCATGATGATTCCTCAGCGTGCGCACTGCGCGCGCCTCACCCGTCCCCCCTTCGCAGGTGGTGTGCAGCAGCAGCGCGACCGACCTTGTTGGCACGCCACCTGCGCGTCGATGCTGCCCAGGGCGTTGAAGGCCTGTGTGGCGCCTACCTTCGGGGCGAGGACAACCACCGTCTGATCCGTATCGCCGGGCGGCAGCGCTGCGGTCGGCCCCAGCATCAGGAAAGACGGCCGCGCTCAGTAGCGCCGCTGGCCCGCCGTACCTGCCCTGTCCGCTGGGCGGTGGCCGGCGCCGCATCAGCAGTGCCGTCACAATGGGGTACGAGCCCGAAAACGATGCGGCACAGCACGTCCCAGAAGAGCGGATTGGATGCGTCGTCGCGATTACCCGCTTGCGCACGGGTGGCCTAGAACCGAGCGAGGCCGTGATGCCGACGCCCATCGCGGGATTCGCGTAGATCAGCTTCTTGCCGCAGGCGTGTGCAAAGAGCAGCTTGCAAGACGTGAGAATCCGCTTCGATGCCGTCCAACTGCGCGCCGCAGACTCGATGACATGGACGCCGCACGGCTGGGCAAGTATCGGCGCATGCAGGCACGTTCATCGTCCTACGGCGTCGGGGTGAATATGAACGACGCTTTGCCCGGCGTGACGGCCATTGCCGTACCTCGCTTCCGCAACTTTGCCTGCGATGCCGTCGAGGGCGGTCAAGCATTCGCATCCATCGGTATCACGGCGCGCAGCGATGTACTTCCCGATGAATCCATTTGCGCGCACATCGCATCCCTCAAGAAGAAGGCAAGATTCCTTGAATCGGATCTTGCCTCCGTCATTGGGGCTCTCGACCTCTACCGGCAGGCCGCTGACGCTGCGCCGGTGTTGAGACCTGAATGCAAGACGGGGAGTACCCGCTCGACCTCCGGCCGAGCTCAAGTTGCTGCGACGGGATGCGGAACAGATCAGGGTCGTATGGCGGCGTACGGCCGAAATCTGCAAGCACAAGGAGAACTCATGAATTGTCCGTTCCGCAGAAGTCCGCTGCGCAAGACCGGTGGGTATGCGCCAACAGTTCCGCGCTGGCAGCTAAGGTTGCCATTGGGAGTCGAGAACGCCTGCACTGTCTATGTCGGCGTTCGGCGCCTGTCTGAAGATTCGGCTTCAAGGGATTCTGCAGCCCCTGCCCTTGCGGGCTATCGGCTTGAGGAATCGGTGCGTTGCCGGCAAATGCCTTCGACGAGGCACGATTGCTCGCGATGGATTCTTTCCCGAACGGCACGACAACATGTACACCCCATCGTGCGTTGGACGTGCGTTGAATTGAGGCCGCGTTGGGCGATCGTGTATGTGCTGTATTCGCACGACAAGGCCGCGATGCGTGGAAGGCGGGGGGGCGGGCACGGGAATGTAGGCGCTCCACGCGTTCCCCCAATCCGCACTGGTGACCAAACAGCCAGGATCCCTTTGAGGGGCGTTTTGGCCGTCCGCGTGGGCAAGTTTCCCCCTGCAAGCAGCGCCTCGGTCGCGCGCGCATGTTGAGCCAAGCTATGTAATAATTTTTGACTGCCCGCCGCCTGCTGTCTGCATCCAGCCGCCGCCACATACCAGTCAACTGGCGGGCAAGCATTTTCGCAATGTAAGACTGGACGTCTCGTGGCCGCGGACAACTACCTGCAAGCATTCCTGAGTCCCCGGACGGTGTTCCGGCGAATTTCCACGACGGAGCGCGGACCGAGAACCGGCTGTTTCGAGCGCAGCTTGGCCGTGTGCGGCGAGCGGTGGCGGGAGCGTGCGGCATGACATCCTCTGCGCCGAAAAGCCCTCTTTCCGCGACGCTGCTGGAGCTGTTGCGGCTGTTGCGCCCGTATTGGGCGTGGCTGCTGCTTTCAGCGCTGGCCGGCGCCGCCGCAGGTGCGGCCACGGTGGCGCTGCTGGCGCGGCTCACCGATGTGATTCACCAGCCTGACGGCATCACCAGCGGCCTGCTCAGCGCGTTGCTGGCCTTGAGCGCGATGACCCTCGTGGGACGCGCCGTCTCGCTGATCGCGACCAACTGGGTCGGGCAGCGCCTGGTGGCGCAGGTGCGCCAGGCGCTGGCGCGCAAGATCCTGGCGGCTCCCATCGATGCGCTGGAGCGCTACCGCACGCACCGCCTGATCCCGGTGCTCACCCACGACGTGGACACCATCAGCAGCACGGTGTTTGCGCTCGCGGCGCTCGCCATCGCCATCGCGGTGGCCCTCGGCTGCCTGCTGTACCTGGCCTGGCTGTCGTTGCCCATGTTCGGCCTGTTGATACTCGCCCTGGCCCTGGGCACGGTGGTGCAGCGTCTGGCCCAGCGGCGCGGGCTGGCGGGCTTCCAGCGGGCGCGCGACGCGGAGGAGCGCCTGCACAAGGCCTACCGCAGCCTCGGCGAAGGCGCGAAGGAACTGCGTCTGCACCGGCCCCGGCGCCAGCACGTGTTCGAGCGCCAGGTGATGGGCACCATCGAGGAGATCAGCCGCATCAACAGCCGCGCCACCAACACCTTCGTGGTGGCCGGGGCCTTCGGCTCGGCGCTGTATTTCCTGCTCATCGCGCTGGTATTGGCCTGGTCGGCGCAACGCACGCCGGAGCCTGGGGTGCTCGCCGGCTTCGTGCTGGTGCTGCTGTACCTGAAGGGGCCGCTGGACCAGATCGCGAGCATCCTGCCGGCCGTCAGCCGCGCGCGGGTGGCGCTGGAGCGCATTGCGGATCTGTCGACGCGTTTCTCCACGCCCGAGCCGATTCCTCTCGTGGCCTGTGGCGGCCAGGGACCCGCGGCGGTGATGCGCGAATGCATCGAACTTCGCGTGGCCCGCTATGCCTACGAGCCGAGCCAGATCGATGCCCGGCAAGGCGACGATGGCGAGGACTGCGAAGCAGGGGAGCGCTTCGAGGTGGGCCCGTTGAATCTGCGCATCGACAGGGCAAGCATCGTCTTCATCGTGGGCGAGAACGGTTCGGGCAAGACCACACTGGTCAAGCTGCTGCTCGGACTGTATGCGCCTCAGGAAGGGCAGGTTCTGCTCGACGGCCAGCCGGTCACGGCGGACAACCGCGACGAGTATCGGCAGCTTTTCGGGACGGTCTTCTCCGACTTCTACCTGTTCGAGGAACTCATCGGCGACGGCAAGGCGGAAGACGACGCCAGCGGCGGCGACGGCAGGCGCGCCGCCGCGGCATCGGCCTACCTCGAGCGCCTGGACATCGCCCACAAGGTGGTGATCCGCAACGGCGCCTTCAGCACGGTGGACCTGTCCACGGGGCAGCGCAAGCGCCTGGCGCTGGTGCACGCTTACCTGGAAGGGCGGCAGGTGCTGGTGTTCGACGAATGGGCGGCGGACCAGGACCCTGAGTTCCGGCGGCTGTTCTATCGTCAGCTCCTGCCCGAACTGCGCAGGAAGGGCCACACGCTGGTCGTGATCTCGCACGACGAGCGCTATTTCGATGTGGCCGATCAATTGGTGCGCATCCGCAACGGATGCATCGTGGCCCAGCCCACATCACCGCAGGCTGGATCAGGGTTCCGGCCGGAGTCCTTCGGCACCGAGGATCCGGTCCTCGATGCGGACGCGCGCAAGGTCGCATGAGATGTTCTGCAGAACCTGCCATGGGCGGCCCAGCAGGCTTCCTCGCCGGCCAGACCCGGGGAGACTCGACCGGCGGGCGCCGCTTCATCATGCGCGCTGACGGCATGGGCCTTTCTGCCGCTGCGGAAACACCGGACGCCGCGATCCAGGGGCTGCAGGCAGCCGTCGCGCAGGCGGCGCGCGATCCGACCCCGGGGCGAGGCCTTGGCGTCGCTGGGTTTCGTCTTGGTCGCCAACAGTGCCGAGGATTTCGCAACCTGTCTCGCTCGCCAGCGCGATCTGCCGCATCAACTGATCAGGGACAACGGCATCACGATCAGCTGAAATGTCCGGCCGGCCCGAGACCTTCTTACCGATCGCCTCCGGCAAGGAGGGCGCGCCGACCCGCCGCCGCCAGGATCGCGTCGTTCTGCGGTGTGTGCACGCGGCTGCACAGCACGTCGCGGTAGTGGCGCTCCAGCGGGTTGTGGCGCGTCAGGCCGTGGTTGCCGCTCAGCCGCAGCGCGAGTTCGACGGCGCGGATGGCGTTGACCGTCACGGTGTACTTCACCAGGCCGCTGTCGATGGATGAGGGCGCGCGGCCTGCATCCACTGCCGCGGTGAGCTCGTCCAGCAGGACACGGTTGGTGCGCAGGAGCGCCTCGAGCTCTCCTGCGGCCTCGTGCGTGCGCGGCAGGCTGGCCAGCGGCGCGCCCAGGCTGCCCGGCGCGCGCCGGTTCAGGAAGCCGGCGAGCCAGTCGCGCGCCGCGCCGGCCACGGCGTCGTAGAGGCTGCCGAGCAGCACCACCATCCAGGCCTGCTGCGCGGCATGGGCGTCGATGTCGGTCTGGCCGCCTGCGTCGGGGGCCCATTCGGCGGGCGCGCGCAGGTCCACCGCGTGGTCGAGCGCAATGGCGACGTCGTCGAACACGACTTCGTGGCTGCCCGACGCGCGCAGGCCCAGGTGGTCCCAGCTCGCGATCACGCGGATGCCGGGTGCATCGCGTGGCACGAGGAAGGTGCCCACGCGCGGCTCGGGCTCGTCGGTGCGACCCCAGACCGCCAGCCAGGCCAGGCCCTCGATGCCGGTGGCGTAGAGCTTGTGGCCGTTCAGGCGCCAGCCGTCTCCTTCGCGCCGCGCCACGGTGCCCGGCAAGCCGCCGCGTGCAGGCGAGCCCAGCACGGGCTCCACGCGCAGCGCATTGACGAGCGCACCTTCGACGCCGGCGCGGGCCACGCGCTCGCGCAGATGCGCAGGCCAGCGGCTGCCGGGACGCGCGAGCGCCTGGTGCTGCAGGTAGGTCATGGTCAGGATCAGCGCCGTGGCCGGCTCGCCGCGCGCCACCGCGGCCACGACCTGGCGTGCCGCGTGCAGGCTGGCGCCGGCGCCGCCGTAGGCGGTGGGCACCACCAGGCCGACGAGGCCGTGGGCCCGCAGCGCGTCGAAGTTCCCGTGCGGGAAGGTGCCGGCCAGGTCATGGTCGGCCGCCGTGGCCGCGAACTGCGCGGACAGGCGTGCCAGCAGCGCCGGGTCTGCGGCGCCCGGCTGCGTCCGCGCGCGCGACACCGGCGACGGGGTTTGAAGAACGGCGCTCATGGGTGGTGAAGGTAGCGTCCTGCGATGCCGGGCGAACGATGCATTGCACATATGCAAGCGCATTTTTCTTCGTTGGCCCCACCGCCGGACGACGGTACTTTCGCCCGCCATGCAACACGACCACGGCCGAGGAGATCCAGGCATGCGCATCGAAGGCACCGGCATGCGCCGCATCAGGCAGCTCGCGGGCGGCCTGGCCATGGTGGCCGCCGCCGTGCTCTCGCCCCTGGCGCAGGCCCAGGCCTGGCCCACGCAGCCGCTGAAGCTGATCGTGCCCTTCCCGCCGGGCGGTGCGGCCGACACCATCGGGCGCTACTACGCGGAGCAGTTGACGGCGGCCCTGGGCAGGCCGGTGGTCGTGGACAACAAGCCCGGCGCAGGCACCGCCATCGCCGCCGAGGCGGCCGCGCGGGCCGCGCCCGACGGCCACACGCTGTCGCTGGCGACCAGCGGGCAGCTCACGATCCTGCCCAACCTGCAGAGCAACCTGCGCTTCGATCCCCTGAAGGACTTCGCCCCTGTGTCGGTGGTGGCTTCCGTGCCCAACGTGGTGGCGGTCAACGCCAACCTGAAGGTGCAGACGCTGGCCGAGCTCGTTGCGGCCGCCAAGGCCGAGCCGGGAAGGATCAGCTATTCCTCCTGCGGCACGGGCACGCTGTGCCACCTGACCGGCGAGCTCTTCAAGAATCTGGTCGGCGCCGACCTGCTGCACGTGCCGTACAAGGGCAGTGCGCCTGCGGTGGCGGCGCTGCTGGGCGGCGAGGTGGACGTGGCGGTCGATACGCTGACCATCCTCGCGCCGCAGATCAAGGCCGGCAAGCTCAAGGGCCTGGTGCTGACCAGCGCCGCACGTTCGCCGGTGCTGCCCGACGTGCCCAGCGCGGTCGAGGCCGGGTTACCCGACTTCGCCGTCGCCGGCTGGTTCGGCATCGTGCTGCCGGCCGGCGCGCCCGCGCCGGTGGTCGAGCGCCTGAACCGCGAGATCGCGCAGATCGCGCAAAGCCCGAGAACGGCGCAGTACTTCGCGCAGAACGGCATCACCGTCGAGCAGACGTCCCCCGCGGCCTTCGCCGAGATCATCCGCAGCGACCATGCGCGCTGGGGCCGGGTGATCAAGGACGGCGACGTGAAGATCGACTGAAGCCTCTGTCGCACGCCCGATCGACACCATCTGGAGAACCCATGTCTTTCACTTCCTTCTCGCGCCGCGGCGTGCTGCGTGCGGGCGGCGCGGCCGCGGTCGTCGCCTCGGGCGGCCTGCTGGCCTCGCGCGCCTGGTCGCAGCCGCGCAAGCTGAGCTTTGCCTGGAACGCCAACGCCTTCTGCCTCTCGCCCGTCGTGGTGGCGCAGGAGCGCGGCTTCTTCGAGCGCAACGGCCTGCAGGTGGACCTGGTCAACTACACCGGTTCCACCGACCAACTGCTCGAATCGCTGGCCACGGCCAAGGCCGATGCGGCGGTGGGCATGATCCACCGCTGGCTCAAGCCGCTCGAGTCGGGCTTCGACGTCAAGATCGTCGGCAGTTCGCACGGCGGCTGCGTGCGGCTGGTGGGCGTGAAGGCCGCCGGCGTGACCACGCTGGCGCATCTCAAGGGCAAGACCATCGGCGTGTCCGACATCGCGAGCCCGGGCAAGAACTTCTTTTCCATCCTGCTCAAGAAGAACGGCATCGATGCCGACACCGAGGTGCAGTGGCGCCAGTTCCCGGCCGACCTGCTGGACGTGGCGGTCAACAAGGGCGAGATCCAGGCCATCGCCGACGGCGACCCGAACATCTACCTGATCGAGAAGCGCAACCCCGGCCGCTACGCCGAGATCGCGACCAACCTGTCGGGCGAGTACAAGGACAAGGTCTGCTGCATCGTCGGCGCGCGCGGCGAGCTGGTGCGCAAGGAAAAGCCGGTGGTCGCCGCGCTGGTGCGCGCCATCGTGCAGGCCTCGGACTTCGTCGCCGAGAACCCGAACGAGTCCGCCAGGCTGTTCTCGAAGTATTCGCCCAAGGTGCCGGTGGAAGACCTGCAGGCCCTGCTGGGCACGCTCACGCACGCGCATCACCCGACCGGCAAGAGTCTGCGCGACGAGGTGGAGTTCTATGCGCGCGACTTCCGTTCGGTGGGCGTGCTCAAGCAGTCCACCGATCCGGTGCGCCTGGCCGACCACGTGTCGGTGGACGTACTGGCCTGAGCCGGTGCGGCGACGCTCATCGCCGCCCGGCGCGCCGCGCGCCGCATATGCATAGCCGCATTCCTTCGTTGGGGGCGCAGGCGGCGCACGGTACTTTCCTGGCTTCGATGTCTACTGCATGGAGAGAGGTGCGATGACCCTTCCGATCCTTTCGGGCAATGCCCTGACGCGGCGCCGCGTGCTGCATGGCGCGAGCGCGGCCGCCGTGGCCGCTTCCGCCGGCCTGCTGGCCTCGCGCGCCTGGTCGCAGCCGCGCAAGCTGACCTTCGCCTGGAGCCAGGCGGGCTTCTGCCTCACGCCGGTGCCGGTGGCGCTGGAGCGCGGCTTCTTCGAGCGCAACGGGCTGGACGTGGAGCTGGTCAACTGGGCTGGCGCCGCCGACCAGCTGCTCGAGGCGCTGGCCACCGCCAAGGCCGACGTGGGCGTGGGCCTGATCCACCGCTGGGTCAAGCCGCTGGAGGCGGGCTTCGACGTCAAGCTTGTGGGCAGCCTGCACGGCGGCTGCCTGCGGCTGGTGGCGGCCAGGGACTCGGGCATCAGCGCCGAGCCGCGCAGCTTCAAGGGCAAGACCATCGGCGTGTCCGACCTCAACAGCCCGGCCAAGCAGTTCTACGCCATCCACCTGGCGAAGAAGGGCGTGGACATCGACAGGGACGTGCAGTGGCGCGTCTACCCGGCGGACCTGCTCGATGTGGCGGTGAAGAAGGGTGAGATCCAGGCCATCGCCGACGGCGATCCGAACCTTTACCTGATCGAGCAGCGCAACCCGGAGCTTTTCGTCGAGATCGGCAACAGCGCCCAGGGCGAATACGCCGAGCGGCTGTGCTGCGTGGTCGGCGTGCGCGGCCAGTTCGCCAGCAGCGACCGGCCCCACACCGCCGCGGTGGTGCGCGCGCTGGCGCAGGCCTCCGACTACGTGGCGGAGAACCCCAACGAGGCGGCGCGGATCTACTCGAAGTACACGCCCAAGGTGACGGTGGAGGATCTGCAGAAGCTGCTGTCCACGCTGAGCTACAAGCACCATCCGGCGGGCAAGGCGCTGCGCACCGAGGTGGAGGATTTCGCGCGCGACTTCCACAACGCCGGCATCCTCAAGAAGAGTACCGACGCGGTGCGCTTCGCCAACCATGTGACGCTGGATGTGCTGGCCTAGGCCGTCGAGGGAGCTTCGTCGATGAGTGCAATCGAAGGCGCGCTGGCGCGTCCCTATGACCCGGCTGTCGCACCGGCGCGCTCGCCGGACGTTCCGGCGGCGCCCGCGCCGAAGGAAGAGGCCATTCCCGAGGCGCTGCGCGAGCAGGTGCCCCGCGGCGTCTGGCGCACGGGCCTGGTGGCCGCGGCGGCCTGGCTCGCGCTCGGCGCGCTGACGCTGGCCTGGCCCAACACGTCGGCCGGCTTCAGCGACTGGACCTTCACCACGGAGTTCGGCGCCGCTGCACTGGTGGTGGGCGTGCTGCTGCTGGCGATTGCGCTGCTGGGCGCCGCGCGCACCGGCCGGGTCGGCCTCATGCTGCGCCCGGCGGGCCAGTGGCTGATCGCCGCGCCGCTGTTCCTGGCACTGTGGGAGGTGCTGACCGCCAAGCTCGGCGTGCTGCCGCCGCCGTTCTTCGCGCCGCCGCAGAGCCTGATCGACGTGGCCTACGAAGACTGGCCGCGGCTGGGGCTGTCGACCGCGCATTCGGTGCGGCTGCTGGCGCACGGCTTCGCGGTCGGCGCGGTGGTCGGCTTCCTGACCGGCGTGTGGATCGGCTGGTCGCGCATCGCCGGCTACTGGGTGCATCCGCTGCTGCGCTTCCTGGGGCCGGTGCCGGCCTCGGCGCTGCTGCCGCTGGCCTTCTTCTTCGCGCCCTCCAGCTACGCGGCGGCCGTGTTCCTGATCGCGCTGGCCACCTTCTTCCCGGTGGCGGTGCTGTCGTGGTCCGGCGTGGCCTCGGTCAACAAGAGCTACTACGACGTGGCGCGCACGCTGGGCGCGTCGGAATGGTTCCTGGTGCTGCGCGTGGCGGTGCCGGCCGCGCTGCCGCAGGTCTTCGTCGGGCTGTTCATGGCGCTCGGCGCCTCTTTCTCGGTGCTGGTCACGGCGGAGATGATGGGCGTGAAGGCCGGGCTGGGCTGGTACCTGCAGTGGGCGCAGGGCTGGGCCGCCTACGCCAACATGTACGCGGCGCTGATCGTCATGGCCGTGCTGTGCTCCGGGCTGATCACGCTGCTGTTCACCGTGCGCGACCGCGTGCTGTCCTGGCAGAAGGGGACGGTGAAATGGTAGAGACGGCGGAGGCCGTCGCAGCCACCGGCGCACGCATCGACGTGCGCGGCGTGAGCCACTGGTTCAAGGTGCCCGGCGGCGTGCTGCAGGTGCTCGACAACGTCGACCTCGGCGTGCAGCCCGGCGAGTTCGTCGCCCTGCTGGGGCCCAGCGGATGCGGCAAGTCGACCCTGCTGCGCCTGGTGGCCGGGCTGGAGCCGGCGACCGCAGGGCGCATCACGCAGGACGGCGCGCCGATCCTGCGGCCCGATCCGTCGCGCATCGTCGTGTTCCAGGACCCGACGCTCTACCCCTGGCGCAGCGTGTGGGACAACGTGGCCCTGGGCCCGCAGGCGCGCGGCGCGCTCAAGGCGCAGGGTGCGCGCATCGACGAGGCGCTCAAGCTCGTCGGCCTGAGCGAGTTCGCCAGGGCCTTTCCGCACCAGCTCTCCGGCGGCATGGCGCAGCGCGTGGCGCTGGCGCGCGCCCTGGTCAACGACCCGCAGCTGCTGGTGCTGGACGAGCCGCTGGGCAAGCTCGATTCGCTCACGCGCATCGCGATGCAGAGCGAGCTGGTCGGCCTGTGGCAGCGCAGTGGCTTCTCGGCGCTGCTGGTCACGCACGACGTGGAGGAAGCCCTGTTCCTGGCCAACCGCGTGATCATCCTGAGCGACCGGCCCGCGCGCATCGTGGCCGAGCTGGCGGTGGACCTGCCCTATCCGCGGCATCGTGGCCATGCGCGGCTGGCCGAGCTGCGGCACGAGGCGCTGCGCCACCTGGGGCTGGACGCGACGTGGTGAGCCTGCGCGCGCGGCGACCGCGGTGAATGGCCTCCCGGAAGCCGACTGGCTCAACCTGCTGATCGGCTGGCTGCAGTCGGGCCAGCTCGCGCTGCTGCGGCTGCTGGACGCGCTCGGGCTGGCGGACCGGGTGCATGGGCAGCCGGCGTGGCCGTGGGCGCTGCGGCTGTCGGGCGAGAACCTGCTGATCGACCTCGGGCAGGCGCGGCGGCTGGCGCTGACGGCGGTCCTGCTCGGCCTCGCCGTCGTGGTGCTGCTCGTCGCCGCGGCATGGCGGCGGCCGCGCTGGTACCTGGCGGCGCTGGTGCCGATGCTGCTGATCGTCGCCCCGTGGCCGGACGCGGCGGTGGTGCTGGTGCCGGCGCATCCGACCAGCTTCCACCGCTCGGCCAGCGGCTTCACCGCGGCGTCCATCGCGCAGGGGCAGGCGCTCTATGCGCAGCACTGCGTGGCCTGCCATGGCGCCGACGGCCGGGGGCAGGGACCGCTGGCGGCCGCGCAGCCCGTGTGGCCGCCCAACCTCACCGGGCCGCTGCTGTGGCGCCGCGCCGACGGCGACCTGCTGTGGCACGTGCTGCACGGCGTGCAGGACGCGAAGGGCCGGCGGACCATGCCGGCCTTCGGCGCAACGCTCGACGAGGCCGACGCCTGGGCGCTGATCGACTTCATGAAGGCGCAGGGCGCGGGGCAGACCCTGCGCGCCGCCGGCTTCTGGGCGCAGCCCGTCGGCCTGCCCGATGCGCTCGTGCACTGCAGGGACCGGCCGCCGCGTCCCCTGGCGAGCTGGCGCGGCCAGCGCGTGCGCCTGGTCGCGGCGCAGCCGCAGGCTGCCGTGCCGGCGGAGGACCCGCGGCTGGTGACGGTCGTGGTCCGGCCCGCGGAAGAAGGCGCGCGGCCCTCGGACGATGGCTGCGTGCTCGCATCGGCCGCGGCCTGGGATGCGCTCGCGCTGATCGCCGGCACCGACCGCCTGGCCGGCACGCAGCTCATCGCCGACCGCGACGGCTGGCTGCGTGCCCGCAGCACGCCCGGCCAGGCCGGATGGTCCGACGACGACCTGCTGTGCCGCACCGGCACCGCATCGGGCGCACCGGCGGACGCGCGCCCCTCCCTCGATGGACTGGGCGCCCTGATCGCCCGCATGGACGCCGAGCCGGTGCGCTTCGTGAAGGGCGGCTTCGTCCATTGAGGCGCGCAGCCGCCCGCGGCCTCAGGCTGCGAGCGGCTCGGCCTGCGAGTTCGTCAGCCGCACCTCGGCCCGGATCTCCTGCGGGTTGCGCAGCAGGTTCAGGATCGGGCAGTTGCGCTCCACCGCCTCGAACAGGGCATCGATCTCGGCCCGGCTGGCCGGCGAGTCGATGTGCACGGTGTAGCCGATGCGGTGCGGCCAGATCGGCGTCGCCTCGTGGCCGGGCTTGCCGCCGCGCGGATCGATCACGCCCGTCACCTCCACGTCCAGGCTGTTCAGCGGCACCTGCCGCTCGGCGGCCTGGATCAGGAAGATGTGCGTGACGCAGGTGCCCAGCACGCCGAGCTGCAGCTCGGGCGAGCTCGGCCCGAGGTCGTAGCCGGCGAAGCCGGGCGGCGAATCGCTGATGACCTGGTGGTCGCGGATGCGCAGCCGGCGCACGCCGCTGCGGCCCTCCGCGCGCACGTGCGCCTTGAGTTCCAGCGGCTGCGCGGTGCCCGCATCGACGGCGGCGTTGCGCGCCAGCACGGCGGCGCGCTTGTCGGCGAGGTAGTCGTTCAGATGGCTCATGTCCTTGTCCTTTCTTGGCCGGGCCCGGCATTCTTGGCTTGCGCGCCGGCCGGGGAAAGAACGAAAACAGGGAGCCTCATGCGCAATCCGAGCAAGGGCGGCGGCGCAGGGCCTGCATCTGCGGTGCGCGCATTTGCACATGCGCAATCGGTCGTTTCTCGCGGCGCCGAACTTCCCTAGGCTTCGGGAAGCCGGGCGAGCCGCGCTCGCACCCTCACGGAATCTCCTTGTCCTTCATTGCCTACGCAGACCCCTTCGCCCTGGACCTGGGCGACTTCGCCGCCGTCGTCGAATCGGTCGCCACCGAGCTCGAAGGCACCGCCGCCGCGCGCGACCGGGCCGGCGGCACCGCGCTCGCCGAGCGCGCGCTGCTGCGGCGCAGCGGCCTGCTCACGCTCGCGGTGCCGCAGGCGCACGGCGGCCAGGCGGCCGACTGGCCGCTGATCTTCCGCATCCTGCGGCGGCTGGCGCGCGCCGACAGCTCGCTGGCCCACCTGTTCGGCTTCCAGCACCTGCAGGTGGCGAGCGTGCTGCTCTTCGGCAGCGAGGCCCAGCAGGCGCGCTACCTGGGCGCGACCGTCGAGCACCGCTGGTTCTGGGGCAACGCGGTGAACGCGCGCGACACGCGGCTCGTCGCCACCCGCACCGCCGACGGCCTGGTGCTCGACGGCATCAAGGGCTTCTGCTCGGGCGCCGCCGACTCGGACGTGCTCAACGTCTCGGTCGCGCTCGGCCCGGAGCCGGCCGACCGGCTGTTCGCGGTGGTGCCCACCTCGCGCGCCGGCATCCGCGTCAACGACGACTGGGACAACATGGGCCAGCGCCAGACCGACAGCGGCACCGTCTCGTTCGAGCGCGTGCACGTGGCGGCCGACGAGATCCTGGGGCCGCCGGGCGCGGCCTCCAGCCCGCGCGCGACGCTGCGCAACCTGATCGGGCAGATCGTGCTGACCGAGATCTACCTGGGCAATGCGGCGGGCGCGCTGCGCGCCGCCATCGACTTCGTCCGCACCCAGGTACAGCCCTGGCCCATGGCGGGCGTCGAGCTGGCGCAGGAAGACCGCCTGCTGCAGCTGCGCGCCGGGGAACTGTGGTCGCAGCTGCAGGCCGCCTCGGCCCTGTCGGAGTCCACCAACGCGCATTTCGAATGGGCCTGGCGCAGGGGCGCCGCGCTGACCGACGCGGAGCGCGCGCAGCTGGCGGTGGCCGTCGCCGGCGCGCGGACGCAGGCGGCGCGGACCGCGCTGAACGTGACTTCGCAGATCTTCGAGCTGACCGGCGCCCGCGCGACGGCGGCGCGCCACGGCCTGGACCGCTACTGGCGCAACGTCCGCGTGCACACGCTGCACGACCCGCTCGACTACCGCCACCAGGGCATCGGCGCCTGGCTGCTGGCGGGACGGGCGCCGAACCCGTACGGCTACGGCTGACCGACCGACCCTTGCCTCTCGCTTCAAGGAGAACCATCCATGACCATCCAGGCCATCAACGTGCGCAACCAGTTCCAGGGAAAAGTCCGCGGGATCATCCGCGGCAACGTCGTCTCCGAGGTCGAGGTCGAGACGCCCTGGGGCATCGTCACCTCCGTCATCACGACCCGCTCGGTCGACGAGCTGCGTTTGCAGACCGGCTCCGACGTCATCGCGTTGGTGAAGTCGACCGAAGTCTCGATCGCGAAGGTCTGAGCCGCGTACCGGTCCGTTTCGAGGAGCCTCCATGAGCGCCGTGCTGAACGAATGGCCGAACGCCCGCAGCCTGGCTGCGGTCAGGGCCGAACTCAACTACCTGAAGCCCGGCGGCGGGCGGCCGGTGAGCTACACCTTCGAGCCGCCGGCCGGACAGCCCTGGTCGAGCGGCGAGCCCGATCCGCGCACGGTGCCGGTTCTCGACGGCCGGCCGCTGGCCGCGCTGGGCGAGTTCTCGCTCGACCGCAACGGCTTCGAGCTGGTGGCGCACCGCAGCGCCCTGGCGGATTTCTCCGGCGAGGAGACGATCCGCGCGGTCTACTACCCCGAGGCCGAGCGGTTGCTGCGCGGCGCGACGGGCGCCGAGAAGGTGGTGGTGTTCGACCACACCCTGCGCGACAGCGCGCGCGGATCGCGCGCCACCGCGGCGCTGCGCGAGCCGGTGCGCCGCGTGCACAACGACCAGACCTTCGTCTCCGGTCCGCGCCGCGTGCGCGACCATCTTCCGCCCGAGGAGGCGCAGCAGCGGCTGCGGCAGCGCTTCGCCATCGTCAACCTCTGGCGGCCGCTGGCCACCGTGGAGCAGCTGCCGCTGGCGATGTGCGATGCGCGCACGATCGCGCCGCAGGATCGGGTGGCGAGCGACCTGGTCTACCGCGACAAGGTCGGCGAGACCTACGCCTTCCTGTACAACCCCAACCACCGCTGGTACTGGTTCCCGCGGCAGCGTCCCGACGAGGCGCTGCTGCTGAAGATCTACGACTCGCGCGACGACGGCACCGCGCGCCTGACCGCCCACACCGCCTTCGAACTGGCGGCCGCGCCGCCGGATGCCCCGCCGCGGCGCAGCATCGAGTTGCGGGCGCTGGTGTTCTGGGCTGCGTAGTCAGGAAGCCGCGGCAACGCGCCTCGCCGCATCGGCCCGCCCAGCGCTCGCTGGATATTCAGGCCGCCGCAGCCCCAGGTGCTCGCGCAGCGTGCGCCCCTCGTACTCGGTGCGGAACAGCCCGCGCCGGCGCAGCTCGGGCAGCACGAGCTCGATGAAGTCGTCCAGGCCGCCGGGAAACCACGGCGACATGATGTTGAAGCCGTCGGCGCCGCCTTCCTCGAACCATTGCTGCAGCTGGTCGGCGATGCTGCGCGGCGTGCCCACCACCTGCTGGTGGCCCCGCGCGCCGGCGATGCGCAGGTACAGGTCGCGGATGCTCAGGCCGTCGCGCCGCGCCAGGTCCAGCAGCAGGCGCTGGCGGCTCTTGGGGCCGTTGGTCTCCGGCAGCTCGGGCAGCGGCCCGTCGACCGGGTAGGCCGACAGGTCGAGGTCGCCGCCGATGACCGTGGACAGCAGCGTGACGCCGACGGTGGGGTGGATGAGGTCCTGCAGCTGCTGGAACTTCTCCTCGGCCTCGGCCTGGGTGCGGCCGACCACGGGGAAGATGCCGGGCATGATCTTCACCTCGTCGGGATGGCGGCCGTGGCGCGGCAGGCGGCCCTTGATGTCGGCGTAGAACGCGCGGGCCTCGTCGAAGGTCTGGTGGGCCACGAAGATCACCTCGGCGGTGCGCGCGGCCAGGTCCTTGCCGGCCTCCGACGCGCCGGCCTGCACCACCACCGGCCGGCCCTGCGGCGACCGGGCGACGTTGAGCGGGCCGCGTACCTGGAAGTGCTTGCCCTTGTGGCCGAGCACGTGCAGCTTTTCCGGGTCGAGGTAGACGCCGCTGGCCTTGTCGCGCACGAAGCTGTCGTCCTCCCAGCTGTCCCACAGGCCCGTGACCACCGCGTGGAACTCGGCCGCGCGCTCGTAGCGCAGCGCATGGTCCAGGTGCTCCTCGCGGTTGAAGTTCTGCGCTTCCGCGCCGCCGCTGGAGGTGACCAGGTTCCAGCCCGAGCGCCCGCCGCTGATCTGGTCGAGCGAGGCGAACTTGCGCGCGACGTTGAAGGGCTCGTTGAACGAGGTGGAGACGGTGGCGATGAGCCCGATGCGCTCGGTGAGCGCCGCGAGCGCGGCCAGCAGCGTGAGCGGCTCGAAATGGTCGGCGCGCGCGGTGCGCGAGAGCGAGGGCAGGTGGGTGCTGCGCACGCCCACCGCGTCGGCGAGGAAGACGGCGTCGAACTTCGCGGCCTCGGCCTTGCGCGCGAGATCGACGTAGTGGCGGAAGTTGCTGCCGGCATCGGCCTGCGCGCCCGGATGGCGCCAGGCGGCGATGTGGTGGCCGGTCTGCATCAGGAAGGCGCCCAGCTTGAATTGGCGCTTGGAAGCGGTCATGGTCGGTGTGAAGGCAAAGGAAGAAAGGGAAGGAAGCAGCCTGCTCACCAGGCCAGCTGCAGCCGGCCCGGCACGGCCGGGCTGGCGGGCAAGGCCGCAGGCGATGCATCGGCATCGACGTCGAGGAAGTCGCTCAGCACGTCGTCGCGCAGGTGGATGAAGCGCGGATCGCTGCGGTTGCGCGGGTGGGGCAGGTCCACGTCGACGATGCGCCGGATGCGCCCCGGGTTCGGCTGCATGACCACCACCTGGTCGCCGAGGAAGACCGCTTCCTCCACGTCGTGCGTGACCAGCAGCATGGTGATGCGCTCCTTCTGCCAGATGCGCTGCAGCTCGTTCTGCAGGCGCGAGCGCGTGAGCGCGTCCAGCGCACCGAAGGGCTCGTCCAGCAGCAGCACGCGCGGGCGGTTGACCAGTCCGCGCGCGATCGCCACGCGCTGCGCCATGCCGCCGGAGATCTGGTGCGGCCAGGATTTCTCGAAACCCTGCAGGCCCACCAGCGCCACGTGCTCGGCCACCAGCTCGCGCTTTTGCGCCGGCGTGAAAGGCGCGTTGCGCAGGCCGACGGCGATGTTCTGCTCCACCGTGAGCCAGGGAAAGAGGCGGTGGTCCTGGAACACGATGCCGCGCTCGGGCCCGGTGCCCTCGATCGGCCGGCCGTCCAGCAGGATGCGGCCCTCGTACTGGCCGTCGAGCCCCAGCACCAGGCGCAGCAGCGTCGACTTGCCGCAGCCGCTGGCGCCCACGATGCTCACGAAGCGCCCGGCCGGCACGTGCAGGTCGATGTCCTGCAGCACCTGGAGCTCGCCCCCTTCGATCTGCGTGTTCGCATAGCGCTTGCCGAGGCTGCGGATGTCGAGTTCGTTCGAGTAGGCGGTCGTCGTCTCTGTCATTCCATGGTCCTTGTCATAGGGGGCGGGGCCGGGGGGTCATCGAAACCTAGACAACCGGCGTTCCAGCCGCCGCGCCAGGGCGTTCATGAGCCAGCCGACCAGGCCGATCACGACCATGCCGAAGATCACCAGGTCCATCTGAAAATGCTCGCTGCCCTCGACCAGCGTGTTGCCGATGCCGCGCCCCGCGACCAGCAGGTACTCGGCGCCGATGGTGGCCAGCCACGAATAGATCAGCGCGAGGTAGACCCCGGTGAAGATCGAGGGCAGCGCCGCGGGCAGGATCACTTCGGTCACGGTCTGCCAGCGCGTGTAGCCGTACACGCGCGCCACTTCCAGCAGCGCCGGCGGCGCGGTGCGGATGCCGTCGCAGGTGTTGACCACCACCGGCACCAGCGCGGCCAGCGAGAGAAACACCACCTTGGCCACGTCGCCCAGCCCGAACCACACGGAGATCAGCGGAATCCAGGCGAACAGCGAGATCTGCTTGAAGGTGTTGAAGCTCGGCCCGACGATGCGGTTGGCCAGCGCCGACAGGCCCAGCAGCGCACCGAGCACCAGCCCCGCGGCGGTGCCGATGAGAAAGCCCGTCGCCTCGCGCGCCAGGCTGGCCGCCAGGGCGCGCCACAGCCGCCCGGTGGCGATCTGATCCCATGCGGTGGCCGCCACCTTGCCGGGCGAGACCAGCAGCGCCGAGTTCACGAGGTCCAGCCGAGACAGCGCCCACCAAAGGAAGACGGCGGCGATGGGCAGCACGAGCCCGCGCCAGCGGCTGCCGTCCGCCGGGCGCAGCGGCTGGAGCGCCGCCAGCTCGGCCCGGTCGAGGGAGGGGCTCGCGGTGCGGGGCCCGCTCATGGCGCCGCTCCCGGCTGGCGCCGTTTCGCGAAGGCCTCCAGCGCATCGAGCAGCCGGTCGATCGCGTAGCCGATGGCGCCCACCACGACCACCGCTGCCATCACCAGGTCGAGCTGGAACAGCTGGCGCCCGTAGACGATGAGGTAGCCCAGCCCTTCGCTGGAGGCCACCAGCTCCACCACCACCAGCGACAGCCAGGCCTTGGTGAAGCCCAGCCGCAGGCCGGTGAACAGCGTCGGCACCGCGTGCGGCAGCACGATCTCCAGCACCTGCTGGCGCCGGCTGTAGCCGTACACCTGGCCGACCTCGCGCAGCGCCACCGGCGTCTGCCGGAAGCCCTGCAGCGTGTTGAGCGCCACGGGCACCATCGCCGCCTTGGCGATCAGGATGTACTTGAGCGGCTCGCCGATGCCCACGATCAGCAGCACGAAGGGCAGCCAGCCGAGCACCGGGATCTGCACCAGCGCGTTGAAGGTCGGCAGCACGTAGGCCTCGAAGCGGCGCGACAGGCCCATGGCCGAGCCCAGCGCCAGCCCGATGAACGCGCCGGCCGCGAAGCCGACCAGCACCCGCTGCAGGCTGGCGGACACGTTGAGCCACAGGTCGCCGCTGACCGCCAGGTCGCGCAGGGTCTCGTAGACGAACAGCGGCGGCGGCAGCACCTGCGGCGAGATCCAGCCGCGCTCGGCGCCCGCCACCCACAGCGCCAGCAGCGCGGCCGGCAGCAGCCAGGGCAGCAGGCCGTCGGCCAGGCGGCGCAGGCGCGGCCGGTCGGCGAGGAAGACCGGCGCGGCGCGCAGGCCGCCGCCGACGCCGATCGCCGCCGCGGCCCGCTCAGCGGCCATGGGTGGCTGCCACCGACTGGCCGCTCAGCGGCCGGCCCTTGGCGTCGTGCGGCGTCCAGTAGCTCTCCAGGCCCTGCTTCTTCAGGGCGTTCTTCAGGTACTTGGTCTCGAACCAGTCGTCGATGGTGACCGGACGACGGATCAGCTTGAGCTGCAGCGCGTCGGCGACCACGGCCTTGTAGCGGCCGAGGATGAACGCGTCCACCAGCGGCGAATTGCGCACGGCCAGCGGCTGGTTGGCGAACTCCGCCTGCCACGAGGCGACCGGCACGCCGCTGCGCGCCCAGATGCGGAACAGTTCCTCGCGGTTCGTCTCTTCCGAGGCCCAGTGGGCGGCGCGCACGAAGACGTCGACCACGCGCTGCACCTCGGCCGGATGCGCTTCCTCGAACTCGCTGCGCACCAGCAGCGAGGCCTGGCGCGTGAAGGCCGGGTCCTGGCCCTGCGTCGAGTAGACGATGTTCGCCAGGCCCTGGTCGCGCACCTTGAACCATTCGTAGCCGCCGAAAGCGGCGTCCACGCCCTTGGACACCAGCGCCGCCTGCGCGCTGCCGGCATCGAGGTTCACGCCCTTGATGTCGCGCTCGCTCAGGCCGTGGGCGGCCAGCACGTTGATGGCCACCAGGTGGCCGTTGGTGCCGCGGAAGATCGACACCTTGCGGTCCCGCAGGTCCGCGATCGAGCGGATGTCCGACTCCTTCGGCGTCGCCAGGTAGAGGTTGTTGCGCGCGCCGCTGACCACCAGCAGCTTGGTCTTCAGGCCGTTGGAGCGGCCGACGATCTGCGGCAGGTCGCCCTGGTAGGCGAAGTCGATCTGCCTGTTCGACAGCGCCTCGTTCACCGCCGGGCCGGCGCCCTTGAAGAACAGCCATTCGACCTTGATGCCCGAGGCCTTGAACTCCTCCTCCAGCCAGTTGTTGGCGCGGATCACGCCGCCCGGCGAGCCGCCGAAGGTCACGGGGTCGCCGCCGCCGGCGGTGGCCACGCCGACGCGGATCACGTCGGGCGCGGCCTGCACGGGTGCGGCGGCGAGCGCGAGCAGGGCGAGCGCGCCCAGCGCGCGGGCGCCTCGGCGCAGGAAGGAAACGATGGAACGCATGGGGCTTCTCCTCGGATGGCTTGGTGGGTGAATGCAGGGTGCGCTCAGGCGGCGCGCAGGCCCAGCTTGCGGCCGACCTCGGTGCCTTCGAAGAAGCGCGGGTTCGCCTCGGTGTAGAAGCGGTGGGGGTTGTCGAACACCAGGGCCTTGAAGTCGGCGGGCGAGATCACGCCGTCCTCGACCAGGTCCCAGCTCTCGGCCAGCGGCTCGGTGAACTCGGGCACGTCCCAGTGGCCGACGTCGGAGGACCAGATCGCGTTGATCTTCGCGCCCAGCGGATTGACCCGGTCGTTGAAGGCCGCGGCCACGGTGCGGTCGTCGGCCTCGGAGCCGAAGTAGAAGCTGTCGACCCAGCGGGTGCGGATGTCCTCGACCTTCTCGATGCCGGCCAGCGCGAAGTCGTCGATCTCCGAGTCGTCGGGCTCGCGGCTGTGCGGCAGCGCCGAGATGCCCAGGCTGTCGCGCAGCAGCTGCGCCTTGTCCAGCGTGCCGCTCTTGAGGTAGCCGGCGCCGTAGCGCTCGAACAGCGAGCCGAGCAGGTCCAGGTCGGCTTCGGCCGGGTCGTAGTTGCGCACCGCGTCGCGGTTGCGCTTGTGCCAGCGGTCCACCAGGTGCGTGTAGACGTGCGAGCCCCAGTCCGCGCCGCCTTCGAGCAGGCCCACGCGCAGTCCGGGAAAGCGCCGCGTCACGCCGCCGAAGAACAGCGCCTTGGCGAAGGCCTGCGAGCCGTCGGCGAAATGGCCGATGTGGTTGTTCATGTAGTTGCTGATCGACTGCCGGCCGGTCCAGCCCTGGCTGCCGTAGTGCGTGGTCACGGGCACGCCGAGCGCCACCACCTTGGCCCAGAAGGGGTCGTAGTCGTGTTCGCTGTCGAGGCCGTAGAAGTCGATGTAGCCCGCATGCTTGGCGATCTCGGGATGCTCGGCGGGCGGGTACTTGTCGGCGATGGCGCGGATCGGGCGGCGTACGCCGCCGGCGATGTTGATCACCTTCAGCCCGAGCGTCTTCACGGCGAACTCCAGCTCCTCGATGCCTTCCTGCGGCGTGTGCAGCGGAATGCCGGCCACCGGCGTCAGGCGGTCCGCGTAGGCGCGGTACTGGTCGGCGTGGAAATGATTGATCGCGCGGTGCAGCGGCTGGCGGTACTCGCTGCCGGCGGCGGCCGGCGAGAGCACGTCGTTGGGAAACAGCACCGAATAGTCCGAGCCCTGCTCGGCCAGCCGCTCGTACAGCAGCGCGGGCAGCGTGTAGGTCGCCAGGTCGTAGGTGTTGCGCGTCACCCGCGCCCACCAGGGCGCGCGCAGCGTGCGGTGGTACTGGCGCTCCTGCGCCGTCTGCTGGTACCAGTCCTTGCCGCCGCCGTTGCGCGTGACGAAGCGCCCGCCCAGCGCCTTGCGCAGCGCATCGACGAGCTTGCTGCCGCCGTACTGCTGGATGTAGTCCTCCAGCACGGGCGCGTAGTCGTTGACGTGCACGTCGGTGTCGATCACCGGGTGGTCCAGCGTGGCCTTGACGGCGGCGGAGCGCGAAGTCTGCGCGCGGTTCAAACGATCGTTCATGAAGGCCTCCTGATGCCTGATGCAAGGGGTGTGGCGCAGGTTAGGGGTTCCATCCCGCGCATCAAAGAAGGCTTTTGCGCATGCTTAGCCAGGCGGTGCATAACCGCCGGCCGTTCCGCTGCACGCTACTCGGCGCGCGTGCCCACCGCCCAGTAGAAGGTCGGCTGCGTGTTGTTGAGCGCGTGGTCGCCGACCACGCGCGCCTTGTAGATGACCGGGTTGTGCGAGGCCAGCGTGCGCGCGTTGCGCCAGTGGCGGTCGAGCCGGCGGTCTTCCTGCAGGGCCGATGCGCCGCCGACGTCGAACAGCCGCGTGGCCGCGGCCAGCACGGCGTCGGTCGTGGCCACCTGCGCCTTGGCGGCGCGCAGCTCGACGTCCACGAGCAGGTGTTCCGGCACCGGCGCGCCGCGTCCGCGAAGCCGGTCGATGTCGCCCAGGCCGCGTGCGACCTCGCGCGCGGCGAGGGTCGCGACGAAGGCGGTGCTAGCCAGCTGGCCGATCACCTGCTGCACCAGCGGATCCTCGCGCGGCGTGGCGCCGCTGCCGTGGCTGAACACCCGCTTGCGCGGCTGCACGAAGGCCACCGCGTCGCGCTCGATCGCGCGCGCGATGCCTGCCAGCGTGGCGATGTGGAAGAGCTGGAACACCGCCGTCAGCGAGGTGGGCGCCTTGCTGGGCACGTCCACGATGTGCGCGTCTTCTACCCGCACCCGGCGCAGCCGCGTGGTGCCGGAGGCCGTGAGGCGCTGGCCGAAGCCGCGCCAGTCGTCGATGCGCTCCACGCCCGGCGCATCGGTGCGCACCAGCGCGATCGTGCGCACGTCGGCGCCGGCGGCGCCTTCGCGCTGCGCCGTGACGGCGACCCAGTCGGCGTACAGCGTGCCGGTGCTGTAGTACTTGTCGCCTTCCAGCAGCCAGCCGCCGTCCTCACGGAACAGGCGGGTGCGCAGCGTGCCCAGCGCGCCGTCGCCGGCCTCGGTCGTGGCGTTGCCGAACAGCGCGCCGTCGGCCACGCGCCGCAGCCAGGGCGCGCGCTGCGAAGGGTCGATCTCGGCGAGCACGCGCTCGACGAAGCCGAAGTGCGCGCGCAGGCTCTGCGGCAGGTTGGAGTCGGCTTCGGCCAGCTCGATGAGCAGGTCGAACAGCTGTTCGACCGAGGCGCCGAGGCCGCCGTGCTCGACGGGCACGCGCAGCGCGCCGAAGCCGGCCTCGCGCAGCCAGGCGACGGCGTCGTAGGCCAGCGCGCGCTCGTTCTCGCGCTGGGCGGCCTGCGCGGCGATGCGGGCGAAGATGGGGCGGAAGCGCTCGAAGCGCCGAGGGTCTGTGGGTGGCGTGGACATGACGGGAAGGGAGTCAGCGGGAAGGAAAGGCGGCGCCTTCGAAGGAGGCCGGGGACGCCGGAGGAGGTTGGGGCGCCGGCGCGTTCGCGGGGCCGCCGCGCGCACCGGGCGCGGCCGTGTCGATGCGCGGCACGAACGCCGGCACCGCCGCGGCCAGGGCCGCGGTGTAGGGGTGGGCCGGGTGGTCGAGCACCTGCGCCGTGTCGCCGCGCTCCACCACGCGGCCGCGGTGCATCACCAGCACGCGCTGGCACAGCAGCCGCACCACCTGCAGGTCGTGCGAGACGAAGAGATAGGCCATGCCGCTCTCGCGCCGCAGTTCGTCGAGCAGCTGCAGGATGCCGACCTGGATCGACACGTCGAGCGCGCTGGTGGGTTCGTCGAGGATCAGCAGCGCGGGCGCCAGCGCGATCGCGCGCGCGATGCCCACGCGCGCGGCCTGGCCGCCCGAGAGCTGGTGCGGAAAGTGGCCCAGCAGCGACTGCGGCAGCTGCGCGCGCTCGGCCGCCCGGAGCACGCGCCGCCGCAGTTCGACGCCGCGCAGCGCCTCGAGCCGGCGCAGGGGCGCTGCGATGGCCTCGAAGGCGTTCGCGCGCGGGTCCAGGCTGTCGCCCGGATCCTGGAACACCATCTGGATGCGCGCGCGCCAGGGTGCGCGCGCCGCCGAGCGCGCCGGCACGGACGCGATGTCGTCGCCGTCGAAGAGGATCTCGCCGCCGTCGGCATCGGCCAGCCGCGCGACCAGGCTGGCGGTGGTCGACTTGCCGGAGCCCGACTCGCCGACCAGCCCCAGCGCCTCGCCGCGGCGGATGTCGAAGCCCACGTCGTCGACCGCGAGCACCTGCGGGCGCGGCCTGCGCCAGGGCAGCGCCAGGCCGCGCGCCGATGCCGGCAGCGCGAAGCCCTTGCGCAGGTGGCGTACCTCGAGCAGCGGCGGCTTCACAGCGGATTCCAGCAGGCCACCCGATGGCCGGGTGCGAAGGCGGACAGGACCGGCGTGCGCTCGCAGGCGGCATCGAGCCGCCGTTCGCAGCGCTCGGCGTAGCGGCAGGGCGGCAGGTCGGTGCGCCCGAGGTCCGGCACTTCGCCCGGCACGGCCCGCAGCGCCTGCAGCGGCAGGCCGAGCCGCGGCGTCGACAGGATCAGGTGGCGCGCATAGGGGTGGGCCGGCGCGCCGAACAGTGCGCCCACCGGCGCGTCCTCGACCAGGTGGCCCGCATGCATCACGGCCACGCGGTCGCAGCGGCCCGAGGCGAGCGCCAGGTCGTGGGTGATCAGCAGGGTCGCCATGCCGCGCTGGCGCGCCTGCGCGGCGATCAGGTCCATCACGCCGGCCTGGGTCGTCACGTCCAGGCCGGTGGTGGGCTCGTCGGCGATCAGCAGCGCCGGCTCGCCGCTGAGCGCCAGCGCGATCATCACGCGCTGGCACATGCCGCCCGACAGTTCCCAGGGGTAGGCATGCCAGCGCGCCGCCGGCTCGGCGATGCCGACCTGGGCCAGCAGCTCGATGGCGCGCTCGCGCGCCGCGCGGGCCGGGCGCGGGCGGCGCGCCTGCAGCGCGTCCTCGATCTGCCGGCCGATGCGGCGGATCGGGTTGAGCGCGCGGCGCGGGTTCTGGAACACCAGCGCGAGCTCGCCGCGGCGCACCGCCTGCAGCGTCTTCGCGCTGGCGCCGATCAGCTCCGTGCCGTTCAGGCGCACGCTGCCGGCGGTGACTTCGGCGGCCGGGTCCAGCAGGCCCGCGAGCGCCAGCGCGGTGACCGACTTGCCCGAGCCCGATTCGCCGACCAGCGCCAGCGTCTGGCCGGCCGCGAGGTCGAAGCAGACGCCGTCGAGCGCATGCACGACGCTGCGTGCGCGCCGGCGGAAGCGCACCGACAGATCGCGCACCTGGAGCAGCACGCCGCTCATGTGCGCCTGCGCGGATCGAGCAGGTCGCGCAATGCATCGCCCGCCAGCGTGAAGGCGTACACCGCGCCGAACAGCGCCATTCCGGGGAACAGCGCCACCCACCATTGCCCGGTGAGGATGAACTGCGCGCCTTCGTTCACCAGCACGCCCCACTCGGGCGTGGGCGGGCGCACGCCCAGGCCGATGAAGGACAGGCCCGCGCCGTTGAGGATCGCCCAGCCCAGGTTCAGCGACATCTGCACCGCGAGCATCGGCAGCGCATTGGGCAGCAGCACGAACAGCAGGATGCGCGCATCGCCCGTGCCGCCCAGCCGCGCCGCCTGCACGTAGCCGGCGTGGCGCCGCACCGCGACCTCGGCGCGCGCGAGCCGGATGTAGAAGGGCAGGTTGATCAGCGCGGTGGCGTAGATCACGCTGCTCACCGAGTTGCCCAGCGCGGCCACCAGCGCCATCGCGACCACGAACAGCGGGAAGGCCGTCAGCACGTCCACCACGCGGCCGATCCAGCGGTCGAGCGCGCCGCCCAGGAAGCCGCAGGCCGCGCCGATCAGGTTGCCGGCGAGGGCCGACATCAGCACGGCCGCGAAGGCGATGGCCATGTCCAGCCGCGTGGCCACCAGCACGCGGCTGAACACGTCGCGCCCGAGCTGGTCGGTGCCGAACCAGTGCGCGGCGGAGGGCGGTTGCAGGCCGTTGGCGACGTCGGTGGCCAGCGGGTCGTGCGGCGCCAGCGCGGGGCCCACGAGGGCGAGCACGAGCAGCAGCGCGGCCGGCAGCAGGGGCAGCTGCGCGGGGGAAGGACGCCAGGAAGGGCGTCGATGGGTCATGGCGCCTCTCCGGCGCGCGGGTCGGCCAGGCTGCCGAGCAGGTCGACCCCCAGGTTGACCAGCGAGAACAGCGCCGCCACCAGCAGCACGAAGCCCTGCACCGGCGCGGGGTCGGAGGCCATCAGCGCATCGAGCGCGTAGCTGCCGATGCCGGGCCAGGCGAACAGCTTCTCGACCACCACGTTGGCGCCCAGCATGTACGAGAAGACCATGCCCAGCGTGGTCAGCACGGGCAGCAGCGCGTTGCGCAGCGCGTAGCCGAACAGGGCCTGCCGCCGCGGCAGGCCCAGCGCCCGGGCGGTGCGCATGAAGTCGCTGCCCAGCACCGCCAGCATCGACGAGCGCGTGATGCGCGCCAGCGGCGCCACCGAGAACAGCGCCATCGAGATGCCCGGCAGCAGCAGGTGCGCCAGGGCGGAGCGCCAGGCCGCGGCGTCGCCGGCCAGCGCGGCGTCGATCAGCAGGAAGCCGGTGCGCGTCGGCGGCGGGGCCACCAGGGCGTCGAGCCGGCCGATGGGCTCCGCCGCCCAGCCGAGCAGGAAGTAGAAGCCGTAGATCAGCAGCAGCCCGACCACGAAGGTCGGCGCGCAGCTGCCGGCCGTGCAGACCGCGCGACACAGGTGGTCGACCCACGAGCCCGGCCGCACCGCGGCCGCCACGCCCAGCGGCACGCCGATGGCCAGCGCCAGCGCGAAGGCGAAGAAGGTCAGCTCCAGCGAGGCGGGCAGCCGCTGCAGCAGGTCGGCCGTGACCGCCTGGCCGGTGGTGAAGGACTGGCCCCAGTCGCCGCGCGCGAGCTGCATCAGGTAGTGCATGAGCTGCGCATGCAGCGGACGGTCCAGCCCCAGCTGCGCCCGCAGCGCCGCGATCTCCTCGGGGCTGGCCTGCCCGGAGGCGAGGAAGGAGGCCGCGTCGCCCGGGAGCACCCGCGTGAGCACGAAGGTGAAGACCGCCGCGCCCAGCAGGATCGGCAGCGTGGCGAGGATGCGGCGCAGGATCAGCATGGCGGCGCGTCCGCGCGGGCGCTCATCCCCGCGCGTTGCGGGTCAGCGGCCGGAAATCGACCTGCCCGTGGATGTAGTAGGTGAAGTTCGCCAGGTCCGGCTGCAGCGCGATGTCGTACGACGGCAGCCACAGCGGCACGATCGGCACTTCGCGGAACGCGATCTGGATCGCCTTCCTGATGGCCGCGTCGTACTTCGCCTTGTCCGTCTCCCAGCGCGCGGCGTCGACCAGCGCGCCCAGCTCGGCGTTGTCGAAGGCGCCGAAGTTCCAGCGCCAGTCGCCCTGGAAGAAGATGCGGAAGAAGTAGTCCGGATCGTTGAACCAGGCCGAGGAGCTGTCGATGTAGAAGGGCAGCTTCTTCTCGGTCTGCAGCGTGCCCCACTGCGCGCCGGGCACCTTCTCGATGCTCACCTCGATGCCCACGCGCCGCAGCGCCTCCTGCACCAGCAGCGCGGCCGGCTCGCCGATGGTGGCGTCGCCCACGTTGTAGCTGAAGCTGGTCTTGAAGCCCTGCGGGTGGCCGGCCTGCGCCAGCAGCTCGCGCGCCTTCTGCAGCTGCGTGTCGTAGGGATAGGGCTGCGGAAAGGTGGAGGTGGCGGGCGTGGCCGAGGCGGCGCCGAACAGCGGCTGGCCGTGCCCGAGGCTGGCGCCGCGGAACAGGCTGGTGTAGGGCAGCGCATACGCCACGGCCTGGCGCACGCGCACGTCGTCGAAGGGCTTGGCGCGGCTGTTGAAGGCGATGAAGCGGAAGGAGTTGGTGACCGGGACCGAATGCACCTGCACGGCCTTGTTCTCGCTCAGCGCGTCGATGTCCTTGGGCGGCAGCTGCAGCGCCGCGTCGGCATCGCCGCGCTGCAGGGCGGCCGAGCGCGTGGCGGGCGTGGGCACGGTCTGGAAGATGGCGCGCTTCACGTAGGGCAGCGGGCCGCTCTTCCACTCGTCGAAGCGCGCATACACCACCTGCTGGCCGGGCGTCCACGACTCGACCTTGTAGGCGCCGCCGCCGGCCGCGTTGTTGCGCACCCACTGCGCGCCCCACGGGTCCTGCGGCGTGGCGTTCTTCTTCACCAGCTCCGCGTTCAGGATGGAGGCGAAGGTCAGCGCCAGGTTCGGCAGCGTGTAGCGGTCGGCGCGCGGCAGCGTGATGCGCAGGGTGTGCGCATCCACCACCGTGAACTGCGCCGGGTCGGTCAGCGAGCCGGTGGACAGCTGGCGCTTGGAAGCCGGCAGGCTCACCGCGCGGTCGAGCGACCACTTCACGTCGGCCGCGGTCACCGGCGCGCCGTCGTGGAAGGTGGCGTTGCGGCGCAGGTGGAAGGTGAGCACGCGCCCGCCCTCCGAGACTTCGAAGCGTTCGGCCAGCTCGCCCTTGAAGCGCGTGTAGTCGTACTTGAAGATGCCCGAGGGCAGCCCGACGCGGTCGAAGTTGATCAGCCGGTCGTAGATGTTGGTGAAGGTGCCGAGCGATTCGCGGCTCACGCCCTCGCCGTGCGGGTCGCGCGAGTTGGGCGCGCCCTCGGCCAGCACGCGCATGGTCTCCTGGCGCGTCTGCGCGTGCACCAGGGGCGCGATGGCGGGAATAGCGGCCAGGAAGCCGGCGCCGGAGCCGGCCTGGAGCAGATGGCGTCTTTGCATGGAAGTCCTCGGTGCGATGGATGAAGGGAAAGAGGTCAGAGGGACGCGTGCCGGCGGGGCTCGGCATCGTTGAGCCAGTGGTCTCCCACGGCGTGGTACTTCCAGCGCACCGGGTCGTGCACGGTGTGGGTGCGGGCGTTGCGCCAGTGGCGGTCGAGGTTGTGCTCTGCCAGCGTGGACTGGGTGCCGCCCAGCTCGATCAGCGTGCTGCTCGCATCGAGCGCGAGCGTGGTCGTGAGCACCTTGGCCTCGGCGACGGCGATCGAGGCCTGCGTCACGCGCGACGCGCTGGCGTCGTCGCGCGCCGCGTCGAGGTGGCGGCCGGCGCGCTCCTGCAGCGCCTCGGCGGCGTGCAGGCGGATCACCAGTTCGCCGACGCGGGCCAGCGTCAGCGGGTCCTGCGCGGCGTGCGCCACGCCGCTGTCGGCCCAGGGCCGCGCGCGTTCGCGCACCCAGTGGCGCAGGTCAGCCAGCGCGGCGCGCGCCAGCCCCAGGTCGATGGCCGAATGCAGCAGCTGCGCGAAGGCACCGTGGATGGTCGGCGGATCGAACAGGCGGTGGCGCGCCACCACCTGCAGCGGCGTCACGGCGACGTTCTCGGCGACGACGCTGCCGCTGGCCGTGGTGCGCTGGCCGAAGCCGCTCCAGTCGTCTTCCACCGTCAGGCCGGGCGCATCGCGCGCGACGTAGACCAGCACCTGCTGCTCGTCGTCGTCGAGCGCGGCCACCGGCACCCAGTGCGCGAACAGTGCGCCGGTCGAGTAGGCCTTGCACCCGTTCAGCCGCAGCCCCTGGGGCGTGCGCGAGAGCCGGGTCCTGACCACCTTGCTGTTGGGCGTGCCGGTTTCCGACACCGCATTGCCGAAGCGCCGGCCCGCCAGCGCCTCGGCGAAGAAGAAGCGCTGTTGCTCGGGCGTGCCCACGAGGCGGATGGCGTCGACCAGGCAGTAGTGGTTCTGCGGGATCTGGCCCAGCGAGGGATCGGCTTCCGAGACCAGCGCGGTCACCTCCGACAGGGTGGCGTGCGACACCTGTGCGCCGCCGAAGGCGCGCGGCACGGTGATGGCCCACAGGCCGCTGCGGGAGAAGCGCTCGACCTCCTCGGCGGGCAGGCGGCGCTGCCGGTCGCGCTCGGAGGCGCCCGGGGCGAAGTCGGCGGCGAGTTCGCGCGCAACGTCCAGCGCATGCGCGTCGTCGCGGATGCGTGCCGCATCGGTGGTGGGAACGGAGGGCAGTGCGGACACGTCGTGGCTCTTTTCGTTCTATGTGCGATGCGGGCGGCGCCATGCCGCGCCGGCGTGCGTGGACGGCAGGCGCGCGCGGCCGGCGCCGAAGAATTTCTCGCGCAGGGTGCCGTCGGCATAGCCGCGCTTGAAGCGCCCGCGCGCCTGCAGCTCGGGCACCACGAGGCGCGCGAAGTCCTCGAAGCTCTCCGGCGTGACGGTGCGCACGAGGTTGAAGCCGTCGACCCCCGTCGCGTCGGCCCACGCGACGAGCGCGTCGGCCACCTGCGTGGGCGCGCCCACGATGGGGGCGAAGCGCCCGCCCAGGGCCATGCCCGCCAGCAGGCGGCGCACGGTCCAGGGCTCGCCCGCGCCGGCGGTGATGGCGTCGTGGGCCGATCGGATGGCGTTGCCGCGCGCGGCGTGGATGGGCTCGTCCGGCCCGTAGCGCGAGAAGTCGATGCCGGTGGCGCTCGCGAACTGCGCCAGCGCCGCCTGCGGCTGGGCATGGCGCGCATACTCCGCGGCCTTGTCGCGCGCCTCGGCCTCGCTCGGCCCGACGACCACCTCGAGGCTGGTGAGGATGCGCACGTCGTCCTGCGCGCGGCCGGCCTCGGCGATGCGCCCGCGCAGGCGCGCGACCAGCGCCGCGGTGGCGTCGCGGCCATGGTTCGGCAGGAAGATGCATTCGGCATGCCGGGTGGCGAAGTCGATCCCGCGGTCGGACGCGCCCGCCTGGTAGAGCACCGGCGTGCGCTGCGGCGAGGGCTCGCTCAGGTGGATCGCATCGAGGCGGTAGAAGGGGCCTTCGTGGCGGATGCAGTGCACGCGCGAGGGCTCGGCGTAGACGCCGCGCGCCGCGTCGGCGACGACGGCATCGTCGTCCCAGCTGGCTTCCCAGAGCTGGTAGACCACGTCCATGAAGTCCTGGGCACGCTCGTAGCGCTGGTCGTGCCCGGCCTGGGCGGCTTCGCCGGCGGCGCGCGCGGCGCTGTCGAGGAAGCCGGTCACGATGTTCCAGCCCAGCCTTCCCGCGGACAGGTGGTCCAGCGTGGACATGCGCCGCGCGAACAGGTGCGGCTGCTCGTGGCTCAGGTTCACGGTGATGCCGAAGCCCAGGTGGCGCGTGACGGCGGCCATGGCCGGCACCAGCACCGCGGGGTCGTTGGCCGGCAGCTGGATCGCGTGGCGCAGGGCCGCGTCGGCGCTGCCGCCGTAGACGTCGTACACGCCGGTCACGTCGGCCAGGAACAGGCCGTCGAACAGGCCCGCCTCCAGCGTGCGCGCCAGGTCCTGCCAGTAGCCGACCTCGGTGTAGCGCCGGGCGCGGTCGCGCGGATGCCGCCACAGGCCGTGGGCGAGGTGGCCCACGGTGTTCATGTCGAAGGCGTTCAGCAGCAGTTCCTGGCGGGGCAAGGCGGGACACTCCGGCGCAGCGTCGGGGCGCGCGTGGTTGGGGCGGGGTTCAGAACGGGCGGCTGCCGGCGAGGCTGATGCGCTTGAGGCGGCGGCGCAGGCCCGGGTCGAAGGCGGTGCGGCTGTGCAGCGTCGCCTGGTTGTCCCAGTAGACGATGTCGCCGACCTGCCAGCGGTGCGTGTAGGCGAAGCGCGGCGAGAGCAGGTGGGCGCGCAGCCGCGCGATCAGCGCCGCGCCGCGCTGCGGGTCGCAGCCGACGATCTCGACCTCGGTGCGTTCGCCCAGGTACAGCAGCCGCCGGCCGCTGTCGGGGTGGGTGCGCACCAGCGGGTGCGCGATCCAGGGCGTCAGCGGCTCGATGTCGGGCGTGCGGTAGGGCGGAATGCCGGCGTGGCCGGGCAGCGGCTTGCCGCGGCGAAGGAAGGGGTTGTAGGTGATCAGCTGCAGGCCGTCGATCTCGTCGCGCGTGGCCGCGTCGAGTGCCTCGTAGGCCTTGACCAGGTTGAACCAGGTCGTGTCGCCGCCGGCGGGCGGTATCTCCAGCGCGTAGAGCAGGGAGCCCGACGACGGCAGCGGCGTCCAGTGGTGGTCCGAGTGGGCGGTCAGCTCGGCGTGGCCCAGCACGCCGTCCTCGTCGGCGTTGGACACCAGCACGATGTCCGGCGCGATGCCCTGCGCGTCGGAGCCGAGCACCGGCGCATCGCGCGGCGGCGTGAAGACGCTGCCGAAGTAGCCGCTGAAGTGCAGGAAGGCCTCGTCGTCGGGCTGCTGCCCGCGGAACACGAGGATGTGGTGGTCGCGCAGTGCCGCCTTCAGGGCGATGAGCTGCGCGCCCGAAGGCGTGGCGCGGACGTCGAAGCCCTCGACCAGCGCGCCCAGCGGCGCATCGAGCGGCGAGATGCGCAGCGACGGGACGAGGCCCGCCGGCCTGGCTGGGGATGCTTCGAGAACGGGCGAGCTCATGGCGCGGACAAGGTGGGATCGGGGGGCAAGCCGCGGATGCTAGGGGTGCAGCCGCCGGCACTCAAGGAAGAAAAGCGCGCCTGCAAATTCGCTGGGCGCATATTCATGCATGCACCGCGTGCAGGGGCACGGCCTCAGCGCAGCGCGGCGATCTCCCCGAACTTGATCAGGCGCGCCCGCATCACGTTGCGGCTGATGCCCAGCAGGCGCGCCGCCTGCACCTGGTTGTTGTGGCAGAAGCGGAAGGTCGTGCGCATCACCGCCTCCTCGATGGTCTCGAAGCGGGTGCCGCCGGGCTGCTGGAGCAGGCCCTGCAGCGCGTCTTCCAGCGCCTCCAGCGGCGTGCGCGCGGCCGGCTGGGGCGTGGCCTCGGGCGGCGGCGCCTCGCGCGGCGCGCTCAGCGCGGAAAGATGCAGGTCCTGCGCGCCGATCCGGTCGGCGCGGTGGATCAGCAGCGCGTGGTGGATCACGTTCTCCAGCTCGCGGATGTTGCCCGGCCACTCGTGGCGGGCGAGCCTGTCCTCGGCGCCGGGCTCCAGCCGCACCGGCCCGTAGCCCAGCCGCTGGCGATAGTGTTCGATGAAGTGGCGCGCCAGCGGCAGGATGTCGCCGGGCCGCTCGCGCAGCGTCGGCACCGCGAGGTGCACCACGTTCAGGCGGTAGAACAGGTCCTCGCGGAACTGGCCGGACGCCACCGCCTGCTGCAGCCGCACGTTGGTGGCGGCGACCACGCGCACATCGATGGCAATGCTGCGCCGCGAGCCCAGGCGCACTACCTCGCGCTCCTGCAGCACGCGCAGCAGCTTGACCTGGCTCGCCAGCGGCAGATCGCCGATCTCGTCCAGGAACAGCGTGCCGCCGCTGGCGGCCTCGAACCAGCCGGCCTTGGCCGTGAAGGCGCCGGTGAAGGCGCCCTTCTCGTGGCCGAAGAGTTCGCTCTCGATCAACTGCTCCGAGAAGGCGCCGCAGTTGACGGCGACGAAGGGGCCCTGCGCGCGGGCGCTCAGCGTGTGCACGTGGCGGGCGATCAGCTCCTTGCCGGTGCCGGTCTCGCCGACGATGAGCACGTTCGCCTCGCTGGGCGCGATCAGGCGGATGCGCTCGCGCAGCGCGATCGAGACGGGGTCCTCGAACACGTGCGCGGTGGCGCGCTGCGGCTGGCTGCGCGCGCGCTGCGGCGGCAGTGCGAGCGGCCGTGCGGATTGCCACGGCAAGTCTTGCGCGGCATCGTCCAGGGGCCGGAAGGATTCGTCGATGAAGGCGCGTGCGGTCATGAGTAGAAGCTCGGGATGGGGTGTTGCTGCTTCAGCGCCCATTCGCCGATCTCGCGGATCTTGTAGTCCGCCGGATCGTGCAGCGTCTGGGTGCGCAGGTTGCGCCAGTGGCGGTCCAGCCGCAGGCCGCCGTGCGTGGCGCGCGCGCCGGCGACGTCGAACATGCGCGTACAGATGTCCAGCCCGACGCGCGTGGCCGCCACCTTGGCCGCGGCGATGGCCAGGGCCGCGTCGCCGCGCTGTGCGGCGTCGAGCGCGTCGCCGCGCCGCCAGGCGGCGTCCAGCCGCTCGGCGGCGCGGTCGGCCAGTGCGCGCGCGCTTTCCAGGCCGATCCAGAAATCGCCGTAGTGCGCGAGCACGTACGGGTCTTCGTCCTGCCGCGCCGCCGGCGAGGTGCGCCAGGCGCGCGCCTCGTGCGCCGTGTAGTGGCGTGCGTCGTCGAAGGCGTTCTCGGCGATGCCCAGGTACACGTTGGCCAGCACCAGCTGCGCGACCAGCGGCCGCAGGCAGGAAAAGGGCGTGGACAGCGGGCCGGGGTCGGTCAGCAGTTCGGTGTCTTCCACCCGCACCTTCTCGAAGGTGACGCTGCCGCTGTCGGTCTGGCGCTGGCCCATGTTGTCCCAGTCCGTGGCGGCCGAGATGCCGCTGCGCGCGCTGGGCACGGCGGCGATCAGCAGCGTGCCGTCGCCGGCGCGCAGCGCGGACGCGATCAGCATCTCGGAATCCAGCGCGCCCGAGCAGAAGCTCTTCTGCCCCGAGAACTCGTGCCAGCCGCCGCGCGGCACGGCCGTCGTGCGCTCGTCGAGCGGGTTGAGGGCGTTGCCCCAGAACCACTGGTGCCGCGCGGTCTGCTCGAACCAGGGCTCCCACTGCGCGGGCCGGCCGAACAGGCGCACCGTGGCCAGCATCAGGTGGTGGAAGCCGAAGACGTGGGCGATCGAGCTGTCGGCGCGCGCCAGCACGCGCACCACCTCCAGCGTTTCCTGCCAGCTCGCGCCCAGGCCGCCGAAGGCGCGTGGCACCGACAGCGCCAGCAGCCCGCTGGCGCGCAGCGCGTCGCGTTCGGCCTTGGGCGTGCCGCCGCGCCGGTCGCGTTCGACGGCCGTGACCGCGAACTCGGCCGCCAGCGCCTGCGCGACCTCGCGCGACGAGCCGGCCGCGGCATCCACCAGCAGGAGGTGCGCGGACTGCGCGGCGCGGCCGCGTGCAGGCGTCGGGGCGATGCTGCTCATGCAGCACATTCTGATGATTCCGCGGCGCCGCAGCACGACGAAATTCGCATATGGATGCTCGGAATGCGTCCGTGGCAGCAGGCGGCGTGCGCCGGCGGCATGCGGTGCGCGCATATCGATCTGCGCGCGGCGCCGCTTCTGCTGCTGTGCCAGCAGTGCGCCAGCAGCACTGTTGGGCGGCACGCAGCGCGCAGGCCGCCACGGCCGGAATCCCGTGGAAATCGGCCCCGCAAGGCTGGCACGGCGGCTGCTGTAGGAGGAGATCGATCACGCAACCGGCTGCTCGCCGAAGAAGGTTCTCCGCATGGCCCGCAAACTCAAAGTCACCGCCGTCTCGGGCGGCCTCCAGCGCCCCTCGCGCACCTTGGCATTGGTCGAGCACCTGCTCGATGCCCTGGCCGAGGCGCTGCCGGTGGAGGCGCGCCTGATCGAGCTGGGGCCGCTCGTGCCGCGCTTCGGCGCCGTGCTGCAGCGCGCGCACCTGCCCGAGGACGTGGAGGCCGCGCTGGCGGCCATCGAGTCGGCCGAGCTGCTGGTGGTCGCCAGCCCGATCTACCGGGGTTCCTATACCGGCCTGTTCAAGCATCTGTTCGACCTGGTCCATCAGGACGCGCTGATCGACGTGCCCGTGCTGCTGGCCGCCACCGGCGGGAGCGAGCGCCATGCGCTGGCCATCGACCACCAGTTGCGGCCGCTGTTCAGCTTCTTCCAGGCGAACACGCTGCCGATCGGCGTCTACGGGGTGGACAGGGATTTCGTCGACTACCGCGTGACCAGTGCGGCGCTGCAGGAGCGCATCGCGCTGGCCGTCGCGCGCGCCGCGCCGCTGCTGCGCCAGCGGCTGGGCGCGGATGCCGCGCGCGTCGTGCAGGTCGCCTGAGACGCACGCAAGGCGCGTCCCATCATGTCCGACACCCTTCGTCCCGAGCCTGAGAACCGCCTGCCGCGGCCGCCCGATGCGGCGCGCGTGCGGCGCATCGGCAGCGATGCCGAGGCGCTCGACGCCGCCCGGCGCCTGGCCGCCGAGTTCGCGCCGGGCGCCTCGCGGCGCGACCGCGAACGCATCCTGCCCTGGGACGAGCTGGACCGCTGGTCCGAGAGCGGGCTGGGCGGCATCACCGTGCCGCGCGCCTACGGCGGCGCCGAGGTGTCCCATGCCACGCTGGCCGAGGTGTTCGTGATCCTGTGCGCCGCCGATCCCGCGCTGGGCCAGATCCCGCAGAACCACTTCGGCGTGCTGGGCGTGCTGCGCGAGGTCGGCAGCGAGGCGCAGAAGCGCCGCTTCTACGGCGAGGTGCTCGCCGGGCGCCGGCTGGGCAACGCCGGGCCCGAGCGCCATGCGCAGACCATCCTGCACGGCCAGACGCGGCTGCACCGCACGCCGGAGGGCCTGCGCCTGGCCGGCCGGCGCTTCTATTCGACCGGCGCGCTGTTCGCGCACCGCATCCCGGCGCGCGCGCAGGACGACGAAGGCCGCGCCGTGCAGGTGTGGGTGCCGCGCGACGCGCCGCGGCTGGCGGTGGTCGACGACTGGTCCTCCTTCGGGCAGCGCACCACCGCCAGCGGCTCGGTGGTCTTCGACGAGGTGCCGGTCGACGAGGCCGACGTGCTGCCGATCTGGCAGCTGGCCGATCGTCCGGGCCTGTACGGCCCCAACTCGCAGATCGTGCAGGCCGCCATCGACCAGGGCATCGCGCAGGCGGCCGTGGCCGACGCGATCGAGTTCGTGCGCGAGCATGCCCGGCCCTGGATGGATGCGGGCGTGGCGCGCGCGAGCGACGACCCCTACATCATCCAGGACGTCGGGCGCCTGCAGATCGACCTGCATGCCGCGCACGAGGTGCTGCTGGAGGCCGGCCGCGTGCTGGACGAGGCCGCGGCCGCGCCGGTGACGGCCGAGTCCAGCGCGCGCGCCTCGGTGGCGGTGGCCGAGGCCAAGGTGCTGACCACGCGCATCGCGCTGGAAGCCAGCGAGAAGCTGTTCGAGCTGGCCGGCTCCTCGGCCACGCGCGCCCGGCACAACCTGGACCGCCACTGGCGCAACGCGCGCACCCACACGCTGCACGACCCGGTGCGCTGGAAGACGCACCTGATCGGCAACTATCTCCTGAACGGGGCGCTGCCCCCGCGGCATTCCTGGAACTGAGCGATGAGCCTGCTTCTTTCCCCCGCGCCCGCCGAAGGCGCCGTCGCGCAGCCTGCGGCCGCGCCGGCCCGGCCGCCGGCGCGGATCCGCGACGATGCCCATGCGCTGGACGTCGCGCGCGAGCTCGCCGCCGGCTTCGCCACGGGCGCTTCCGAGCGAGACCGCGAGCGCCGCCTGCCCTGGGACGAGCTCGACGCCTTCACCGCCAGCGGGCTGTGGGCCATCACGGTGCCGCGCGCCTTCGGCGGCGCCGGCGTGTCCAGCGCGACGCTGGCCGAGGTGGTCGCCATCCTCTCGGCGGCCGACGGCTCGATCGGACAGATCCCGCAGAACCACTACTACGCGCTGGAGGTGCTGCGCGTGGGCGGCTCCGAGGCGCAGCAGCGCTTCTTCTGCGAGCGCGTGCTCGCCGGCGAGCGCCTGGGCAATGCCCTGGCCGAGATCGGCCACAAGGACTTCAAGCGCCGCACCCGCCTCACGCCGGAGGGCACGGGCTTTCGCGTGGACGGCCGCAAGTTCTACTGCACCGGCGCGCTCTACGCGCACTGGATCCCCACGCTGGTGACGGCCCTGGAGGCCGGGCGCGAGGTCACCTACCTGGCCTTCGTGCCGCGCACGGCCGAGGGCGTGCGCATCACCGACGACTGGGACGGCTTCGGCCAGCGCGTGACCGGCAGCGGCTCGGTGGCCTTCGACAACGTCCGCGTGCAGGCCGAATGGGTCGTGCCCTTCCTCGCCTCCTTCGAGCGGCCGACCACCATCGGCCCCTTCGCGCAGCTGCTGCACGCGGCCATCGACCTGGGCATCGGCCGCGGCGCCTTCGCCGCCGCCCTGCCTTTCGTGCGCGAGCGCACGCGGCCGTGGATCGACGCCAAGGTCGAGCGCGCCAGCGACGACCCGCTGCTCGTTCAGCAAGCGGGCGACGTCGCCGTGCGCCTGCGCGCGGCCGAGGCGCTGGTGCGCCGCGCCGGGCGCATCGTCGATGCCGCGCAGCGCGCGCCGACCGAGCGCAGCGTGGCCGAGGCCTCGGTGGCCGTCGCCGAGGCGCGCGCGCTCACCACCACGGCCTCGCTGGATGCCGGCACGCGGCTGTTCGAACTCGCCGGCACCGCCGCCACGCTCGACGGCCTGGGGCTGGACCGCTTCTGGCGCAACGCGCGCACCCACACGCTGCACGACCCGGTGCGCTGGAAATACCACGCCGTGGGCAACTACTACCTCAACGACCGGCTGCCGCCGCGCCACGGCGCGCTGTAGCACCCGATTCCTTCCTCGACCTTCCGACGCCATGGAACATCCCGTCTTTCCCCTCGCACTCCAGCTCTCGCGCCGCCGCCTGCTGCACCTGGCCCCGGCCGCCGCGCTGCTGGCCGCCGCGCCGCTGCATGCCGCGCTCAAGGAGCCGCCGGGCACCACGCGGGTGCTGAAGGTGGGCGTCACCACCGGCCCGCACGAGCAGGTCTTCGAGGTCGCCAGGCGCGTGGCCGAGCGCGACTACGGCCTGAAGATCCAGATCGTGCCCTTCACCGACTACAGCCGGCCCAATGCCGCGCTGGACGCGGGCGACCTGGACGCCAACAGCTTCCAGCACCGGCCCTTCCTCGCGGCGCAGGTGCGTGCGCGCGGCTACAGGATCGTCGGCTTCGGGCGCACCTGGATCGGGCCGATCGCGATCTACTCCAGGAAGTACAAGTCCTTCGCCGACCTGCCCGAGGGGGCGCGCATCGCCATCCCCAACGATCCGGCCAACGAGAGCCGCGTGCTGCTGCTCCTGCAGAAGGCCGGCGCGATCAGGCTCAAGACCGGCATCGATCCGGTGACGGGCGTCAACGCCACGCCGCGCGACATCGTGGAGAACCCGAAGAAGTTCCGCTTCGTCGAGATCGAGGCGGCGCAGCTGCCGCGCACGCTCGACGACACGGACGCCTCGGCCGTCAACGCCGACTACGCCAACAAGGCCGGGCTGAACCCCGCGCGCGACGGCCTCCTGGTGGAGGACAAGGACGGCCCCTACGCCTGCCTGATCGCCGTGCGCGAGCAGGACCAGGACCAGCCCTGGGTGCAGCAGCTCGTCAAGGCCTACCAGACCGACGAGGTGCGCGACTTCATCGTCAAGACCTTCGCCGGCGGCGTGATCCCGGCCTTCTGAATCGCCCGGCCTTGCGATGACAGCCAGGAAGCAGATCCTGCTCAACGCGTTCAACATGAACTGCGTGGGCCACATCAACCACGGCCTGTGGACGCATCCGCGCGACCAGTCGCAGGACTACCGCACGATCGAGTACTGGACCTCGCTGGCCTGCACGCTGGAGCGCGGCCTGTTCGACGGCCTGTTCATCGCCGACATCGTGGGCGTCTACGACGTCTACCGGGGCAATGTCGACGTCACGCTGCGCGAGTCGATCCAGCTGCCGGTGAACGATCCGCTGCTGCTGGTCTCGGCCATGGCGGCGGCCACGCGGCACCTGGGCTTCGGCGTGACGGTGAACCTCACCTACGAGCAGCCCTACCTGCTGGCGCGGCGCTTCTCCACGCTGGACCACCTCACGCGCGGGCGCATCGGCTGGAACGTCGTCACCGGCTACCTGGACAGCGCCGCGCGCGCCATGGGCCTGGCGCAGCAGCTGCCGCACGACGAGCGCTACGACCGCGCCGACGAGTACCTGGAGGTGCTCTACAAGCTGTGGGAAGGCAGCTGGGAGGAGGGCGCCGTGCGGCGCGACAAGGCCGCGCGCATGTTCGCCGATCCGGCGCGGGTGCACAAGGTCGTGCACCACGGCCGCTATTTCGATGTCGAGGGCTACCACCTCGCCGAACCCTCGCCGCAGCGCACGCCGGTGCTGTTCCAGGCCGGCAGCTCGGGGCGCGGCCAGCGCTTCGCGGCGCGGCACGCGGAATGCGTGTTCATCTCGCCGCCGAACAAGGAAGCGGCGCGCAAGTCGGTGCAGGCCCTGCGCGAGCAGCTCGTGCGCGCGGGACGCCGCCCCGGCGACATCAAGGTCTTCGCCGGCGCGGCCGTGGTGCCCGGCGCCACGCAGGCGCAGGCGCGCGAGAAGTACGCCGACTACCTGCAGTACGCCAGCCGCGAGGCCGGCCTGGCGCATTTCGCCGCCAGCACGGGCATCGATTTCTCGCGCTACGGCCTGGACGAGCCGATCGACTACGGCCCCTCCAACGCCATCGAATCGGCCACCCGCGCGGCGCAGCAGCACGGCTGGACGCGGCGCGGGATGCTCGAGCTGTTCGAGATCGGCGGGCGCTATCCCGCCATCGTCGGCGACCCGGCCCGGGTGGCCGACGAACTGCAGTCGTGGATCGACGAGACCGGGGTGGACGGCTTCAACCTCAGCCGCACCGTGGTGCCGGAGAGCTACGAGGACTTCGTCGACCTCGTGGTGCCCGAACTGCAGAACCGCGGCCTCTACAAGACCGCCTACGCCGAAGGCAGCCTGCGCCGCAAGATCTTCGAGGAAGGCGACCGCCTGCCGGCGCGCCACGCGGCGGCGCGGTTCCGCGCGACAGGGAGGGGCGCTTCATGAGCCTGGACATCTTCTGGTTCCTGCCCACCTCGGGCGACACCCGTTACCTGGGCAAGTCCGACTTCGGCCGGCCCGCCACCAACGCCTACATGCGGCAGATCGCCGAGACGGCGGAGCGGCTGGGCTTCGACGGGCTGCTGATCCCCACCGGCAGCTCCTGCCTGGACCCCTGGGTGACGGCGGCCAGCCTGGTGCCGGCGACGCAGCGCATCAAGCTGCTGGTGGCGCTGCGCACCTCGCTGGGCAACCCCACCGCCTCGGCGCGCCAGGCCGCCACGCTGGACCAGGCGCTGGGCGCGGGGCGGCTGCTGCTGAACGTGGTGCCCGGCGGCGACGCCACCGAGCTGGCGGCCGACGGCGTGTTCCACGACCACGACGCGCGCTACGAGGCGGGCGACGAGTTCCTGACCATCTGGCGCCGCCTGCTGCGGGGCGAGAAGGTGGACTTCGACGGCAGGCACCTGAAGGTGCGCGGCGCGCAGAACTTCTTCGAGCCGGCCAGCCAGCCCCATCCGCCGCTGTACTTCGGCGGCTCCTCGCCGGCGGCGCACGAACTGGCGGCCAGGCACGTCGATGCCTACCTGAGCTGGGGCGAGCCGCCCGCGGCCGTGGCCGCGAAGATCGCCGACGTGCGCGAGCGCGCGGCCCGGCACGGCCGCACGCTGCGCTTCGGCGTGCGGCTGCACGTGATCGTGCGCGAGACCCGCGAAGAAGCCTGGGCCGACGCCGACCGCCTGATCAGCCACCTGACCGACGAGGACATCGCCGCCGCGCAGCGCAACTACGCGGGCATGGACTCCGAAGGCCAGCGGCGCATGGCCGCGCTGCACGGCGGCCGGCGCGACCGGCTGGTGGTCGGCCCCAACCTCTGGGCGGGCGTGGGGCTGGTGCGCGGCGGCGCCGGCACCGCGCTGGTGGGCGACGCGCACGAGGTGGCCGCGCGGCTGAAGGAGTACGCCGACCTGGGCGTGGACAGCTTCGTGCTCTCGGGCTACCCGCACCTGGAGGAGGCGATCCGCTTCGCCGAGCTGGTGTTCCCGCTGCTGCCCGGCAAGCAGCCGGTGACGCTGCGCGACCGGGCGCTGACGGGCGGCGCCTTCGACATCCGCGCCACGGTGGAGACGCCGCGATGAGCGCTGCCGTCCATGGCCGTCCGCCATACCACCTCCGGGTGTTGTCCCGTGCCTGCGCCGGCCGTACGCTCGCCGAACCAGCGAGTGGGGCAGGAGCAGGACATGGAAGAACGTGCGATCGTGGTCGTGCACGGTGTCGGCGATCCCGAGCCGGGGGATGCGCTGTCGGGTTTCTCCAGCGCGTACTGCGTGGTGAGCGAGGGCGTGATCGACGTTCCTCTCACAACGCAGCGGTGGGAGGATCGGGCGCACGAGGATGCGTCCGGCATGGGGCCCATTCCGCTGTTCCCCGTCAGCAGGCTCGGCATGCGCACTGCCGTTCCTGGAGATGGCCAGGCGCGCAGGACGCGCTTGTACGAGGTCTATTGGGGCGATCTGTCCCGGGTGAAAGGCTCTCTGCTGGGGCTCCTGGAAGGCGCGATCGATCTTGTGTTCGGATTGCGCCACGTCGTCTTTGCGGCCCAGCGGGAACTCCGGGCGGCCGCCCGGCAAGACAAGGCGCTGTCCGTCCTGGCACGCGTCATCGCGGCGATGTCCACGGCCGCCCTCTGGGTGGCCAGGGGGCCGGTTCTTGCGCTGAACATCCTGGCCTTCGTCGCGAGTGTCCTGTATGCAGCGATCTTCCTTGCAAGCAAGCAGGGCGCGTCCGGCCTCGATCCTGCACTCGCCGCCATCGCAGTGGGGGCACCGCTGACCCTGCTGATCGGATTCATCAGCTTTCGGGCCGCGAAAGAATCCGAATGGACCAGCACGACCGCGGAATCGCTGATGTTCGTTGGTGCGGGCGCTGCCCTCGCCGCGCTATGGAGAGGCAGAGGCTATAGCGACTACGGGGAATTCGCGAACGACCTGACCATCGGCCTTTCGCTGTTTGCCGCGATTCTGGCCCTCTGCATCCTGGTTCTGATCGCCGCGTCGGCGATGGCGCTGGTGAGCCTGAAAGGAAGGCGTGCACGCCGGAGCCGGGAATCGGCCCTCCACGCAAGGCAGGCCATCGTCGTGATCAATGTCTGCACGATCATGAGCAGTGCGCTGTTCGTCCTCCTGGTGATGCTCGCGTGGACGGTTGCCTGGCAGCAGATCGACGCTCCGGAGATGCTGGAATTTCGGAATCGCATCGAGCAGGGGCTGCATCTGTTCGGTCTGGTATGGGCTTCGTTCATCGTCATCGCTGTTGCGTATGGCTGCTTGATGTTCCGCTCATTCCTGCTGCAAGCCCGCAAGCCGGCGTCCGCCGGGAAATTCCCTCGGTTCATCGTCCACCCGTCGGTCGTTGCCATCCTCGTGGCCTCCGGCATCGCCTGGACGATGCTGTTTCTGCCATTGGCCTATCAGCTGGAGTGCAGGGACGCGCTCGAAAGGTATCTGGGTCTGAGCTGCGCGGATCTCAGCAGGCAGGGCTGGTACGAGCGCACCATCACCGCCGTAGAAAAGGCCACCCCATTCTGTGTGGCCGCCAGCGGCGTCGTGGCTTCGCTTCTCGTGGCGGCGCACGCCCATCTGGGCACCGCGCTCGACATCGTTCTCGACGTCATCTCTCACTTCAAGCGACACGAGCGCACGGCCTGGCAGGTGCTTTTCGGCCGGCACGATGCCGGCGAATCGAGCACCGGTGAGCGTGTGGACGTCGACAACGACCCGCAGGCCGGCCTGTCCAGCTGGGACGCCATGGTTGCACGCTTCGACAAGGTGCTGAAATCGGCGATCGAGGAGACGGGCTGCAAGCGCTTGACGGTGATCGCACACAGCCAGGGGACGATGATCGCGCTGGAGGCTCTGGGCGTCATCCGGACGGACAGGAGGGAAGGCGATGCCGCTCCGAGGAAATCCCTCGCTCCGGAAGTTCAGTGCGACATCCTGCTGGTGACGATGGGATGCCCGCTCTCGGATCTCTACATCCACTATTTTCCCGGCAGGTATGCGATCAACCCGCGCCAGGAAAGCGTGGTTGGCCGCTGGATCAACATCTACCGGGCCGACGACTTCGTCGGCAAGGCGGTTTCCAATCCTGCCGATGCGGCCCATCCCCGCAATGTCGAGGTCGGGCCGCGTGGACACGTCGACTACTGGACGGATCGGGAAGTGCTCACCGCCATCCGCGACGAAGCCTTGGCCTGAGCTTCACCGCGTCGACATGCATCCGGGGCGGGGCGAGTTCAGGGACGGGCAGACGCGCTGCCTTCGGTATGCTGGTCCGGAATGATTGCCGAGCGCGTCCTTTGTGCACGATGATCCCGCGCCAGCCACCGGCCGCGCTCGACGGCCGAAAGGAACTTGTACACGTGTTCGTTGAAGACGGCAGGTTCTTCCAGATTGACTGCATGACCCGTCTTCGGCACGACACAGAGACCGGCCGCCGGCATGCAGCGCTTGATGAAAAGGCTGGTCTCGAGGACCGGATCGTCCTCGTCGCCACATACGATGAGTGTCGGAACCTGGGTCTTCTTCAGTTGCTCTTCGAAGTCGAACAGTGAAGGCCGGCGTGCCTGATAGTTTCGAACGGTGAGTTCAGAGCCCAGCGGGGAATGCTCCGAGAGATGGCGGCGAAACTCTGCCCAGCCGCGCGGATCCTTGTTGAGGAGATGAACTCGCGTGGCGCCGTAGGACGCGCCGTCCACCAGGGGCTGCATCCCCTTTGCGGCCAGCGAATCCGCAGCCTGTAGCGCTTCCGCGACGAAGCGGTCGCGGGTCGCCGGATCCGATCCGGATCCGCCGCTCGCGAACACCAGGCCCAGCACCCGTTCCGGGTGCCTCATCGAGAAGTGGAGGCCGGCGGCGGCTCCCATGCTCAGGCCGACGATGAAGGCGCGATCGATTCTCAGATGATCGAGAACCGCACCGATGTCCTCTGCCGCATGGTCCTGCCCGTACTGCTCTGCGCGTTGGGGAACGTCGGATGGCGGATAGCCCCGAGCATTGAAAGTGATGCAGCGAAACTCGCGCGAGAAAAAGCGCACCTGCGCCTCCCAGCCCCGGCAGTCGCTTGCATATTCATGAACGAAGATCACAGGAGTGCAACTTCCTGTTTCCTCGTAGTAAAGAGAGATGTCACCAGATTTCGCGTAGCCCATGGAATTCTTCGATGCTGAGGTGCCGCGATGGTAGAAACCCGTTCCTCGAAAGTCTGTAAACCGCATGACAATCCCGCTTCAAAGAGGAGCAAGCCATGACGAACGCAGGGCTTTACCGCGCAACGCCGGCGGCGGGTACGAACTGGTTCTCCGGGTTGCCAGCGCATGTACGGCAGGAGATGGAGCGTTGCATGACGCGGCAGTCGACAGGCGCCGGCCAGACCATTTTCTTGGCGGGCGAATGCGCCGATTCCATGTATCGCATCGCATCGGGACGGGTGCGTGTACGGTCGCTTTCGCCGGGCGGCAAGGAGGTGCTTCTTCTGATCTATGGTGCCGGGCATTTCATCGGCACCGTGGCAGTCCTGGACGGCCTTCCTCGGCACAACGATGCCGTTGCCGAATGCGCCACCGAGCTTGACATGCTCAGGTCGGACGACTTTCACCGCATCGCGCAGGCGTATCCGGAGGTCTACAGGGCCATCGCCGTGAGCTACGCGCTGTGGATGCGGGACCATCAAAGCATGTTCGCAGGCGGCGAGTCTCTGGAGGAACGGCTGGCGCGCCGCCTGAATCTCCTGCTCGATTTCGGGGCTGCACAAGAAGCCGATGGAGGCATTCTTCGTCTCGATTTCACGCAGGAAATGCTCGCATCCTCCGTGGCTGTGACCCGTCAGGCCATCAGCAAGCTGCTTCAGAAGTGGCAAGTCGATGGCGTGATCGACTACAAGCACGGGTCGGTGATCGTGCGTGACCGCACACGCTTGCGGCAGTTGGCAACTCGACACTGAATCGGCATTTTTCGCCGTATGTAATCCCATTGACAGACTATCGAATTTGACGATCGCACAATCTCCGCATTGAGGATGCATGGTGTCCTCGAATCATACGGAGACAACGCATGTTCAATCGGCAAAGCGTCGCCATCGCTCTGTTCGCCCTGACCGGTTTGCTGCCCGGCTCCGCCTCGGCGCAGAACTGGCCGACGCAGGCAGTCACGATCGTCGTCCCCTATGCGCCGGGAGGGGGATTGGACATCCTGGCGCGAGCTCTTGGAGAGAAGTTGTCTCAGCGCTGGAAGCAGCCGGTGCTCGTGGAGAACAAGGCGGGCGCTGCGGAGATCATCGCAGCATCCAGCGTGATCCGGGCCAAGCCCGACGGCTACACGCTGTTCTTTGCGACCGATGTCGGATTGGAGACCAATCCGTTTCTCTTCAGCAAGCTGCCCTACAACCCGCGAACCGACTTCACGCCGATCACACGCGTCATCGAAGGACCTGCCATCTACGTCGTGCGGGCCGACAGTCCGACGCGGACGATCGGCCAGCTGTTGCGGCAGGCCAAGGAGAATCCCGGAAAAGTTGCATATGGCTCGAGTGGAACGGGCGGCGCCGTGCATCTGATCGTGAACTGGCTCTCCGTCGTCTCCGACACGCCATTCACGCACGTTCCGTACAAGGGACTGGCTCCCGCCGTGGCCGATATATTGGCCGGCGTCGTTCACTTCAGCGCGACCCCTTTGTCGATGGTCGCGCCCTTCATCAAGGAAGACCGCCTGCGCGCCATTGCAACGACCGGCGAGATTCGAACACCGGCTCTGCCAGATGTTCCCACACTCGCGGAACTCGGCTACAAGGACTCTGTCATCAAGTTCATGTTCGGTCTCGTCGGACCGGCAAGGCTTCCGTCATCCGTTGCCGAGAAGATTGCTTCAGATGTTGCGGCAGTGACGCGTGAGCCCGAGTTCCTGGCGAAGAACATTGATGTCCATGGCTACGTCCTGGCGGTGGAGACGCCCGCGAGCTTTGCGCAGTACCTGGAGACGAACGCGGAAAAACAGCGGGCGCGCGTGAAAGCTGCCAATGTTCGGCTCGACTGAGAAAATGAACGAGCTTTCCACATCCGGTTCGATTCGCTCGGAAGTGCATGGGGCCATCGGTCACGTCTGCATCTCGAATGTGCGAAAGCGCAATGCGATGTCGATGGACATGTGGCAATCATTCGCGCAAGCGGTCGAGACGCTCGATTCGGATCCCGCCGTACGGGTCATCGTCGTGCGTGGTGACGGCAACGAGGCATTCGTGTCGGGTGCGGACATCTCGCAGTTCGAGTCGCGGCGCACGTCGCTGAGCGACCAGGAAGAATCCGACAGGATCGCCGAACGCGCATACATGGCGCCGGGCAGGGCCGCCAAGCCGGTGATCGCGGCCATACGGGGAATCTGCTACGGCGGTGGACTCGGGCTTGCCGCCGCGTGCGATCTACGCGTCTGCAGCACGGATGCGCGATTCCGCATGCCGGCGGCGCGGCTCGGACTGGCCTACAGCGTGGATGGACTCATGCGGTTCGTGTCGTTGGTCGGACCGCAGAACACCCTCGATCTCTTCATGACAGCCAGAGTATTCGACGGGCATGAGGCGTTGAGGATCGGATTCGTCGCGGCGGCGGTACCGCCGGAAACCCTGGACGCGAAGGTCGACGAGATGGCCCAGGCGCTGTCGCAGAACGCACCTCTGACGCTTCGTGCTGCCAAGCTCGCGGTCAAAAGCGCGTGCTCCCGCAGCAGCGAGTCGCTTGCTGCGGCGAGGGACGCCGTCCGGGCCTGCGCCGCAAGCGCCGACTATCTGGAAGGGCAGCGTGCCTTTCGAGAGAGGCGAGATCCTGTCTTCGAAGGAAGGTGACGGCTTTCCGAACGTGTGTCCGATGAAGGATGCCGTTCGGTGCAGTGCTGTTCATTCGCAGGAAAGGAAGATCATGAAATCCCTGCTCGAACTGAGTGCCGACAAAGTCATCGTGGCTCCCCTCGTCTTCGATCCCCTCAGTGCGCTGCTCGCATCGCGACAGGGGTTCCAGGCGCTTTACTTGGGAGGCGGCGCGCTCGGTTACATCAAGGCGGTGACCGAGGCCAATCTTTCATTGACCGAGATGGCGCATGCCGCCTTCGACATCAAGTCTGTCTGCACCACTGCGCTCATACTCGACGGCATCTGCGGCTGGGGTGACGCCGTCCATGTGCGCCGAACCATTCGCGTGGCCGAACAGACAGGCTTCGCGGGAATCGAGATCGAGGATCAGGTCTTGCCCAAGCGAGTGCATCACCATGTCGGCCAGGACGAGGTCATTCCGTGCGAGCGCATGGTCGCCAAGATCGAAGCTGCGGTGGCTGCGCGCACGGATCCTGGCTTCACGATCATTGCGCGAACCAACGCTGCCAGATCGCATGATCTCGAGGAAGCACTGCGCCGGGCACGAGCGTATCGGCGAGCCGGGGCGGACATGGTCATGGTCATCCATCGCGACCCTGCCCATGTTCGTTCCATCGGCGAGGCGCTCGGAGGTCCGCTGATGTTCATGTCCGGTCCCGGCGGACTCATGGGAATGCCGCTGAGCCGCGAAGAGATGTACCGCCTCGGCTACCGGATCATTGTTGATCCCACCACACCGCTTGCCGCGACATACGACGCATTGAGGACGTGCTACCGGCGCATGGCCACCGACCCTGCGCGAGTCATCGATGGCGGGGTCGACGCATGCAGCGCGATCGAGGCGCAGATCCATGAGCTGATCGGTCTTCCCCGGATGCTGGATATCGAAAGAGGAATGGTTGACGGTTTGCGTGCCACGGCATACTGATGGAGTGAATGCATGAAGAAAATGTTCGAGACCGGCGCCTTGGCGCGCTACCGGGTCTTGGATCTGAGCCAGGTTCGTGCGGGCCCGACCTGCGCGAAGCAGTTCGCCGACTTCGGCGCCGATGTCATCAAGGTGGAGCCGCCGCCCCATGTGGACCGGCAGGAGCTGTACGTAGGCGCGCGGGATGGGGCCGACATGATCAACCTGCATCGGAACAAGCGATCCATCACGGTGGATCTCAAGAACGAGAAAGGCCGGCAGGTTGTCCTGGATCTCGCAAGAACCTCCGACGTCGTGGTGGAGAACTTCCGCCCCGAGGTGAAGTCCAGGCTCGGCCTCGGCTATGAATCGCTGGAGGCGGTCAATCCAGGGATCGTGCTGGTGAGCATCTCCGGCTTTGGACAGGATGGTCCGTACCGGGACCGCCCGGGATATGACCAGATTCTCCAAGGAATGTGCGGCCTCATGAGTGCCACCGGCTTTCCTGATGGGGAACCCGTGCGTGCCGGCGCGTCGGTGATCGATGTGATTTCGGGCGTCTATGCCGCGCTTGGCGCGATGACTGCGTTGCTCGAACGCGAATCCAGCGGCCGCGGCCAGTGGGTTCAGGTCTCGCTTCTTCACAGCGGGATCGCATTGATGGACTACCAGGCGGCGCGTTGTGCGATGGAAGGAGAAGTTCCAGGCCGGATGGGAAACGATCATCCGACCAGCATGCCGACGTCGGCCTATCCGACGCGCGATGGGCACCTGAACATAGGCGCTGGCGGCGACAAGCAGTGGGCGGCCCTGTGCACGGCCATCGGCCGGCCCGAGCTTGCGGCGGATCCGAGGTTCCTGAGGGATCCTGATCGCTGCCGGAACCGGGATGAACTCAATCGGGTGCTGGCGCAGGCGTTCGGCCGAAGGACCCGCGACGAATGGTTGCAGATCCTTCGCGCGGCGGACGTACCCGCAGGCCCCATCTACAGCATGGACGAGGTCGCTGCCGATCCGCAGGTGAGGCATGCCGAAGTGTTTCAGCCCATCAGCCATCACCGCCGCGGCACCGTCAAGGTGGTCGGGCAGCCGCTCGTTCTGACGCGAACGCCCGCGCAGCCCAGGGTTGCCCTCGAGGACCGCGGCGGGAGCACGGAAGACGTATTGAGCGAGATCGGCTACTCGTCGGCCGATGTCGCCGAATTGAGGAATGCGGGGGCCATCTAGGGCATCTCGCAAACCCGCCGGGCACCACGGCGTACAGGCAGGCATCACCAGGAGGCAAGAATGCATCTCAGTCGCAGGGCAATCATCTCGGCCGGCGCAGGCCTGTCGCTGTGCGGACATCGGGCGATTGCAGCGCAGTGGCCGGAAAGGGCGATTCGGCTGACCATCGGATTCCCGCCGGGCGGGTCGCTCGACGGCGTCGGGCGGCCGCTGCTGGCTCCGCTGGAGAAGCTGCTGGGGCAGCCTGTCGTCATGGACTATCGGCCGGGAGCGGCCGGCGCCACGGCTGCCGAGTACGCATCCCGGGCGCCGGCGGACGGGTACGCGCTGACCTTGATCGAAGGCGGCGTCTTCACCGCGCTGCCCTATCTGCGCCATCTGAGCTTCGACCCGGTGAAGGCATTGGCGCCGCTCGGGATGGTGGCGGTCGGTCCTGGCGCCGTGATCGTGGCCCACCCGTCGCTCGGGGTATCGAACGTGCCGGAACTGGTCAGGCTCGCAAAATCGAGACCGCGCGAAATCGACTATGGCACCTCCGGTGTCGGAGGCGCCCAGCATCTCGTGGCCGAGTACTTCCATCACAGGGCAGGCATCAAGATGACCCACGTGCCCTACAAGGGCGGTGCGCAGGCGATGACCGATCTGCTGGGCGGTCAGATCAAGTTGCTGTTCTCATCGATGGCGCCTGCCATTCCGTTCGTGAAGAGCGGGCGGATCAATGCCCTCGGCGTCACCTCTCCCAAGCGCTCTTCCTCTCTTCCCGCCGTGCCCACGGTCGGCGAGCAGGACGCGACAGGGATCGAGAGCGAGGTCTGGGTCGCAGTGGCTGCTCCGAGGGGTGTGCCCGCGTCCATCGCAGACCGTATCGCGGCGGCGCTATCGACGGTCACCGCCGATTCGGTGGTGCAGACTGAACTGGAAAACCTGGGGTTCGAGCCGTCATCGGGTAGTCCGGCCGAAGTGCTGGACCGCATCGACAGGGAAAGCAGGCGATGGGTGCGCATCATCAAGGATGCCAACATCACCGTCGAGAGCTGACGCTGTGGTGCGGGTTCAGTCGCAATAGCGCCAGCCGGTAGGCTTCGCACAATCCACCGATTCGTTTTCAGGAGACAACTTTGATCCACAGCAGCGATTTTCCTTTGCCACTCATCTTGGCACCACGATGAGCGGCCACACCGACCTCCCGAGTGTCCCGGCCTCCAACCTCGAACTGCGTTCCCTGATCGGCACCGAAGGCCAGCTCGAACTCTCGCTCGCGAGCGTGTCGACGCCCGAGCCCGGCCCCGACGAGGTGCTGGTGCGCGTGGAAGCGGTACCGCTCAATCCATCCGACCTGGGCCTGCTGTTCGGTGCAGCGGACATGGCCGCCGCGCGGGCGAGCGGCAGCCCTGATCGCCCGGTCGTCACGGCGCCGGTGCCCGAAGCCGCGATGAAGGCCATGGCGGCGCGCATCGGCCGATCGATGCCGGTCGGCAACGAGGGCGCGGGCGTCGTGGTCGCGGCGGGCGCTTCGCCTGAGGCGCAGAAGCTGCTCGGGAAGACGGTCGCGATGCTCGGCGGCGCGATGTGCACGCAGTACCGTGCAATCCCGGTCACCCAATGCCTGCCGCTGCCCGAAGGCGCGACGCCGGCCGACGGAGCCTCATGCTTCATCAATCCGCTCACTGCGCTCGGCATGGTCGACACCATGCGCCGAGAAGGCCATCGCGCGCTGGTGCACACGGCGGCCTCTTCGAACCTCGGCCAGATGCTCAACCGCGTCTGCATGAAGGACGGCATCGCACTCGTCAACATCGTGCGCAAGCCCGAGCAGGCCGTGCTGCTCAAGGACATGGGCGCGCGGTACGTGTGCGACACGAGCGATCCAGCGTTCCTCGCGTCGCTGACCGATGCGCTCGCGGCCACAGGCGCAACGCTTGCTTTCGACGCGACGGGTGGTGGACGGCTTGCCGGTCAGATCCTGACGTGCATGGAGGCCGCGGTCAACCGCAACGCGAAGGAGTACCACCGCTACGGTTCGGCCACGCACAAGCAGGTCTACCTCTACGGCAGCCTCGACCCGCGGCCGATCGAGTTCGTGCGCAATTTCGGAATGGCTTGGGGCCTGGGCGGCTGGCTGTTGTTTCCGTTTCTGGAGAAGATCGGTCCGACCGCGACCGAGATGCTCAAGAAGCGCGTGGTCGCCGAGATCAAGACGACGTTCGCGAGCCACTATTCGAAGCAGGTCTCTCTGGCCGAGGCACTGGACCTGGCCAGCATTGCGGTCTACAGCCAGCGCGCCACGGGCACCAAGTACCTGATCAACCCGGCGAAGTGAACCGCGTGGCCCAAAGGGCGTGGACCGCCGGGGGAGCCAGCCGATGCGATGGAGTCAGGGGTGCGAAAAGGCCCTAGAGCGCCCGCAGGAACGCCGCCAGTGCCGCCTTCTCGTCCTCGCTCAGCCCCAGCGGCCGGATGTGCGGCGACAGGCGCGCGGCGTGCGGGTACAGCGGATGGTCGGCTTCGGCGGCATTGCGCGCCCAGACTTCGCCGCCGCCGCGGTCGTAGAGGTTGATCGCGCCCTCGAGGCTGGCGAACAGTCCGCTGTGCATGTAGGGCGGCGACTCGCGCACGCGCCGCAGGCTGGGCGTGCGGAAGGCGCCGGCGTCCTCGGCGCGGCCGGTGACCGCGTGGCGCCCCAGGTCCTGCGCCTTCTCGCCGAACGAAGAGATCCTGAGGTTGTGGAACTTGCCGTCGCTCAGCCGCGGTCCGAAGTGGCAGTTGGCGCAGCGCGCCTTGGTGCGGAACAGGTGCAGGCCGCGAATCTCCTGCGCGTCGAGTGCCGTCCATTCGCCCTGCGCGAAGCGGTCGAAGCGGGTGGGCGGGGCCTGACGTGCCAGGCCGGCCTGGTACGCAGCCAGCGCATCGCCCAGATGCGCGGCGGTGACCTCGCGCGTGCCGTAGGCGCGCGCGAAGGCCTGCGCATGGCCGGGCGCGGCGCGCAGGCGTGCGATCACCGGCTCCAGCGCCGGGTTGGCCATCTCGTGCGGCGCGGTCAGCGGCGCCAGCGACTGCGCGGCCAGCGAGGCGCCGCGGCCGTCCCAGCCCCAGCGCGCGTGGCCCGGTGCGTTGCGCAGGTCGGGCGGGTTGCGGCGCCCGGATGCGCCGTGCTCACCGCGTGCAACCGGCGCGGGCACGCTCCAGCCGTGCGCAGGCTGGTGGCAACTGGCGCAGGCGATGCGGCCCGAGGCCGACAGGCGCGGGTCGGCGAACAGCCGTGCGCCCAGCGCGGCCCTGGCGGCGTCCTGCGGCGCGGCGGAGGCAGGCGTGGCGGCGGCCAGCTCCTCGAACGCGACACCGGGGTCGATCCAGGCCGCAGGCCATTGGGCGGAAGGGCGGCGGTACAGCGCCGCCAGGTCGGCTGCGGCCGGCACCGCCAGGGCGGCCAGCAGGGCTGCGACGACCAGGCAGCGCAATCCCCGATTCCTAGGCCGGCTCGCCGAGCACGCCCAGGTAGCTCTTGCCGATCACGTCGTGGCTGGCCACCGTGTTGGGCGGATGGAAGGGGCCGGAGCGCACGTCGCGCACCAGCCGCTCCAGCTCGTTGCGGCGCAGCAGCGAGGAGGCGCCGACCACGTCGGTGGCGAGGTCGACCACGCGCCGCGCGCCGTCCACCGCGTGCTGCTTGGCGGCCAGCAGCTTGGCCGGCCACAGCGCGCCGTGGTCCGCGCCGGCGGCCCAGTCCTGCGCGGTGCGTTCCAGCAGGGCCTCAATCGTGTCCAGCTCGATCGCCGCCCGGGACACGTTGAGCTGCGCGATCGGATGGTGGGCATAGCGCCTGCCGCCCAGCACCGCCGAGCTGCGCTTGCGCGCGCTCTCGATCGCCAGGTCGAAGGCGCGCCGCGCGATGCCGTGGTAGACCGCCGCGATGGGCAGGATGGCGGCGCCGAAGATGCCGTCGACGAAGGGATCGTCCGGTGGCCCGGCCGGCAGCACGCGCGAGACGTAGGGCACCTGCGCCACCGCGTCTTCGAGCACGGTGTCGTCGCTGCGCGTGGCGCGCACGCCCAGCGCGTCCCAGGTGGGCTCGGTGCGGTGGCCCGGGTCGGTGCGCCGGATGAAGGCGTGCACGATGCGCGGGCGCTCGGGGTCGGAATCGTCCAGCCCGTGCACGCCCAGCCAGTCCCACACCGGCGCCAGCGAGGTGAACACCTTGCGGCCGGTGAAGCGGTAGGCGCCGCCTTCCAGCGGCTCGGCGCGCACGGTGGAGCCGGCCAGGCCCAGGTCGTTGTTGGGCTCGCCGTGGCCGGCCGCGAAGATCCTGCCGGCCACGATCTCGTCGAGGATCCAGTCGGTGGAGGGGTCGCCGCGCTGGTGCAGGTAGGCGGCGGTGCCGCTCCAGTACAGGTGCATGTTGATCGCCAGCGCCGTGGCCGGCGCGTGGTAGGCCAGGCGCCCTTGTTCGCGCAGCACCTGCGGCAGCCCGTAGCCCAGGCCACCCAATGCCTTGGGCACCCACAGCTTGAGGTAGCCGGCGGCGCGCAGGTCCTCCAGGTCCTCGTCGAAGAAGCGGTTCTCGCGGTCGTAGCCGGCGGCGCGCGCCGCGATGCGCGCCAGCAGGGCTTCGCCGAGCACCGGCGGGAAGTCGGCATCGGCGGCGGACGCGGGGGCCGGCGTGGACAGCACGGGGGTCTGGCTCATTCGGAGATCTCCTTTCGCACGAGGTTGGCGGCAAGGTAGCGCGCCCGCGGCGCCGGCGAAACGAAGCGATTCGTCTATGCATATCCGGCGCGCGTCGATCGGATACCGCAGATGCATAGACGCAAAGCTTCGTAGGGCGCGCGGCGGCGCCGCGCTAAGTTCGGCTGCTTCCCATGTCCTTGTCACAGCGAAGGTGCGCATGCGTTCGACGACAGCCCATTCCCATTCGCACGCGGACCTCGATGCCGCATTGCAGCTCACGGCCGACGTGCTGGTGATCGGCGGCGGCCCCGCCGGTGCCTGGGCGGCGGTGAGCGCGGCGGCGCAGGGGGCGCGCGTGATCCTGGTCGACAAGGGTTTCTGCGGCACCTCGGGCGCCACGGCGCCCGAGGGCGATGCGCGCGCGCAGGCCAAGGCCAGCCGCTACGCGATGGGCGGCCAGCTCGCCGAGCAGGCCTGGATGGACCGCGTGCTGGCGCAGACCTGGGACAACGTGGAACGGCTGAAGGAATGGGGCTACCCCTTTCCGGCCGACGCGTGGGGCCGGCTGCGCTGCAACTCGCTGCAGGGCCCCGAGTACATGCGCCTGATGCGCCGGCAGGCCAAGGCCGCGGGTGCGCGCATCCTGGACCACAGCCCGGCGCTGGAGCTGCTGGTGGACGCGCACGGCGCGGTGTGCGGCGCGTTCGGCGTGCGCCGCGCCGACGGCGATGCCTGGACGGTGCGCGCGGGCGCGGTGGTCATCGCCACCGGCGGCTGCGCCTTCCTCAGCAAGGCCCTGGGCTGCGACCTGCTCACCGGCGACGGCTACCTGATGGCCGCCGAGGCGGGCGCGCAGTTGTCGGGCATGGAGTTCTCCAACGCCTACGGGCTGGGACCGGCCTTCTCGTCGGTCACCAAGTCGCTGTTCTACAACTGGGCCACCTTCTACGACGAGGGCGGTGCGGCCATCGAGGGCGCCGGCTCCTCGCGCGGGCGCGGCGTGATCGCGCAGCACCTGCGCAGCGGGCCGGTGTACGCGCGGCTCGACCGCGCCGATGCGCAGATCCAGGCATGGATGCGCGTGGCGCAGCCCAACTTCTTCCTGTCCTTCGACCGGCTCGGCATCGATCCCTTCGCGCAGCGCTTTCCGGTCACGCTGCGGCTGGAAGGCACGGTGCGCGGCACCGGCGGCCTGAACGTGGTGGACGCGCAGTGCGCCACCTCGGTGCCCGGCCTCTACGCCGCGGGCGACGCCGCCACGCGCGAGCTGATCTGCGGCGGCTTCACCGGCGGCGGCAGCCACAACGCGGCCTGGGCGCTGTCGTCGGGCTTCTGGGCCGGCGCCGGGGCCGCGCTGTTCGCGCGCGATGCCAGGGCGGCGAGCGATGCGCGGCGCCCGGCGCGGCGCGCCGGCGCCGTGTCCACGGCCGGGCCCGGCGGTGCGGCCGTGGACAGCCGGGCCGTGGTGCGCGCGGTGCAGGCCGAGCTGTTCCCGACCGAGCGCAACTGGGTGCGCGAGGCCGGCCTGCTGGAGGACTCGCTCGGCCGCCTGGACGCGTTGTGGGCGCAGCTGCGGCGCGCCGGCCCCGTGCCGGCCGCGGGCGGCGTCGCCGGCGCGGCCGAGCTGCTGCGTGCGCGCGAGGCCGCGGCCATGCTGGCCAGCGCGCGCTGGATGTACCGCAGCGCGCTGGCGCGCACCGAGACGCGCGGCATGCACCGGCGCCGCGAGAACCCGGCCAGCGACCCGGCGCAGCGCCACCGCCTGCTCAGCGGCGGGCTGGACGCGGTGTGGGTGGCGCGCCAGGCGGTGCGCGAGCCGGCGCCGCCTGCACCGCACGACCGCGTGCTGGAGGCCACGGCATGATCGAGCTGCTCGACGCCGCGCGCTGCACCGCCTGCAACATCTGCGTGCAGGCCTGCCCGACCCGGGTGTTCGAGGCGGTGCCGGACGCGCCGCCGCGCATCGCGCGGCAGGCCGACTGCCAGACCTGCTTCATGTGCGAGCTGTACTGCCCCGAGGACGCGCTGTACGTGGCGCCGTTCGCCGACCGGCCCGCCGTGGCCGCGGAGCTGGAAGGCGTCTCGGCGGCGCAGGCCGGCGCCTACCGGCGCGCGGTCGGCTGGGGCAGGGGGCGCCGCTCGACGGCAGCGGACGACGCGAGCTACGAGCTGCTGGGCCGCGCGCACTGATGCCGCGCGCGTTCGCGCCTCAGTGGCAATCGGGCCCCATCTGGTCGAAGTAGACCTCGAAGGCCACGTTCGCCGCCCACTTCTGGTTGCGCGTCTGCCAGGCCTCGGCGCGGCCTTCCTCGGCCAGTGCCTGCTTCAGTTCGCGCGCGGCCTGCGCCAGCGAGTGGACGGTGAGCAGCAGCAGCGGCGACAGCTCCTTCGGCTCCAGGGTGGCCGAGAACTTGTGCCACTCCTTGCGCGCGAACAGCGCGTCGAGCTGGGCGCGGTCGTGCAGCGCGGCGTCGCACTCGCCGGTGCGCACCAGCACCAGCGCCTGCGCCGGCGCATCCAGCACGCGCACCCGGGCCTGCAGCGCGCGGGCCAGCGCCTGGCCCTGCACGTGCGCGCGGGACACGCACAGCGTGCGGCCCCGCAGGTCTTCCCAGCGCCGCACCGGCGTGTCCGAGCGCATCGCCACGCTGACGCCCGAGCGGTAGCCGGTGGGCACGGCGTCCAGTTGCGCCGCATCGGCATCGCGCGGCGGCGTGCGCGTGAGCACCGCATCGACGCGGCCCTCGGCCAGCGCGCCGGCGAACTCCTCCACCCGCAGCGCGACGAACTCGGGCGCCACGCCCAGCCGCTCGCCGACGGCACGCGCGAGCGCCACCTCGTGGCCTTCCTCGGTGTAGCGGCGGGTGTCGCTGACCAGCGGCATGGCTTCGTGCGCGACGCCGATGCGCAGCCGGTCCCATGCGGCGTGTTCCGGTGCCGCCCGCGCGGCGCCGACGGCGGCCGGCAGGCCCCAGGCGGCCAGCATCACCAGCGCGGTGCCGCCCAGCAGCACGAGCACCGTCCGCGTGGTGGCCGCGGCCATCCATGCACGGGCTGTGGCCACCCGTCCCGGGGCCTCGCGTGGTCTTGGGTTCATCGGTTGCTGCAGCGGCGCTGTGCGGGCGGCCATTGCAGCATGCGGGCATGCGGCGGGCAAATGCGCAAAGCGCGCATCGACATGCGCATTTCTTGGTTAACAGCCGGCAGCGCCTGCCGAAGAATGCAGGCGCCCATGGTGGCGATCATGGCGACGTGCCCTACCTTGCGCGCAGCCGCCGCTTCATCCCGGATTTCTTGGAGTCAGCATGACAGATCAGTTCTCCCCGCGCCACAAGCCCGCCCGGCTGCGGCAGTTGTTCTCGCTCGCACTCGCCCTGGGCCTGGCCGCGGGCGCCGGTGCGGCCGCCGCGGCCGAGCCGCTGCCGGAAATCAACCTGCAGCTCTCGCCCTGGACCGTGGTCGCGCGCGAGAAGGGCTTCTTCAAGGAGGAGTTCGACAAGATCGGCACCAGGAAGATCAACCTGATCGCCTCGGGCGGCGCCGAACTGGTAGGCGCCGAGACCGCGGCCGTGAGCGGCGGCGCGATCGCGATCGCGCAGCGCATGATCTACCCGGCCACCGTGCACCGCGCCAATGGCCTGGACGGCGTGGTGATCTGGGTGTCGGAGCCGTCCAATCGCTACCGCGCACCCATCCTCGCGCGCGCCGGCAACGACGCCATCCAGACCGTGGCGGACCTGGACGGCAAGAAGTTCGGCAGCAGCCGCATCAGCTGCTACTGGTCGTCGCCCTTCGAGCAGCTGACCAAGGCCGGCCTGCCGCTGGACTCGCGCAACGGCAAGGGGCGCGTGCGCTACGAGTCCATCGACAACTCGTCGGTGGTGGTCTCGGGCATCCTGTCGGGCGCCATCGACGCGACCACGGCGCACCTGGCCGCGGGCGCCTTCACCGGCGCCTGGCTGGCGGGCAAGCTCAAGGTGGTCGGCCGCTCGCCGGACAACGGCGTGTACGTGCAGAACGGCGGGCGCGTGACCTACTTCGCGCGCCGCGACTTCGCCGAGAAGTACCCGGACGTGGTCAAGGCCTTCCTGGCCGCGCGCGAGCGCACTTCCGAGTGGGCGCTCGACCACGTGGACGAGGCCGCGCAGATCATCGCCAAGCACACGCGCGTGCCGCTGGAGGTCGCCAAGTTCCAGATCACGCACCTGGGCCAGTGGGACTTCATGTCCGGCGAGCCGAGCGCCGAGCGCGCGCGCCAGGCGATCAAGACCTTCCGCGACTGGCACGTGGCCAACGGCGACGACATCCTCTCGGAGCGCAAGCTGTCCGACGCGCAGGTGGATTCCTTCATCGACGGGCGGTTCTTCGTCGGCGGCTCGCACTCCATCTATCAATGAGCAGCACCGCGGACGTGATCGTCGCGCCCACCGCGGCGGCGGTGCGCGCACCGGCGCCCTGGCGCGACGGGCGCTGGCGGCGCTTCTTCAGCGACGGCCTCTGGATCGGTCTTCTGCTGCCGCTGTCGGTGCTGGCGCTGTGGCAGGCGGCCGCGACCTACCAGTGGATCGAGCCGGTCTTCCTGCCCCGGCCGATCGTGGTGGTCAAGGCCTTCTGGACCATGCTGGTCTCGCAGGACCTGGCGCTGGACTTCCTGTCCAGCGTCAACATCGTGGGCCAGGCCTTCCTCTACGGCAGCCTGCTGGGCGTGGGGCTGGGCATCGCGGCGGGGCTGTCGCAGAAGGTGGAGCGCTTCTTCGGTCCGACCTTCGACACCATCCGCCACATTCCCGGCATCGCGTGGTTCCCGCTGATCGTGCTGTGGCTCGGCCTGGGCGCGCCGGCCAAGATCCTGGTGATCGCCAAGTCGGTGTTCTTCCCCGTGTTCCTGAACACGCTGCAGGGCATCCGCAGCGTGGACAGGAACTACGTCGAGCTGGCCGACGTGCTCACGCTCACGCGCAGCCAGCTCGTGCGCAAGGTGATCCTGCCGGCGGCCACGCCCAGCATCATGGTCTCGCTGCGCTATTCGGCCGGCCTGGCCTGGGCGCTGGTGGTGGTGGCCGAGGGACTGAGCGGGCTCGAAGGGCTGGGCTTCCTGATCTTCCGCGCGCAGAGCCTGCTGCTGACCGACCAGCTGCTGGTGTGCATGGTGATCATCGGCGTGGTGGGCTTCCTGATCGACCGCAGCATGTACCTGCTGCAGCGCCGCGTGCTGCGCTGGAAGCAGGGCTTCGAAGGATGAGCAGGCCCACCCCCAGCCTCGCCCACTGCGTGTGGCTCTGCACCCCCTCGAAGGGGACGCACCCCTGCGGCCCGGCGAAGCCGGTTCCGCGGGTGCCTGCGAACGGGCCTGGCTGCGCCGGCCCTGGGGATCAGGTAAGCAGCGGTATCTTGGAGAGAAACGTCGTGGAGGAATATCTCAATGGCTGAACCAGGACGCCTGGAGATCAAGGATGTCTCCAAGCGCTACGAGGTCGCGGGCCGTCCGCGGCTGGAGGTGCTGCAGCGCGCCAGCTTCGAGGTGGAGCCGGGCGCCTTCGTGTCCATCGTCGGGCCCAGCGGCTGCGGCAAGTCCACGCTGCTGCGGCTGATCGTCGGGCTGGACCGCGAGTACCAGGGCGACATCCTGCTGCACGGCGAGCGCATCGCGGGCACCAGCCTCAAGCGCGGCATCGTCTTCCAGGACCACCGGCTGCTGCCCTGGCTCACGCTGGAGCAGAACATCGCGCTGAGCCTGCAGAACTCGGACTGGAGCGCGCAGCGCAAGGCGCGCGCGGTGCGCGAGCACATCGAACTGGTGGGGCTCGTCGGCTTCGAGTCGGCCTACCCGCACCAGCTCTCGGGCGGCATGGCGCAGCGCGCGGCGATCGCGCGCGGGCTGGTGAACCAGCCGGAGATCCTGCTGCTGGACGAACCGCTGGGTGCGCTGGATGCGTTGACGCGCATCCGGCTGCAGGAAGAGATCCAGCGCATCTGGCGCGTCGAGGGCGTGACCATGATCATGGTCACGCACGACGTCGACGAGGCCATCTACCTGAGCAACCGCGTGATCGTGATGAATGCCGACCCGGGGCGCATCGTGCGCGATGTGGAGATCGAACTCGACCACCCGCGCGACCGGGCCGGCACGCGCTTCGCCGAGTACAAGCGCGAGATCCTCTCGGCCATGGGCGAGTACCACCGGGCGCCGGAGGCGGCGGCGGCATGAGGCACCGGCGTGCGCGCGCGGCGCTGGCGGCGCTCGGCCTGCTCGGCGCGCTGGCGCTGCCGGGCGTCGCCGGGGCGGTCGCCGCCGCGCCGGCGTCGGACCTGCCGGACCTCTCGGCCGTCAAGGCGCTCATCTACTCGGGCGACTATGCGAAGGCGATCCACGAGCTCGAGGCGCTGAGCCGGGACGTCCAGCACCCGGAGGTCTACAACCTGCTCGGCTACAGCCAGCGGCAGCTCAAGCGCTACGACGACGCCGCCCGCTCCTACCGCGAGGCGCTGCATTTCGACGGCACGTACCGGCCCGCGCTCCAGTACCAGGGCGAACTCTTCATCGCGACCGGCGACATCGCGGCGGCGCAGAAGAACGTCGAGTACCTGCGCATCGTGTGCGGCGCGGCCGGCTGCGCCGAGCTGGATCAGTTGCGCAAGGCGCTGGCGGATGCAGGGGCCCTCACGCCCGCAGGAAGGACAGCAGCGCCTCGTTGAATTCCGGCGCATGCGACACGTTCAGCCCGTGCGGCCCGCCGCGCACGACCACCAGCTCGCTGTGCGGAACGGCGCGGTGGGTGCGCTGGCCCGAGCCTTCGAGGGGCACGATCGCGTCCGCGTCGCCGTGGATCACCAGCGTGGGCACCGTCACCTTCTCCAGGTCCTCGCGGAAGTCGGTCGTGCCGAACGAGTCCATGCAGGCCAGCGCCGCATGCTGCGCCGACTGGTGGCACAGGGCGATCGCGTCGCCGCGCTGCGGCTCGCTGACCCGCAGCGCGCCGTCGGCCGAGAAGAAATCCCGGGTGAACTGGTCGAAGAAGGCATCGCGGTCCTGCGCGAGCGCCTCCTTCATCTGCTGCGCCTTCCCGGGCGCGAGCGGGCCCTCGGGGTTGTCGGCCGTCTTCATCAGGTACGGCGGCACGGCCGCGGCAAACACCACGCTGCGCAGGCGCGATTCGCCGTGCCGCGCGACGTATCGCGCCACTTCGCCCCCGCCCATCGAGAAGCCCACCAGCGTCACGTCCTGCAGGCCGCACTGGTCCATGACGTGCGCCAGGTCGTCGGCCAGCGTGTCGTAGCCGTAGTCCGATTCCGGCTTGGCCGAGCGGCCGAAGCCCCGTCGGTCATAGGCCACCACGCGGTGGCCGGCGGCGCGAAGCGCCGCCACCTGCGGCTCCCATGCCTGGGCCGACAGCGGCCAGCCATGGATCAGCACCACCGGCCGCCCGTCGCCGCCGCTGTCGTCGACGTGCAGGCGCACGGCCTCCGCAGGCGCCGTGCCGGCGCGGGCCGGATCTGCCGGGTTCGCCCTCGGGCCCGCGGCGGCCGCGCCCAAGGCGCCGGCCACGCCGCCCAGCGCGCCGCCGACCACCACGCCGACCGGGCCGGCCACCGCGACGCCGACGGCGGCGCCCGCGGCCGCACCGACCATCACGCCGCCGCCCATCAGCACCGAGCCGGCCTCGCGCTCAGCCTCCGCGGGTTCCAGCGGCTTCTGCGCCGCAGGCCTCGGATCCTGCGACGGAATGCCGTAGCCGGGACGGGCCTGCTCGGCGAGGTCTTCGTCGACAGGAATGGGGCTCGATGGCGGGATGGCGGATGGGTTCATGTGCCTCTCCTTGGGAAAGCCGATGGCAAGTCGAGCGCAAGACCTGCCTTCGAACTTTTCTAACGCGCATCCCTTACCGTTCCCGCCATCCCGCAGACCGTGAGACTGTCGGACAACGTCCAGCGCTGCCCCGCCTATGACGGATGACCGGCGAACTCGATCACTGCCCCGTGCGCGCGCACCGCATCGGCGGCCGTGCCTGCGAAGGCCGGGTCGCGGGTGGCGAGCACCAGCGCATAGGGGCCTTCGCCCCGGCCGGCGAGGCGGCGGGCCAGCGACTCCGACGCCTGCGGCTCGTGCGGCGACAGCAGCACCAGCGTCGTGCCGCCCAGCGCGACCAGGGCCAGCCGGGTGCCGCTGCCGGGCAGGGCGGCCTGCCGCACCTGCGCGCCGTCGCCCAGCAGTGCGCGCCAGCGGGCCACGCTCGCATCCAGGTCCCGCACCGCGATGGCGAGGCTGGCGATGCCGGTCGCGCCGTTGGCGTGCGTGCGCACCTCGCCCTCGGGCACGCGCAGCGCGCGCGGCGTCAGGTCGCCGCAGAGAAAGGGCAGGTCGGCGGACGGCGCGCGCGCCGTCTGCCAGCGCAGCCGCTCGCCATCGGGGCGCAGGCGGCCGCCGTCCTGCGGTCCGTCCAGCGCCAGGCCGCGTGCCGCGGCCTCGGTCACGACGGTGCCGGTGTCCGCGGGCAGCAGCGCCACATCGACGATGCCTTCGCCATGGCGCTGCAGCAGTTGCCACCAGCGCTCCTGCGGCGCGTCCTCGCGCCAGGCGATGAGTTCGAAGTACGCGCCGTCGGCGAACACCACCAGCGCGTTGTGCGTGGCGCGGCCCGGGTGGCTGCCGCCGGGCACCACGGTGAAGCCCAGCGCGGCGTAGTCGGCACTGGCCCGTGCCAGGTCCTCGACGGCGATGACGACGTGATCGAGTTGCAGCGCCATGGCGCACCTTTCCTGCCTTGCGGATGAAGGTGTGGACTATGCGCGCCCGGGCGGCGCCATCAAATGCGTGAACCGAATAACGATGCTACGTAATCGCAGAGCGCGAATATGCGGCGTCGATACCATCGTCCGGCTCCGTCCATGACTCTCTGCAGCGCCGCACGGCGACGACCTATGACTGTGTTCCCCCTGAAGAAGAAATCGATCCGATGGGCTGCCATCGGCCTGGCCCTGGCCGCCGTGCTGGCGGGCTGCTCCAGGGAAGCTGCCGACACCGCGGCCGCCGCGGGGAGCGACGGGCCGGTGCAGGGCGGCACGCTGATCTACCTGGAGCAGCAGGCGCACACCAACCTGTACCCGCCGGCCGGCGGCTTCTACCCGAACGGCGGCGTGCTCAACCAGATCACCGACAAGCTGACCTACCAGGATCCGACGACGCTCGAGATCCAGCCCTGGATCGCCGAATCGTGGACGGTGAACGACACCGCCACCGAATACACCTTCAAGCTGCGCAGCGGCGTCACCTTCTCCGACGGTTCGCCGCTCGATGCCGCCGCGGTGGCGAAGAACTACGACACCTACGGCCTGGGCAACAGGGAGCTGAAGCAGCCCGTCTCGGAGGTGATCAACAACTACGAGCGCAGCGAGGTCATCGACCCGCTCACCGTCAGGTTCTACTTCAGCAACCCCTCGCCGGGCTTCCTGCAGGGCACCTCGGTCATCGGCTCGGGCCTGGTGTCGCTCGCCACGCTGGCGCGTCCCTTCGAGGAGCTGGGCGATGCCACCAGGATCATCGGCTCCGGCCCCTTCGTCGTGGCCAGCGAGACGCTGGGCAAGGAACTCGTGCTCAAGGCGCGCGAGGACTACGACTGGGGCCCCGCCAAGCTCGCCCACCAGGGCCGCGCGCGCCTGGACGAGGTCAAGTTCATCGTCACGCCCGAGGACAGCGTGCGCATCGGCGCGCTGCTGGCCGGCCAGGCCGGCTTCATCCGCCAGGTGCAGGCCTACGACGAGAAGCGCGTGCTGGACCAGGGTTTCGACATCTACGCGCCGCCCACGCGCGGCGTGAACAACAGCGTGGTCTTCCGCCCCGACAACGAACTGGTGGCCGACGTCCGGGTGCGCAAGGCGCTGCTGCACGCGGTGAACACCGAGGAGATCGTGAAGACCCTGTTCTCGGCCAACTACCCGCGCGCCACTTCCGTCATCGCCTCCACCGCGGCGGGCCACGTCGACCTGTCGGCCAAGCTGGCCCATGACGAAGAGAAGGCCAGGCAACTGCTCGACGAAGCCGGCTGGACGCTCAACGCCAGCGGCCAGCGCGAGAAGGACGGCCGCGTGCTGGAACTCTCGGCCTTCGAGTCGCTGCCGCAGCCGCAGAACAAGGAAACGCTGCAGCTCGTCGCGCAGCAGTGGGCCAAGGTGGGCGTCAAGCTCAACGTGCTGGCGGGCGACTCGGGCAGCCGCACCGTGGACAACCTCGACCCTGAGAAGACGCCCGTCTCGCCCGGCATGGTCGGCCGCGCCGACCCGGACGTGATCAAGAGCAACTACTACCCGACCAACCGCAACGTGCTGCTGCAAAAGGGCGGCGTGAGCCAGAAGGTCAAGAGTTTCGTGGACGACAAGCTCAACGGCCTGCTCGACGCGATCGCCGCGGAGACCGACGCCACGAAGCGCCTGGCGCTCGCGGGCGAGGTGCAGAACTACATCATCGACCAAGCCTACGTGATCCCGATCTTCGAGGAGCCGCAGGCCTTCGCGGGCGCCTCGTGGGTGAAGGACGTGGGCTTCGAGGCCGTGGGCCGCCCGAGCTTCTACACCGCCTGGTTGTCCAAGCGATGACGCGGGCGCGGGGACGTGCCCCGCGCGCTTCCATCGGACTTTCGCCATGACCCGCCACCTCCTGAACCGCGCAGGCCAGGCCCTGCTGGTGCTGTGGGCCGCCTTCACGGCCTCGTTCGTGCTGCTGCAGTTCCTGCCGGGCGACGCGATCCTGATCAAGTTCCTGAACCCCGAGCTGGGCCTGGGGCCGCAGGAGATCGCCGACATCCGCGCGTCCTACGGCGCCGACAGCCCGGTGTGGCGGCAGTACCTGCACACGCTGACGGGCTTCCTCACGGGCAACTTCGGCTACTCGGTGCAGGCCGGCGTGCCGGTGAGCCACGGGCTGGCCATCAACCTGCCGCCCACGCTGCGGCTGGCGGCGCTGGGCTTCGCGGCGGCGCTGGTGCTGGCCGTCGCGCTGGCCTTCCTCTCGCAGCTCGCGCGCCTGGCCTGGCTGCGCGCGGCGCTGCAGTCGCTGCCGTCCCTCTTCATCTCGGTGCCGGTGTTCTGGCTCGGCATCATGCTGATCCAGATCGTGTCGTTCCGCCTGGGCTGGATCCCGGTGATCAACCCCGGCCAGTGGGAAGGGCTGGTGCTGCCCACGCTGACCCTGGCGGTGCCGATCTCCGCGCCGCTCGCGCAGATCCTGCTGCGCAACATCGACGAGGTGCTCACGCAGCCCTTCGTGGCGGTGGCGCGCGCCAAGGGCGCGTCGTGGCAGTGGGTGCTGTGGCAGCACGTGGCCCGCAACGCGGTGCTGCCCACGCTCACCATCGCCGGCGTGCTGTTCGGCGAGCTGCTGGCCGGTGCGGTGGTGACCGAGGCGGTGTTCGGCCTCAATGGCCTGGGCAGCCTCACGCAGCAGGCCGTGGGCAACCAGGACACGGCGGTGCTGCAGGCCATCGTGGTGATCTCGGCCACCGCCTTCGTGCTCATCAACCTGGCCGTGGACCTGCTGTACCCGGTGCTCGATCCACGTTTGCGCACCCGCGCCGGAGCCTGACCATGACGACATCCTCCACGGCGGCAGCGGCCGACCATGTCGCCCTGTTCGGCGTGGGCACGGAATCGCTGCCGCCTGCGCCGTCGGCCTCTGTTGCCGATGCGAAGCCATTGCCAACGCCGGCGGCCGCGGCGTCGCGCCCGCGCTCGCGGCTGGCGCGCGCCGCCTCGCGCATCGTGCGCACGCCGCCCGGCCTGCTGCTGGCCTGGGCGGTGATCGCGCTGGTCGTGCTGTGGGCGCTCGCGCCGGGCCTGTTCACCGGCTACAGCGCCACGGTGGGCCAGGCCGGCCAGCAGCTGCAGGGGCCGAGCGCGGCGCACTGGCTGGGCACCGACGCGCTGGGCCGCGACGTGTTCGCGCGCGTGGTGTACGGCGCGGTGCACTCGCTGTCGGGCGCCTTCCTGGCCGTGGCCGTGGGGCTGGTGCTGGGCACGCTGCTCGGGCTGGTCGCGGGCTCGGCCGGCGGCTGGGCGGAGGACGCGATCATGCGCATCGTCGACGTGCTGCTCGCGGTGCCCGCGCTGCTGCTGTCGCTGTCGATCATCATCATCCTGGGCTTCGGCACGCTCAACGCGGCCATCGCCGTGGGCGTGACCTCGGTGGCCAGCTTCGCGCGCCTGGTGCGCTCGGAGGTGGTGCGCGTGCGCCGCTCGGAGTACGTCGAGGCCGCCTTCGGCAGCGGCGGGCGCTTCCGCACCGTGCTGTGGCGTCACGTGCTGCCCAACTCGCTGACCTCGGTGATCGCCATGGCCGCGCTGCAGTTCGGCTGGGCCATCCTGCAGATCTCCACGCTCGGCTTCCTGGGCTACGGCGCGCCGCCGCCCACGCCCGAGTGGGGCCTGCTGATCGCCGAAGGGCGCAACTACATCTCCACCGCCTGGTGGCTCACCACCGTGCCGGGGCTGGTGGTGGTGGCCGTGGTGCTCTCGGCCAACCGCATCAGCGCGGCCGTTGCGAAGGGCAGGGCATGACGGCAGGCGCGGTCCCCGTGTTGGCGGTCGAGAACCTCGCCATCGCCTACCGCGAGAAGCACCAGCCCGCGCAGCGCGTGGTGCACGGCGTGTCGTTTGCCATCGCGCCGGGCGAGGTGGTCGCGCTGGTGGGCGAATCGGGCTCGGGCAAGACCACCACGGCCCAGGCCGCGATCGGCCTGCTGGCCGACAACGGGGTGGTGGAGCAGGGCGCGATCCGGCTCAACGGCACCGACGTGGCAGGGTGGTCCGAGCGGCGCTGGAGCAGCCTGCGCGGCAGCGCGGTCAGCCTGATCCCGCAGGACCCGACCAGCTCGCTCAACCCCGTGCGCACGGTGGGCGAGCAGGTGGGCGAGATCCTGCGCATCCACCGCTTCGGCGACCGCAAGGCGATTGGCGCGCGCGTGGTGGAGCTGCTCGCGCGCGTGGGGCTCTCGCAGCCCGAACTGCGTGCGCGCCAGTACCCGCACGAGCTGTCGGGCGGCATGAAGCAGCGCGTGCTGATCGCCATCGCGATCGCGCTCAAGCCGCAGCTCATCATTGCCGACGAGCCCACGAGCGCTCTCGACGTCACGGTGCAGCGGCGCATCCTGGACCTGATCGACGAGCTGCGCCGCGAGACCGGCACCGCGGTGCTGCTGGTCACGCACGACCTCGGCGTGGCGGCCGACCGCGCCAACCGCCTGGTGGTGCTGCAGGGCGGACGCATCCAGGAGCAGGGGCCCACGGACGAGGTGCTGCAAAGGCCCCGCAGCCCCTACACGCGCAAGCTGCTGGCGGATGCGCCCTCGCTCTCGCCCGCGGCCTTCCGCGCGCACCGCCCGGCCGGCGAGGGCGATGCGATCGTGGTCGACAGCCTCGTGCACGCGTTTCCGGTGGCGGGCGAGAAGCAGCCGTTCCGCGCCGTGGACGGCGTGTCCTTCCGCGTGCGCCGCGGCACCACGCATGCGCTGGTGGGCGAGTCGGGCTCGGGCAAGAGCACCACGGCGCGCGACGTGGTGGGCTTCCGCAAGCCCACGGCGGGCCGCATCCTGGTCGAGGGCACGGACCTGACCACGCTGCGCGGCGAGGCGCTGCGCCAGTTCCGCCGCACGGTGCAACTGGTGCACCAGAACCCCTTCAGCTCGCTGGACCCGCGCCAGACCATCTTCGAGATCATCGAGGAGCCGCTGCGCAACTATGAGCCCATCGAGGCCGCCGAGCGCGCGCGCCGCGTGCACGACATCCTCGCGCGCGTGGGCCTGCCGCCGGACGTGCTGCGGCGCCGGCCGCGGGCGCTCTCGGGCGGGCAGCGCCAGCGCGTGGCGATCGCGCGGGCGCTGGTGCTGCAGCCGCGCGTGCTGGTGCTCGACGAGGCCGTCTCGGCGCTGGACGTGACGGTGCAGGCGCAGATCCTCGCGCTGCTCGAAGCGCTGCAGCGCGACCTGGGCCTGACCTATCTCTTCATCTCGCACGACCTCGCCGTGGTGCGCCAGATCGCCGACACCGTCTCGGTGCTGCAGGGCGGCCGGCAGGTCGACGCGGGCCGCGTGGAAGACGTGTTCCTGCGCCCCGCGAGCGACTACACGCGCGAACTCATCGCCGCCATTCCCGGCACAAGGAAAACCGATCTTGTCCACATCCTCCCCCACGACGACGCACGCGCCGAAGCGCCTCGGATTCTTCAGCCGGCTGCTTGACGACGCGCCGGCGGCCGAGCGCTACCGGCTGGTCGCCGAGCAGATCGCGCATGCCGAGGCGCACGGCTTCGATTCGGCCTGGGTCGCGCAGCACCACTTCCACGAACACGAAGGCGGCCTGCCGTCGCCCTTCGTCTTCCTGGCCCACGTGGCCGCGCGCACGCGCCGCATCCGGCTGGGCACCGGCATCGTCACGCTGCCGCTGGAGAACCCGGTGCGCGTGGCCGAAGACGCGATCGTGCTGGACCTGCTCTCGGGCGGGCGGCTGGAGTTCGGCGTCGGCACCGGCGGCACGGCCGAGTCCTTCGCGGCCTTCGGGCTGGACGGCAGCGATCGCCCGGCCCTCTTCGCAAAGCACCTGGCGGTGGTGCGCGAGGCCTGGGCCGGCCGGCCGCTGGCCGGCGGCGAACGGCTCTATCCCGAAGCCTCGCGCCTGCTGGGCCGCATCTGGCAGGCCACCTTCTCGGTCGCCGGCGGCACGCGCGCCGGGCAGGCCGGCGACGGCCTGATGCTCTCGCGCACCCAGCCGCGCACCGCGGAGGCGCCGAACGCCACGCTGGCCGAGATCCAGCACCCCATCATCGACGCGTACCTGGCCGCGCTGCCCGCCGGCAGCACGCCGCGCATCCTGGGCTCGCGCAGCCTGTTCGTGGCCGACAGCCGCAAGGAGGCGCTGCGGCTGGCCGACGCGGGCCTGCGCCGCGCCGCGGCCCGCTTCGCTGCCGCGCAACCCGACCGTGCGGGCCCGGATGCGAGCCTGGAACGGCTGATCGCCGCCTACGACGTGCACGTCGGCACGCCCGACGACGTGATCGCCTCGCTGCGTGCCGACAGCACGCTCGCGCGCGTGACCGACCTGGTCTTCCAGGTGCATTCGGTCGACCCGCCGCACGCGGCGATCCTGCGCTCCATCGAGCTGACCGCCAGCGAGGTCGCGCCGGCCCTCGGCTGGCAGCGTCCGGCCGCCGCCCCGCACCTGCAACCCGCCACGGAGACCGCATGACCGCATCCCTCGACGACGACGTGATCGACCGCCTGGCCGGCATCGCGCCGGGCAGCCGGCTCGACGCCATCCGCCGCCACCGCCCGCAGGCGCGCGAGCACGCGCAGCAAAGCTGGCGCGCGCTGTTCGCACCCGCCGAGCCCGCGCCGGGCCATGTGACGCCCACCGAGCGGCTGGCGGTCGCGGCCTTCGTCGCCGGCCTGCACCGGCAGCCCGAGACCGAAGCCTTCTACGCCGAGGCACTCGCCGCGCAGGATCCCGGCCTGGCTGCGGCCATTGCGCAGCAGGTGCAGCGCGGCGCGGCGCAGGGCCCCTATGGCCGCCATCCGGCCGGGCCGCTGAGCCGCGAGGACCAGGAGGGCCCGGCGTATGCCGCCGACGCGGCCGCGCGCGACGCGCTGGGCCCGCGCCTGGCGGCCGCGCTGGCGCATGCGCACCTGCTGGTGTTCCATCCGCGCGATGCGCGCGCCAGCCACCTGCAGGCCCTGCTGGACGCGGGCTGGTCCGAGACCGACATCGTCGTGCTCTCGCAGCTCGTGGCCTTCCTGGCCTTCCAGGTGCGCGTGGTGGCCGGCCTGCGCGCGCTGACGGCCCATCCCGCACCCGCCCTTCAGGAGACCACCGCATGACGGGACACGTCCTCGCCCATTCCGGCAGCGAACCCGCGGCCTTCACCCAGGCCCAGCTCGACTGGCTGCCGTGGATCGAGCCGCTGGCCGAATCGGAACTCACCGAGCGCCATTTCGCCGGCCTGATCGATGCCTCGCGCGCCAAGTCGCCGTACTTCCGCCTGCTGGCGCGCGACCCCGACACGCTGGGCGCGCGCACCCGCACCGACAAGGACATCTTCTACAACCCCGAGGCCGGCCTGCCGCGCGCCGAACGCGAGCTGGCGGCGGCGGCAGCATCCCGCCGCAACGGCTGCATCTACTGCGCCTCGGTGCACGCACGCTTCGCCTCGCATTTCTCGCAACGCACGCAGGACGTGCAGCGCCTGCTGGACGAGGGCGTCGAGGCCGACCTGGGCCCGCGCTGGAACGCGGTGGTGGCCGCGTCGGTGGCGCTCACCGCCACGCCCTCGGCCTTCGGGGCCGAGCACGTGCAGGCGCTGCGCGATCAGGGACTGGACGACTTCGCCATCTCCGACGCCATCCACGGCGCGGCCTTCTTCAACTGGGCCAATCGGCTGATGCTGTCGCTGGGCGAGCCGCGGCAGGGTGGGTGAGGCATGGCTCATATCAGTTTTCCATTCCGCCTTGCGCCACCCGCGATGCATGGAACAGGCCAGGTGTCCGGGGCGCGTGCCCAGGCCACCGGGTAGCCCCCTCCGCGAATGTCCCCCGGCCTGCGGCCTCCTCTTTTATTTCGCTGCGGGGGCTACCCGGTGCCCTCGGCACGGGACACGTCGCGTTGTGCGGGCCGATCAGGCGCAGCGCCGATGGATCACGTCGATGGCGTGCCCTGCGCAGCGAAATAAAGGAG
>Ga0160444_100126_pt1 | contig 81991 bp, 65 predicted proteins | sample HID1972K_E1MG_FD_108232 | JGI IMG/M metagenome (GOLD analysis project Ga0160444, IMG submission 108232) | Enriched pill bug-associated microbial communities from UW Madison campus, WI, USA - HID1972K_E1 MG | ecosystem: Host-associated > Arthropoda: Insects > Digestive system > Unclassified ... | reverse complement strand
TGATTGCGCATAATGTATATTATGTTCCTACGGATCAGGACATGGCTGTCTCAGCTGATGAGACTGTCGGTGCCCCCCTAACTATGTCGTCTGCCCCTTATCCATGTCACGAGCCGTAACTGTGTCGTCATCTGATGGAAGCCTCAAATGAAATCAAAAGATTAGGCATCATTCGTATCGGGCTCGACGTTGGTTGGCTAGACGCAGTTTTTCCTTAACCATGTCGCGCTCCGATACGATGTCACGATCTGCACGCTGCCAGGGACAAAATTTCTCCGGAGGAACGCACGATTGCTTCCTGGGCCCTCGCGTTTCGATGGCTCCGACTGATGAACCCATCGGTCTAGCCGGGAGCTGCGAGGCAGGATCAAGAATCGGAGAGATAAGCACGCAGTGGATCGATCAGATCCCGTCTCGTGCGGGCGTAGGTCTTGTCGTCCCTCTCTTGCTCCAGGGCCTGCGCTTCTGCCCGCAACGCCTTGAGCCGCGCGTCGTCAGGGACGGGCTTCATTAGCTCTTTCACCTCTTCCCGCATGGCCCCTGCCTGCAGGCTGCCGATGTGCCGGCGATGGAACCACGCAATGTCACGTTCCATCGTAGAAATGATGGATGCTGCTCTACTAGGAGTCATCAAGGTCGATTCCTCGCTCCCTGGTCGGCTGATCCCGATAACGCCTTTGCCGACGAACTAGTCTGAACTGTAATTCTACACCTGCAACGTGTTTCGAGCCTGTCCAATTGGTCTCAATTGCGAGGTCCATTGCCACCAACTCGTCGGGGGCGACCTGGTTTACTGTCCTTGGGCTTGTTGTGTTCACGCCAGGCGGCTTTCAGGACATCTGGTAGATCTCGCAGCTGGGCCAATTGCGCCTCGAATGCATCTGCTCGTGCCCGCTGAGAGGTAAGTTCCTGGCTTAAATTGGATGCGTCCGCCCGGGCACGTTCGCTTGCCTCGACCTGTTTTCGCTCAAGTGTTCTGTTTTCTTTCCGAAGCGCCGCTAACTCGAGCTGCGCCGCTCGCGTTTCTTGCCGAGCACGATCGACTTCCGCATGGGCGCGGCCTTCAGTGGCCCGCCCATGCTGGATCAAATTCTCACGTTCGGCCTGCGTGGCTTCCTGGATCTGCTGTAACTGAACTTGGAGTGCCTCACGTATCTCATCGGCCTCGGTGATGCGCTGCATCGCCACATCACGCTGCTGCCCTGTCTCATCAATTCGACGCTGGAGTTGCTCGACCAAGCGCTCTAGCTCAGTGGCTCGAGCCGTCGCGAGCCATTCCGCGTGGTGAGCGGCTTCGGTCTCGCCACGTAGCTGGGCAAGCTCAGCCTGCATGCTGTGGCGGTCGCGCTCCAAGGTGTCGCGCGCATCTTGTAGGGTGGTGCGTTCGCTGGCTAGGGCCTCCTCGGCGTGGCTTCGCGCATAATCCAGCGCCAACTTCCACCACTGTCCCGCCAGGGCCACTACGGTCTCCGGAGCGTTGGCGGTGGCCACGCGAACTTGTCGCTCGTTCGCCAAACGGCTCCCTAACCCCTGCCACCAAGTCTCCAGCCAACGCACGACAGTATTTGGTGACCCTGTGCCCAAGTGAGCGCGAATCCGTTCCACGGTTGGTCGCTCGCCGTTCGCTACCAGTTCGTCGGCGGCGGTGTGAACATCGGATTCGGTGATGCCGCGGGCCATGCGAAGTCTCCTGTACTAGCGCCCTACTCTGCTGGTAACGTACTGATGATAAGTGATGATTATCGTAGCTAACGGCGCTTAATCGTAGTATACATTACATACTATGATAGATAATTCCACTAGTGCCGCCCTCGTCCAGACCGTCCACCACCTGGTGTTGCCGGAGCAGCTGGCGCAGCAGGCCGCCGACGCGGTGCGCGAACTGCTGGCCGAAGCGGCCGCGGCCAACACCACCCGCAGCTACGCCAGCGCGCTGCGCTACTGGGCCGGCTGGCATGCGGCGCGCTTTGGGATCGAGCTGGCCTTGCCAGTGCCCGAGGCGATCGTGCTGCAGTTCGTGGTCGACCATGTCATGCGCCGTAGCGCTGAGGGCGAGCTGGCCTGGGAGCTGCCGCCGGCGGTCGACCAGGCGCTGGTCGCGGCCAGCCTGAAGGCCAAGCTCGGCCCGTGGACACTGAGCACCGTCCGCCACCGAGTCGCCGTACTGTCGACGGCGCACCGACTCAAGCAATTGGCCAACCCCTGCGAGCAACCCGCGATCCGCACCGTGCTCAGCCGTGCCGCCCGAGCCGCCGTCAAACGGGGCGAGCGGCCGCGCAAGAAGACCGCGATCACCCTGGCCGAGCTGGAGGCGATGCTGGCCACCTGCGACGGCAGCCTGGAAGGAATCCGCGATCGCGCCCTGCTCTGCTTCGGGTTTGCCAGCGGCGGGCGCCGGCGCAGCGAGATCGCGGCCGCCGACCTGCGCGACCTGCGTCGGATCGGCGAAGCGGGCTATATCTACCGCCTCGAGCACAGCAAGACCCAGCAGGCCGGCGTCACTAGCACCTCGATGCCGGACAAGCCGGTGTTGGATCGGGCCGCCCTTGCCCTGCAAGATTGGTTAGAGGCGTCGGGCGTCACCGAGGGGGCGATCTTCCGCCGGCTATGGAAACAGCGGGTCGGCCCTGCCCTGTCCCCAGCGGCCGTGGGCGAAATCGTGCAAAGGCGAGCACGCCTGGCGGGGCTGGAGGGGGATTTTGGCGGACACAGCCTGCGGTCGGGGTTCGTGACCGAGGCCAGCCGCCAGGGCGTGGCGCTGCCGGCGATCATGCAGCTGACCGAGCACCGGTCGGTGTCGAGCGTGGTGGGGTATTTTCAGACCGGCGGAGCCACAGCTAACCCCGCTGCTCGCCTGCTTGAAGATTGATTGCCAGTAGCGAGTCGCGAGCTCGCGCGCGCGTGCCATTCCAAAGGCCTTCTCCCCCAGTTCGCTCGATGCCAGCACTTCAGCAAGGCGGCAGCTCGCAATGACGATCGGCCCTCTCATACAACGGACTCAGAATCCGCCGCCCTTACAGAATCCGCCTCCCTTAAAAGTGTGTGGGGTCGAACCCCACTTTCAGAGCCATAAAAATCAATGTGTTACCAGCGCAAATGCCCTGTCAGAGCATGTTGAGCTTCGCCCTTCACCTATCGCCTTCTGGGTGCCCGTTTGTCAAAACGAGCGCACTAGCGGCAAAGCCGAATCATCTCCAGGCACTACTGGCCTCACCCATAAGAAAACCGCCCGAAACACGGGCGCCATCTCCGCATGCGATGATAGGGCAGGATGACGGCGCGGATGCGCTTGAACGGGGGATGGATGAGTTCTGCTGGAAACGGAATGCGCTTGGTGAATCACTTGCGCGCGTCGATCAGTCATGGACGCGGGCGTTCGGCGCTTGAAGAATTACGGGGAATCGCGAGTCCTTCGCAGTACCGCACGTTAGTCGCAACCGCGTATCGCGTGCCGAATCGCGGCCGTCATCCGCTGCTGCCTGACTTTCAACAGAGGCCTCATGGAATCCTCACCTTCGAGCCCTTCAAGGCCCTCGATCTAAAACGCGAGCTCGATTGGTGTGCAACGATTCTTGAGCGCCATGCCGACAAGGTGGTTTTGTTCCTGCAAAGCTCCCTGGAACTGCAGAGTCACATCCTTGCTGGCGACGAAGTCCGTGCTCTGCAAACAATCAATGACATTCACGATCGCTTTGGCTGCTCTGCATGGACAGTTCAGGCCAAGATCGCGTTACTCCAAGTCACAGAAGGACAAGAGGCTCAAAAGAACTACGCTTCTGAAATACTCAGGGAGAACTCTGGGTTGCTTCGGGCAATTGCGCATCTAGCTAGTCAGCGCAACGAAGGTCCTGTTGGCATTTCGGGCTTCAAGATACGCGCGATCGAGACGATCGGCGGTTGGGATATCCCCGCATCTTGGATTACTTTCCTTAAGTATGCGCTTCTGGGCGACATACCGCAGACCGAGTACGGTGCCATCGAAATCCTCACAACGGCCTCGACTGGAACCTGCATTGACCTCGCAACTGCGCTCATTGACCTCATCGCAGTCAACCGTGAGCACCTCACCTCCCTGAATCCGCAAGCCATCCATCGGCTAGACCGATTGCTTTCAAGACTTGAACCCAATGACGCGGATGTTATAACAACATCGCTAACTGAAGCCCGGGCTGCAGCAACTCCATACGGCGCAGGCCAATCAACATTCCTCAGAAGTCTCTGTTGCCTTTCGTCCATCCTCAATCGAAATCTCGACGCCGCTGAAAGGCAGGAAGAGCTCGAAAAGATCTCCCTAAACTTCGCGTTCTCTCCGTTTTTTCGTGTCGCCGGCCGACTGTCTCGCAACATTCTCTCCGAAACGCCATTGTACGTTTCCTCTTTGGCGGCAGAGGCTCAGTTTCGACTTCGCGGACCTTTGCCCGCACTCTGGGGGCCAGGAACGACGGCTTACCACAACAGTGAGCAGCTACTGCATCGCCTAGAGACCAGCTGGCGCGACGGCGAGCACGAAGAGCTTTTATCCATATGCGGGCAACTTGATCGCGGCGATTCTTTCGATATCGCCACATCGGCCAAGGCGCGTTTCGCGATCCACCTATCGAAAGGCGATTGGCAATCCGCTATTGCAGTCGCGATTTCCTGCATTTCTCGGCTCCCAGGATCTCGATACGAGTTTCGATTTGCTGATGCGGTTCAAACAAGAACCTGGAACGAGCTCAAGGGCTGCCATGACCCGGTCATCGCCGCTCTGGCCGCGAGCTATGCGGTGAGCGAACTTCCTGCAGGCAGAGATGCGCAAAAACTTCATCGACACCTACAGCAACTCGCACTTACCGTGTTGCGCAGCTCAGGAGCTACCCAGTTCTCCGAGCTGTTCGCGAAATCGATGACCCCGGTGCAACGACAATTCCTCAGCGACGTATGCACCGAATCTGTGATTGAGGTCAACATCAACCTTGACAGCTCGAAGGCACTCTCCGCCGAGCGCATGAAGATCTGCCAGCGACTTGTTCAGTACGACCCTGGCAACTCAACAAAATACCTGGAAGAGATTCGGCAGCTCACATACGCGGCGGAACTTGAGGAGGGCATTCGCCATTTCGATAGCAGCAGGCTTTTTGTCAACGAAGCCGCCCTGCAGGAATGGGGAGCAAAATCTCTCTCTGAGGACTATGCAAGATATCGCCTTCTCCAGAGCGCATCGCTCCCTGAGCTTGAAGATATTCAAGCTGCAGCGGTCCTGGTGCTTCGCGACAGGGATTCTCCAGTACCAAAAGCATTGCTGGAGCAACCGAAAACCGAAGCCGACAGGCTGCTGTTAGAGCTAACGCAGCGAGTCATGCGCGAGTTCCTCTATGGCTCAACCTCTGGCCTGAACTCCTACCTGAGTCTGCGAATTCGCCACGGTAGCCTCGCCGGCCATCTCCGCGGACCTCTCGAAGAAGCTGGGGCGATTGCGCTCAGGGACTCTACAAGCGGCATCTACCAGCCGATCTCAACGTGGCAAAACACTAGCGCCGACCTATCCATTGGAGCGAAATCGAACATCAACTCCGCGTTTGATGAGTTCTCTCAAAGATTTGACAACCGCGTTTCTTGCTTTGTTGACGACCTTCTCCAGATCCGTAGCGACAGCAAACCCGAAGGCGTCTTTGATATTCAGATAAGTACACTCCTCATAAACCTGCTGAAGGCCCAGACGGCCAACATTATCGATCCGCAAGAGTTTGTTAAAGCTTGCACGTCTCACTTCAAAGCATCGCTAGCCCCTGCGATGGAGCATGTCAAAGAGCACATCCACCAGATCAAGGATGAGGTCGGCCAGGACGCGGATCTACTACTTGATCGCATCTTACGAGAATCATCTGACGGGCAGCTTTCCCCACTCCTCGACTCCATCAATAGAGGTCGCACAAACTTCAACTTTGCCGCCGACCGCGTATCTGATTGGTTCTCGTCTTTGGATCGCGCAGATCATGAAAGGCGCTATTCGCTGGAGCAGATCGTACGCATTGGCCAGACCTTGACTGCGAATACGAGGCCATCGTTCGCTCCTGATCTGCGAATCGAACTTGGCGGCGACATCCCGCCGTTCACGCCCCAGTACGGCGCATTCTTGATTGCTGACGCAATGTTCATCGCCTTTGATAATGCCTTCTTGCATTCAAGACTGGAAGGCAGAATAAGAATCGACGTCCGCGCCAATCTTATTGAAGACAGAATGCTTGTGTTTGAAGTCGAGAACGATGTATCGGATGACGCCGAAACACCAGTCGCTCTCGCCAAGCTGGAGAGGATCCGAGGGCACCTCGAATCTGGCGAGTATCGGAACATGGTTTCTGGCGAAGGCGGCACGGGCCTGTTCAAACTTAAGCGACTCACCGAACGCTCAGGCGCCCTTGACGACGTGACATTCGGCTTTGAGGATGGGCGATTTAAGGTCCGCTTTGCGATACCCATTCAGTCGATCGAGCTAGAGGAGGTTGCGCATGAGCAAAGTTCTGATCGTTGAAGATGATGAGTTCAAGCGAGAGAACATCTCTGAATGCATCGCTGAGCGCATTCCTGGAGTTACGCTCGTCTTCGCGAGATCCATTGTGAGCTCACTCCGCTCCATAGAAGGCGATGACGACATCGATCTTGTCATTCTCGACATGTCGCTGCCTACATACGACGTTGGTCCCAATGAGCGTGGCGGGCGGCCGCAAGGCTTTGGAGGCCTTACTGTCATGCAGCATATCGATGCGCTCGACAGGAGACTTCCCGTCCTTGTGGTAACCCAGTTTCTTAGCTTCGAGCAAGGCGACGAGGTAGTTGAAGTCGGAGACCTTCAGAAGACCTTGAGCGACGACTATCCAGATCTCTTCATAGGGCTGATCCAGTACAGCGGCGGTTCCAACAACTGGAAGGATAACTTGGTGAACAGACTTCAACGAGCCTTAGCGAAATGACATCCCTCAGCATTCTTATGGTCGAGGACAACGCTGATAAGCGTCGACGGATTCGCGAGGCGATCGACGCCGCGGACGTTGCCTGCAGTTGCGACGTTGCCGAAACCGTCATCGAGGCGAAGCGCCGCGTCACAGATAAGCAGTACGACCTCCTCGTACTAGATCTCGCGCTCCCAAACTACCCCGGAGAGGGCCAAGCAGAGGATGCGGGTGCAAATTTTCTGCGCGAAGTGCAGGATTACGACATTTACGTCGCGCCCAAGTACGTAATTGGAGTCACAGCTTTTGAGGAACTCTCCGAGAAGTTCGGGGAGAGCTTCGCGAAGCGCTTCTGGCAGATCATTCGATCAGACAACACTAGCGCGTCATGGTCGCAACAGATCACCTCTTTTGTACGACATCTTGGACGAGTACTGTCCCACGACAGCCAGCAATGCGTTGTCGATGTTGTCGTCATGACAGCGTTAGCCGATGAGTACGCAGAAGTTGTCGCGCTGCCGTTCAACTGGTCCGCACCTATCGCACTCGACGATCAGGTCTACTACCAGCTTGGCTCGGTTACGTCTAACGGGGAGTCGATCTCGGTAGCTGCGATTTGCGCCCTACGAATGGGACCAGTCCCTGCCACAACTCTCGCGTGCAAAGCGATGGCAAACCTTCGCCCTAGAATGCTCGGAATGACGGGAATTTGCGCAGGCGTGAAGGGCTCCGCGAACCTCGGAGATGTTGTTGCAGCAACGGAAGTTTTTAGCTGGGAATCGGGAAAGTTGGTTGGCGACACGACAAAAGGGTTCCTACCCGAGCCGTTAGCAGTTTCAGTTTCGGACTCTGTTATCGCAAAGCTTCAGCAGATTCAAGCCGATAAGGACTGGCTTGACCGCACACGAAGGAGCTTTGGTGGCGCCGCCCCTGGACATGCCCTGGAGGTGGTACTCGCCCCTATTGCTACCGGGAGCCCTGTTGTTTCGGATGCCGATATCGTTGAAAGGATCAGGGGCACCAACCGCAAGACCACCGGAATCGAGATGGAGGCATTCGGGTCACTTTTTGCTGCCAGGTCTTGGCGCGTGTCGCAGCCATTGTTGTTCTGTTTGAAGGCGGTATCTGACTTTGCAAACAAGGACAAAGATGACAGCGTCAGACACTACGCCGCGTATGCTAGCGCACGCGTGTTTGGTGAGATGTTGACTCGATTTGGCAGCACGCTGTTGCCTCGCACATAACGAATGTTTCTGGTGCTATCGACTTCAGGCTCACCTATGAGCCTCTGCTCCTAGAAGTGCTTTCTCCCGTTTTTCTTCGCAAGAAGGTTGTGCCGCTCGGGAGCGGGGCGGGACCGGAAAGCCCTACCCGTCCCGCCGCCAGTAAGCCGAGAAGTCAACTTGACGGTGTTCGCTACCGCGTGATGCAGAGGGCCACCGAGCGAGTCAAACTCTCAGGGGCCGGCCATCGCGAGGGTAAAGAGACGAGACGACACGACTCGGTTCGGCGCGACCAAAGGGGAGTTGACCGCCGCAACGCCGTTGATCGTCCGGATCACAAGGTCACTCGCCCTTCGGCGCGCGATTGGTGTGCAGGACTGCGCGGAGGCACGCCTCCGGAGCTCTTACCCGCGATGAATCCTCCCAATCCCCTACCTTGCCCATGTCCGCTTCCGGCCAGAAGCCGACATCCGCTCGGCACAGTTCTAACCAGCACTTGCCCCAACGCCTTGCTACTTCACCGCTGCACGCCACGCGGGCCACGCCTCGCCGATCACGCCCAGCGCGGATTTCAGGAACAGCAGTGCGATCACCGCGCCTGCTGCGATGTCTGGCCAGCCGCTTCCGGTCAGCGCTACGCCACCGGCAGCCACCAGCACACCGATGTTGGCGGCGACATCATTGCGGGAGCACTCGAAGGTGCTTTTCATGTTGATGTTGAGCGCGCGGAACCGCCACAACAGTGCCAGGCACACCAGATTGGCCACCAGCGCGATGGCTCCGAACCCCAGCATCATGCCGCTGGAAGGCGGCACGCCGTGGATCAGCTTGCTGACAACCTCCACCACGATGAAGACAAAGAAGGCCAGGATCAGCAGCCCCTTGGCGAGGGCCGCACCGGCCTCCCAGCGTGTCCCCCGGTTCACTGCCCACAGGCTCAGGCCGTAGACGATCGCGTCGCCCAGCATGTCCACGGCATCGGCCTGCAGGGCACTGGAGCGCGCCACGATGCCCGCGCCGAACTCGATGAAGAACATCGCCAGGTTGATGATGAGTACCGCCACCAGCACGCGCCGCTGCGCACTGTGAAGGGCCAGCGCTTCCAGTTCCTGGCGCTTGTGGCCGCAGCAGTGGTCCATGGGTGTCTCCCGCCAGGCTGTGGCCGGGCTTGAAAAAGGATGGGAGAGTCGTTATCAACCCTGTAGCCCCTACAAGGTCAAGCCCATGCCCAGCCACTTCACCATCGGCCAGCTGGCCCGCCAGACCGGCACCAAGCCCGAAACCATCCGCTATTACGAGAAGATCGGCCTGCTGCAGCCGCCGCTGCGCTCGGAGGGCAACTACCGCTACTACGGCGCACAGGACCAGAGGCGCCTGTCGTTCGTGCGCCGCGCCCGCGAGCTCGGCTTCTCCATCGAACAGATCCGCGAGCTGATTGCCTTTGGTGAACAGCGGGAGCACGAGTGCAGTTCGGTGGACGATGTGGTGAAAGCGCACATCGCAGACATCACGCGCCGGATCCAGGACCTGCAGGCGTTGCAGGGCGAGCTGGAGCGGATGATCGGCAATTGCCCGGGCGGCCGCGTGGCCGACTGCAGGGTGTTGGAAGCCCTTCAGCCGCAGCCTGCCGCTTGACCTTGTAGCCGCATCAAGGTTTACAACGCCGGGCTACTTCGCCACCGCGCGGCCTTGCCGCCCTGACGACCCATGACCCTGCTGCCCCATCCGCTTGCCCTGGCGCTGAGCGCCACCCTGCTGTCCGCCGTTGCCCCGGCCAATGCACATGAACCGCCCGCCGCGCACGACGACCACCACGATGAGGCCGTGGAGCTGGATGCGGTGGTGGTGCAGTCAACCCGGTCAGGGCGCCGCGTTTCCGACGAACCGATCCGGGTAGACGTCGTATCGCAGGAAGAGATCGAAGAGAAGCTGCTGATGTCGCCGGGCAACGTCTCCATGCTTGTGGCGGAGACGGCGGGCGTGCGGGTGCAGAACACCTCGCCGGGCATGGGCGCATCCAACATCCGCATCCAGGGCCTGCGCGGCCGGTATACCCAGCTGCTGGCCGATGGTCTGCCGCTGTACGGCGGCCAGTCATCGTCCATCGGCCTGCTGCAGATTCCCCCGACCGACCTTGGCAGTGTCGAGATCATCAAGGGCAGCGCGTCGGCGTTGTACGGTCCGGCAGCGTTGGGCGGTGTGGTGAACCTGATATCGCGCCGGCCCAAGGAAACCGCCGAGGCCGAAATGCTGCTCAATGCCACCAGCCGTGGCGGGCAGGACGTAACCGGCTACGCAGCAGGGCCGCTGGCCGAGCACTGGGGCCTCTCGGTGGTGGGTGGCTACCATCGCCAGGACCGCCAGGACCTGGACGGAGACGGCTGGGCTGACATTCCCGGCTACGAGCGTGCCACGGTCCGGCCGCGGTTGTTCTGGGAATCGGAAAACGGAGCGCGTGCACTGCTGACGGCAGGCGCAATGCGCGAGAGTCGGCTGGGCGGAACACTGCCCGGTCAACGGGCGCCCGACGGGCAGCCCTTCGCTCTCACGCAGCGCACGGAGCGCGTTGATGCCGGCGCGGTGGTCGATGTTCCAATGCGCGAGAGCGACCGCCTGCAGCTGCGGGCGTCGGCCATGTCCACCGATCACGACCACGGGTATGGCCCTGAGCAGGACAACGACACCCATCAGACCGGATTTGCGGAAATCAGCTATGCGTCCGGCGTAGGCGTCACCAGCTGGCTGGCGGGCATTGCCGCGCAGCAGGACCGGTTCCGTTCCACCCGATACCCGCAGTTTGATTACCGCTACACCGTGCCCGCCCTGTTCGTGCAGGCCGAGCAGGCGCTGCGCGATGACCTCACGCTTTCCGGCAGTGCGCGCTGGGATGACCACAGCGTCTATGGCGGGCACTTCAGCCCCCGCGTGTCACTGTTGTTCCGCCCTGACGAGTGGACCCTGCGCGCGTCGATCGGCAGAGGCTTCTATGCGCCTACACCCTTCGTCGAACAGATCGAGGCCGCTGGCCTGTCACGCCTGGAGCCGCTCACCGGCCTTCGCGCGGAAATCGCTACAACCGGGTCCATCGATGCAGGCTATGTGCATGGCCCCTGGGAGATGAACCTCAGCGTGTTCGCATCCGATATCGACCATGCGGTACGCCTGGTGGAATCTGCGAACGCGCCGGGTGAACGTGTGCAACTGGTCAATGTTGCGGGCGTCACCCGCACACGGGGTAGTGAGTTGCTGCTGCGCTATCGCTGGCAGGACATCACGGTGACCGGCAGTTATGTCTACACCGATGCGCGCGAACCTGGTGAGGAAGGCGCCGGCCGCCGCCCGGTCTCACTCACACCCCGCCACAGCGCCGGCCTGGTTGCCATGTGGGAACAGCATGACCGTGGCCGCATAGGCCTCGAGGCGTACTACACCGGCATCCAGGCGCTTGATGACAATCCCTGGCGCCGACGCAGCCGACCGTATCTGGAAGTCGGTGCACTGGGAGAGATCGTGCTGGGAAGAGTCAGCCTGTTCCTCAACCTGGAAAACATCCTCAACGTCCGCCAGAGCGGCTACAACCCGATGCTGCGTCCTCGCCGCGCCGACGATGGCCAGTGGACCGTGGATGCATGGGCGCCGCTGGAAGGGTTTGTAGTGAACGATGGCGTGAGGCTGAAGTTCTAGGGTTGAGCTGATGCGGGAGGCGGTGTCCGCTTACGGCCAGAAGCGGACATCAACACCTGAGTTACGCGGAGCCGCGAAGCGGCTTCGGCCTGAATGAATTGTTTAAACATCATTTTAGGCCGTAGTACTTCAAGAGCGCTTCTTTAATTACATCAGTAGCGACAGATAGCCCGATTTTCCATGTACCACCTGCTGCCTTCTTTAGATTGTTGAGTAGCCATTCTTTTACCTTGGGACCCATCGGCTCTTCCGCACTCTCAGGCTTCTCAGACGACGCCAAGTCTGCGATGGACCCAGCGTCTTCTGCGGGAATGCCTGCCTTAACCAGGTACTCCGAAAGTTCTTCCTTGTTGCCTGCGTCAATGGAAATTGAAACGACCGCGCCGCCTTGTGCTGACACAGAGGTGTAGTTGCCGTAGATGATCTGTTGGGCAATCTGAGTGGTGACGCCAGCCACCGTGCTGGATAGATCGCCTGGATTAGCCAAAGAGACGCTTGCTGCCTCTGGAATAGATTTTTCAATCTCAAGTGTCAGCTCAAGGATTCTATTCAGGACAGCGTGTCGAATGGCCGCCAAGGATGCGCGCGAGATCGTTCCTGTTACTGAGTTGCACGCATAGTCTTCGTAGACCTTGCCCTGTAGCAGAAGAATGAGGTTTGATGCCTCAATCTGAAGCGAGCCGCCCTTTTCTGAGTTGGAGAGCAACTCGTCCACGGCCGCGATGCTCTGCCGCATTTCATAGCGAGTCCATCTTTTTCCAGCAAACTTGTCGATCAGATAAGGCGAGATCGGGGCGTTCTTGATGCCCGAGCCAAACGGCCCTGAGAAATCAGCTCTGTAACTGACTCCAAGGACTCGGTAATCCGGGACATCAACTCCGGATGGATACCCCTCAGACTCATGCCTTACCCATTCGGCAAGCGGCTGACTGCCAAGTCGGGCAGCTAGCATCCTTAGCTTGAGCAAGATAGGAGCAATGTCAGATTGATCTTGAAGGACAGCGCTCTGAATTTCTGCAAGAAGTCCCAAGCATCCTCCCAATGACGTCAAACTATGTAGTAAACGCATCCTAGGGTGCGGCTATGCGAATTTTGCACGGCAAGCCTGTTTAGGCGGCATCCCCTTGATTCGGTTGGATCTTAGGGGGGCCGAGACCTGCAAACAAGCTGTCGCAAAGCCGAGCCCGGCTAGAGGCTGCAAGCGGCCTTGCGGTCCGGCCTATCGCCTTTTTTGCATGTGCTCCGACTCTTCGAAATGTCCGGTCTGGGTCGGGCCGCCCTACCCCCGATAAATCCACCTAATCGCGAAGTAACTCAATCCGCCACTGGTCCAGCAGCGTTTGGATGTCTTCGCCGGCGTCATTGCGCGCCTGCAGGTGGCCCAACAGGTCCTGCTGGCGCTGCTGCGCGAACACAATGCGGTATAGCGCCAGGCTGCTCTTGGGCCGCTCAAACCGCAGCTGGTCCTGGCTCAACTGGAACTGGAACACCCTCCGTTCCACCGCCACACCCCCCCGAGCCTCACAGATCAAGTAGGGCACCAGGCCCTCGAGGGTGCCCCCTTGGCTGCTTCTTCGGCGTGCGCGAACAGCCGCTGCCACGGGTCTCTCGCATCCGAGCGGGGCACGAACCCGGAAAGCCGCGCCACGTTGCGGCGCACCGCCAACCCCTTGTAGCGGTGTACGCGCCCCTCACGCTGCTCCAGGTCCACCGGATTGCCCGGCAGGTTCCAGTGCACGATGGAGTGGCACCAGGAATGGAAGTCCAGGCCTTCCTGGCCCACTGACGTGGAGGCCAGCACGAAGGGACGGAAGGGAGAGTTGAAGGCCTTCTGCAGGGCATCCTTGCGCGCAACGACCTTGTCGTCCTCGGTGGCGTTGCCGTAGCGCATCGCGTACCGGCAGCGCATCGAGAGGTTGCCATCCGGCTGGAGTCTGCCGTTTTCCAGCTTCACCGCCTCAGGATGCAGCTGGCTGGCCCGCACGTGCCCGGCGGCGCCCACGGCTTCGGCAATGGCCTGGGCGTGCGATCGCTTCTCGTCAGCCTCTGTTTCCTCGTGCAGCAGGTGCAGCTACGGCGCGCGTGCGGCGGCAAGCGTTCAGCATAGTGTTCCCCCTGTTCCTTTCTCTGTTCCTGCGCTTCAACGTCCTTGAGTGCTTCTGGTGCCCGTCAGGCTTTGCTGGACAGTGCAGCATTCTCCTGCGCCAGCGCGTAGGCGCGGTCGCGCAAAGTGCGCAGCAGCAATGCACGCTCCTTGCCCCTCCTTGCCGCCACGTCGTCCTCGGCCGGCTCGGTCTTCAGCAGCCCCTCCCAGCGCACGAACTCGGTTAGCACCTCTTGCACTTCGGCATCCCCGATGGAGCGGGACAGCGCACGGACCACGGCCTTGGGAAGCTTGCGGGCCTCGATCATCTCCAGCCGCTCCACGCCGTTGCACGCCGCAATCGCGGCGTCGGCGAAGCCATCAGCGAGGCTGCCTGCAACGGCGGGGTTCCTGGACAGCGCCATGAGGATCCCGGACGTCGGGTACTTCTTCACCAGCCACGTGGCCCACTCCACCGGTAACGATGCGCGGGAAGCAAGCACGACGCGCGTCTCATCGTAGCCGGTAGCAGCCACCTTGCCGATCAACCGGGGGTCCAGCGCAGCGCTGCGCGCAAGCAAGCGGGCGGCCTTGTGCGGCTCCTTGGAGCGCAGGTACATCATGACCGACGAGTACGCCATGCTCACAATGGCGCCCGGCATGGTCCCAAGAATCTGCAATGCGAGCTCCCCACCGGCCGTGATATCCAGCGTGTCGCCGGTAAGCATCCGCTCCTGCGCCATGGGGTCCAGCCGCGGGTTCGACGCCAATGCATCGATAAGCTCCGCGTTGCCTGCCAGCTGAAGCTGCACTCGGGGGTCCAGGTCCCTGCGCTCGGCGAGCATGCGTAGCACGCCCGCGTCGGTAGACCTAGCCAGCAGCTGCTGCACGCGATCATGCATAGGCTCGGGTTGGCGCAGCACTTTGTCCAGCGCCAGACTCGACTTTCCATCCCGCAGCACGCCATGGGCATTGACCAGTTCCAGGCAGAGCTCACGCTCATCCAAAGTGCAGGCAATGTTGGTGGACAGCGCAGTCAGCACGAGCACATCGTCGCTCTTCAGAAGCGCGGCACGCGTGGCGTCGGGCAGCGAAGCATGGCTGGCCGCTGCAGCACGAAGCTTCACGTCCGTGGAGGCAGCAAAGTGCTTGAGTACCGCTGGCGGGCAGTTGACGTGCTTGAGGATGGCCACCCGCCACTGATCTTCCGTGCGGAACTCCATCAGTGCTTCCAGCACAGCGCCGGTGCAGTGCGGCAGCTCGTGCAGCTGTGCCGCCAGCTTCCCTTCCACCCGCTTGTCGCGCGACCGCACCAGGTCTGCCAGCAAGTCCGAAGGCGCGTCCATGTGCAGCGCCGCTGCTTCGAACAGCGAAGCCTTGAACTGCTCGTTGGCCGCGTCCATCTCAAGCCAATAGGTCAGCACCTTGCTCGGGCAGTGGGGGTGTCGCAGCACCGCCAGCGCTACCGCCTCGCTTTCATCCTTGCCCAGCTTCTCCAGCACATCGTTCGGCGCATCGCCGTGGCCACCGGCCTGGATGCGCTGCTTCTCGTTGCCGCTCGCCATTTCGCGCAGGCGCACCAGGGTCATGCCATCGGCTGCTGGCTCGGAAGCCGGCCGCAGCTTCAGCGTGGAGAACTTCTCCTGCGATTTCTGGATCTGCTCGGCCAGCGTCTGCCCCAGCGGCACGGTCTCGTGCACGGCCATCTGGATGTGGTGCGTGGCTAGCGCTTCCTTGGTGATGAAGGCCTGCAGCCGGGCTTCGCTCACTGCCATTTCAATATCGGCGCCACTGAAGTCGCGCATCTGCTTGCACAGTTCATCGCGATCGGCGCTGCTGATCACGGCTTCGTCCACATCCAGATGGATATCCAGAATGGCGCGGCGCTCGCCGTGGTTGGGGAAGTCCACATAGAACACTTCATCAAAGCGCCCCTTGCGCAGCAGCTCCGGCGGCAGCTTGGTCACGTCGTTGGCCGTGGCCACCACGAACACTGGCTGGGTGTTTTCCTGCATCCAGGTCAGTAGGTAGCCCACCAGGCGGGTGGATACTTCCGACGCTTGGCCAGTGCCCAGGCCGGAAAACGCTTTTTCCAGTTCGTCCATCCACAGGATGCACGGGCTCATGCCCTCGGCCGTGGCCAACGCGCTGCGCATGTTGGCCTCGCTGTCACCCACATAACGGCCCATCAGGCGGCCCACGTCCAGCTTGAGCAGCGGCAGGTTGAACTCCTTGGCCGTCAGCTTGGCGGTGAGCGATTTGCCGCAGCCCGGCATGCCCGCGATGAGCACGCCCTTGGGCAGGCGCACACGCAGCTTGGCCGCGCCCGCGCGATCGGCGAACACTTCGCCGCGCTGCTTGAGCCAGCCACGCAGCTGCTCCAGCCCGCCGATGGTGGCGTTCTCCTCGATGGGCGAGACCACCTGCAGCGGGCTGCTACCGGCGATGAGTGCCGCCTTCTCGCGGTTCACATCACGCAGCACTTGGCGGGCCTCGCGCGGCTTGTCCAGCGCGGCCTGCGTCAGCAGTGCCCGCACCGAACTCTCGCCCAGCCCCATACAGGCCTGGCGCAGCGGTGCGGCCAGCGCCTCGTCCTCGGCCTTGCCGTGCCGCCCAAACTCCTCGGCCACAAGCTGGGCAATTTCCTGCTCGCCCGGGGCATGCAGGCGCACCTGCGGCAGCACCGGCAGCTGGCCGGCCTGGGGCAGTTCGCCATCGGGCGTGACGAGTACCACCAGCGAGTGCCCGGCGGCCTGCCTGGCCACCCGCTGCAGCATCTGCCCCAGCGCCGGCACCGCGCGCGGGTGCGATGCCAGTGACATGCCCGCATCGGCCACCACGATCAGGCGGCCGGTCAGGCTGGTCGCCATCAGTTCCCGCAGGGCTTCGCGTAGGTCCGGCAACGCTTCGTCCACCTCCAGGCGCGGCAGCTTGCTGCGAGGGTCCACCTCGCCAAAGGCGCTGTTCCACTCGATCAGCTTCAGGCCCAGCGAGCCGGCCAACTCGGCCAGCAGGCCGTCCAAGCGCCCGTTTTCACGGGTCGTCACCACTACGCCCGGGTGGCCTCCGCGCAGGGCGCGCTGCATGTCACCCAGGAAGCGTTGGCGCGAATCCAGCAGCGAGGCGGTCATGCGCCCACCCAGCGGGCTGCGCTGCGTACCGAATCGGCCAAGGTGTACAGGGCCTCGGATGCCGTATCGCGCACCTTGGCGCCAATCGAGGTGGCGCGGTCCACCAAGTAGTCCACCAAACGCGGGGTCACCTTGACGATCGCATTGGCCGTCGCTGATGCAAGGGTGGCGCCAACGAAGCTGCCGACAAACCCGCCGATCACGGCGCCCACCCCGCCGAACACCGTGCCGATGGCCGTGCCCAGCGCAGCGCCACCATAGCTGCCGGCCAGAGTGGCAATGGCGACGAAGTTGGTTTCCAGCAGCTCGGCGGCAGCTTCGGCCAAGGTGCATTCTTCCTTGCTGAACTTGTACAGCACGCGTGCATTCTCAACCGCCACGCAGACCGCCATCGTAATCAAGGTGGCATCGGCGCTCTGCAGCGCCGTGCCCAGCCAGCCCTTGCGTGCCGCCGCCACCACGGCGCCGACCAGCGCCACGGTCACGCCGGATTGCACGCCGCTGCGCAGGGCCGAATCGCAGAACTCGTCCCAGTCTTCCTGCAGGCTCGGTTTCTTGTTGCCCTGCCATGCGTTCCATGCGCGTCGCCCGCCAATGCGCACGCCCTGCACGGCCACCGCCAGCGCGGCCGCCAGCAGCGCCTGCTTGGCCACCTGCTTGCCCAGGGTGGACAGGTCCACGTCGTCCCAGGTGTATTCCTTGGAACGACCTTCTTCCTGTGCATCCTTCTGCCGCTGCTTGGCTTCTTCGTGGCTGAGCGGGTCCGATTCCACGCCATCATGGCTGACGCGGCTGGTACCGCCCTCGACCTGGCCTTCCTGCCCCTCCGGCACTAGGCGTTCCTGGTTCTCGTAGTCGCCCCGCTTAAAGCCGCGTTCGGAGTGATCCGAGGTCTTGCCGTACTTGGACTGATAGTCCACGGTCTCCTTGCCGTCGCTGACACGGATATCCACGGAGTTCCGCTCAAGGGACTCCAAGCGCTCGGCGCGGACGCCCGAATCCTGGGTGGCGGCATCGATGTTGAAGGAATCGGTGTGGTGCTGCTCGGCAATGTTCCCGTGCAGATGCTCGCTCTTGTTGATCGAGACCCCATCCTTGCAGGTGATGGTATCGCGGGCGTGGGCCGTGGCCTTTTCCAGCTCAACATCAATGCGAACCGAATACTTGCCGGTGCCGTCGGCACTGTTGCACTGGTTTGCCCGGCCCAGCGCCTCGGCAAACCAGTTGCGGATGCCACCGCCGGTAGCCTGGTAGTCGGCCGCCTGGGCCTGGTGCGCGCGGAAGCCCACCACCGTGGCCGCAATCGCCACCGCATCGCGGTGGGCCTGCCGGCGGTCGTAACGCACCCCATCGGCACCCTGGCCGACATGCTGCTCGAGCCCCTCGGCCAGCCACTGCGGGTCTTGGCTCTCTTCGGCGTTCTCGTCCTGGCGCTTGTGGAGGTCCAGCGCCACCTGGGCCAGTTCCAGCTGATGGTCCATCGCGGACGTATCCACGCCGTCGCCGTCGCGCGCCTGCGCATTCTCCTCAGGCTCTTGCCCTTCGCCTTCCTGCTGCACGTTCTGCGCGGCTTCCTTGTCCATTGTCACGCCCCCTGTGGTTGACACGTTCCATTGCGTTGATGCCACCTAAGCATCCAACTGGACTCTCGATTATGGCCGAAGGAGTCTCAAAAAGTGAGATCGGAACCGACATTGAGAGTAGTGAGCACGAAGCGGCCCACCGCCTCTATTCAGAGTGTCAGTAGCAAGGTCAGCGTCTTCCTCCCTACCCCTGATAAACATCCCTAATCCTAATGTCGGGTAGCCGATACCCTGTTGCGCACTACCTGTCCGCAGCATGGCTGTCCGCTCCGTATTGCGCCAGAGCAGTGGGCAAGATTCACTCCCTTCCATCCCCTGCCCGTTCCCCAGCTCTCCGAGCAGGAGCAGCAGATTCTTGACCTCATCGAATCCTTCGGCCAGACCTTGGAACAGAGCCTCTATTTCGGGGAGCGCTGGCCCGACGACTGGCGAGGCAACCCTCAATTTGCGCGCCAGTTGCTTCTGGCGGTCAGTTTCAACGTGAACGAGGTCAGGGACTTCCCACTGATCAACTATGCTCAGGTAAGCGGCAACTTGACTGGACTCATCCGAGGCACCCGACACCAGTACGAGCCAGTCCGGAAACTCCGATGGGGCTCATACCGGGAAATTGCCGATCCCGCGCTCCGCCGCGCAGGCCTCTGGGTGACGGCTTGGGCGCTGCTGCCCGGCCTACCAATTGAGCTGTCCCCAGGCTGGCTCAAGCTGCCGGCTCACGTCGAAACGCGCATCCGCTGCCTATGACGGGACGGCGGGTACCGCGACGTAGACCGGCCTGTGCACCTGATCCGTAACCGTGTCGCTATCCGGCAACCACGTCCGTAAGCATGTCGCAAACCCTCACATGGCGACCGGCACAGGCATGCGGACTTGAATAGATACCCTTTAACATCAATAACCTATGTATTTCCCGGAGGCCGTGACATGGTTAGGGGGTTACCGACACCCACGCTGCCCGCACAGCCTTCGACCATCATCCCCTGCGCCGTCACCCGCCATATGACTTGCGGCAGGTGTATGAAAGCCGCGCCCCAGCCTACCGTCATTACGGCTGTCCGTGTTCTGCCTGACTCTTGCGTTCCCTCCATGACCTGCGGAGATGTGACATGAAGTCCGTCATCGGTGTTGTGTTGTGCGCAGCTCTCTCATCTGGGCCGAACATGGCTCACGCCCACGCGTTGCCTGACCCAGCCGATATCGACGCCAAGGTCGCCGAACTGATGCAGCGAACCTCGGCACAAGGCATCGCGGTAGCGGTGATCGATCAGGGGCGCCCCGTGTACGTGCAGGCGTTTGGCAAACGCAACGCCGATGGTGATCCGTTGAAAACCGACACCGTGATGTACGGCGCCTCGCTCACCAAGACCGTGTTTGCGTACACGGTGGCGCGGTGGGCCGACCAGGGGCGCGTGTCGCTGGATACCTCCATCGCCGAATTCCTGCCCCGACCGCTGCCCAGTTACGCCGGCACGGACATCGTCAACCGCTATGCCGACTTCACTGCACTGGATGAACGCTGGCGACGCCTTACTCCGCGGATCCTGCTGAATCATGGTAGCGGCTTCGCCAACTTCGGATTCCTGGAACCGGACGAGAAACTGCGCTTCCACTTCGACCCGGGCACGCGCTACGCCTATTCGGGCGATGGCCTGGCGACCCTGCAGTTCGCGCTGGAGCATGGCCTGGGACTGGACGTGGGCGCCGGCACCAACGCGATCTTCCGGGAACTCGGCATGCACCGCACGGCATTGATATGGCGCGCGGACTTCGCCAGCAACCTCGCTGATGGCTGGGACATCCAGGGCAGGCTGGAACCGCACGACGAGCGTTCGAAAGTGCGTGCAGCCGGATCGATGGATACCACCATCGCCGATCTGGCGTTGTTCGCTGCAGCGTTCGTGCGCGGCGACGGGCTGTCCCCACAGGCGCATCGCGACATGCTGCGTCCGCAGTTGCAGATCACCACCCGCTCCCAGTTCCCTACGTTACAGCCGGAGTTGCCGCCGGCGCAGCGTCGCAAGGATCTGGCCGCAGGCTTGGGCGTGGTGGTATTCCAGGGGCCGCAGGGCGCGGGTTTCTTCAAGGGCGGCCACAATGACACCACCGCCAACACGCTGGTGTGCGTGCAGAAGCGCCAGCGCTGCCTGCTGGTGCTGTCCAACGATGTGCGCGCCGATGGGGGCTTCGAGGAGCTGGTGCGGTACGTGCTCGGCGAGACGGGGGTTCCGTACGACTGGGAGTACGGGCGGTAAGCGTCGGCGCGTGAGCTGATCGAGGCAGTCTGAATGTTGACGCCGCCTTGCCAAACCCTTGATCGGCGCCGTCACGCTCGAAAGCCTAGGCTCGTTGCATGTTCGATGCGGTCCTACGCGGAGGTCTCATGCAACACAATGCCACTCACCCGCCGGCGGCGTCGGCTCCCGGTCCTTCGCCGCAAGGCGATTCTCCGGATAACGACGATACCGGTACCCTCGAAGAGAAACAGGACGAAGCGCTCGAGGAAACCTTTCCCGCCAGCGACCCCGTATCGCCCTTCATTCCAGCCCAGGCGCCGGAAGAGCCAGAGCCCTCGGCGCCTCGCGGCAGCCCCCCTTCCCCGTCTGCGGAATCCGCGGAGAGTCCGCCAGCGCAGCCCCGCTTCGGCCATGACCTGGGGCCAGGCATCGCGCCCGGTTTCAAAGGGTGAGCGCAGGAAAGCGCAGGAACATGCCGCTCGCAGATGCGCTGGAAGACTGACCCCGGTCACCCGGGTCCATGCGCATGCCCTGCCCGCTCTTCGGCTCCGGGGCCTCCGGTCCATGACGGAACGTGGCCGGTTTCCCCGCTTTTCCGGCCCGGGCTCCGCTCGTTCGCCTGGCACAGGGCACGGGCGATATGATGCGCGGCGTTGCCCCTGCCAGGGAAAGCTCCCAGGAAATAGATCCGGTGGCCTTCGACCTGGAGGGATATTTCCTCCATGCCCTCGGCATGGGCCAACGCCCGCTTCAGGGCGCCGACCCATGTGGCGCGCGGCGCGACATCCATCTCGGCTACGACGGCCGTCTCGCCGTTGTCCAGCTCCATGGCTTCAAGTCGAAGGGGATGCGGGCACGCTGACCGTTGCGCATTCATGTCTCACCCTCAGAGGCTGGCGATGTCGCGAGTATCCAGAGCCCGCGCCAAGACGGCGTAAAAACAGCCCACAGCCTGCGTGGGTAGCCGATGGAAGCAGCTCACGGGTCCATGGCGCAGCGTTCGCAACCGGTTGATCATCGCCCATGGATGCTGGCGTGAGACCCGCGACGAGGTGCTCCGCGCTGCCAGGGGACACATCCTGGCCAAGGGCTCGGTGGTCGGGACCTGCCAGCAGGCGGACGCTCCGCTGAAATGAATCCCGCGCGACAGCCGGGCACAACCACAGCCCGGCTCGACAAGGCCCAGCGGGGTCGCCCTCTCTTACGCGGCGGCCTCGAACGGCTCGATCCTGGCCAGTTCCTCGGCAATCACATCCTTGGTTTTCGCGCGATCGTAGGAGGCCTGCAGACCGGTCCAGAAACCTTCGGACATGCCAAAGAACCGGGACAGGCGAAGCCCGGTATCGGCGGTCACGGCACGGTCGCCACTGACGATCTGGCCGATGCGACGCTGCGGCACGCCGATCGCCTTGGCCAGGCGATATTGCGTGATGCCCATGGGTTCCAGGAACTCATGGAGCAGTATTTCGCCAGGGGTGGGATACGGGACTGTGCGCATGGTGCAGTCTCCTCTAGTGGTAATCGACGATTTCGACATCTGCGGGACCGGCATCGGTCCATACGAAGCAAACCCGGAACTGATCATTGATACGAATGCTGTGCTGGCCACGTCGGTCGCCCTGCAGGACTTCCAGGCGATTTGCCGGCGGGATGCGTAGATCGTCCAGCCGGCCGGCGTCTTCGAGCATGGCAAGCTTTCGCATGGCCACTCTTTCGATGTTCATCCACCGGCGCACGCGCTGCCCTTGAAAAAGGAGGTCGGTATGCCGGCAGGCGAAGGATTGAATTGCCACGACGAATACTAACGCGACGCGATACTAACGTCAAGCGTTACCAGTGGCGCCGGTCCACGGGGGCCGCCCTCCTGCGCAGCGCCTCGAACCGCATTGCGCCTACGCGCGCATCATCCTGATCCACGCCTCGAACGCGACCAGGACCGACCGGAGCTTCTCCTGCGTGGCGTCGTCGTGGCGCCCTGCAACGGCATCGAACACCCGCGATGCATCGCGCACGAACAGCATCGGTGCCGGCAGCGTCCGCGCACCCAGGGCCGCCAGGGCCTGGCGGAGCTGTGCCTGCGCAAGCCGCGTGCCCCATGGACCCGTGGTGGCGCCGATGATCGCAACGGGCGTGGCCTCCAGCACTTCCCGCCCACTGGCGTCCGGCCGCGAAAGCCAGTCGATGGCGTTCTTGAGCACGCCAGGCAACGACTGGTTGTACTCGGGGGTGGCAATCAGCACGCCGTCGGCGGCGGCAATCGCTTCGCGCAGGCGGATCACGCCCTCCGGCTCGCCATCGCTGACCGCCTCGAGATCTTCGTCGAACAGCGGGATGTCCGAGAGGGTGTCATGCAGTGCGAGGGACATCCCCGGCGGCGCGAGCATGGCGGCGCTTTCGAGCAGGCGGCGGTTGTGACTTTCGCGGCGCAGGCTGCCCGACAGGGCGAGGATGCGGATCGTGTTCGGGGTCGTGCTGGATGGCATGTTCATGTCCCTGTGCAAGGCGTCAAAGCAGAAGAAGAAGTGCGGAGGCGAACAGCGCCACGCCCATCGCGCGGTCGATCCAGCGGCGCGTGGCGCGGTCCTGGTAATACGCGGCGAGCCGGCGTCCGGCCATCGCCCACGCCAGCAGGCATGCGGTTGGAATCACGACGAAGGCCGGCGCCAGCCAGGCGAAGGTTTCCGCCAGGCCTACGGGCGGGAACGCCGCCACGAGCGAAAGCACCATCACCCAGCTCTTGGGATTGAGGAACTGGAAAACGAACAGCCCTGTCATTCCGGTGGGCAGCGCGGTGCTCCCCGCTTCGACGTTGGATGGACGCATGAGTCCAAGCGCCATCCAGCACAGATAAGCCGCACCCGCGATCGCCACCACCGTACGCAACGGCGGCCAGTGCGCGAACGTCGATCCCGGGCCGGCCAGGACCAGTCCGAGCAGTGCCAGCCCACCCAGCACGATGCCGCCGATGGCCGGCCACGCAGCCGAAAGGCCTCCGTGGGCCGCGGCGCGCAGCACCACCAGGTTGTTGGGCCCCGGGCTGAGCGCGGCGATGAGCAGCAGGCCTGCGGCCGCCGCGAGGGAGTTGGAGAGCATGTTCGAGGGTTCCTGCAAGCCGGTCTGGCAGCAGGATTCTGGTTGGTGATGGTGGTGCGTGCACGTCCCGCCCTGGTCTATTATTCAGACCATGAAGACCCTGCCCTTGAACGCGCTGCGGGCATTCGCGCTGGTCTGCGCCAATGGCGGAGTGCGTCCCGCCGCGCGCGAACTGGGCGTTGCGCACTCGTCGGTGAGCCGGCATCTGGCCGAACTCGAGGCATGGATGGGCGTGCCGCTGTTCGAGCGTGGCCGCGCCACGTGGATGCCGACACCGCAGGGCGCGGCGCTGGGCCGGCGTCTGCTCGCGCAGTTCCAGGACATGGCGGCGGCCGTCGCTGCAGCGCGGGAAACGCGTTCGGCATTCTCGGTGACGATGAGCGTCGCACCGTCATTCGCCGCACGCTGGCTGCTGCCGCGGCTGTCCGCGCTGGAGCGTGCGCATCCCAGGATCGAACTGTCCGTGCTGGTGAACCAGCGCCTGGATTCGTTGTCCGACGGCACCGATCTTGCGGTGCGGATGGGAACCGGCCCCTGGCCTGGGTTTCATTGCGAACCCTTGATGGACGACACCTTGTTCCCCGTTGCCAGCCCTGCCCTGTGGGACGCTTCCGGACACGCGGACGATCCCGCGAGCCTGCTCGCCCTGCGCCTGCTGCATGATCGTGACCCGGCCGCCAGCTGGGAACGATGGCAGCGGGAACATGGCCCGATGGGCTTGAACCTCGACAACGGCCCACGCCTGGCCTCCTCCGACCTGGTGCTGCGGGCGGCGGAACTGGGACAAGGGGTCGCGCTTGCGCGTGGGCGGCTGGCGGCGGACGCTTTGGCAAGCGGTGCCTTGATGCGGCCGTTCGGCGGACGCGAAGTGCGGCTGCCCGATGCTTACTGGATCGTATGCCCCGAGGGCAACGAGGGGACGATGCAGCGTCAGGCGGTCAGGACGGTCGTTGGATGGCTGAAGGATCAGGCGGCGATATCGCAGGGGGCGCCGATATGACGCGGGCTCCGCCACCTCATCAGCCGGACAGCGCTCGGCTCTACGCATCTCGGGACGCGCTTGCACACCCGGGCAGCGTGCAGCGCTACGCCACTTCGTCGTAAGCGCGCACCAGCGCCGTCACGAAACGCGGTTCCTCCGCCAGCTCCCCGAATACGGTGCGCAGCGAGAGGAACGCCGGTACGTCATCCTTCCCTTCCCCGCCAGCCGCGCGCCCGATCGCGCGCAGCTCCTCGTCCAGCGGATCGGCCAGCGCGATCCCTGCCTGCGCCTGCCTGCACACGAACTTCAGCCACCCGGCCACCGGTACGCACAGGGCGTCGATCGGCCGTCCAATCGCCAGCGCGTCACGGATCGTGCCGAGCAGCCGGACCGGAATCTTCTGCGAGCCGTCCTGGGCGATCTGGATCAGCTGATGACGTATCGAGGGGTTGCGAAAGCGCGCCAGGATGGCCTCGATGTAAGCATGTGCATCCAGGCCCGGCGGCATCGCCGTGCTCGGGGCGATGTGCTCGTGCATCAGCGTGGCGACGAATGGGCCCAGTTCCGGATCGGCCATGGCCTCGTCCACGCTGTCCAGGCCACGCAGCAATCCGAGGTAGGCAAGTGTGGAGTGCGCGGCATTGAGCAGGCGCAGCTTGGCGCGGTCATGGCCTGCAATGTCATCGCTCATCGTTACCCCCGCCCGCTCCCAGCCTGGCCGGCCATTGCAGAAGCGGTCTTCCACCACCCATTGCGTGTAGCGCTCGCGCTGCACCGGCCACGCATCGTGCAGCCCCAGTGCGGCATCCACGCGTTCGCGCAGCACCGCATTGGTGGCCGGTGTAATGCTGTCCACCATCGAGCAGGGAAAAGTCACTTCACCGGCGATCCAGGCCGCCAACGCGCTGTCCAGGCGTTCGGCATACTGCAGCACGGCGCGGCGCAGGCGGTTGCCGTTGTCGGCCAGGTTGTCGCAGCTGAGCACGGTGCAGGCGCGCGCGCCGGCAGCGTGGCGTGCACGCAGGCCGGCGACCACATAACCGATGGCGCTGCGCGGGCGATCCGGGTTGGCCAGATCATGGACGATGTCCGGATGCGCGGTATCCAGCCCGTCGGCGCCAAGGCAGTAGCCCTTCTCGGTCACCGTCAGCGTCACCAGCCGCACCTGCGGGTCGGCCAGCCGCGCCAGGATCGCCTCCTGGTCCTGGCCGGCGAACAGCGCCTCGCGGATCGAACCGATCACCCGGTATTCCGGCGAGCTGTCCAGCAGCGCCAGCGTGTACAGGCCGTCCTGTGGACGCAATGCCTCCGCGGTGGCAGCGCCATGCAGGGACACCGCGCAGATGGCCCAGTCGGGCTCGTCGGCCAGCAGATCGTCAATGTAGACCGCCTGATGCGCGCGATGGAATGCGCCGGCACCGAGGTGGACGATCCCGATGCGCGTGGCATCCCTCGGGTAACCCGGGCGTCGTATGCCCGCGGGTACGGCATCGAGCGTGGCATCGGACAGGCGCGGGCGTGGCGTGGAAGCAGTGTCGTTCATTCGGCCGTGATCTCGAAGCTGGCACGTTGGCGGATATCGGCACTCGACGCGCCGACCTGCACTTCGTAGTGGCCCGGCCGGACGACGTAACGCCCGCTGGCTTCGTCGTAGCGGCGCAGGTCGCTGCGCGGATGCAGGGTGAAGTGCAGCTCGCGTTCCTCGCCCGGCGGCAGGTTGATGCGTTGCACGCCGCGCAGGTCTTTCACCGCCTGCCCTGCCCCGCCGGCCTGCGCGCGTACATAGAGCTGCACGACTTCATCGCCGGCGCGTTTTCCGGTGTTGCTGACGCGCACGCTGGCCTGCAGGGTGCCATCGGCCTTCAAGGACGCGCGGTCCAGTCGCAGGTCGCTGTACTGGAACGTGGTGTAGCTCAGTCCATGGCCGAACGGATACAGCGCTTCGCCGTCGAAGTAGCGGTAGGTCCGCCCCTGCATTGCATAGTCGTCGAACGCGGGCATGCGCTGGTCGGCCTTGTAGAAGGTGATCGGCAGGCGGCCGGCGGGGTTGACGTCACCGAACAGCACGTCGGCCACGGCATTGCCGCCGCGCTGGCCCGGATACCACGCCACCAGCAACGCTTGCGCATGCGCCCTGGCCCAGTCCACGCCGAGTGCCGAGCCGGTGGTCAGCACGACGACCACCGGCTTGCCGGTGGCGCGTAGTGCTTCCAGAAGGCGCTGCTGGGTCGCCGGCAGGCGGATGTCGGTGCGGTCGCCGCCGGCAAAGCCGGGGTAATCCACCTGCATTTCCTCGCCTTCGACATCCCCGGTAAGGCCGCCGACAAACACCACCACATCGGCGTCCCGCGCTGCCTGCACCGCCTCTTCCAGCGGCGGCAGCGCACCGGGCATCTGCCATGCCAGGCGCACCCCGGCATCGCGTTCGCCATCGAAATACTCTACCCGCAGGTCGTAGGCGTGGCCGCCCTGCAACGGCAGCTCCACGCTTTCTGCGTGCAGGCGGTCGCTTTCCTGCCAACGGTCGATCACCGGCCTGCCGTCCAGGTAGACGCGCACGCCATCATTGGCGGCTGCTTCCAGCCGGTAAGTGCCGTCGCGCGGCGGCACCAGCTGGCCGCTCCAGCGGATGCTGAAATTGTCGTCAGGCAGGCTCTGCCCGGGACCCACCTCGCCACGGGCACGCAGCGTATCGGTCGGCGAGCCGCGATCCCAGCGGAAGGCGATCTGAGCATCCACCCGCACCAGCGCCGGCGCGCCGGACAGATCGCGGTTGGCGAAGTATTCACCGCGCAGCCCGCGCTCGCTGGAACCGGCCGCAGGACGCAGGTACTGCGGTTCGATCAGCGGGGTGGCCGCTGGATCGCTGCGTCCTTCCACCAGGTCGGCGCCGCGCGCATGCACGACTTCGGCCTGCGGCAGCGCATCGCGGATGCCCTGCAGCACGGTCACCGGCGCGGCCGGAGTGCCGTAGTAGTTGCCGAGCAGCGCCATGGTGTCGTCCGCGGTGGGGCCGACCACGGCCACGCGCCTGAGCGTGCGCGGCAGCGGCAACAGGCCATCGTTCTTCAGCAGCACGATGGATTCCTGGGCCACCCTGCGTGCCAGCGCGTCATGTTCCGGCGACTGGTTGACCGAGTACGGAATGCGCTGCCAGCGCACCTTTTCCGGCGGGTCGAACATGCCCAGCCGCATGCGCGTGGTGAACAGCTGGGCGACCGCGGCGTCCACCGCCTGTTCGCTGAGCAGGCCCTTGCGCACCGCTACCGGAATTGAAGCGGCGTAGGTATCGCCGCAATCCAGCTGGGTGCCGTTGTTCACCGCCAGCGCCGCCGCTTCTTCGGGCGTGGCGACGATGCGGTGGTTCTTCCAGATATCGACCACGGCCCAGCAATCGGACACCACGTAGCCCTTGAACCCCCACTGCGTGCGCAGGGTGTCCTGCAGCAGGAACCGGCTGGCGCTGGCCGATTCGCCGTAGACGCGGTTGTAGGCGCCCATCACGGCATCGACATTGCCCTGTTTCACCAGTGTTTCGAAGGCCGGCAGGTAGGTGTCGTACAGGTCGCGGCGGCTGGGCGCAACGTCGAAATGGTGGCGATCCGCTTCCGGGCCGCTGTGCACGGCGAAGTGCTTGGCGGTGGCATCCAGCTTGCGGTACACCGGATCATCGCCCTGCAGCCCGCGCACGAAGGCCACGCCCAGCTGCGCGGTCAGCCAGGGATCCTCGCCGTAGGTTTCCTGCCCGCGGCCCCAGCGCGGATCACGGAAGATGTTGATGTTGGGCGACCAGTAGGTCAGGCCCTGGTAACGACCATGCTTTCCTTCGGCGAAGAACCGATGGTGCTTGGCGCGTGCTTCGTCGCTGATGGCGGTGGCGACCTCGCCGATCAGCGGTACGTCGAAGGTGGCGGCCATGCCGATCGCCTGCGGGAACACCGTGGCGCCCCCCGCACGGGCGACGCCGTGCAGGCCTTCGTTCCACCAGTCGTAGGCCGGTACCCCGAGGCGTTCGATGGCCGGCGCGTTGTTCTGCATCTGCGCGGCCTTTTCCTCCAGTGTCATGCGCGCGACGAGCGCGCTGGCGCGCTGTTCGAACGAGGCGTCGCCGTCCAGCCACGGGCGGTCGTCGGCGGCGATCGCCGGCAGGCAGGCCAGGCCCAGCAGGGTGGCAAGCGAAAGCCGGCCAGGCAGGCGGGCGGCGGCAGGTTTGCGTGGCATGGGGACGACTCCTGTCGGGTTCATGGAATGCGCTCGTCGCGGGCGTGCGGGCCAAGCGTGGTGCCGAGGAAACCACCGGCGACATCGGTGCTGAGCACGCGCCCATCGGCTTCGGCCAGCACCTGCACGTGTCCGCGTGGGTCGCGGTTGCCGAAGCGGTAACGACCGCCATCGGCGCTGACGGTGAGGACGATGTCGTGCATCAGGCGCGGCAGCCGGCGACGCGCGACCACCGTTGCCGCCGCATCGCCGGCGCGTTTCTCCAGGAACAGTTCGCTGCCCTGCCCCATGCGGCGCACGCCCAGGTAATACCAGTGACGTTCGTTCTGGAATACCGCCAGCCCTGCGCTTGCGCCCTCCGTGGGTATCCGCAGCGCGGTGCTGGCATCGAAGCGCAGGTGCTGCTGGCGGCGCGACAGGAAGCTCGGGTTGCGCAGCGTGGACAGATCCTCCCGCAACGGATGCACCAGCAGGTGGCCTGGCCGGGATTGCAGGTCCAGCCAGGCACGCGTGGGCACGCGTACGAACGACCACTCGGGCCCGGGCGTCGCCGCATCGAATTCGTCGCGCCAGCGGAAGTTGCCGGTGTTCGGTGCCTGGTCGACCGGCGCGCGCAGGAAGCCGGGCGTCGCCACGATGTAAGGAATCGTCGTGCCGGCCTCCAGGATGCGTGGCCAGCCGTCCTGCCACCGCACCGGCAGCAGGAAGGTCTCCCGGCCGGTGTTGTAGTGGCGTTCCTCGTATGCGCGGCTGGCCAGGAACAGCGCCCACCAGCTGCCATCCGGTCCCTGCACCAGGTCGGCATGGCCGGCGTTGGTGACCGGCAGTTCGCGCGTGGCGGGCAGATCGCGCTGGGTCAGGATCGGATTGCCGGCAAAGGGTTCATAGGGGCCCAGCACGTGGCGGCTGCGCAGCACCACCTGGGAATGTCGTGGGCCGGTTCCACCTTCGGCGGCGGACAGCACGTACCAGCCCTCCACCTTGTACAGATGCGGTCCCTCGATCCAGATCGGATTGCTGTCCGGGTCCACGCCGCCGTCCACCAGCACGCGGGCGGGGCCCAGGGTCCGCCCGCTGTCGATGTCGATGCGGCGGATCCAGATCGCGCGGTGGCCGTCATAGCGTGGCGGCCCGGCCGGTGCATCGTTGTTGAGCAGGTAGGCCTGGCCGTCGTCGTCGAAGAACAGCGAGGGATCGATGCCGCCCACGTCCGGCAGCCACGTTGGCTCGGACCACGGGCCGGCCGGATCGGTGGCGCTGGCGATGAAGTTGCCGCCGCTGTCCACCGCGGTGCTGACGACATGGAAGCGCCCCTCGTGGAACGCGATGGTCGGCGCGAAAATGCCACGCGACACGCCCAGCCCGTCGAAATCCAGCGTGCCGGGATGCTCGATGACGTGGCCGATCTGCCGCCAGTGCACAAGATCGGTGCTCTCATGCACCGGGATGGCGGGGAAATAGCCGAAGCTGGAGTTGACCAGGTAGAACCGGCCGTTGGCCGCGACCACGCTGGGATCGGCATTGAAGCCGGCCAGCACGGGGTTGCGGAAGTGACCTTCCGGCAAGGGCGCGGCGAAGGCATCGTCCTGGCCACGGTACTCGAACCAGTCGAACACCGCAGGCGGCAGGTCGTCCGGCGGCGCATCGCGCGGCGTCGCGCGCACCTGCCCGGCCGCGGCCTGCAGGCACGCGACCAGCACTACCGCCGCCAGCAACGCGCGCAAGCCGCCCTTCCCCGTGTGCATGCTCACCAGTCCCACATCGCGCCATCTTCCAGCCGCGCGATCGGCAGCTGCTTGGGCGAATACGGATACTTCGCCGCCAGCGCTTCGTCGATGTCCACGCCGTGCCCGGGCGTATCGCCCACGTGCAGGCGTCCTGCACGCAGCACGTAGTCGTGTGGGAACACCGCATCGGTTTCGTCGCTGTGGAACATGTATTCCTGGATGCCGAAGTTCGGCACCCAGGTATCGAAGTGCAGCGCCGCGCCCATGGTGACCGGCGAAAGATCGGTCGCGCCATGGAACCCGGTGCGCACCTGGTGCAGGCCGGCGAAATCGGCCAGCCGCCGGATATGGGTGATGCCGCCGCCGTGCACGATGGTGGTGCGGATGTAGTCGATCAGCTGGTTCTCGATCAGGTGCTTGCAGTCCCAGATCGAGTTGAACACCTCGCCCACCGCCAGCGCCGTCACCGAATGCTGGCGGATCAGTTCGAAGCCCTTCTGGTTCTCCGCCGGCGTCGCATCCTCCAGCCAGAACAACCGGTAAGGCTCGACGCTGCGGGCCAGTCGCGCGGCTTCGATCGGCGTCAGCCGGTGATGCACGTCATGCAGCAGTTCCACGTACGGGCCATGATCGTTGCGCAGGCGCTCGAACAGCTGCGGTACCACGTCGAGGTAGCGCGCGGTATTCCACACGGTTTCCGCCGGCAGTTCACTCTCGGCCGGCTCGTAGCCCTTGCCGCTGGAGATCCCGTAGGCCTTCTTGACCCCGGGCACGCCGCACTGCGCACGCACCGCCAGGAAGCCCTGCTCGATGAAGCCGGCGACCGCGTCCGATGCCTCGGCGATATCGCGTCCATTGGCATGTCCGTAGACCAGCGCGCCTTCGCGCGAGCGGCCGCCCAGCAGCTGGTACAACGGCAGCCCGGCCATCTTGCCCAGGATGTCCCACAGCGCCACGTCCACCGCGGCGATCGCGCTCATGGTGACCGGTCCGCGCCGCCAGTAGGCACCACGGTAAAGGAACTGCCACATGTCCTCGATGCGTCCGGCATCGCGGCCGATCAGGTTGGGCACCACGTGGTCCTTCAGGTACGACGCCACGGCCAGCTCGCGGCCGTTGAGCGTGGCATCGCCGATACCGTGCACGCCCGAACGCGTGGTGATCTTCAGGGTGACGAAGTTGCGCCCCGGGCAGGTGACGATGACCCGGGCGTCGACGATCTCGCGGTCGCGCGATGAGCCGTGGGACGGGGCGGTGGAAGCTGGGTTGCTCATGAGGAAATCCGCTGGTTCATTCGATCGGGAGTTCGAACGGGCCGGCCGGCAGGCCGTCGCCGTCATACAGGGTGACCACCGGGCTGTCGGCCCAGCCATAGCGCACGCGGCGGGCCGCGGCGATGTCGGTTGCGTGCAGTAGGACGCGCGTGCCGTCGATGCGTGCGGCAGCGTAACGACAGCTTTCCTGCGTGCTGCCGCACAGCTCGAATCCGACCGGCCCGGAACTGCCATACGCCACCAGGCCGCGGGTGGTATCGCCGAACTCGACGGCCACCGCGTCGCCCTGGCGCTGCGCACGACGCGGCACCGGGCCGGAGGCCGGCAGCGCTTCGCCATACGCTACGTGGCGCGCGGCGCGTGCCAGGCGCCGTCCCACGTCCTGCTTGTTGGCCGGATGGATGTCGCCGCGCTCGCCGATATCGATGGCCACCGCAAGGCCGGAGCGGGCGTCGGCGGCCACCGTACTTCGCTGTGCCTCGCGCAGGCGTGCCCACTCGCTGTCCTGCGGCCGGGTCGGCGCGGCGCCGAAGTTGGCCAGCTGCACCACCAGCAGCGGCAGCCCGTTGCCGAAGCGGGCGCGCAGGTCGTCGCGGTAGGCCGACAGCAGCGCGCCGTACTGCTCGGCCTGGAAGGTGTTGGATTCGCCCTGGTACCAGGCTGCGCCACGCAGTCCATAGCCTGACAGCGGCGCGATCATGCCGTTGTACAGCGCCATCAGGCCGCTGGTCGCGGTCCATGGCGCCACCGGCGGCGTGCCCAGGCCGGCGGGCACCGGCCGGACCTGCCAGCGCTGCAACGGCACGCGCGTGCCATCGGCCAGCACCAGTGCCTGGCGCGTGGCCGGGCCGACGATGCCGCCTTCGCGGTAGGTGTTGAGCACGTTGACGACGATGTGGTTCACGCCTGCCTGCAGCGTGCCGGCCGCCACCGGGTAACGACGTGGCGCGTCGGCGCCGGTTTCGCTGCCCACCGCCATGCCGTTGACCCAGGTCAGGTCCATCTCGTCCACCGGCCCGAGTTCCAGCATCGCGGCCTGGGCGGCCTGCGCCGCGGTCAGCTGCGCGCTGGCGCGGTACCAGCCCATGCCGACCACGTCCTGCTGTGCGGCATCCATCCAGCGCAGCGAAGGCGTTGCGTCCGTCCATCCCGCTTCGCCAACGTCCTGCCACGACGCATCGCCGTCGGCCACGCCCGGCTGCTGCTGCCACCACGCCTGCCACAGGCGGCCCCAGCCGGCGATGGCCTGGGCCGGATCGCGCTGGCGCTGGGCCAGTATGTCGAGCTGTGCATCATGGCCTCCGAGCCGCCGCAAGGCAGGTTCGCTCAGCCAGGCCTGGATGCGGGTACCGCCCCATGAGGCGTGGATCAGTCCGATCGGCACGTCCACCGTGCCCTGCAGTTCGCGGCCGAAGTAGTAACACGCCGCGGAAAATCCGCGCACGCTTTCCGGGCTGGCCGCCTGCCAGCGCGGGGGTGAGGCGAAACGGGCGAGCGGTGTCGGGCTGGCATGCTTTTCCACCTGCAGCAGGCGCAGCCGGTCGTTGCCGGCGCTGGCGATCTCCGAGCGCGAGTCCAGGCTGCGGTGCACCTGCAGTTCCATGTTGGACTGGCCGCTGCACAACCACACATCGCCGACCAGGATGTCCTGCAGCCGCTGCACCTGGGCTCCGGCGCGCGCTTCGAGCACGTAAGGGCCGCCGGCCGGGAGCGCGGGAAGCTGCAGGCGCCACTGGCCCTGGGCGTCGGCGCGAGTGCGTGCGCGGTGGGTGCCGAGCCGCACAACGACCTGTTCGCCGGGCGCCGCCTGGCCCCACACCGGAATCGGACGCTCGCGCTGCAGCACGGCGTGGTCATCGAACGGGGCGGACAGCAACGTGTCGGCGGTGGCGGTGCCGCCCATGCAGGCAAGGACGGCGGCAAGCACAACGCGTGGGATGCGGATCGCGGGCATGGTCAGATTCCGGGTGCGAACGGGAACGACAGCGACTGGTAGTACGACAGCGGGTGTGCAGGTTCGGGCTGTCCGGCTGGCAGCGGGCGTCCGCTCAGGCTCTGGAAGTACGCCACGCAGGCATCGCGCCACCAGTGCGCTTCCTGCTGCTGGATGGCCAGGAATGCCGCGACTTCACGATGACGTTCCTTGTCCACATACGGCGCCAGCGTGTCCCAGGTGCCGCGCATCGCCTTCACTTCATCCACGCCGTGCCCATAACGGATCACCAGCTCGTCCCACAGGCTGCGCCCCGAGGCCATGCGGTGATCCCACGCAACGTGGTGGAACCACAGCAGGTACTGCTCCGGAACCTCGTCCAGGCTGCCGTAGCGACGCGCCAGCGGCGGCGCATACTGGGCCACCGCATCGCTGCCGGTGGCGCTGCGGTCGAAGCCGATGCCCTGCCCATCGGCGCGGTGGTAGTACACCGGATCCCAGTCCGGACGTTCGCTGCCGGCATCCCACGGTGCGGGCCCATAGTGGTGGCTGCGGCCCATCAGGTGCGCCAGGCCCAGCGGGGTCATGTAATCCACCACCGCCTGGTGCGAGCGCATCATCATCGCCAGCGCCGGGTTCACGAATGCGGCGTCGTTGGAGAAGGTCATGCGAAGCCAGTCTTCGGCGATGGTCGCCGCATCGTCCATCGGATCCCACGCCAGTCGTCCGAAGGCATACCAGTTGGCCTGGTCGAACTGCGAGCCGGACCAGTTGCGGTCGCTGCCGATGTTCGCCACCCCGGCCATGCCGGTCAGCCGCGAACCCTGCAGCGAGCCGTCGACGATCTTTGCCACCGTCGAGCCCTGGCCCTGCACCCAGGTGTCCGCGCGCAGCGTTTCTTCATACATCGAGCCGAGGTAGGCCAGGTGGGTGGCGAAGCCCAGGTACTCCTTGGTGATCTGGAACTCCATCATCAGCGGCGTCTTCGGCATCGCGCCGAACAGCGGATGGAACGGTTCGCGCGGCTGGAAATCGATCGCGCCGTTCTTGACCTGCACCAGCACGTTGTCGCGGAAGCGTCCGTCGAGCGGCACGAACTCGTCGTAGGCCTGCCTGGCGCGGTCCGGCGAGGTCTCATGCGAATACACGAAGGCGCGCCACATGACGATGCCATCGTGCGGGGCCAGCGCATCGGCCAGCAGGTTGGCACCGTCGGCATGGCTGCGGCCATAGTCCTGCGGACCCGGCTGGCCTTCGGAGTTGGCCTTGACCAGCAGGCCGCCGAAGTCGGGGATGTAGCGGTAGATCTCGTCGGCCTTGTCCTTCCACCAGCGCCGCACCGCCGGATCCAGCGGGTCGGCCGTCGCCAGGCCACCGATTTCGATGGGCGCGCTGAAACGGGCGCTCAGGTATACGCGGATGCCATACGGGCGCATCACCGATGCCAGCGCCGCGGCCTTTTCCAGATACATCGGGGTCAGGCTGAGCGCGTTGGCGTTGACGTTGTTGAGTACCGTGCCATTGATGCCGATCGAGGCATTGGCGCGCGCGTAATCGGTGTAGCGCGGGTCCAGCCAGCCGGGCAGTTTCTGCCAGTCCCACAACGACGGTCCGGCGTAACCGCGTTCGACGCTGCGGTCCAGGTTGTCCCAGTGGTTCAGCACGCGTCGCTGGATCTTCGGTGCCTGGCGGATATCGACGTTGGCCAGCGGCTTCGCGGTCTGCAGCAGGCGCAGCAGGTGGAACACACCGTGCAGCGTGCCGGCATCGGCGTTCGCCGCCACCACGGTCTGTGTCCGGCCCTGCCGTGGCAGCTGGCGGATGAGATAGCCTTCCTCGCCCAGGTCCCGCAGCGGCAGGCGCAGCGCGGCGATCCGTTGCGATGACGCCGGCGTGCCGACCAGCAGCTCGCCCTGCCCTGCCGCCGGGTCGCCGCTGGCCACTGCGCCGAGCAGTCCCTGCAGGCCGCGCAACAGTTCGTCGCGCGCCGCGCGTTGCATCGGCGTGGCATCCGGTGCATCAACGCTGCCCAGCTGCGTGCGGTACGCCTGCGCCTGCGCGCCGGGCAACGGCAGGTAACGCAGCCACAGATCATGGCCATCCTCTGCCGCCGCCGGCCAGGCCGCGAGCAGCGCCAACACCAGCGCCAGCAGCAGCATGGCGATGCGATGAAGCACACCCGCGCCCGGCGCGACGATGGATGACGCCGGCATTACGCCATCGCCCACGGGGAACTGCCTGCCTGCAGACATCATCTTGCCTCCATACGTTGCATCAAGGGGGTGTACTCGCCGCTGTATCCGGTTACCGCTACCATGCGCGGGACGTCCGCCGCGGCCATCTCGACATCCAGGTCCTGGCCGTGGTGCACCTTCCCGAGGGTCGATCCGTGAGCAACGACAGGAAATCCATCCGCCGCAGGAGCCGCGCCATCACCATCGACGAGGTGGCCAGCCTGGCCAAGGTCTCGCCGATGACCGTGTCGCGCGTGGTCAATGGCAAGGGCAATGTCCGCGATTCGACCCGTGAGCGGGTGATGCGCGCGGTGGACAAGCTCGGTTACACGCCGAACCTGGCCGCCAGCACCCTGGCGGCCGCGCAGAACACGCGCATCGCGCTGATCTACAGCAACCCCAGTGGCGCCTACCTGCGCGAACTGCTGGTGGGCGTGCTGCATGTCGCCTCGCGCACCGCCATCCAGCTGGTGATCGACTACTGGGACGAACTGGACGCCGCCGACGAGCGCAAGGCCGCGCGACGGCTGGCCAAGGGCGTTTCCGGGGTGATCCTGCCGCCGCCGCTGTGCGAATCCGACGCCGCCGTGCAGGAGCTGGTGAAGGCCAACGTGCCGGTGGTGGCGATCGCCTCCGGACGCTTCCATGACCGCATTTCCTGCGTGCACATCGACGAGTTCCGCGCCGCGCGCGAGATGACCGAGCACCTGATCGCGCAGGGCCACCGGCGCATCGGCTTCATCAAGGGCCGCGAGGACATGACCGCCAGCGAACTGCGCTTCGAGGGTTTCCGTGCCGCACTGGAGGCGCATGGCATCGCCTTCGACAAGCACCTGGTGCAGGCCGGCAACTACACCTACCGCTCCGGCCTGCTCGCCGCGGAAAAACTGCTGGCGCGCCGCGCCCTGCCGACCGCGATCTTCGCCAGCAACGACGACATGGCCGCCGCCGCGGTATCGGTGGCGCACCGTCGCGGGCTGGACGTGCCGCGCGACCTGTCGGTGGTCGGCTTCGACGACAGCTCCTCGGCCACCACCGTGTGGCCTGAACTCACCACCGTGCGCCAGCCGATCGCCGCGATGGCCGACGCCGCGGTGGATGTCCTGCTGCGCAGCATCCGCAGTGGCGAACAGGGCGAGCGCAGCATCGTCGACGAAGTGTTCGGCCACCAGCTGGTGGAACGCCAATCGGTGGCACCGCCGCCGCGGACGACGGCGGTGCGCGGCAGGACGAGGTAAGGTCATCGCCATCGCCCGTCCCTGCCCGGCTCAGCGCAGCAGGTACTGGTTGACCAGGTTTTCGTACGCTTCCTGGCGCCCGCTGGTCTGCGCCGGCTCGCCGGCATTGCGGGCCAGGTCGGCGATCGCCGCCAGATCCAGCTTTCCTTCGGCGAATTCGCGGCCCTTGCCGCTGTCGAAGCTTGCATAGCGCTGCTGGCGCCACTGCTCCAGCGGCGATGCGGTGATCAGCGCATGGGCCACTTCCAGGCCACGTGCGAACGCATCCATGCCGCCGATGTGGGCGATGAACAGGTCCTGCATGTCGGTGGATTCGCGGCGTGGCTTGGCGTCGAAGTTCAGGCCGCCTTCCAGCCCGCCTTGGCGCAGCACCACCAGCATCGCGCCGATGGTGTCGTACAGATCGGTCGGGAACTGGTCGGTATCCCAGCCGTTCTGCGGATTGCCACGGTTGGCGTCGATGCTGCCGAGCAGCCCGGCGTCGGACGCGACCTGCAGGTCGTGCTGGAAGGTATGCCCGGACAGGGTGGCGTGGTTGGCTTCGATGTTGAGCTTGAAGTCCTTGTCCAGGCCATGCTGGCGCAGGAAGCCGGCGACGGTGGCACTGTCGAAGTCGTACTGGTGGTGCATCGGCTCCATCGGCTTGGGCTCGATCAGGAAGTTGCCCTTCAGGCCGATGCTGCGCCCATGGTCGCGCGCAGCGGCAAGGAAGCGCGCGAAGTTCCCGAGCTCACGCTTCATGTCGGTGTTGTGCAGGCAGGAATAGCCTTCGCGGCCGCCCCAGAACACGTAATGCTCGCCGCCGAGTTCGACGGTGGCTTCCAGCGCCGCCTTGACCTGGATGGCCGCGCGCGAGACCACGGCGAAATCCGGGTTGGTGGCGGCGCCGTTCATGTAGCGCGGGTGCGAGAACAGGTTCGCGGTGCCCCACAGCAGCTTCATGCCGGTGGCATCCTGGCGCTCCTTCGCCAATGCGGTCATGTGCTTGAGGTTGCGCTCGTACTCGCCGATGTCATCGGCGTCCGGTGCCAGGTCGATGTCATGGAAGCACCAGTACGGCGTACCGAGCTTGGTGAAGAACTCGAACGCGGCATCGACCTTGGCCTCGGCGGTGGCCATCGGCGAGCCGGCTTCCCACGGGAAGCGGCGGGTGCCGGGACCGAACGGATCGGCGCCGGCATTGCCGAAGGTGTGCCAGTAACAGGTGGCGAAGCGCAGGTGCTCGGCCATGGTCTTGCCACCGATCCTGCGTTCGGCGTCGTACACCTTGAACGCCAGCGGGTTGTCGGACTCGCGGCCTTCGAAGCCGATCCGGTCGATGCCGGGGAAGTATTCCTTTGCGCCGATGAAGAGGCTGGTCATGGTCAATCCTTCATTGCTGGGGGATGGAATCAGGCGTAAAGCGGAGCGATCGCCTGCAGGTAGGTCTGGAAACGCTGGTAGCCGCCGGCATAGGCGGCCACGCGCTGTGGATCGGGCGTGGCGGACAGTGCTTCGTCCACCTGCAGGTGCGCCAGCACCACGTCGGCCAGCGACGCGTCGGCGCCTTCGCACCGCTGGTGCGCCCACAGAGCCTGCAGCGCGGCGCCGAACGCGGCCCCTTCGGGCTGGCTCGGCACCACCACCGGCAGGTCGAAGACATCGGCGACCAGCTGGCGCCACTGCGCGCTCTTGCTGCCGCCGCCGGTGAGCAGCACGGTATCGAAGCGCAGGCCGGCATCGACGAAGGCGTCATAACCATTGCGCAGGCTGTAGGTCGCCCCCTCCATCGCCGCGCGGTAATGGTGCGCGGCCGTGTTGTTGGCCAGGTCCAGGCCGAACAGGCAGGCACGCGCCGTGGGCAGGTCCGGGGTACGTTCGCCATTGAAGAACGGCAGCATCACCAGGCCGTCGGCGCCGGGTGGCGTCGTGGCGATGGCCGCCTCGGCCTGCGCGCGATCGAGCTGGAACAGCCGCGCGGTGGTTTCGGTGGCGACGGTGCAGTTCATGGTGCAGATCAGCGGCAGCCAGCCACCGCTGGACGAGCAGAACGCGGCCCAGCGCGCCTGCTCGTCCACCACCGGGTGGTCCGCGTGCGCGAACAGCGTGCCGGAGGTACCCAGGCTCATCGTCAGCCGGCCCGGCACCACGTTGCCGGTGCCGATCGCGGCCATCATGTTGTCGCCGCCGCCGGTGGTGACGCGCACGTCGGCGGGCAGCTGCAGTATCTGCGCGATGGCCGGCAGGATCGGGAAGGTGGTGCCGGCCTCGACCAGCGGCGGCAGCGCATCGCGCAGATCGCGGTCGGCATCGATGGCGCGCAGCATCGGCTCGGACCAGGTGCGGCTGCGTACATCCAGCCAGCCGGTGCCGGAGGCATCGCCGGCTTCCATGAAGCGTTCGCCGGTCAGCCAGAAGTTGACGTAATCGTGCGGCAGCAGGATGGTCGCCATCGCCACATAGGCGTCGGGCCGATGCGCGCGGGTCCACGGCAGCTTGGACGCGGTATAGCCGGCCAGGATCGGGTTGCCGGCCAGGCCCACGCTGCCCGGCATGCCGCCCACGCTGTCCATGATCGCATCGCATTCGGCATGGGTGCTGGTGTCGCACCACAGCTTCACCGGCGCGGTGACGCGGCCTTCGGCATCCACCGGAACGAAGCCGTGCTGCTGGCCGGATACCGCGATGGCACGCACGCGTGCGCGCTGCGCGGCATCCAGCGCGGCGAAACACGATTGCATCGCCTCGATCCACCACTGCGCCTGCTGTTCGCGGGTGCCGTCTTCGCCACTGGTCAGTTCCAGCGCGGCGGCCGTGGTGGCGACCACTTCGCGTGCGCGCGGATCATAGGCCACCAGCTTGACGCCCTGGGTGCCGATGTCCAGCCCGACGAACAGGCCGCCATCGTGTGTTGCTGCTGCTTCAAACATGGGATTGCCCCGGAAATGGTAGCGCTATCATAAAAAGATCCAAAAAAAGGCGAGGGTCGCCTGCACCGCATGAAGCCGGCACCCTGTGCACTGCCCTACTCTAAGCAAGATCGGCTGCAAAGCCATGCTGCAGCGCGCAAGCATGCCGTCCTCGCAGGCACCGCATCAGGCCTCGTCCTCGAACACCCATTCGAACCACGTGCTCACGCTGTCGCCGGGCGCCAGCACATCGGCAACCAGGTTGAACGCATCCGGTGGCCCACCCTGGGGTTCGACGCACGTCGCATGCGACGGCTCGTCGTACACCACCCAGTGGTCGCTGTCCGAACGCAGGGTCAGCACCTGCCCTGCGCTGCGCAGTACCACCGGCGCGGTATTGATGAAGCAGTCGTCCCACGGTCCCTCGCCCACCGCGACGGTCGGCAGCACCGCGATGCCATCGGCGTCGCGCGGATAACGGGCGACAGGCGCGAACTCCACCCGCTCCGGCTTGCGGAACCAGGGGTGCCAGCCCAGCACCGGCCGTGGCATCGGCTGCAATCCCGCGGTCATGCCCAGCTCCAGCCGCAGCCGCCGTCCATCGAGCACGATGCGCTGCTCTGCCCTGCCGCCGAACGGCCACTCGGGTCCTTCGCCGAGCGGCAACGACAGCAGGCAATCGCGCGTGCCTGCATGCTCCACCTGCCACGGCAGCCGGTAGCCGGTGCCATGGATGGCATGCGCACCGAGCGATGGCGGCAGCTGCACGCCGTGCCCACCGAACTGGAAACGGCCTTCGCGCACGCGCCCCGCCCAGGGCACCATCGGATAACAGCCCCACGCGATCGCCCCGTCACCGGCACCTTCCGGGCCGAACAACCACCGTTGCCGGCCATACAGCACCTGGGCGAGGCGGCCGCCGGCCTGCGGCGCCACGCTGACCGCCAGCGGCCCGTCCCGCAGTTCGATCAGCGGGCCAACCGCGAGCGGCTCGTGGGCGGGGTCCAGCACGGCGTCATCCGCCATAGGGGTGCAGCGTGCGGATGCGGCCATCGGGCTCATGGTGCAGTTCGGTGACCTTCATGTTGCGCAGGTGGGTCACCCCACCGGAAAGGATGCTGTCGTGGTAGTAGAGCCACCAGCGTCCGTCGAACTGCACGATGGAATGATGCGTGGTCCAGCCGAGCACGGGCGTCATGATCACGCCTTCGTAGCGGAACGGGCCATACGGATTGTCGCTGACGCCGTAGCACAGCAGGTGGGTATCGCCGGTCGACCAGGACAGGTAGTAGCGCCCCGCGTGGTGGTGCACCCACGGCCCTTCGAAGAAGCGTCGCGCATGGTCGTCGGCGCGCAGTGGCTGTCCGTCTTCATCGAGGATCATCACCTCGCGGGTCGGTTCGGCCAGCTGCTTCATGTCCGCCGCCAGCCGCCCTACCCGCGGGCCAAGCGCCGGCGCGGCGCCGCTGGGCTCGACGTGCGCCGCATCGTATTGATTGTCGCGATAATGCTGCAGCTGGCCGCCCCAGATGCCGCCGAAGTAGAGGTAATGCTCGCCATCGTGGTCGGCGAACACCGCCGGATCGATCGAGTATGTCCCCTCGATGGCGGTGTCTTCGGCGCGGAACGGGCCTTCCGGGCGCGTGCCGCTCGCCACGCCGATGCGGAACCGGCCATCGGCGGCCTTGGCCGGGAAATACAGGTAATACATGCCATCGCGGAACGCGGCATCCGGCGCCCACATCTGGCGCTCGGCCCAGGGCACGTCGTCGATGTCCAGGGCCACCCCGCAATCCTCCACCGGTGCTTCAGGCGAGGCCATGCGGAACACGTGGTAATCACGCATGCCGAAGTGGTCGCCGTTGTCGTTGAAGGCGACACCGGCGTCGATGTCGTGGGAGGGATAGATGTACAGCTGGCCCTCGAACACGTGCGCCGACGGATCGGCGGTGTACATGTGGGTGACCAGCGGTGCCGAGAGCGCCGAGGCCTGCAGGGCCTGCAGCTGCCGTGGGTCGAGTCGTTTGCTCATCGTGGGTCTTTCGTGGGGGAATGATCAGGCCGCCGCGCGGCGGGCACCCAGTTCCTGTTCGATGCGGACTTCCAGGGTCCGGTCGATGCGGTACAGGAACAGCAGGGCGATGGCGGCGAGGAAAGGAATCGCGCTGTACAGGCTCACCGCCAGGCGGATGCCATCGGCCACGCCGGGCAGCTGTACCGGCGCGGCGGCGTCATAGCCGTAGCCGGCCAGGATCGCGGCGACCAGCGCACCGCCGACACTCAGGCCGATCTTCAGCCCGCACAACATGGCCGAGAAGATGATGGCGGTGGCGCGGCGCCGGTTCTTCCATTCCGAATAGTCGGCCACGTCGGCGATCATCGCCCACAGCAGCGGCGTGGTGATGCCGTAGAAGAACCCATGCAGGATGTAGGCAAGCACCACCGTGCCCACCGCCTGCGGCGGGAAGAACCAGAAGGCCAGCAGGCACAGCGTGGCCAGCAGCAGCGCCACGCCGAAGGTATCGCGCTTGCCGAAGCGGTCGGCGAAACGCTTGGAGCAGCCGATGCCGACGATCATGAAGATGATGCCAGCCGCGCTGAACAGGCTGAATGCCGACGTGGCCGGATCCTGCGGCCAGTGGAAGCCCTCCAGGCCCATCCCGCGCAACGTGCCGTCGAGGGTCGCCACGGCGTGGTTGAAGCCCACGTGATCGAGGAACGCGGACAGCGCCTGCTCGTCCAGGTAGTAACGGAAATAGTAGACGTACATGCCGCCTTTCAGCGCCAGCGTCACGAATACCAGGATGGTCAGCAGCAGCATGATCCGCCATGGGCCGTTGCCGGCCAGGTCGGCCAGGTCCTGGCGCACGCTGGAGGACTGTTCCAGCGTCGGCACCACGCGCTCGCGGGTGGTGAAGAACGTGACCAGGAAGAACAGCGTGCCGATCACCGCGAACAGCGCCATGGCATGCTCGAAGCCCTTCGCGCGATCGCCATCGCCGAGCAGCAGCACCAGCGGCAGCAGCAGGACCTGGATGACGAACTGCGCGATCATCACCGCCACGAAGCGCCACGAGGACAGGCTGTTGCGTTCGGCCATGCTGCCGGTCAGCACGCCGCTCAACGCGGAGTACGGCAGGTTGTTGGCCACGTAGACCAGCATCAGCAGCGTGTAGGTGGCCAGCGCGTACGCCACCTTGCCCTGCGGACCGAAATCCGGGGTGGTGAACGCAGCCAGCGACAGCGCACCGAACGGTACCGCCGTCCACAGGATCCACGGCCGGAACTTGCCCCAGCGGGTCCGGGTGCGGTCGGCGACCAGGCCCAGCACCGGAGTAAAGACGAATGCGCCCAGCAGCCCGACCACGAAGATGATCTTGGCCGCGGTGGCCGGCGGGATGCGGTAGATGTCGGTGTAGAAGAACGCCAGGAAAGTCACCAGCGTCTGGAAGATCAGGTTGGCGGCCAGGTCGCCCAGGCTGTAGCCGAATTTCTCGAGGGGGGACAGCTTTTCCGTTGCCTGGTTCATGGATCCTGGGTGCCCGTGGAGCGTGCAGCATGGAAAGGTGCCGCGTCCGCCCGCCCCGGGCAGGACGGACGCGGCAAGGCACAACCCTGGCGGTCAGAACGAGCCGCGCAGGCCGAGCATGATGGTGCGGCCCGGATCGTAGATATCGTTCACGGCATTGGGATACCAGAAGTTGGACCGCCGGCTTTCACCGGTCAGGTTGACCACGTTGAGCGTGATCTGCGGCTTGGACCAGACATTCTCCAGCGTGTAGCTGGCCGACAGGTCCCACTGCCCGCGCGATTCGCCGATGAGCTGGGCATACGGGATGCCCTGCTGGTTCGGACCGGTGCCGACGATCGAATCGGTGTAGTTGTAGGAGGCGCGCACCGAGAACGGGCCGCGTTCGAAGTACGCCGTGGCGTTCCACAACTTCGGCGCGATGCCGTACAGGTTGCCGGTCAGCTGGTCGGCATCGTTGCCCTCGGTGGAGAGGTCGATGTCGGTGTAGTTGGCCATGATGCCCAGGCCGTTCAACAAGAAGTCCAGCGGCTGCACCCAGATCAGTTCCCAGCCGCGCACGTTGACCGTGGCATCGGCGTTGACCTGCTGCTGCACGATCACCCGCGCCTCGTCCGGGCCACCGCGCGCGGCGATCGCCGACTGCTGGTCCGGGGTCAGGTCGGCATACGGAATGCCCAGCTGCGAGAACGGGATGGTGTTGGTGCCCAGGTAGGTGTAGCCCTCGATGCGCTTGTTGAACAGGCTCAGGCCGATCATGCCCTCACCGCCGGTGTACCACTCGCCGCCGAGGTCGAAGTTGGTGGACACGTACGGGGTCAGGTTCGGATTGCCCTGGCTGGCGTTCAGCGCGGACAGATCGGTGAACGTGGTGTTGGGCAGCATCGAGCTCGGGTTCGGGCGGGTCATCGTGCGTGAGCCGGAGAAGCGCAGCACCACGCTGTCGGCCACGTCCCAGGCGGCGCTGAACGAGGGCAGGTACTCATCGTAGTCGCCCTTCAGCGTCTGCCACTGGCGCACGCCGGCGATGGTCACCGGACCGCTGACATCCTGGTCGGTGGTCACGTAGCGCACGCCGGCATTGAAGCGCAGGGTGCGGTCCAGCACCTGCGTTTCGCCGTTGACCTCGACATAGGCACCGAAGGTCTTCTCTTCGAAGCCACCGGTGGAGCCGCCGGTGTTCGGGCCGGCCGATTCGGGCGCATTGTCGCGATACTGCGCATAGTCGGTGGCGTTCTTGAACGCGTTGAAATCGGCGCTGATGAAGCCGTACGGGCCCGGGCGCAGGTAATTGACCAGGTCCGCATCGGAGATCGTCGACAGCACCTCGGTCTGCCAGGCGGTGCTGTTGTCGAAGCCCTGGATGCGGCGGCTGTTCTCATCGTAGGCCACGCCGACCCGGACGTTGCTGCGGTCCTCGCCGAACTGCAGGTCGGCGCGCGCGCCACGGGTCTCGGTCACGCGCTTTTCGTTCTGCACGTTGACGCGGCCACCGGCCCAGGTCCACCCGGCATTCGGGTCGTTGAGATCGATGTCGGTGTTCCAGCTCGGCACGTCGCCGTTGTTGGTGTACTGCAGCGTGGTGTACGGCGAGTTGACCAGGATGGTCGGCGATTCGCGGAACATCCAGCTGCGGCTGGCGTTGGCCTGCACGTCGAGCTTGACCCTGCCTTCGTCGCCGAACAGGAAGCTGGCGCCCGGATTGACGCTCCAGTACTTCACGTCCTCCACGTACGGACGCGCCTCCAGGAAGAACTGTGCGTTGCTGAAGGTCGCGTCGGTGACCACGCCATTGGCATCGACCTGCATGTCGATCGGAATCATGCCGTCGGCACCGAAGTTGCGGCCGACCAGGTTGATGTCGATGCGGTTGTTGGTCCGGCGCGCCTTGGAGAACATCGTATCCAGGTAGAAGCGCGCGTATTCGTTCGGGCGCCATTCCAGCGAGCCGACCACTGCATCGCGGTCGCGGTCGCCGGACATGTGCACCGGGCGGCCCAGGCGCGGGATCAGGGCTTCGCTGATCTGCTCGATGCTCAGGCCGGGGTTGAGCGACAGCAGCAGGTCGCGGTCGATCACCGCGCCCGGGGTCAGCCCGGCACCGATGGTGGAGGCGTTGTTCGGCACGGTGTTGGGGATCAGCCAGTTGCCACCGCCACCGGCGTTGCATTCGGCCGGGCGCACCGCATTGCCGTCCACGCCGGCCGGGGGAGCCAGCCCGCACTGGGTGTAGTTCAGTCCCGGATTGGTCCAGCCGACGGTCTCGTAGCCCTGCACGCCGATCTTGTCGCGGGTGGAGGTCACGCCGACCAGCACGCCGAAGGTTTCCGCGTCGTTGGTCCAGCTGCCCAGTACCGATCCCTGCGGAGTGAGCTTGTCGACGTTGTCGTTCCAGGTGCCCTGCAGCTGGTAGGTGACATGGCTGCCGGGACGGTCGAACGGACGCGCGGTGCGCATGTCGACCACGCCGGCGATGCCACCTTCGGGCAGGCTGGCCTTGGGTGTCTTGTTGACCGTGAGCTGGGTGAAGAACTCGGTCGGGAACAGGTTGAGGTCGACTTCGCGGTTCTGGTTCTGCCCGTCCAGGCCGATCGACGCGGTGGCCACCGGCGCACTGTTGATCACCGTGGTGGTGAAGCTGTTCGGCAGGCCGCGGATGGCGACGTTGAGGCCTTCGCCATTGACGTCGCGCGAGAGCTGGATGCCCGGGATGCGCTGCAGCGACTCGGCGATGTTCATGTCCGGAAACTTGCCGATATCCTCGGCGAAGATCGAATCGGTGAAGCCGGTGGAATCGCGCTTGGCATCGGTGGAGAACTGCACACTGCTGCGGTAACCCGACACCTGCACCTTGTCCAGGTCGATGACCTGGGAGCCGCCGGTCGTGGGCGTCGCGGCCTGCTGGGCGAATGCCGCATTGGCTGCCAGACCGAGCAGCGCCACTCCCAGCGCGCGCGACAACGTGGTTCTTGCGTGGTTTCTATGCACCGTAATCCCCTTCCCTCATCAAGTGATCGATGGTCGCGTGCGCGCTGGCGGACGTCGACCGCGGTTGTCTGCTGCATGGGGGCAGGCCCGTTGGCCTGGGCTGGAGGCGATGGTAGCGCTACCAAACGAATGTGCACGCTGCACGGCAACAAAAAATAAACCTGCCCGCATCATGCCCACCGGCATGTTCCCGCATCGGCAGGCAGCGCTGGATTTCGGATCGCCGGGCATGTTAGTGGTAGCGCTATCACGAATGCGCGGAATGTACGGATTTCCTTCGGTTCGATGACTTTCCGCACCTCGTCGCCTGCGCAGCGTCGTGCTGCAACGCGACATCCGCTTTCCGTCCCGCCCTGCCTTCCCGCCGAATACGCAACGGAGCCAAAGTGAGCGAAACCCCCGTGTCTACCGTGCCAGCCGCCTCCAGTTCCAGCGTGGGACGTTATCGCTGGCGGGTGTGCGCCATGTTGCTGGCGGCGACCACGATCAACTACGTGGACCGCCAGGTGCTGGGCGTGCTGGCCCCCTTCCTGCAGGCGGAAATCGGCTGGAACGAAATCCAGTACGGCTACATCGTCACCGCGTTCCAGGGCGCGTATGCGCTTGGCCTGCTGTGCGCCGGCGCGATCATCGATCGCTTCGGAACGCGCATCGGCTATGCCATCGCGATTTCGGTATGGAGCCTGGCCGCGATGGGCCACGCCCTCGCGGCCGGCGTGGTCGGCTTTGCGATCGCGCGTTTCGCGCTCGGCCTTGGCGAGTCCGGCAACTTTCCCGCCGCGATCAAGACCGTGGCCGAATGGTTCCCGCGCCGCGAACGCGCACTCGCCGTCGGCATCTTCAATTCGGGATCCAACATCGGTGCGATCGTTGCGCCACTGCTGGTGCCGGTGATCGCGGCCACATGGGGCTGGCGGGCTGCGTTCCTGTTCACCGGACTGCTCAGCGCCGTGTGGCTGGCGGTATGGCTGCTCTGGTATCGCACGCCGGAGAAGCAGCCGGCGCTGTCGCGCGCCGAGCTGCAGCTGATCCGCAGCGATCCGCCCGAAGCCACCACGCGCATCGCCTGGAAACAGCTGCTGCGCCACCGCCAGGCATGGGCGTTCGTCGCCGCCAAGTTCATCACCGATCCGATCTGGTGGTTCTTCCTGTTCTGGCTGCCGAAATTCCTGCACGCCGAGTACGGCCTGTCGCTGCTGCAGCTGGGCCTGCCGCTGATCATCATCTTCGTGCTGGCCGACTGCGGCAGCATCGCCGGGGGCTGGCTGGCCGGGCGGTTGCTGCGCGCGGGCTGGAGCGTCAACCGCGCGCGCAAGGGCGCGATGCTGGTCTGCGCGATGGCCGTGGTGCCGATCGTGTTCGCCGCCGGTGCCGACAACCTGTGGCTGGCGGTGGGCCTGATCGGCCTGGCCACGGCCGGCCACCAGGGATGGTCGGCGAACGTGTTCACCCTGCCCTCGGACATGTTCCCACGCCGCGCCGTGGCCTCGGTGGTTGGCATCGGCGGCTTCGCCGGCGCGGTCAGTGGCATGCTGATCTCCACCTTCACCGGCTTCCTGCTGCAGAGCACCGGCAGCTACGTGCCGGTGTTCCTGATGGCTGGCTCGGCCTACCTGCTGGCACTGTTGGTGGTCCATCTGTTCGTGCCGACGCTGGCGCCCGCCGCGCTGCCCGGCGATACCGCAGCGCCGGCACCCTGACCCCCCGCCTTTTTCCCATCGCTCCTGCCCGACATCGCCATGACCGCCACCCGACCGTTGAACCTGCATCCGGACCGCCTGTTTCCTTCCGACCCAGCACAGCGGGCAATCGCCCGCCGGCTGCATGCGCAGGTTGCCGCGCTGCCGATCATCAGCCCGCACGGCCATACCGATCCGGCCTGGTTCGCCGGCAATGCGCCGTTCGGCAATGCCACCGAACTGTTGCTGCTGCCGGACCACTATGTGTTCCGCATGCTGTACAGCCAGGGCGTGGACCTGGACCAGCTCGGCATCCCGCGTGCCGACGGCTCGCGCGCGCCGGTCGATCCGCGCGAGGCATGGCGGCTGTTCGCGGCCCATTACCCGCTGTTCCGCGGCACGCCTTCGGCCACCTGGCTCGGCCACGTCTTCCAGGAAGTGTTCGGGTTCCAGGTGCAGCTGGATGCCGGCACCGCCGATGACTACTACGACCACATCACCAGTGTCCTGCAGACGCCGGCGTTCGCGCCGCGCGCGTTGTTCGAACGTTTCAACATCGAGGTGATCGCCACCACCGAATCGCCGCTGGACGACCTGGCCCACCACGCCACGATCCGCGACAGCGGCTGGAAAGGGCGGGTCATCACCGCCTACCGTCCGGATCCGGTGATCGACCCCGAGCACGAAGCCTTCCCGTTGGCGCTGCAGCGCTTCGCCGAACTGACCGGCGAGGATGTGCATCGCTGGAAAGGCTACCTGCAGGCGCACCGGCAACGCCGCGCGTTCTTCGCCTCGATGGGCGCCACGTCCACCGATCATGGGCATCCCAGCGCGGCCACCGCGGATCTTGCGCCGGCCGATGCCGAGCGCCTGTTCGACAAGGTGGTCGCCGGCAAGGCCGATGCCGCCGAGGCGGAGCTGTTCCGCGCGCAGATGCTGACCGAGATGGCCGCCATGAGCGTGGACGATGGCCTGGTGATGCAGCTGCACCCGGGCTGCTTCCGCAACCACAACCAGGCGCTGTTCCAGCGCTTCGGCCGCGACAAGGGCGCCGACATTCCGCTGCGCACCGAGTACGTGCAGGCGTTGAAACCGCTGCTGGACCGCTTCGGCAACCATCCCGGCTTCCGGCTGGTCCTGTTCACCCTGGACGAAAGCACCTACGCGCGCGAGCTGGCCCCGCTGGCCGGGCATTACCCTGCCCTGCTGCTGGGCCCGGCATGGTGGTTCCATGATGCGCCGGAAGGCATGTGGCGCTTCCGCGAGCAGACCCTGAGCAGCGGCGGCTTCTACAACACGGTCGGATTCAACGACGATACCCGTGCCTTCCTCTCCATTCCGGCACGCCACGATGTCGCACGGCGCGTGGACTGCGCCTTCCTTGCCAGGCTGGTGGCCGAGCACCGCATCGACGAGGACGAGGCGGCCGAGGTCGTGATGGACCTGGCCTACCACCTGCCGAAGCGGGCCTACCGCCTGTGACCTGCCGCGCGCGCCTCCCGTGGCTGCGCCTGGCGCTGGTCGCCAGCGTCCTTGCCTGGCCGGCGCACGCCGCGGCCAGCGAAGGCACGGGCGCGGACGATACATCGCCGCGCGAACGCCGCCTGCTGGATGATGGCTGGCGTTTCCATCGCGGCGAGGCCGAGGGCCATGGCGCCGGCCTGGATTACGACGTGCGCCCCGCGCTTGCCGCCAGCGAAGATGGCAAGGACGCCGATGCACGCCCGGACGTCGCCGCCGCGGTGTCGGCCGGCGATCGGCCGGTGCTGAAGCCATGGATCCTGCCCACGGCCAATTCCCTGCTGCCCGAAGCGCGCCATCACCCGCGACCACCCGGCAACCCGGGCGGCGACCATCCCTTCGTGCAGGCCGGCTTCGACGACAGTGGCTGGCAGGCCGTCACCTTGCCGCATGACTGGGCGATCGGCGGACCGTTCCTGGTCGAGGGCCCGCATGGCGGGATGGGACGGCTTCCCAGCTGGGGCATCGGCTGGTATCGGCGCACGCTGGACATCCCGGCAAGCGACCAGGGCCGCAGGCTGACCCTGGAAATCGAAGGCGCGATGTCGTACGCGGCGGTCTGGTGCAATGGCCGCCTGATCGGAGGCTGGCCATACGGCTACAGCTCCTGGGAACTGGACCTGAGCGGATGCCTGCGTGCCGGTGCACGCAACCAGCTCGCGATCCGGCTGGACAATCCACCGGAATCGGCGCGCTGGTATCCCGGCGCCGGCCTGTACCGGCACGTGTGGCTGCGCAGCACGGCACGCCAGCACGTGGTCGATGGCAGCGTGCGCATCACCACGCCCCAGGTCGCGCGTGACCGCGCCACGGTGCGGGTGCGTGGCGACCTGCGCAATGACGATGCCACGCCACGCCAGCTGCAGGCGGAGATCGCACTGTATCCGCTGGACGACGATGGGCGCGCCGCGGGCCAGCCGGTGGCGAAGGCCGCGCTGCCGCCGTTGCGCGTGGCCGCCAACGGCCGCATCGGTATCGATCATGCGATGCAGGTAGCGCAGCCGCGCCTGTGGGGGCCGCCGCCGCACCAGCAGCCGAACCGTTACCTGGCCGTGCTCAGTGTGCGCGATGGCGATCGCCTGTTGGACCGTCATGAGACGCGCTTCGGCATCCGCACGGTGCGCTTCGATCCGGATGCCGGGCTGCAGGTCAACGGCGAGCGCATACCGATCCGCGGCGTCAACAACCACCATGACCTCGGCGCGCTCGGCGCGGCCTTCAACCGCCGCGCCGCCGAGCGCCAGCTGCAGATCCTGCAGGCGATGGGCGCCAACGCCATCCGCATGAGCCACAACCCGCCGGCGCCGGAGCTGCTGGAACTCACCGATCGCATGGGGCTGCTGGTGGTGGACGAAGTATTCGATGCCTGGGAAATGAAGAAGACCGCGCTGGACTTCCACCTGGTATTTCCCGACTGGCACGAAGCCGACCTGCGCGCGATGCTGCGCCGCGACCGCAACCACCCCTCGGTGGTGCTGTGGAGCATCGGCAACGAGGTCGGCGAACAATACAGCGAGGCCGACGGCCGGCGCATCGCCCGTACGCTGCGCGACATCGTCCGCGAAGAGGATGAACGCCCGGTCACCGCGGCGATGAACTACTCCGGCCCGGACATGTCGCTGCCGGCGGAACTCGATGTGATTTCGCTGAACTACCAGGGCGAAGGCATCCGCCAGCAGCCGGAGTTCGAAGGCACCGAGCGGATCCGCACCGCGCCGAGGTATGCGGCGTTCCATGCACGCTTTCCGGACAAGGCGATCCTTGGCAGCGAAACGGCCTCCACGCTGAGCAGCCGCGGCAGCTACCTGTTCCCGGTCACGCCGCTGTCCACCTCGCCGGTGCGGCAGGGCCAGGGTGGCGACGAGGCCAGCCACCAGGTGAGCGCGTACGAGTTGTACGCGGTGGACTTCGGTGTCAGCCCGGACACCGTGTTCGCCGCCCAGGACGCCCACCCATTCGTCGCCGGCGAGTTCGTCTGGACCGGCTTCGATTACCTGGGCGAGCCGACACCCTATTACAGCTCGCGCAGCGCGTATTCGGGCGTCGTCGACCTGGCCGGTTTCCCTAAGGACCGCTATTACCTGTACCAGTCGCGCTGGCGCCCGGAGCTGCCGATGGCACACCTGCTGCCGCACTGGACCTGGCCGGGGCGCGAAGGGCAGGTCACTCCGGTGCATGTATTCACCTCCGGCGACGAAGCCGAGCTGTTCGTCAACGGAGTGAGCCAGGGGCGGCTGCGCAAGGCGCCCGGCCAGTATCGGCTGCGCTGGGACCAGGTGCGCTACCAGCCCGGCGAACTGCGCGTGCAGGCCTGGCGCGATGGCAGGCCCTGGGCTGAAGACCGCGTACGCACCGCCGGCAACGCCACGCAGCTGCACGCTGAAGCGGACCGCGGCACCCTTTCCGCCGACGGACGCGATCTGTCGTTCATCAGCGTGCAGGTACTGGATGCGAGCGGCCAGCCCGTGCCGCAGGATGCGCGTGTCCTGCAGTTCCGTGTCGAAGGCCCGGCCGAACTGGTGGCCACCGACAACGGCGATCCCACCGACATGACCGCCTTTCCCAGCGCGATGCGCAGCACGTTCAACGGCAGGGCGCTGGCGATCGTGCGCGCCCTGCCCGGCGCTGGCGGCCGCATGCGCGTGCACATACAGGCCCAGGGCCTTGCTCCGGCGGTCGTGGACATCCAGCCTGCTCCCACCTTGAAGGAGGCATCACCATGAAACATCCCGCGCCGACACCACGGCCACGCACCCTGCTGCCTGCCCTCGCCATGGTCGCCTGCCTGCTCCTGCCGTCATTGGCGACCGCCGCGAACCCATCCTCGCAGCAATCCCTGAAGCAGGCGTACGCCGATGACTTCCTGGTGGGCGTGGCGCTGGACGAGGACCAGATCGCCGGGCGCGAACCCGGCGCGCAGGCGCTGGTGCTGAAGCACTTCAACAGCGTTACCGCCGAGAACGAAATGAAGCCCGAGCACCTGCACCCGGCGCCGGATGCCTACGATTTCAGCCGCGGTGATGCACTGGTGGCGTTCGGTCGTCGCCACGATATGTTCGTGGTCGGCCACACCCTGCTGTGGCATGTGCAGACGCCTGGCTGGATGTTCACCGATGCCGAAGGCCGGCCGAACAGCGCCGAAGCACAGCTCCAGCGCCTGCGCGACTACATCGCCAGGGTCGCCGGCCACTACGCTGGCCAGGTGCAGGCCTGGGACGTGGCCAACGAGGTGATCGACGAGGACGGCAGCTACCGGCAGAGTCCGTGGCTGAAGAACGTCGGCGACGGCGACCGGCTGCTGCGCGAGGCGTTCGCCGCCGCTGCACGCGCCGATCCGGCGGCCGAGCTGTACTACAACGATTTCAACACCTTCAAGCCCGAGAAGCGCGCCGGCATCGTGCGCCTGGTGAAGATGCTGCAGGCGGCCGGACTGCGCATCGACGGGGTCGGCATGCAGGGACACTGGGGCATCGACGGGCCTTCGATCGCCGAGATCGAGCAGACCATCGACACGTTCGCCGCGCTGGGGGTCAAGGTCATGATCACCGAACTGGACGTGGACATGCTGCCGCGCCCGGAGAAGACCGACGGCCTGGACGCCGACCGGCATGTGGCGCTGCCCGACGACCCGGCGATCCGCCGGCGCCTTGACCCCTACGCCAACGGCCTGCCGGCGGAGGCACAGCAGCGCCTGGCCACGCGCTACGCGGAGCTGTTCGCGCTGTTCCACCGCAAGCGCGATGTCATTTCCCGCGTCACCTTCTGGGGCCTGCACGACGGCCAGTCGTGGAAGAACGGATTCCCGGTGAAGGGGCGCACCAACCATCCGCTGTTGTTCGACCGCCAGCTGCGGCCGAAGCCGGCGCTGGATGCGGTGCTGCGGGTGCCCGGGGCCAGCGCCGGTCCCTGAACGGCGGACCGGCGGGCGGCGGGCGCCCGCGAAGAATCCCCCGGCCGGCAGGCCGGCCGGTTCGGGTGTAAAATTCGCCGTTTTGCACCCCAGACCATGGCCAAGCCGTCTTCCCGGGGCCCCGCTCCAGGGCCGACGATCATCCGCCAGCTGGCACGCCTGGCCGGCACGCCGTTGCCGCCCTCCAGCCCCTCGGTGCCCGACCGGCTCAGCCAGTGGTTCGACTGGAACCGCGCGGTGGCCCTGCAGGCGGCGCTGGACGGCCGGTTGACGCCGGTCGAGGACGATATTCCGCCATTCGACGCCGACCAGGACGCCGACATCGCACGCACGCGGCTTGAGCTGGAAACGGCCGTTGCCCAGGTCGCGACCGCCCTCGCCGGTGCCGATCTGGATGCCTGCCACCGGCACCATGCAACGCTGCAGCGCTCGCTGCAGATCGCGACCGGCCGCCTGCGCGGCCGCCTGCGCGACATGCTTTCGCAGGGGACGCCGGCGCAGGCCCGGCTGGCCGAAGTCGATGCGCTGCTGGAGCAGGTGCTGGCTCCGCGCGAATCGCAGCTGCTGGGCGGGATCTCCAAAGCACTGAAACAACGGCCCACGCCGCCGCCGGTCGACGACGACGGCGACGGGCAGGACACCGTTCCGGGCCCGGCACCGCCTTCGTTCGCACGGGAACTGCAGGCACTGCTGCACTCCGAGCTCGAACTCCGCTTCCATCCCATCGAAGGGCTGCTCGCCGCCCTTCGTACGCACTGACCAGGTTTCCATGCTGCGCAACGCACTCCATCTGCTCGTCTTCCTCGCCGGCCTTGTGGCCGCCCTCTGGATCGGAATCGGCTACATCGGCAACCACGCCGCCGGCGCGCTGGTCGCCTTCGTCATCGCCGCCTGTTACCTGGCCGGCGGCGTCGAGCTGCTGCGCTACCGGCGTTCCACCGACACGCTGGCTTCCGCGCTGGAAGATGCCGGCGCCGCCGCCGATCTTCCGGGTTGGCTGCAGCGCCTGCCGGGCGACCTGCGCAGCGCGGTGCGGCTGCGCGTGGAAGGCGAGCGTGCCGCCCTGCCCGGCCCTGCGCTTACGCCCTACCTGGTCGGGCTGCTGGTGCTGCTCGGCATGCTCGGAACGCTGCTGGGCATGATGGCGACCCTGCGCGGCACCGGCATCGCACTGGAAAGCGCCACCGATCTGCAGGCCATCCGCGGATCGCTGGCCTCGCCGGTGGAAGGGCTGGCGGTGGCCTTCGGCACATCCATCGCCGGCGTGGCCACCTCCGCCATGCTGGGCCTGCTGTCTTCGCTGCTGCGGCGCGAGCGGCTGGCGGCGGCGCAGGCACTGGACCTGCGCATCGCCACCGACCTGCATGTGCACACCCAGGGGTGGCAGCGTGCGGAAACGCTGCGCCTGCTGCGGCTGCAATCCGAGGCCATGCCCGCGCTGATCGAACGCCTGCAGGCGCTGGTCGACGGCGTACAGCGGGCCAACGTGGACGGCCATGCGCAGCTGGACGCACGCCAGGCCGCCTTCAACGCACGAAGCGAAGCCCTGCAGGAACACCTTGCCGCGTCGCTGCAGGCCTCGTTGCAACGCGGCGTCGATGGCGCGGCCGAAGCGATCGGTGGCGCGGTGGAGCCGATGCTGCGTCGTGCGCTGGATGGACTGGCCAGCGACGCCGAACGCACCCGGGCCATGGTCGGCGAGGCGGTCCAGCGCCAGCTGGACGAGATGCATGCCGGATTAGAACGCGCCAGCATTGCCGCGGGCGACAGCTGGAACGCGGCGCTTTCCAGCCAGCAGGCCACCAACGCCGGGCTGGTCGATGCGCTGCAGGCCTCGCTGCAGGCGTTTGCGGAGGTGCAGCAGCACAGCGCCGAAGGGCTGCTGCGCACCATCGGCGCGCAGCTGCAGGCCAACGGCGAGGCACTGGCGCAGGGATGGCAGGCGGCAAGCGAGCAGCGGCGCGCGGCCGACGTCGAGCTTGCGCGGCAGAACGCGCAGGCCTGGCAGGCGGCCCTGGAGGCGCACCAACAGCAGTCCGAGGGCCTGCTGAAGGCGCTGGACGCAGCCAACGAACGCCTGCAGGCCCGCATCGCCGGCAGCGACGAGCAACGTGTGGCCGCATGGACGCAGGCATTCAACGCCCTGGCCGAACACGCCGGCGAGCAGTGGCGCGCACAGGGCGAGCAGGCCGCCACGCGACAGGCGCAGGTGTGCGATGCACTGGAACAGGCCGCCGCGCGCATCGGTGCCGACGCACGCGAACAGTCCGTCGCCACGGTGGCCGAGATCGGTCGCCTGCTGGAAGCGGCGGCCGAAGCCCCACGCGCCGCCGCCGAGGTCGTGGCCGAGCTGCGCCAGCGCCTGTCCGACAGCATGGTGCGCGACACCGCCATGCTGGACGAACGCGCACAGCTGCTGGGTACCGTCGGCAGCCTGATGGAAACGATCACGCTGGCATCGTCGCAGCAGCGCGTGGCTGTCGATGGCTTGATCGAGGGCGCCTCCGCGCTGATGGAGCGCGCCGGCGAGCGCTTTGCCGGGCAGATCGAATCGAAGGCAGCCACCCTCGACGCGCTGGCGCAGCAGATCGCCGACGGTTCGCAGCAGGTCACCGCGCTGGCGCAGGGACTGGACGGTGCGGTGCAGGCGTTCGCGCAGACCAGCACCACCCTCACCACGCACCTGCAGCAGCTGGCCGGCGCACTCGATGCCTCGTTGCTGCGCAGCGATGAACAGCTGGCGTATTACGTGGCGCAGGCGCGCGAGGTGGTCGACCTCAGCCTGCTTTCGCAGAAGCAGGTCATCGAAGAGCTGCAGCAGCTGGCCGCATCCACGGGCAAGGCATGAGCGGAAACATCGACATCGACGGCGAGGAAAGCAACGCACCGGTCTGGGCCGCCTTTGGCGACCTGATGTCGGTGCTGCTGGGTGCGTTCGTGCTGATCCTGGTTGGCGTGGTCGCACTGCAGCTGGAGCTGTCCGGCCGCCTGGACGAGGAAGTGAAGCAGCGCGAGGCCGCCGAGCAGCGACGCCAGACGCTCGAACAGGCGCTGGCCGGCCCGCTCGCGGCGGGCCGGGTCACCCTGGTGGATGGGCGGATCGGCATCCGCGGCAACGTGCTGTTCGCCCTGAACTCCGACCAGCTGCAGCCGGAGGGCCGCGAGGTGCTGCGCAGCCTGTCCGCGCCGTTGCAGGGCTGGCTGGCCAGCCGCGAAGAGATCCTGATGGTCAGCGGCTTCACCGACGACCAGCCGGTACACGGCAACAACCGCCAGTTCGCCGACAACTGGGAGCTGTCCGCGCAGCGTGCGTTGACCGTCACCCGCACGCTGATCGCCGAAGGCGTTCCGTCGGATTCGGTATTCGCCGCGGCGTTCGGTGCCGAACAGCCGGTGGGCTCGAACGCGGACGAGGAAGGTCGCGCACGCAACCGCCGCGTGGAGATCGCGCCGGTGGCACGCCCCGGCACGGCAGGGGCTGCGGATGCGCGCTGAGCGCCAGAAGGGGCTGGCCGGACTGGTGCAGCGCCTGGAAGCGGGTTCACGTTCGCTGCCGCACTATCCGGAGCTGCCGGCACTGGCTGGCATGCGCGAACGCTGGAACCAGCTGCACGCCGACAGCCGCCTGCGGATCACCCTGCAGCAGGCGCCGGCCGAAGGGGGGCCGCTCAACTCGGCGGTGCTGGTGCACCGCATGCTGACCCTGATGCAGGACACCTCACCCGGCTACCTTCGTCACTTCGTTGCCTACGCCGATGCGTTGTCGTGGCTGGAGCAGGTACAGCAGTCCACCGCCCCGGCCCACCCTGCGGCGGCACCGGCGGCACGCGGCAAACGCGCGCCACGCAAGCGAACCCGGTGATCGCGTGGAGCCGGACCCTGCCCGGCGGTGCCGGCCCAACGGCCGGCACCCACCATGAGGCTGTCAGCCTTCGCGCAATGCCTGGCGACGGCTCAGCTCGCTGAAGCGCTCGGTCGACATCAGGTGCTGGTTGACCAGCGCCAGCCAGCCCTTGCGGTGCCACTCCACCACGACCTCATCCGGCAGCTTCTGGAACTTCTCCACGTCCACCACGCTGAAGCCCTGCAGGCTCAGCTCGCGGCCGTTGGGCAGGCGCACATTGGCGTTGCGCACCACCAGCAGGTCCTGCTCGACCAGCGCCCTGGAGAACGCCAGCGTGTGTTCGTGCTCACCGGTGAAGCGGCCGCAGAACTCCAGCGCCTGCTGCACGATCTCGGCCGGCTTGCCGTCCACGAACAGCGGCGTGCCTTCCTCGCCGCCCTTGACCACGCGCGGGCTGTCCTCATCGATGCCCAGCATGAAATTCTGGCCACCATCGGTGTCGATGAAGATGAAGGGATGGCGGCGCACGTAGGCCGGGATGTAGGCGTTCTCGTCCCACAGCCCGTCATTGACAAACAGGTTGTCGGTGGTCAGGCCGAGGGCGGCCATCGGCACCGCGGCCGGGCCCGCGAACAGGATCGGGAAATGGTGCAGGGCCAGCGAGAACTCGCCCACCACCAGCGGAATCGCATTGCTGCGCGCGGCAAAATCCAGCTTCCCCGGCAGGATGCGCAGATCGGCATGGATATCGGACTGCAGCGGCACCGGGCGGCTGTAGAACATGGGAGAGCCCGCAACAGGCGCGGTGTCGTTGCCAGTGGTCATCGCAAAAGCCATCTCTACTCGACGCGCCAGCCATCCCGGGCGCGCATGCGGGTGGAACATGATCCCGCATTATCAACAAGCGAGGTGGCAATCACCACCCCAGCGGGTGGCTACTTCAGCTGCAGCGGATAGCGCTGCCACAGCACGTGCACCAGGAACCCGGTGAGTTCGGCATCCTTGCCGCGGATGGCGCTGCGGATCTTGTCCAGCAGCACCATGTCGCTGCAGTTGCGCACGTCGGCATGGTTGGCCTGGCCGGCGCGGCGCGCCCGGTAGCGTGCGGCGCGCTGTGCATCGCTCATCGCATACCCGAACTTCGGCGGCCGTCCGCGCTTGCGCGGCAGGACCAGTTCGAAGGTTCCAGGGTCGTTGTCGTCGCGCATGCGGGAGCTACAGGAAAAACGGCCGCGCACTTTATCGTGAGGCATCACTTTAATCCAGTGCTGCGCGCGCGGTGCCGCCCCCGGTCGTGGGTCAGGTCACCACCACCAGCGGCACCGGACGGCGCGGATGCGCCATCACCATCACGTCCTGTTGGTATACGCAGCGCAGGGTGTCTTCGGTCAGCACCTGCGCCGGCGTGCCATCGGCGGCCACCCTGCCCTGCTCCAGCAGCACGATGCGATCGGCGTAACCGGCGGCAAGGTTGAGGTCGTGCAGCACCACGATCACGCAGGCGCCTGCATCGGCCAGCGCACGCACGCGGTGCAGCGTGCGCTCCTGGTGGCGCAGGTCCAGCGCGGCGGTAGGTTCATCGAGGAACAGCACCGGCGTGGCCTGGGCCAGCACCCGCGCGAAGGTGGTGCGTGCCGCCTCGCCACCGGACAGCTGCTGTACCTCGCGCAGGCGCAGCGCCTGCAGTTCGGCCGCCTGCAGCGCCGCTTCCACCTGGCATGCATCCCGTGCCGGGTCCGGCGGGTGCGGCAACCGTCCCATCGCCACCACTTCCTCGACGCTGAAGGCAAAGCGCACCTCATGCTCCTGCGGCATCACCGCACGTTCGCGGGCCAGGGCATCCGCGCGCCGCGTGGCCAGCGGCGCACCGCACAGCCGCACTTCGCCCGCGTCCGCGACCAGGTCGCCACAGGCCACGCCGAGCAGGGTCGATTTTCCCGCGCCGTTCGGACCGACCAGCGCGGTCAGCGTGCCGGCCGCGAAGGCCAGATCGATACCGGAGAGGATCTGCCGCTGCTGGCGGCGCACGCCAACGCCATGCAGGGCCAGCATCGTGCTCATGGCGCGCCCCGACGGCGCTGCTGCAGCACCAGCCACAGGAAGAACGGCGCCCCCAGCGCGGCCGAGAACAGCCCCAGCGGGATTTCCGAAGGCGGGTCCAGGGTGCGTGCAGCGGTGTCGGCGACCACGACCAGCAACGCGCCCAGCAGCGCCGACAGCGGCAGCATCCAGCGGTGGCCAGGGCCCACCAGCATGCGTGCGACATGCGGCACCACCAGCCCGACGAAGCCGATGGCACCGGCGAATGCAACCGCCGCACCCACGAGCAAGGCACTGAAGGCCACCAGCTGCCGCCGGGTGCGCGCCACGTCCAGCCCGAGGTGCTGTGCCTGGCGTTCGCCGAGGGCGAGCATGTCCAGCGCGGTGGCCAGGCGCCGCAGCGCGAACACGCCAAGCAGGAACAGCGGCGCCACCGCCGCCACGTCGGCCCAGCTGGCGCGTGCCAGCGACCCCATCTGCCAGAACACCAGCGACTGCAGTTGCGCTTCGCTGGCGATGTAGGTCAGCAAGCCGATCAGCGCCGAGCAGAACGCGGCCATCGCGATACCGACCAGCAGCAGCGTGGCATTGCCGGTATCGCGACCCGGACGCGCCAGCACGTAGGTGATGCCGATCGCCAGCGCGCCGCCAGCAAATGCGGCCAGCGGAACGATCCAGCCGCCGGCACCGGTTGCGCCGAGCACGATCGCGGCCACGGCGCCCAGCGCCGCACCCTGGCTGACGCCGACGATGCCGGGGTCGGCGAGCGGATTACCGAACAGGCCCTGCAGGCTGGCACCGGCCATCGCCAGCGCCGCGCCGACCATCGCGCCCAACAGCACGCGCGGGATGCGCAGCTGCCAGACCACGGCCAGGTCGCGGGCGCTGACCTGCGAAGGCTCCAGCATGCCGAGCCTGACCGCGATGGCCTTCAGCACATCCAGTGGCGGCAGCCGCAACGGCCCGACCGCGAACGACGCCAGCACCGCGACCAGCAGCGTCGCAACCACCAGCGCGAGCATCATCCGCCCGCGCTGGCGACGGCGGTCCTGCGGCAGGGTCATCGGGCGGGTCATGCCGCCGGCAACGCAGCCAGCGCACGCGCCAGTGCCAACGCGCCGGCGCCGGACCCCACGCTGGTGTACTTGAGCTGCACGTCCGGCATCACCCAGACCCGGCCGGCCTGCCCGGCCGGGGTCTGCTTCAGCGTCGGGTAGGCCTTCCAGATTCCGTCGGCGCCACCGAACAGCGCCAGGTCATGCTCGGTCACCAGGATCACATCCGGCGCGGCGGCCACCACTCCTTCGTTGCTCAGCGCCGAGAAATCGGCCACGCCCGCCTCGGTGCCGATGTTGATGCCACCGGCCAGCGCGATCAGCCTGCCCGACGCGCTGTCCACGCCGGCCACGGTGGGGCTGCCCCCTGCGCCGGTGGCCGAGATATGGATCACCCGCGGACGCTGCGACAGCGTCGCGGCGATCGCCGCGGCCTCGTCGAGCTGCCGCTGCACCGCATCGGCCAGCGTGGCGCCGGCCTCGGCCATGCCCAGCGTGGCGGCGACCTTGCGCACCTTGTCCGGTGCCGGCTGCAGGTCGTCGATGATCACCGCGTCCTGCCCCACCGCACGCAGCGTGGCCGCCAGGTCGTGGTGGCGGCGCAGGCTGTTGCCGAGGAACAACGAGCCGCCCAGGCTCAGTACGCCCTCCACGCCGGTGGTCCGGTTGAACAGGAACTGGTGGGGCGCGGCACGTCCGGCTGCGGTGGCGGTGCGGGTCGGCGCGGCGTACACGCGACTGCCCTGCCCCAATGCTTCGATGACCGCGATGACATCGTCGCCCCCGGCGATGATGCGCGCGGTATCGTCCACGACCACCTCCACTCCATCATCGGATCGCACCGTGGCCGGCAGTCGTGGTGGCGCCGGCGCAACCGAGGGCGTCTGTTCGCCGTGCACGCGCCGCCACCCGGCGGGCAGGCCTGCCTCGGCCGCGGCGGACGACGTGGCCGGGGCCCGCTCGCCGCCAGCGGTGTCAGCCGCTTCCGGCGCGCGTCCGCTGCAGGCAGCCAGCGTGAGCGCAAGCGCGACGGCCAGCGGCAGCGTGCAGCCGGACGGGGTGTGGCTGGATTCCATCGTGAGGCTCCTGGATGGGACGGCGGTTGCCATCGCCTGTTGCAGGCCGGCCGTTCCGCCGGCAAGGATTCTGGCGGCGCGCGGCATCAGCCGTGCGCGGGGATTCATGGCGAGGCTGGCGCCTGGCTGTGGTCGTCGATGCCATACAGCACCGACAGCGTGGCCTTGAACGAGGCCGGCAGCATCGGCCCATGGCCGAGGCCGGGAAACTCGCGGTACTGCACCTGCAGGCCAGGCACCGCCGCCAACCGCTCGCTGAGCGCATGCGCGGCATCCGATGGCGCGCCACCGACCCGGCGCAGGTGGGCGACCACGCGCGGGTTGGACATGTCGCGCGTGCCGCGGTTGCCGCTGCGCTCATCGCCGCCGAGCATCACCCACAGCTGGGCCGGCTGGCCGGCGCTGTTCTCGACGAACTGCCTTTCCAGGTCGCCCAGCGCCGCTCCCTGGCTCCACCACAGCGAGGGACTGGCGGCGACATACTGCTGGAATGCCGCGGGCCGGGTGTAGAGGCTGCTCAGCACGAACAGGCCGCCCAGCGAATGTCCCCACAGAGCCTGGCGCTGCGGATCGACATTGGCACGCCGGGAGACCTCCGGCTTGATGCGGCGCTCGATCATGTCGATGAAGGCGAGCGCGCCGCCACCGACCGCCTGTTGCTGTCCGTTTTCGTCGTCGGCACGGTCGATCCAGGCGGTGTAGTCGCGCGTGCGCTGTGCCGAGTCGATGCGCAGGTCGTTGTCGTAGCCGATCATCACCAGGACCGGCGGCGCCTTGCTGGCGGCAAGCCCGGCGAGCAGCTGCGGGTCGAGCACCATCGCCACCGCATTGCCATCCAGCGCATACAGCGCCGGCGACGGCGCGCCCTGCTTCGCAGCCGGAATCCCGAGGTTGACCCGCCAGCGACGCTGCCCGTCCGCACTTTCGACGTGGAAGCGCTCGAAGCGGTAGCTGGACGCCGGTTCGTCGAGCACGGTCCTGCCCATTGGCTGCTGCGGGTTGCGCTGCTGTGCGTGCAGGGGAAGCACTGCACCGGGCATCAGTACGCACAGGACGGCCAGCAGGCGGGCGCGGCGGAAAACAGGCAGGCGGAACGACATGCGGCATGGCTCACGGCGGGACGGCCGGCACCGGCTGGTACGCGGCAAGGCGAAGATGCCTCGCCAGTCAGTCTAACAAATGCGAATGGTTATCGCTTGCGACCAGTGCGACTTACCGGGGCGCGCTTTCCGCCAGCCGCGCGCCCAGCCATACCAGCGCCAGGCCACCGGCCAGGCTGACCCCGAGGTAGACCGGCACCAGCAGGCCACGCTCGGTCCGTGCGAACACCAGTGTTTCCAGCATCAGCGAAGAGAACGTGGTCAACCCACCGAGCAGGCCGACGATCAGGAACGCGCGCAGCAACTGCACGTTTCCGCCGCGCTGGTGCAGCCACACCAGCAGATACCCGGCAGCGAACGCACCGATGAAGTTGGCGGTCAACGTACCCCACGGAAGGCCCTGGCCGAAATTGCGCAGCATCGCATCGCCGATGATGAACCGCAGCGCCGAACCCAGCGCACCGCCGGCCATCACCAGACCCAGCTGCTGCAGCCATGCAGTGCCCATCAGCCATCCTCCGTTGGACGCGGCTTCTGCCCCCGCGCCTGCTCGCGCTGCGCGCGCAGGCGGTCCAGCTTCTCCTTCAACCTGATCTCCATGCCGCGCGGCACCGGGTTGTAGTACACGCGCTCGCCCATCGCGTCGGGGAATCCGGTCTGATCCAGCGCGACGCCACCTTCCATGTCATGGTCGTACTGGTAATCAGCGCCATAGCCGAGGTTCTTCATCAGCCTGGTCGGCGCGTTGCGCAGGTGCAGCGGCACCTCCATGGTCCCGGTCTCGCGCACTTCGGCACGCGCCTGGTTGAAGGCGGCATAGCCGGCGTTGGACTTGGCCGTACTGGCCAGGTACAGCACCAGCTGCGCGAATGCCAGCTCGCCCTCCGGGCTGCCAAGGCGTTCATGGATGTCCCATGCCTCCAGCGCCATCGTCTGCGCGCGCGGATCGGCCAGGCCGATGTCCTCGATCGCCATGCGCGTCAACCGGCGCGCAAGATAGGAAGGATCGCAGCCACCATCGAGCATGCGCGTCAGCCAGTACAACGCCGCGTCCGGATTGGAGCTGCGGACCGATTTATGCAGTGCCGAGATCTGGTCGTAGAACTGTTCGCCGCCCTTGTCGAAGCGACGGGTACGATCGGCCAGCACCTGCACCAGAGTCTGCGGGGTGATGCGTCCGCCCTCGTCGGCGGCCAGCTCCGCGGCGATCTCCAGCAGGGTCAGTGCACGCCGCACATCGCCATCGGCGGCGGTGGCGATCTGCAGCAGCAGCTCCGGCGCCACCTCGATGCCCTCCCCGCCCAGGCCGCGTTCGCGGTCGTCCAGCGCACGCTGCAGGGCTTCGACGATATCCTGCGGCGAGACCGCCTCAAGCACGTGCACGCGGCAGCGCGACAACAGCGCGGAATTGAGCTCGAACGAGGGGTTTTCGGTGGTCGCGCCCACGAACAGGATGGTGCCGCGCTCGATATGCGGCAGGAACGCATCCTGCTGGGCCTTGTTGAAGCGGTGCACCTCGTCGACGAACAACACCGTGCGGCGTCCTTCGGCGAAACGCTGCGCGGCTTCGGCCAGCACCTGGCGCACCTCCGGCAGCCCGGACAGCACCGCCGAGATGGCGCGGAACTCGGCATCGGCGTATTCGGCCAGCAGCAGCGCCAGGGTGGTCTTGCCGCAACCGGGCGGCCCCCACAGGATCATCGAATGCACGCGGCCGGACTCGACCGCGCGGCGCAGCGCGCTTGCCGGCGCCAGCAGCCGCTTCTGGCCGACCATTTCATCGAGCGTGCGCGGACGCATGCGCTCGGCGAGCGGACGCAGATGGTCCCGATCCACGCTCAGCAGATCAGGGCCGGGAAAGGAAGAGGTACGTTGTCTGGCCACGGCACATTGTAGCGCGACGGACTGGATGAGCCTTCCGCTGGCGGCGGTAGAGCCGACCCATGGTCGGCTGTGCCTGCATCGGTTGGCGCTGGGCCGCAGCCAGCCGACCGGGGGTCGGCTCTACCGGGCCATCGCGGGCGCGGTCATTCGCCGATGACGTCGGTACCGGCCGGCGGCGTGAAGCGGAAGGTGTCGCTGGCGAACGACGGATTGCGCTTCCAGCCGCTGAAGGTGATGACCGTGCGCTGGCCGACCGCGTCGGTGATTTCCATCTTCGACAGGCCCTGCGCGTTGAAGCCCAGCGCGGCGTACTGGAAGCTGGCTTCGGTCTCGCGCTTGGGAGTCAGCGACAGCCACTGCAGGCCATCGCGCGCACTCGCTTCCTCGCTGAGGTCGTACTGCTGGTCCAGCAACGCCGGGTTGATCAGTGCGGTCAGCGGGCTGTTCTGCTCTTCCTTGCCCTGCGCACGCACCGTGGCCTGGTCCAGGTCCGGCTCGTGCATCCACACCTTGCTGCCGTCGGCGACGATCAGCTGCACGTGGGGCTTCTGGTATTCCCAGCGGAACAGGCGCGGTGCCGACAGCGCCACGCGGCCGCTGGTGGTTTCCTTGACCTTGCCGCGGCTGTCGAAGACCTGCTGGTTGAACTGTCCATCCAGGCCCTTCAGGCCGGTGGTGAACGCCTTGAGGTCATCGCGCGCGCCAGCGAAGGCGCTGGTGGAGACCAGGCACGCGGCGGCGAGCGCGGAAGAAGCGAGGAAGCGGCGGACGGTGGCGTGCATGCGGGTATCCAATGGCGACATGGGACGGTGGGGCAAGTGTGCAGGGCCAAGCCTGAATGGGCGGTCCAGCGCGGGTCGGCGTGGCCCGGCACGGCCCGGCGCCCCGGCCAGCGGCCGGGCGCGCCGGACAACGCCGGGCCGGGTCATTTCGGCGGCGGCGGCGCCAGCACGGTGCGGTCGCCATTGTGCTCGGGCGGGCTCACCACGCCGGCCGCTTCCATCGCCTCGATCAGCCGCGCGGCGCGGTTGTAGCCGATCTTCAGGCGCCGCTGCACGCCGGATATCGATGCGCGGCGGGTCTCGGTGACCACGCGCAGCGCCTCGTCGTACAGCGGATCGGATTCGTCGCCGGAGGAACTGTTCTCCGGCAGCCCGGTGGCGCCGACCACCACGCCATCGCCCATCGTCTGCACTTCGTCGAGCACGCCCTCGATGTAGTCGGCCGGCCCGGTGGCCTTGAGGTGTTCGACCACGCGATGCACTTCCTCGTCGGAGACGAACGCACCGTGCACGCGGTCGGGCATCGCCGTGCCCGGCGGCAGGTACAGCATGTCGCCATGGCCGAGCAGGGTTTCCGCGCCGGACTGGTCGAGGATGGTGCGCGAGTCGATCTTGGAACTGACCTGGAAGGCGATGCGGGTCGGGATGTTGGCCTTGATCAGGCCGGTGATGACGTCCACCGACGGGCGCTGGGTAGCCAGGATCAGATGGATGCCGGCGGCGCGCGCCTTCTGTGCCAGGCGCGCGATCAGCTCTTCGACCTTCTTGCCGACGATCATCATCATGTCGGCGAATTCGTCGATGAAGATCACGATGAACGGCAGCGTTTCCAGCGGACGCGGCGCTTCGCCCAGTTCCGGGTTCGGCTTGAACAGCGGATCCATCAGCGGCTGGCCGGCGTCCTGCGCGTCCTTCACCTTCTTGTTGAAGCCGGCCAGGTTGCGCACGCCCACCGCGCTCATCAGCTTGTAGCGGCGCTCCATTTCGGCCACGCACCAGCGCAGGCCGTTGGCGGCCTCCTTCATGTCGGTGACCACCGGCGCCAGCAGGTGCGGGATGCCCTGGTAGACGCTCAGTTCGAGCATCTTCGGGTCGATCATCAGCATCCGCAGGTCCTTCGGCGACGCCTTGTACAGCAGGCTCAGCACCATCGCGTTGACCGCCACCGACTTGCCCGAGCCGGTGGTACCGGCCACCAGCAGGTGTGGCATGCGCGCCAGATCGGCCACGGTCGGGCGGCCGGCGATGTCCTTGCCCAGCGCCAGCGTCAGCGGGCTGGCGGATTTGTCGTATTCCTTCGAGCGCAGCAGCTCGGACAGGTAGATCATTTCGCGGGTGACGTTGGGGATCTCCAGGCCGATCACCGACTTGCCCGGAATTACGTCCACCACGCGCACGGACTTCACCGACAGGCCGCGCGCGATGTCCTTGTCCAGCGAGCTGATCTGGCTGACCTTGATGCCCGGTGCCGGCTCGATCTCGAAGCGGGTGATGACCGGGCCGGGATAGGCGCCGACCACGACCGCGTCGATGCGGAAGTCCTTGAGCTTGAACTCGATCTGCCGCGACAACGTTTCCAGCGTGTCCTCGTCATAGCCTTTCGGCTGCGGCTTGGGATCATCCAGCAGGGCCAGCGGCGGCAGGTCCGAACCATCGGTGTTGACGCCATGGAACATCGGGATCTGCGTATCGCGCTTGGCGCGGTCGCTCTTCTCGATCACCGGCTCCGGCCGCGGCTCGATCTTCACCGGCTCACGCCTGGCGCGCACTTCGGCATCGACCTTGCGCACTTCCTGGCGTTCCTCGCGCATCGCGCGGGTCTGCTTCCACTCGCTGGCCTGCTCCTTCTTCTTCTCCAGCAGCGGCGCCAGCGCCATCACGCCCTTGCCGATCCGCTCCATCACCAGGAACCACGACAGCCCGGTGGCCAGCGTGATCGACGCCAGCAGCAGCACCAGTACGAACAGGTTGGCGCCCAGGGCACCGAACCCGACGCTCAGCGAGCTGCCCACCAGCTTGCCGAGGATGCCACCGGCCGAGGAGACATCCGCCGAAAACAGGCGCAGGTGCAGGAAGCCGGTACCGGCAATCAGGAAGCCGACCAGTCCCACCAGCCGCAATGCCGGGTCGAGGTCGTTCTCGCCCTTCGCCTCGCGCTTGAGGCCGAACATCGCGAACCAGGCCAGCGCGCCGAGGATCACCGGCAGCACGAACGCCATGTAGCCGAACAGCTGCAGCAGCACGTCGGCGATCCACGCGCCGGCGCGCCCACCCATGTTGTGTACCGGCGCGACCACGCTTCCAGTGTGCGACCAGCCCGGATCGGCCGCGGAATAGGTGAACAGGCTGGCGACCAGATACAGCAGGGCCGGGGCCACGGCGATCAGCCCGAGGTCGCGCCACAGGCGCAGGCGCCGGGGATTCTCGGCCGGGGATGGATCACGGCGCCGGGATTTGCCTTCGGCCGATCGGGTGCGTTCGGGGACCTGCTTCGCCACCTTGGACACTACCTTTGGAATACGCTGTTAGTGGTTGATAATAAACGAAGCGCGACGGTTTTCCGTCACCGGCGTCCCGCACTGCCCGCGCTGGCCGCGTCGCGGCCATCGCGATGGGTGCTGGACCGCGGCGTTCCACCCGGTCGCTTGAATCGCCCGTCCCCTGCCATCACTCTATGGCCTGCCATTGCGGCCCTGCAGTGCAACGCAGGGTCACGCCCCGTCTACTTTTCCGCGAGTCTACATGAGCCCCACTACGCCTTCCCGCCACCAGCGGCTTGTCATCCTCGGTTCCGGTCCGGCCGGCTGGACCGCCGCCGTCTACGCCGCGCGCGCCAACCTCAAGCCGGTGGTGATCACCGGGCTGCAGCAGGGCGGACAGCTGATGACCACCACCGAAGTGGACAACTGGCCGGGCGACGCCCATGGCCTGATGGGTCCGGACCTGATGGCGCGCATGCAGGCCCATGCCGAGCGCTTCGAGACCGAGGTGATCTTCGATCATATCCACACCGCCGACGTCTCCCAGCGTCCGTTCAGGCTGATCGGCGACAGCGCCGAGTACACCTGCGATGCGCTGATCATCGCCACCGGCGCGACCGCCAAGTACCTGGGCATTCCCAGCGAAGAAACCTTCAAGGGCCGTGGCGTCTCCGCCTGCGCCACCTGCGATGGCTTCTTCTACCGTGAGCAGGACGTGATCGTGGTCGGCGGCGGCAACACCGCCGTGGAAGAAGCGCTGTACCTGTCCAACATCGCCCGCAAGGTCTACCTGGTCCACCGCCGCGACACCCTGAAGGCGGAAAAGATCATGCAGGACAAGCTGTTCGCCAAGGTCGAAGCCGGCAAGATCGAAACCGTCTGGCACCACCAGGTCGATGAGGTGCTGGGCAACGAGGCCGGCGTCACCGGGGTACGGGTGAAATCCACGCTCGATGGCAGCACCCGCGACATCCAGGCCCACGGTTTCTTCGTCGCCATCGGCCACCACCCGAACACCAGCCTGTTCGATGGCCAGCTGGCGATGAACAACGGCTACCTGGAAATCCGCTCGGGCCTGGGCGGCAACGCGACCCAGACCTCGGTGGAAGGGGTGTTCGCCGCCGGCGACGTGGCCGACCAGCACTACCGCCAGGCGATCACCTCGGCCGGCTTCGGCTGCATGGCCGCGCTGGACGCCGAGCGTTACCTGGACGCGCAGGGCAAGGTGGGCTGAACCCGCACGTCGGCCGGGGCCGCACCTCAGTCGCTGCGCCGGCAGTTGTGGAACACCGGATCGGCGTGCAGCTGGACGCGCAGCAGGCGGCGTGGCGCGCCGGATGCGAACGGCTCGCGTGCGTGCAGCAGCGCGAAGTTGTCCACCAGCACCAGGTCTCCCGGCCGCCATGCGTGCGCATGGCAGAACGCCGGCGCGTGCAGCATCCGCGCAAGCTGCTGCTGCACCGTGGCGGCTTCGGCCGCCGTGACCCCATGCCAATGCACGCGTGGCGCGTTCAGCAGCGGCCGCTCCGGCGGCTCCGGTTCGACATAGCGCAGCACCTCCTCGCCGGTGCGCGGATGACGATCCACCAGCCGTGCGAACACCGTGCCGCCGTAATGGGCCACCTTGTTGACCTCGTAAGCCAGCATGCAGCCGCGCCACAGGCGCAACGTCGCCTCATCCAGGCTGGCGAGCAGGCGCCGGGTGTCGGTGAACAGGGTTCGCCCGCCGTCCGTGCTGCCGGGGGCCTCGACGCAGTACAGCATGAACAGCTCAGGCGTGGTGGCGGCCACCGTGCCATCCCAGTGGAACGGCATGTGGCCCGGCGCGAACACCATGTCGCGCGCGTCGGCATGCTCCTTCAGGTCCAGCACCGCGCCGAACTCCCACTGCATCGGCTGGCCCAGCCGGGAGGCGAACTCAAGCAGTGCCGATGGCATATCGAACGCGCCGCGCAGGCCACGGATCAGCACCAGCCCGTGCTCGCGCACCCGTTGCCGCAGCCGCCCCGCCTCGCGCGCCAGCGCGGCTGGCATCGCCATGGCCTCGGCCTCGCCCAGCTCGATCCGGATTCCAGAGGGCTGCATCGGTTGCAGGCTGTTGAATACGTTCATGGCATCCGCACTCCTTCGTGCTCCGGGTGGCGATTCATGCCGCTGGCTCGCCAAGGATGAAATGACTGGGACGCCCGGCGATCATCACCCGTCGCGCCCCTGCCTGTTCGGCCTGGTACCGCTTCATCAGCGCGAAGCCATCCGCCCGCTGCACCGCCACGCCGTGCCATGGCGTCAGCCAGGCATCGTGGCAGGCCAGCAGGCGGATGCCGAACTTGCGGCTGTCCGCCGGCTGCGGATGGATCGACAGCCGCAGCGCGTCCGGGTGCCGGGCGGCGATCAGCGCGCTCCAGGCCTGGCTGCGCTGGATCACCTGGTAGGCGCGGCGCTTGGCTCGCTGGCGCGCCTGCGTCGGCGTGGAAACCATGGTGGCGTCATCGTCCTCGCGCAGGAAGCGGCTGATCCCGCACAGCAGTTGCCGTCCGGCGGTGCTGGACAGCAGCGCGCCGCGCACCGCATCCAGTGACTGTCCGAAACGGTCCAGCAGCCATGCACGCTGTGCCGACGGCGACGCCCATGGGGCATTCAGCGGGTCGGGAACGGCATCGGCGAGCGTGAGCAGCGACAGCCGATGACCGCCCAGTTCGGCACACATCTCCAGCAGTCCGGCACGGTAGGCCTGCACGGCGGCGTCGGTCACGCCGACCAGGTCACCGAACACTTGCCCATCCGAGCACAGGATGATGCGCGCCCCCGGCGCATGCAGGGTGCCGATCTGCTCGCACAGCGACTGCAGCGATGCCAGCGCGAGACGTTCGGCCATGTCGGGCAAGGCACCAAGCACCTTGCGCAGATTCGGCGATTTGGCCGGGAACGCCGGCAGCACCATCTGCAGCGCTTCGCCGCGCGCCACCCAGTGCTCGATGCAGGGTAGATGCATCGAGCGCAGCATCCGTTCTTCGCGCGTTCCCGCCCCCGGCGCGCCGCCACGCCGATGTTTCAGCAGCAGCGCCAGTACCCGTTCCGCTGTCGCTGCCGGTGGTCCGAGGCATGCAGCGAGGTCAGCGTGCTGCGCCGGGTTGTTCTCAACCATGAGCGGGCTCCATCTTCGCGACGAGCCACGAGCATGCGAAGCCCATGGCGCCGCTGTCATCCCCGGCCATGGGGCAGGCATCGCCCACGTCATTGCCTGCCCCGGCAGGCATGACGACCGCGCGTGCCGCATGCTGGCCAGCGACACAGGGCGAAGCCGGCAAATTCACTGGCTGCGCCTGCGCAGGCACTGGACCAAGTGCCGGACCGGGGCCGAACGCACGCCGTCATCATCGATCATGCGGGTGTCCCAGATGATCGGTGCACTGCCGTTGTTCTCGCAGGCCAGGGTGATGCGTGCCGGCGCACCTGCGTCGGGCAGGGTCGCCTTGCCATCGCTGCATTTCCATCCCGGAGGGCACCCTGCATTGCGGGTTTCGATCATCACGGGGTACCGCGGATGGCCTTCCCAGTCCAGCGCCAGCTCCCTGCGTTCGCCGGCCTCGAGCAGGATCGAGTCGATGGCGTCGACCTTCAGCGGTGTACACCCCTTGCCTTCGCGGAACAGCCGATAGCCTTTCTCGACGCCCTTCATCGACGCGTTGCGAAAGCGAGGGTCCTGCAGGGCCAGCGCGTCTTCCGGGTTGGTGTGGTAGCCAATCTCGATGATGACCGATGGCATGTCCGCCAGCCGGTTCTCGCCATGGCGTCCGCCGATCGCCGCCGACTTCACCGGATAATCCTCGTAGCCTTCCTGGCTTTGGATCAACTCCTTCATGTAGCACAGCATGCTGTCCGCCAGCGCCCTGTCCCCGGGCTTGTCCTGATGGACATAGGCTTCGGCGCCACGCGGCGTCGGCATGTCGCTCCCATTGGTATGAAGGTGGATCAGGCCATCAACGCCAAGATGGTTGGCGAACAGCGGACGGCTACGGATGTCTTCATTGCGCTGCCGGTCGCGTGCCGTGCTGTTTGGCAGGGAATGCCATATCTCCGGATTGTCGGGGTAACGCTGTTCGAGGTGATACCGCGCTGCGATCTTCCACCACGGCGCATTGCTGGGTTCATGCCGTTCACCTGCCGAGCTGCGCACCCGATGCACGGTCGCGCCGGAGCGGTCGGCCAGCAGTTCCTGCAGGGCGTCGCCAAATGCCGGCGTGATGAAGTCCTCGACAATGCCGTTTGCAGGATCGCGCTGGGCGCGCCAATCCTGGTATCCATGATGGAAGTAGATGCCGTGTCCCGCTGCCACCACCATCGCAGGGGCTCCGGGATTGGCGGGAATGCGCGGCGGATGCCGCGACGGCGGCACCGCATCCTCCGGGAAGAAGAAATCGATGTCCTTGCCGTCGAAAAGGAATCCGGTCTCGCCCTCGCAGCCGGCCTGCTGCGCAAGAAAGCCGAGGTTGTTGCGGAAAGCGGCCTGCACATCCTCGAACCCGGCGCCATTGTCGGCCGGCACGAACGCTCGACTGAAACGCACCGTGATCCTGCACGTGCGAAGATCGATCCCGGCACTTGCGCGGAGATCCGCGCCCTGCCCTTCCAGCCGGGGAACGACACCCAGTATCCGCTGTGCCTCGCGGGTGAGGAGCATGTCCAGCTCTGCGTCATGCGAGCCTTCAGGGTGAACCGCCGATAGCGGCGCTGCAGGGAGCGCCGGGACCTGCAGGGCGAGCGCTGCAAGCAGCGGAATCGATCTTGAACCCGGCTTCATGTTGCCTCCCACCTCCTGCGAGCATGAAGCGGACATTCCCGCAATCTGTCGCCTGGAAACGTGCGGTGTCTCGCAGCGAAGGAACTTTCAAGAATGACTTCTGCATCGGACTGCGTGTTTTTTTCGTCGCGATAGATCGCAATAGTTGACGTCTTTCCATAGGGCATTCGGGTTCGAAAAGCCGCGACGTCCGCCGCGCTCTGCCTTATCCTCGGTGGATGCCCGACGTCCGATTCCTCGACAGCCTGGAAACCATCACCGCCGCGCAATGGGATGGCCTGCATGACGGCAGCAACCCCTTCATCAGCCACGCCTTCCTGGCCGGGCTGGAAGCGCATGGCTGCCTGCGCGAGGACTGGGGCTGGACGCCCAGGCACTTCACGCTGTGGGACGACGGCGACGAACTCGTCGGCGCGATTCCCGGTTACCTGAAGGACAACTCGCACGGCGAGTTCGTGTTCGATCACGCCTGGGCCAGCGCCTATGCCCGCCATGGCCGCGACTACTACCCGAAATGGCTGGGCGCGGTGCCCTACTCCCCCGTCACCGGCCCGCGCCTGCTGGCACGCGACGCGCGGGTGCGGCAGGCGTTGCTGCCTGCGTTGCAGGCCCGGCTGCCGCAGCTCGGTGTGTCCTCGGCGCACGTCAATTTCGCCAGCGGCGAGGATGATGAGGCATTCGGCGACGACTGGCTGCTGCGCGAGGACATCCAGTTCCAGTGGCACAATCCGGGCGGCTGGCACGGCTTCGATGACTTCCTCGCCGCGATGGACCACAAGCATCGCAAGAACATCCGCCAGGAACGGGCCAGGGTCGCCCGGCAGGGCATCACGTTCCGCACCGTGCACGGCGACGAGGCCAGCCGTGCCGACCTGCAGGCGATGTACCGGTTCTACCTGCAGACCTTCCTCGAGTACGGCAATGCGCCGGCCCTGACCGAGGCCTTCCTGCGCCATCTGGCCATCCGCCTCGGCCGTGGGCTGGTGATGTTCCTGGCCGAACAGGAGGGCGCGACGATCGCCGGGGCGCTGTGCCTGCGCGGCGCCGATACGCTGTACGGACGGTACTGGGGCGGCATGGCGCTGCCCGGCCTGCATTTCGAGGCCTGCTATTACCAGGGCATCGCATACTGCCTGCGCGAGGGGCTGTCGCGCTTCGAGCCCGGCGCGCAGGGCGAGCACAAGCTGGCACGCGGCTTCCTGCCGACCCCGGTGCGCAGCCGGCACTGGGTGGCCGATGCGGAGTTCGCGGCCGCGCTGCGGGAGTGGTGCGCGCACGAGCGTGCCGACGTCGAGCGCTACCGGCGTTCGTTGCTGCAGCACTCCCCGTTCCGCGATGCAGCGGTGGCGCAGTGAGCCGGCACCTGCCGTGGCGCCTGGCCGAGGCTGCTGATGCGCCGTTCCCTCCTCCGGAGACCGCGTTGCGGCAGCCCGATGGACTGCTTGCGGTGGGTGGCGACCTCGCGCCGGTGCGCCTGCTCAATGCCTACGCCGAAGGCATCTTTCCGTGGTACAGCGAGGGCGAACCGATCCTGTGGTGGTCGCCCGACCCGCGCATGGTGCTGCGCACCGACGGCATCCACCTGTCCGCGCGTTTCCGCCGCGAACTGCGTCGGCTGCCATGGACGATCACCGCCGATACCGCCTTTGCCCAGGTGATGGATGCCTGTGCCAGCGCGCCGCGTCCGGGACAGGATGGCACCTGGATCAGCCCGGCGATGCGCCAGGCCTACGTCGCCCTGCATGGACTCGGCGCGGCCCACTCGGTGGAGGTATGGGAGGACACGCAGCTGATCGGTGGCATCTACGGCGTCGGCATCGGCCGCATGTTCTTCGGCGAGAGCATGTTCAGCGCACGCAGCGGTGGCTCGAAGGTGGCATTGGCGGCGCTGGGACGGCTGCTGCACGGCTGGGGTGTGCCGCTGCTGGATGCGCAGGTGGAGAATCCGCACCTGCTGCGCATGGGTGCCGAGCGCTGGTCGCGTCACGATTTCCTGCGCCACGTGCGCGAAGCGGTCCGGGAGGCCGGACCCGACGGCAACTGGGCCGAACGCGTCGGTCGCCGCGGCGCGCGGCAAGGGATTGACGGTTAACGCAATCTTTGCAAAACCGCCGCGACGCGCGTAAAATACTGCGCCTTAGGCCCCCCGTGGCCGTTCTCTGAACCGCACAGGACTACATGTCGAAAGACGACTCCATCGAGTTCGAAGGCACCGTCAGCGAGACGCTGCCGAATACGACTTTCCGCGTCCGCCTGGAAAATGGCCATGAAATCATTGCCCATATTTCCGGCCGCATGCGCAAGAACTACATCCGCATTCTTACCGGTGACCGGGTCAAGGTTGAAATGACCCCGTACGACCTGACCAAGGGCCGTATCACCTACCGCATGAAGTAAGCGGTCAGGCGCGTTGCGCCGACGGACGAAGGCCAGCCTTGTGCTGGCCTTTTGTCGTGGGTGGAATCTGCGGTGGCGGTGACGACCAACGGTCGTCACCCACCAGGCAACACGCCACCAGTGAACACCCCATCAGGCAGCACCCCACCAGAGAACACCCCCATCAGGGAACACCGATGAGGGAACCGGCGGGATCGGCGCTGCTCCGGTAGAGCCGACCCAGGGTCGGCTGCATCCGTCAGGCCATCAGCCGGCCCGGGGCCGGCTGCACCGGGGCCTATTCCACCGTGGCGGGAAGCAAGCGCTCCTGTTCGGGGAAGGTTTCCACCACCAGGTCGTTCTCGCGCACGTCGATGGTCACCTTGCCGCCATCCACCAGCTTGCCGAACAGCAGTTCGTCGGCCAGCGGGCGCTTGATGCGGTCCTGGATGACCCGCGCCATCGGGCGCGCGCCCATCAACGGATCGAAACCATGCTGGGCCAGCCAGTCGCGCGCGATCGGCGTGGCCGACAGGCTGACGTGCTTCTCCTGCAACAGCATTTCCAGCTCGATGATGAACTTGTCCACCACGCGCAGGATGTGCTCGAAGCCGAGCGGCTGGAACTGCACCACCGCATCCAGGCGATTGCGGAACTCCGGGGTGAAGCTGCGGCGGATGGTCTCCATCGCGTCGGTGGCATGGTCCTGCTTGGTGAAGCCGATCGAACGACGCGAGGCCTGGGTGGCGCCGGCGTTGGTGGTCATCACCAGTACCACGTTCTTGAAGTTGGCTTCGCGCCCGTTGGTGTCGGTCAGCACGCCACGGTCCATGACCTGCAGCAGGATGTTGAAGATGTCCGGGTGCGCCTTCTCGATCTCGTCCAGCAGCAGCACGCAATGCGGCGTCTTGACGATCTTTTCGGTCAGCAGGCCACCCTGGTCGAAGCCGACGTAGCCCGGGGGCGCGCCGATCAGGCGGCTGATCGAGTGCGCCTCCATGTACTCGGACATGTCGAAGCGCACCAGTTCGATGCCCAGCTGCAGCGCCAGCTGCTTGGTCACCTCGGTCTTGCCGACACCGGTGGGGCCGGCGAACAGGAAGTTGCCGATCGGCTTTTCCGGATTGGCCAGGCCCGAGCGTGCCAGCTTGATCGCCGAGGACAACGTTTCGATCGCCGGGTCCTGCCCGAAGATCACCATCTTCAGGTTGCGGTCCAGGTGCTTGAGCACGTCCTTGTCGGTGGCGGTCACCTGCTTGGCCGGTATGCGCGCCATCTTGGCCACGATTGCCTCGATCTCCTCGATGTCGATCAGCTCCTTGCGTTCGCCTTCCGGCATCAGGCGCTGGCGGGCGCCGGCCTCGTCGATCACGTCGATCGCCTTGTCCGGCAGCAGGCGGTCGCCGATGTGCTTCACCGACAGGTCCACCGCGGCCTGCAGCGCGTCGTCGGCGTAGGTCACGCCGTGGTGGGCTTCGTACTTGGGCTTCAGGCCCTGCAGGATCTCGTAGGTCTCGCCCACGGTCGGTTCGACGATGTCGATCTTCTGGAAGCGCCTGGCCAGCGCACGGTCCTTCTCGAAAATGCCGCGGTATTCCTGGAACGTGGTCGAGCCGATGCAGCGCAGCTCGCCGGAGGCCAGCGCCGGCTTGATCAGGTTGGAGGCGTCCATGGTGCCACCGGACGCCGAGCCGGCGCCGATGATGGTATGGATCTCGTCGATGAACAGCACCGCGTTCGGCACCTTCTTCAGCGCCGTCAGCACGCCCTTCAGCCGCTTCTCGAAATCGCCGCGGTACTTGGTGCCGGCGACCAGCGCGCCGAGATCCAGCGAATAGATGACCGCATCGGCCAGCACCTCGGGCACCGAGCCTTCGACGATGCGCCGCGCCAGGCCTTCGGCGATGGCGGTCTTGCCCACGCCCGCTTCGCCCACGTACAGGGGGTTGTTCTTGCGGCGACGGCACAGCACCTGGATGGTGCGCTCGATCTCGTCGGCGCGGCCGACCAGGGGGTCGATGCGCCCGTTGCGGGCCTGGTCGTTCAGGTTGCTGGCGAATTCGGCCAGCGCATCGCCCTTGCCTTCGCCCTCGCCGCCCTCGGCGCGCCCTTCCGGGTCGGCCGCCGACGGCGACTCGCCATCCTCACCGAGCTTGGCGATGCCGTGCGACAGGTAATTGACCACGTCCAGCCGGGTCACGTCCTGCTGGTTGAGATAATAGACGGCGTGCGAATCCTTCTCGCCGAAGATCGCCACCAGCACGTTGGCGCCGGTAACCTCCTTCTTGCCCGAGGACTGCACGTGGTAGACGGCCCGTTGCAGCACGCGCTGGAAGCCCAGGGTCGGCTGGGTATCGCGGCCGTCGTCTTCGGCCAGCCGCGAAACCGAGGCTTCGATGGCCTGGTCCAGCTCGTGGCGCAGGCGCTCGGGATCGGCGCCGCAGGCTTTCAGGACCGCCTGTGCGGATGGGTTGTCGAGCAGCGCCAGCAGCAGGTGCTCGACGGTCATGAACTCATGCCGGGCCTCACGTGCTCGCTTGTAGCACTGACCGATGGTGTGTTCGAGGTCTTTACTGAACATGCTTTACTCCGGCGGCAGTTGAGGACGATATGCGGCCTGACCATGCGTTTTCCATCACCCTAGCGGAACCACGCGTTCATGCGGCGTTAGCGTGGGTGCATGCGTCCTGTCAGCGACGTCCTGACGATAACCTACAACGGCCCGTCGCCGCGCGTGGCAAAGCAGACGGAAACGGGCGGCTGGATCGGTAACGACCGATCATCGGCCGCGACGGCCGGGCGTGGAGCCGGGCCCTGCATGGCTGGTCCAGAATCCCCGGCCAGCGCCGGCACCTGCCGGAGGCGTGGCGCTCAGGCCTTCTCCATCGTGCACAGCAGCGGATGCTGGTTCATCCGTGCATATTCGTTGACCTGGGCGACCTTGGTCTCGGCCACTTCGCGGGTGAACACCCCGCAGATGCCACGCCCGCGGGTATGCACGTGCAGCATCACCTGGGTCGCCCGGTCCAGGTCCAGATTGAAGAACTGCTGCAGGACCTCCACCACGAAATCCATCGGCGTGTAGTCGTCGTTGAGCAGCATGACCTGGTAGAACGGCGGCGGCGCGACCTCCGGGCGTGCGGGATCGAGCAGCACGCCATGGTCGGAATGGGACGAATGGGAAGTCTCGCGAGGCATCCGCTTATTATAACGGCAGGCTCCGGGCGATTGGACGGCAAACCGCCACGCCCTCACAATCTGCACATCCTCCTGCACGGTTTCACCGGATTTCCATGAAAAGGACGCCCACCCGCGCCGCCGCCGCGTCGTCCGCGCTCGCCGGAAGCACGCCGTCATGAGCGTGCCCGAGCAGCGCTGGACGCCGCGCGTCACCGTCGCCACCGTGGTGGTCGATGGCGGCCGCATGCTGCTGGTGGAAGAGCGCATCGGGGGACAGCGGGTATTGAACCAGCCGGCCGGCCACCTGGAACCGCAGGAATCGCTGGCCGACGCCGCCGTGCGCGAAACCCTGGAGGAAACCGGCTGGGACGTGGAGCTGACCGCGTTCGTGGGCTGTTACCAATGGCAGGCGGCCGACGGCACCGCCTTCCTGCGCTTCTGTTATGCGGCCCGTCCGCTGCGCCATCATCCGCAGCGGGCGCTGGATACCGGCATCGTGCGTGCGGTATGGCTGACACCGGACCAGCTGCGTGCCGAGCAGGCACGGCTGCGCAGCCCGCTGGTCTGGCAGGTGGTCGCCGACCATCTCGGCGGCCAGCGCCATCCCCTGTCCGCCGTCAAGGAGATCGCATGAGCACGCCACGGATCATGGTCGGTGTTTCCGGGGGCGTGGATTCCTCGGTGGCGGCGTGGCGGCTGGTCCAGCAGGGCGAGCCGGTGGCCGGGCTGTTCATGCAGAACTGGGCCGATGATGGCAGTGGCGATTGCCGCGCCGAGGATGACCGTCGCGACGCGGTGGCGGTGTGCGGCCTGCTCGGCATCCCGTTCCACTTCCGTGATTTTTCCAGCGAGTACTGGCAGGGGGTGTTCGAGCATTTCCTCGCCGAATATGCCGCCGGCCGCACGCCCAACCCGGACGTGCTGTGCAACCGCGAAGTGAAGTTCAAGCATTTCCTCGATGCGGCGCGCGAACTGGGCGCCGAACGCATCGCCACCGGGCATTACGCGCGGGTGGCGCAGCGCGGTGGCCAGTGGCTGCTGCTGCGCGGAGCCGACCGCGGCAAGGACCAGAGCTACTTCCTGCACCAGCTCGGCCAGGCGCAGTTGTCGGCCACCCTGTTCCCGATCGGCGACCTCAACAAGAACGACCTGCGCCGGATGGCGCGCGACGCCCGCCTGCCGACCCATGCCAAGAAGGATTCGACCGGCATCTGCTTCATCGGCGAGCGCGATTTCCGTGAGTTCCTGGGCCGCTACCTGCCCGCCCGCAGCGGCCGCATCCTCGACCCCGAGGGGGTCGAGATCGCCGAGCATCCCGGCGTGTTCTACTTCACCCTGGGCCAGCGCGAGGGCCTCAACATCGGCGGCGTGCGTGGCCGTCCCGCCGCGCCGTGGTACGTGGTCGGCAAGGATGTGGCCAGCAACGTGCTGTACGTGGACCAGGATCGCGAAAGCCCCTGGCTGATGTCGCGGCGGCTGGCCAGCGAGGCCGCGCACTGGATCGCCGGAGCACCGCCGGCCAGCCGCTTCGAGTGCACCGCGCAGACCCGTTACCGGCAGCCGGACGAGCCGTGCACGGTCGTGGTGCGCGACGATGGCACCCTGCAGGTGGTGTTCGCGCAGCCGCAGCGTGCGGTCACCCCGGGGCAGTCGCTGGTGCTGTATGACGGCGAAGTCTGCCTGGGCGGCGCGGTGATCGCCGCCACCGACGCACCGCTGGAACAGCGGCTGCGCACCACCCCTTCCCTTTTCGAGGTATCCGCTGCATGAGCTTCACCATCGACGACCGTGTCCTGGCCCTTGCCGGCATCGCCCAGGCCCTGCAGCAGGTTCGCCGCATCGCCGATACCGGGCACTCCGATGCCGCGGCGGTCCGCACCGCGATGGACAGCGTGTTCCGCATCGATGCCGGTTCGCCGCAGGAGGTCTACGGCGACCGCGATGCGCTCAAGCCCGGCCTGCGGCTGCTGCACAACTACTTCAGCAACCAGGGCCAGGACCCGGTGCTGCCGAAGCTGGCCCTGGCCGTGCTGCAGCTCGAGCGGCGTTTCGTGCGCGAGCAGGACACCATCGACAAGGTCACCGCGGGCATCGAGCGTGCCAGCCGCCAGGGTCGCGAGCTCGGCGACAGCGGCCATCCGGACGTGCTTTCCACGCTGGGCGCGGTGTACGCCGACACCATCAGCCACCTCAAGCCGCGGGTGATGGTACAGGGCAACCCGCATTACCTGGGCCAGGCCGGCGTGGTGGCGGAGATCCGCGCGTTGCTGCTCGCCGCCGTGCGTTCGGCGGTGCTGTGGCGCCAGCTGGGCGGCAGCTACTGGGATTTCCTGTTCGCGCGCAAGGCGATGGTCGAGGCGGTGGACCGCGCCCTGCGCTGAAAGGTGGGTGACGCCCATTTCGGTGGGTGACGACCGTTGGTCGTCACGGATGCCGCCCAGCCGGCCATGGGTCGGTTCTACCGGGACAGCATCGCGCTCCGGGCAACATTCCCGCACGTTGGCGTTAAAGAGACCGGATGCACGGCCGATACAGCATTCGTGACTCTGCCGAGAACGTCCATGTACCCACGCATCATCATCCGTCTGGCCGCACCGCTGGTGCTGACCCTGCTGCTCGTCCTGGCCCTGGCACTGGAGTGGCCGGCGGCCCTGCGCTGGGCGATCCTGTGCACCATGACCCTCAGCTGGCTGGGCTTTGCCTGGTGGAGCAGCCGCGCGCAGGCACCGCGCTCGCCCGAACAGGCACGTGTCCTGCGTGAACAGGACCAGCTGCTGACCGAGCTGCGCAGTTTCGTGGGCAACGAGATCGAAGGCTCGCGCAGCGAAGTCGAGCGCGCCCGCGACCTGATCCGCCAGGCGGTGTCCGGGCTCGGCGGCAGCTTCGATGCGATGAACCGCAAATCGCGCCAGCAGAGCCAGGCGCTGGCCCGCATTGTCGATCGCACCGGCGAAGATGGCGCTGCCGGCCTGGACGTGGCCCGTTTCGCGCAGCACGCCAGCCACCAGATGGAACAGCTGGTCGAGGCGCTGGAGCAGGTCAGCGGCCAGAGCAGCACCACCGTGCAGCACATCGACCAGATGGCCCAGCACCTGGACGGCATCTTCGCGCTGCTGGAGGACGTCAAGTCGATCGCCGACCAGACCAACCTGCTGGCGCTCAATGCAGCCATCGAAGCGGCGCGCGCCGGCGAGGCGGGCCGCGGCTTCGCGGTGGTCGCCGACGAGGTCCGCAACCTGTCCGAGCGCTCGACCACCTTCAACGAACAGATCCGCAAGCTGGCGCACAG